>Ga0307507_10000043_pt1 | contig 174786 bp, 59 predicted proteins | sample 7_EM_MG_FD_207223 | JGI IMG/M metagenome (GOLD analysis project Ga0307507, IMG submission 207223) | Populus trichocarpa ectomycorrhiza microbial communities from riparian zone in the Pacific Northwest, United States - 7_EM | ecosystem: Host-associated > Plants > Roots > Unclassified | place... | reverse complement strand
ATCTAAGGATCTAAAGGCCAGAACTGGTCCTAAGCCTTTCCAAGATTACGGATTCTTGCGTCTATCACGCAGAATAACACGCTTTACGAGTCTTCGCGATTTAAGGCCAAAACTGGTCCTAAGCCCTATAACCGCAAATACACGTCATGAACGCGTACTAAACGACAATCCCTACACTAATAACACTTCCCTTCTTCTAAAAGCATGGCTACGGCCATTCTAAACGACTGGAGAGACTCCTTACCACCAGGGGTAGCTATATACGCGAAACTCATCGATAAAGATTGGGACGAATTTACCCTTAATATAACAACTTATACCGCAAAACAAGTTAATGGCTTTCTCCTATATTATATTATATTCTACCGAAATAGACACTAGGCCGATTTACAGCTGTGGGAGTATTTTAGGGAAGATTTCGTAGGATGGACTGCTAATACCTGGGCACTTGGCAACGTTAATATTGTTTAAGATTTTTAAGACTTCCTTTATAGGAACAGAGTATACATTGTTAAGAACGGTAACCCAATTACTAGCAATATTTAGGCCGTTATTATTAGTACAGAAGAACCAGTATGGATGGAAGCTAAGATTATACATTAACTACGGAAACCAAGAACCAACCGATATTCTTTAAAAGGTAACTTTAATTTGTATCAAAACCCCCAGAACGCTAATCTCCCACTTAGTTCTCCTCCTGCCTAGCAACATCCGCAGCAATCTATTCCAACTGCTGCACTACAAGTTGTCCCGATCGCTGCACCGCCAGCTACTCTAATTGCTGCCCCCGCTACCCCACAGCAGCCGTAGCAACTGCAGTAGCTACACGTCCATACACTACCTGCACCGCTAATATAACAATCTCCGCAAGAACCTCTGTAAGAACCTCCGCAAGAACCTCCGCAAGAACCACCGCAAGAACCTCCGCAGCAACCACAGCAGCCGCAGTAATCTCCGCAGCAACCTCCGCAACAACCTCTGCAGGAACCTCCGCAGCGACCGCAGCAGCTACATATACATACACTACCTGAACTGGCCGTGCTTAGTGTGGAGTAAGGACCTAGGCAAGGACCTAGATACAGTAAGGAGGTGGCCATAATTGCAGAGATCTATACAGATAATAAGTTGTTTATAGCTTGCCAGGGAGTTCCTGCCTGTAAAATTGCCGTCTTAAATCCTGGAGAAGACTTGTCTCAGTTAATTAACAAGTTGCAGTCTTTAATTATTGCATGGGAGAAGGAACACCCTAGTTAAGGAGTGTATACTACCTTCTATACGGATCGCCACTACTACAATTAAGATTAAGGCCGAAACCACAACCGAAACTTTAGCCGCAATCGAGCACCCTGCGGACGATATAACAAAGGGGTAGGTTAAATAAATGAACTTATTATGGAACCACCTGATACTCGCACCATACTGCTACCTGAATCTGACAACTGTCGCGCCGATACGCCTGTAAACCAACCCTATGATAAGACTCCGTGCTGATCTGCCTACGGAACCGACCCTACGCTAGCACTGTACTGCCACATACCATCGACAAACTGATAGCGCCGCTATGCCTGCTATTACGATACTGATTGCGCTGATACACCTGCGATCTACCGACTAAACGATCGTGCCTATACGCCTACGATTAACCGACCGACTGATAGACAAGCTCTATACCTGACTACTATCACTACCGTTGCTGGCACCGTACTGCTACCCGAATTGATAAGCTCCGCACTGATATGCCTGTGGAACTACGACCTGTTGACAAGACCTCGCGCTGATATGCCTGCGAGCCTAAACCTGTCGCTAGCACCGTACTGCTATTATAATAGACCCTTGCTGCCCTGCCTGCAGTTGACCAACCCTTGCTGCTTTATCAGCAGCTGACTAACCCTTACTGCTCTGCCTGCAGCCAACCGACTTCTACCGCTTCCACCTGCAGCTAAACCAACACCTTACTGCCTTTCTACAGCGCCACAAGCACAAAAGAAGAACTGCCAGAAGATAACTGTTAAGGCTGTTAACGATTCCGCTAGCCTAGATAGGCTTGCACCTATATTGCTCGTTTTTTTTGTTTAAGATTTACCACTTAGTTAACCACCATTTCTTTAGCAAATTTTGGGATAGCGAGACTTATATTACAACAGCAATAGTAAGTAAGGAGGATTAATATCCGTTACGCTAGTCAAGCGGTATTTATATATAGATGGCAACCACAAAAGAAGAGTTGCTAGTGTTGGGAATAATATCACGTATGGTTATATAGTCACGTGTTGCCGCGGCACTAGCGTAGCGAGGAGCCTTAAGCTCCTCGCCCTTCCTCACCCTTTCTTAGAAACAACAACAAGAAGAATAACCATCATACTATCTACGAACCGTAGCTACGTGATATCACCTTGTGTAACCAACAATTCCTATTAAGTTCTATATCTAGAAATATAGGATGTAGTTTTTTAAAACATTTAGGGGGCAGTAAGATCTATAATTAATTTATAATCCGTTTATTTAAGACATTTGCAGGTAAGTCCTGTGATTATTATATTAATATATTAGGCTTTTAATTAAGTTTGCCTAGTTAATATATAATCTTAAAGTTAAATTATAAGAGGTATTCAGCCTAACAAATTTAGCGCTACGTTAATTGTTTTATAGTTATAAAGTATTGCAGGTTCTTATAGTCCATTAATACGTATATTAGAAACAACAATCCTTTTAGCTTAGGACGCTATTATTTAAAGCATCTAACAATTATAAGCAGTTTCTTATTATATATCTTATAGTTTAATTTAGTAGGGGCGAGTTTCTAGAAGAGAAAGGCTACTAGACGTAGTTTGCCATTCTTATTATATTATAATAATACTCCTCCTAGCGTATAATCTAATAAGTCTGTTTTAATAATATATTTAAGGTTAGAGTTAAAGTAAGTAAGGATTAGAGTAGTTATAAAGTGATATTTTAAGTTATTAAAAGCTTATTCACATCTAGCAGTTTATTTAAATTTTAAAATTTTCTTTATTAGGTTTACTAACGGCTAAGCAACTTTTAAGAAGTGGTTAATAAATTGTTAATAGAAATTTGCAAATCCTAGAAATCCTTAAATATTCTATATATTACTAGGGCTTTCCTAGTTTATAATTACAGCAACTTTCTTAGGGTCTATTTTAATTCTATTATAGGATATAATTAAGCCTAAGTATATAATCTTAGACGTATAGAACTTGCATTTTTTAATATTGTATTATAAGCCCGCGTCTTATAAGCGTTCAAGAACCATTCTAATGTGTTTTTAATATTTAGAAAGTAAGGATAAGTAGATTAAAATATTGTTAATATACGCGGTAACAAATATATTAAGGAATTTATAAAGCGTATTGTTAATATATTACTAAAACGTACTAGGACCATTCTTTATACTAAACGGCATTACTAGGTATTTAAAGAGTCCCTATTATATATAAAAGGCTATATACTTCTTATCTCCTTTACATATACAAATTTTATTAAAGGCAGCGATTATATTAAGCTTTATAAAGTATTATACCTTCACTAATTAGTTAAGCGTCTCTTAAATTAAGGGAATTAGATATTAGTTTTAAATTATAATTGCGTTTAAAGCTTAATAATTGTTGGGAATATATCACGTGTAGTTATGTGTAGCCGCGGCACTAGTGTGGCGAGGAGCCTTAAGCTCCTCGCCCTCCCCTATTCCAATTAACAAGCTTTATTAACCAACATTACTGTAACCTACTTAAGTAGTCGTTATTGGTAAGTTACCCTGTGTGACCAATACTGATTAGTGGTTGAATATATAGTCAACTATAGAGCAGCTAGGTTTTTGAACAGAAGAGACAGTCTTGTGTAGGGGTGCTATATGCGCTCATATGGAATGGATCCCGGTGATACTGTACTACCTTAGACTTGCGGAAAACTAGTAATAGAAGTGTTACTGAGTACTAGGAGATACCAAGTTGCGTCTATTACGTAGAACAACCGCGTTTATAAAGATTTGGTTGAGTACTTTAGGTTAGAAGTGTTACTAAACCTAAGGTCCTAAGTTAACATCCAAAACGCGTTAAACAACGTCTAAAACGTGTCAAACAATATCTCAAATTGCCTACCTCTTAATAGCAAACCTACGAGATCTTATAAAACCGAAAATCCTACCTACCTTTAACGTATGACACCCCGTCGATTCTATACCTACTATGGCGTTAACCTACCTGAAGAAGTATAAGGAAGATATTAACCTAAAGATATAGAATAAAGCTATAATTAACCTTGCAAACGCTAATGAACAAGACTTAAATGGATTTTTATTATACTGTATAGCACATTACAAGGACAGTGAATATAACGATACCGCGCTATGGGAATGTATGAAGGAGGACTTTGTTAGATGGACAAAGGAAACATAGGCCCCCGTAAATAAGGATATTGTATGGGACTTCCATAACTTTCTTTAGGAGAATGGAGTATTTGTCCCTAAGGATAGGGGTACTATTAGAGACAACATTTAGGAGTAGGTTATTAACGTAAAAGAAGAACACGAATGGACTCTATAAGAGATTGAGCACTAACTACGCACTATAAGGAAGCTTAACTTATGATGGAACCTAAGTAATATACCTTTAGAGACGAACCTACCTCCACCTTTAACTCCTCTGTATCCAATTTAACCTGTAACCTTGACGTTGGATACTATACCCCAACAAAAGCAGGCACAGGATCCTATTACTTTATAATTTAACGACCTTTGGACTCTACTGACTAGACCTACGTCCCCACTGCAGCCTGTAATGCAACCCCTACCTTCTCTATTTTAATCTTAAATCGGAGGCAGTTTAAAATTGCTTATAGAGCTTACGAAGCTCTATTCGGATTAGGAGAAGAAGTTTGGAGGGGAATTATATAATGTTCTTAATTCAAAACTACGTATCTTCTATAACTATTGTTAGAAGGTAGGAATAGAGTCTGATTAATACCACAATGCCTATTCTGTTATGCTTAAGGGTTGAGCTAGTACCTTCTATTATAATCGTTTGGTAGGAAAAGGATATAATTTTAACCGCATAATATATGAGTTAAGATGCTACTTTAAAACAGAAGAGAATAAGCAGCAGTATATATTAGAATGGAGAGAGACTACCTTCTTAAGGATTATTGCTACAAACCTAGGTGTCCCTTGGCTTGATTGTCTTTAAAAGCTCTTTAATTAACTTTAGATAATTTAGCGTGGTTTATCCGAATTATATTAAGAGGATTTCAGCCTACGCGATTAAGTTATTAGCGTATACTAAGGCGTTAAAGAATGCAATTTTGCTCTCTTTAATCCTGCAAATACTTATAAAGGAGTGTGTGCTTAATTAAGATCCTCTATTAGCACCGCTCTACGCTCTTAAGAAGTATAGCAATTTAACGCCTAACCTTAACCTACTTTAATCGACCTAACCGACCAATATAATTATAACTGGACTGATCGAACATATAGTGGCTGGGGTAGGGGATACGGTAGAGGGTATGATTAATGTTGACTATAAAGCAACTGTGGAGGTCCTTGTGGAGGTTTATCTCAAAACAATTAATAGAAGAAATGCTATATTTATAAGAAGCTAAATTGCTAGTTAACTAGGCACCCTCTTGATAGACAAAAGGAGGTATATAATAAGTTTCGCTAGAGTGTATAAAACGTTGGAAATTGTAAGGTTACTACAGCCTACTTCTAAAGCTTCCTGGTTTAATATAAAGGCGAAGAAGATCTTAAGGGTGAGGTTAATAAGGCTGAACAGCTTCTTATAGATATAGAAATTGAGGACTACTCTCCCGACCAATACTTTACTGAGTATGGTGAGGTAGATGGTATATAAACTATTACTATTCTTAATAACTAATCTACGCTCTATACTATTACGAAGTTAGACATCTTTAATGAGCTAAAGGAGAGTTCTATATTCTCCTTTAATAATAGATACTTGGCGAATGTCTTTTATGGTATTATACCAGATACTGGAGCCACAGGAGTATCTATAGTAGGAGAACCTTAAGTTTGAGCTCTTTAGCAGCTTAATAGCTCTGTTTAGATTGACTATTTAATGGCAGGCTAATACATGATTCATTTTGGCAAGGGTACTGCAATTTCTCTTGGTATAATTAGGGTCCGAACCCCCTTGGGGTGCATTACTTTTTATATTATTCCCACAAATACCCCATTTCTATTTTGTATTGGAGATATGGATAAATTAGGCGTTAAGCTTAATAACCTCAAGAATGTACTTGTTTAGGGAGATAATCGGGTGCCTATTATATATAAGTAGGGTTACCCCTAGTTGCTCCTTTATTAACTAGAAAAGAGTGTTGCTTAAAGCCATTTAACTAAGTTAGAGTTATATTAACTACACCGTTGTTTTGGCCACCTATCCGTTTACTAATTGCTTAGGGTTCTTTAGCGGGTAGGCCATAAAGTTAAGGTTAAGGCAATTGAGTATCTTATAAAGTACTGCTATTACTGCTAAATAAACTAGAAGTCCCCTGGCCGATTTAAGTTCACCCTTAAAGATGACTATAACTTTAACTTTTGTATCATTATTGACGTCATATATCTTAGCGGCAAGCCAGTACTCTAAGTTGTTAACTTTTTAACCTCCTTCTAAGCCGCACGCTTCTTAAAGGATATATTAGCTAGAAACGCATAGAATACCCTTTAATTATACTAGATTAATGTCTACCTAGGACCCCCTAATTAAATCGTTTATAATATAGGAAAGAACTTTTTATCTACAGAGTTTTAATAATAGATAAAGGCAATAGCAATTAAGGTCAAGGAAGTCCCTGTTAAGGCACATAATAGTGTTAGAAAAGTGGAATGATATTACACGCTATTACGCCGCGTATATAAGATTATCTCTTTGGAACTAGAGGATGCTAGCGAAGAACTTACCTTACAAATAGCTGTTAAAGCTATTAACGATTCCGCTGGCCCGGATGGACTTATACCTACGCTGCTAGTCTTTGGCGCCTACCCTTAAATAACTAATAATTCTCTACTATCTCCCTCTATTGTGCAACGAGCTAAGGCTATTTATAAGGCAATAAAGGAGGTCTGATGTCTCTACGCTATATATTAGGTTAACAACGCATTAGGAATAAGAAATGGCCTAAACACCTTAACTACGCTTAATCTGCTACTCTAGTCTGAGGTACGCGTATGGCGTAAAAAGGGAGGGTGGTTAGGCCCACATCAACTTATTATAATTAATGGTTAAACTTGCACTATTTAGATGCCTTACAGACCCACTTAATTCCGTTTAACTGTTATTAAGCCTTACTATAAAGATAACAGTTCTAAACCTTTATAGGATGCTATAGAAGATGCCTTAGAGGAGAGCCACAATTAACAAGCTCTAGAAGGCGACTATAATTCTAATATAATTGTAGCAGATACGCCGCAACTATGACACGGTAGAGGTCGCCTAAAAGGATTACGAAATTACTAATATCTTATTAATTTTAAAGAGCAATTTGTTGCCGCCATTAAAAGTAGAGTTAAGTTGTTAATGGCCTTTATGACAGCTAAAGAGAAGGTGGACTTCGAGCTCGTAAAATAACTTTAAAAGGAAGGCCGTATTATAACTCTAGAAGCCCCTTTCCAAGTATCTAATAAGTAGGAGATCGACAGTCTTATTACAAGAGGAGTCTTTAAATTTAAGAAATATAACCCTACTAAGTTTAATAGAGTTCGCATCTTTAAGTTAAGAATGGTTAATGAGATTAAAGGCAAAGCCACTAACACCCTATTTAAGAAGTTAAGACTGGTCATTTAAGGTTATAACGATAATAGTAAGGAAGTGATTCTTACGCAATCCCCTATAATTTAACAAGCTAGTTAGCGAGTTATTATTGCGCTAGCTCCCTCCCTAATAAAGAATAGAATAGCGGTTTATTTAAGAGATATTACTTAGGCCTATACCCAATTAGAGACGCGCCTTTAGCGCTTAATACTAGCATACCTTCTAGAGCAAATTCGCCACCAATATCCCAAAGATACGATTATGGTTGTGCTTAAGCCATTATATGGAATTGCAGAGGTAGGAACTTATTGGTAGGCTACCTATAGTAAGTACCATAAAGAGAAACTTTTAATAACTACTTCTATATTTAATCTATGCTTCCTTATTACAACCACGGGAACCCTATTTAGAATCGTCGGCATGTAAACTAATAATATAATTATCTTAGGAGACGACCAATTCTTAGCTCTTAAAGAAGATAAGCTAGTAAAGGCAAATCTTATAGCAAAGCTAAAGGAAAAGCTTAATTTAATAACACTATTACTTTTTAATAGATGCATTCTCTCCCTAAATAAGGATTCTATTGCTTTGTGCCAGAAGGGTTAAGGCAAGAAGATCGATGTTATTAACGTTAACTCTCCAAAATAAGGATACGTGGAGTAACGCGCTTATAGAGCTTATGTTGCTTCTATCTATTAACCTAAGGCTTTATTTAATCTCTCTGTTACCGCCTAATACTAGGAATTAACCAAGGATGACATTCTTGCCCTAAATAAGCGTCTTTCCTGGCAAATAAACCATCTCGATTGGGGACTACTTTATGTGCCTATTAATCTTCCTACCGCTAAGCTCTTTGTATTTGTTAATAAATTGTTTATAAACAACAAAGATTTTAGCTCCTAGCTAGGATATAAGATCATTATTATAAACAAATCTACTGGAGAGAATGACTTTATAATCCACAGCAATCTTATCTATTAGAGCTTAACTAAGAGCAAGCGCGTTACTTAAAGCGTTCTAGCGTTAGAGATATATGGAATAGTTAGCGGAGTTAATATAGCAATTGCAATTGGAACTACCCTAAAAATAATTATAGATTAACTTAAACTTCCCACTATCCCTATAATCGTGTGTACCGACTTATATTCCCTCTATAAGTGTTTAGTCAAGCTTAGTACCACAAAGGAGAAGCGCCTTATAATTGATATTATAGCACTTCGGCAATCTTATGAACGACGAGAACTCTTTAAGATTTGATAGATTAATGGCCAAGACAACCCAGTAGATGTAATAATAAAGGCAAACCTAAATAAGGCTCTAGAAACATTTGTTAATATAAACGTTCTCTATATACAAGTTAAAGGTTGGGTTAAAAGGGAGTAGAATTCTACCACAACTGTTTACTAAGTTCCACCGCAACTGTCTACTAAGTTCTACTGCAATCTGCGGATACTGGTTTTAGCCAGCCAATTAGGATTTTCCATGCCCGGCATGGAAAATTGCTATTGGCTCGCTTACGCTTAGCGCCTTGGCGCCCTTGACACGATATCCACCCTGACTCCAAACAACCAATTAGGATTTTCCATCCCCGGGATAGAAAATCGCCATTGGTTTGCTTACTACTAGCGCCTTGGCGGCCCTCGCGATATATCTGCCTACCACTCCCTAATAATTATTCTTCTTCTTCTTTTCCTTAGCTTAGTATCTTTATTAGATAATAATCCGCAAGTTTTAGTTTAAAAGCATTTATGCAAGCCGTTATATATTGCAGTGGCAATAGTAAGTGAGGAGGATTGATACTTGTTACGCTAGTTAAGCGGTATTTTATATGTAGATGGCAACCACAAAAGAAGAGTTGCTAGTGTTGGGAATATATCACGTGTAGTTACGTGTAGCCGCGGCACTAGCGTGGCGAGGAGCCTTAAGCTCCTCGCCCTCCCCTATTCCAATTAATAAGCTTTATTAACCAACATCACTGTAACCTACTCGAGTAGTTGTTATTGGTGAGTCACCCTGTGTGACCAACAATAATTAACATAAAATCTTAAGCCTCCTCCTAGCTTTTTAATAAATAGCACGGGTAAGGCAAATAGAGATTAACTAGGATGAATAAATCCTTTTTTTAGATGTTCGTTAAGGTATTATTATATTATAAGCAGTTCTTCTCATAATATGCCGTATAGCGGACCGAACTTTAGTGTTATACTAGGCTTAAGTTCTATCTTAAAATTGTGCTTCTCTTAGTATAGGGCTAGTTAGTCTATAAATTATTTTTTAAACTTGTTAATTAGGTTATAGTACTCTTTAGATATAAAAGGTTAAGGATTAGAATACTGTTTTAGTTCTAGTGCTTTCTTAATATCTTCTATAGTTATAGCAAAGATTTTATAATCTTGTCTTTTTACTAGTTAAATATATGTGGTGGTAGGATTGCATCTGTTTTTAGAGGTTGTTGGCCGCCGCTTTTGGCGGCGTTTTTACCTCGCTTAGACCCTGTCACATCGCCGCTTTAAAGAAGCTCTGTTTGCTTAAGCACTTCCCATCCCTGTTCATGCCCCGTCCCATTATGGAGGGGTCAGAAACGGGACACGAGCTTTAGCAAAGCTTATTGGCGCTTACGTTGATTTAACAATAGCACAGCCTATGTGGAAAGGCCAGCGTCTACTTAAAGGAATGGCCTGCTTGCTCTCTCCCTGCACTCTCTCCCTTTACCACCCTTGTTCCACTTCCTCTCTCTCTCCCTTTACTATCCTCGTTCTACTTCCTCTCTGGCGATTTAACCCTTATTTGCAATGCTTACCTTACCTATTTGGCAAACTCGTCGTCGCCAGAATGGTAGTACACCTATTAAAGTGGCTGCTCCGGCCCACAGGACGGAGAAGAGAGGAGCGCTCTACGCCGCCGCTATTTATCAAAACTTAAATTTACAACTCTAAAGTCCAGACTCGGACACAGACACTAATTTAGATACATATATTTATTTAGAAGATGGTATAGATTTAGGTTCTAGGGAATCAGATACGGAATTAGATGTAGAATTAGATGCGGAGTCCAATGCAGAGTTAAATGCGGGATTAGACATGGAATTGGACTCTAAAGCTAAGGAAATACTAAAAGACATTGCTAAATTAGAAGAGGAGGGACCCGCAAAACTAAACCATACTTCTTATACCAAGAAACTATGGAAAAGGGAAGGCGAAATCTAGGAGAGGTAAATTATAAAAATTTCTGCTAACTTGTCATTACACCCTCTAATTGCTGCAAACTAGGTACTGCTTAAAGATTAAAAAGAAAACCTAAAAAACCCCAGATAACTAGCTGCGTAAATACGCCCTAAAGGTGTTTAAAGTATATCTCCGCTGGCGGAAGAAACATTTTTAAATTAAAAAGGAGAGCTTAATGCGGAGCTATTAGAAACGAATTAGTATATACTATATAGACCTTACACGCTATAAGATAGACAGTAATGTCCTTACTAATATTTGCAATATAAGTTCCCACCCCTCCTTTAAGGTAGACTAATAGCTATGGAAGTAGATCCTAAGCCTTAGGCTTAACAAGTTAGAAAAGGAAAAGTACGCTATATTCGTCTAAGACCTTTATACTATCCTTTACGCTCTCTAGATTAACGATACTAAGCCACTCTATAGCTTTATTTGAGTCTAAATTTTACTTCTTCTCCTACTTAGCGTAGCTATAGCCACAAGACTAGGCGCTCTGGTGGAAAGCGCTAGTGCTAAAGGCAGCAATAAAGCCGTCTAGTTTAAAAATATTAACGTTATAGTTGTTTATAGCGAGATATACTCTAATAAGAGTATAATTGTGGTAAATATAAACCTGGAACACATTAAGAATAAAGAAAAGGATAGTAAACTATAAGCTTTATACTATATCTAAACAATATATCCTACTAACTGTAAATCTATAGAAAGAAATTTACCTTCTATTTTAAAAACCTTCCTACGTTCTATATTGTTTCGTATATTTTAGCTGTCGGCGTTAGTCAAGACATATTCCGAGATAACTTTATAAGTATTTAAGATATCTTCGACCTCAAGGTACTAGCGCACCGCGATATGCTATACATTAAATAGAAGGATAAAGTACTAGATCGGCCATTCTTCTGCAACGTTAGCTATATAACTAGAGGTAGCAATATTATAAAAGAAAAGGCCTTTCCATACGCCAAATACCGTAACATATTTGTACGCCTAGGGCTTATTACTGGGTTTAAGGAGGCACTAGAGCTGTACTAGCTGCAACAGGCTTCGGGTAAAAATATTAATAGTAGGTCTGCTTGATAATTACCTCTAGATCTGGTTGTACGTTAATTATACGGATAGATACTATTACTCCAGAAGAGCGGAACCAGACTATAGGCCATCTTGGTAGTACATATAAGAGGTATTATATACCAACCTATATTGCACGCGATTACCAGAGTATATATTTTAGAAGTCCTTTATAGGATCTCCTCATCAAATCTATTACGAGAATGGGGCTATTACGAGATCGACGAGCGCCTATAGAGCTCAATAACGACCAGCTAGAAGAAGTCCGCAACAACCCTAAGCTTAGAGCGCTTTATAACAAACAAGAAGAATATAAGAACCGTATCTATAATAAAGGCCTCTACCCCATTACCAAGGCCAAAGGCACCAAATTATACTAGCAATATAAAGAGACCAAGTATAATATTGGTATAACGTATCAAAGGTTGCAGAGGGAACGATTAATAACCGCTATTTATAAATTCCACAACTCAATTAACATGATCGAGATAGCCAGGGAGCTTAATAGGAAGGGCCCAACTAAGGTATTAACACTACCAAGGGTGGAATTTGAACTTTAAGGGCGGGCTACTATTGCTAGAATGCTCTTTGCACCTTTTAAAACTAAAAAAGCCTAAGTCAAGTTCATCGAAAACCTAGCTTGACTATATTATCGACAAGAAACGGCTTAACGCAAACCTTTAAAACGGAAGAAAATAGACTTTATCATCTTTAAAAGCAAGAAAATATCTTACATGCGAAAGCGAAAGGATATTAGTCTTAAGAGTACCTTAAATCACCAAACTCCCAATTATGCGTCCCTAAAGGAAGAGTCGCCAGATAATAAAGATTGCGGGACTATTTAACAAGAGCTTAGCACTTTAGACGCTGCTAAAGCTAAGACTATTTAGTTATACCCTATAGAGCTTCCCCACCCAATATGCCTTATCTGTATAGGCAATAATGAGTTTATGTATAAAAAATGGATGCGCCCAGTCCCTTGTAAAGACGTCCTTAAAAAGCATATAGAAACCCACTTTTAACTACCTAAGTATTAGAGAGAGTTTAAATGTCGCCATCCTAAATATTTAATGCGACTAAAGAGCATTATGCATTTCAAGAGACACGCATATAATGTATATGGGGTATTTCATTAGTATCTCGGCTCTAGCGAGCAGCGAGGAATTCATTTTAGGAGGGGGATTGCGAGTTTAGGAAAGGAATTAGTTTTGGATACCAATATTTGCGGACCAGGGAAGAGATAATTTTTAGACGGATTTATTCTACTAGGCTTGTAAATTATAAAGGGGGATAGGAGCCGTTTTAATCCTATTTCCAAATACTAGTATTGAGGATACTTTCCCGCTCCTTGGATAATAAGTTTGTGATAATAGTAGAGAGGGATAGGTAACTAAATTAAGGAGGGAAGCTCAGAGAGGGATCGTAGATCAAGTAATTACTCCAATTATATATAGCTGGAAGGGTGTCAACCTACCTTTATTTAGGTGGCTCTGACAGAAGAAATGCAGATATAGAGCGATTTCTATTACGTTTGGAGATCTATACCGCCTCTTAGGGTCCACGCTCCCCTATCACGTGTTTAAAGCCGTAGCGCAGTAACTAGGAAAGAAACAATCCTAGGAGAACTGCTCTATAGGAAAATAAACAAGCTTATATAATAAAAGTCACAAATTAGAGGTATAAGTTAGTAGTTTAGGATCGGGGATGCAGAGCTTCTAGGAGGGCTTTAATATCCAAGAGAGTTGATTTTAGGAGGGCCTCAGTCTAAAAGAGCCGATCCCAGGAGGGATGCTATCCTAGGAGAAACAATTGTTCCGTCTTTACGGCGCTGTAAAACTTATACGCATATATTTAGAGCAGGACGAATGCTCGTAGGAGAGAGGCTTTTAGGAGCTATATTCTCCTAGGACGTATAGGCGTCTAGGAGTAAATTCCTCCTAGGAGCTCAGAAATCCTAGGATGCTCACTATACCTCCTTATATAACCGATTTTCCTGGGATTATATATCTCCCAAAACTGGCTCTCCTTAGAAAGTGTGTTCTCCTAGAAGCTCCGAACCCCCAATATAAGATGCCACGGCACGTGCACGGATACTACATCTTAGTGTTAGCCTTAGGCTTCTAGAAATAGTCTCCTAGGAGCTTTTAGGTCCTAGGAATAGTCTTCTAGGAGCTAAGTACTAGTAATGGCGGCCTATAGAAAGGCACAGATTCTAGGTTATCTCTTATAGTGGCTATTCTCTTAGCGGGGGCATCCAGAGCGGAAATATCCTCTTGAGATACTCCTTACTAAACCTATACTGGAATGACCTGCTTGGCGCCGTTTAGCCTGATTTCCATACGACGCCATTACACGTGAGAGGCTTGGCAAGGACTATTACGCATCGGCCAAATTCTCGCTTAACTTCCCTCCGTTCTCCCTGCCTTGATTATGTATTCCAGAGTCTCGGCGCATATTCGCGCGGGGGATAAACTGCGAGTAATAAGTGACTGCCTTACTCAACATCTCACCTACTAACAACACTACACTTCCGATTCTCCTGTCTTCTGTCTCCTCTACGTTCACCTTATTTAGATCCACATCACTATCACTATTACAATATAGGCCACTAATTATTTCCTGTCGCCTGGTTCTTGTTGCGTACCTTAGTAAGCCATCCAATTCTTATTTCTATATCACAACCCGCGTGCTGCCCCACTAATATAATTAATATGTTCCTACATCACCACTCAATCCACTCTTTATTAGGATTAAGCCTACTAACACATTATAATTGTATAGGGGGGTCTTATATACTATGTCTAGGTTGTCTTGTCGGCTTAGCCAGTCTTTAATATACACGTGATCTAGGCAGCTAGGCAACTAGTGGCCCGCATAAATCTAATAGCCCGCATTATCCACCACCAGCCTATAACTAGATTAGCGCAAGCAGTAAAGCAGATACTCCAGTATTTGCCGCTTATGCTATAGTCGCCAGCGAAACCGGCTTCCCTTTGCTAATAGGATGTTACTTAGGAATTACACTATAAGATAATACAGCGTGTCTTCTTTTAGTGCTCTGTTGATGGTCCTATGGTCGCACGATCCCTTATAACCCATAATCCTTTAGGTCGCAAGATCTCCTACTTCCAGAGTTACTCTATGCTTTTATAGATACTCTAAGGACGTTTTCTCTTTTGTAGTACGTTTCGCTCGTGCCTCCTTAAGGTCCTTATAGCTTATTACTTTTACCTTCCCTAGGACCCACTAACCTTGTTAACCGGCGAACTTTGGCCTCGTTGTTTATCTTAACCAAGAACTGATTTTAACCCTAAAGAAGGGCACATTCAGCAAAAGATACTTGGGCAGCACTTGTAAGCTTCTATATGTGCCTCTATAGGCGCTGTTTGCTTATCTTATTAAGCGTACAAGCGTCCTGTTTAATCAGATTATGCAATGGTATAAGAGCTTCTGCTGTCACTAGCATTATAGGTGTTTGCGGTACCTGATCTTGCGTACAAAAAACAACCTCCACCTTATTGGCTCCCGGAACGATTAATTAAGCTAGGGACTTCGGCGTATCTCTAAGTACTCTTTTTAAGTTGAATGGAAATAGACCGGTTGCAGCCTACCCGGCCTAGATATTCCGCTTGGTTAGCAACCTTTCTCTTATAGGCTTATATAGAGAAGTGAAATACTCCTTGCCGATTGTATCTATACCTCCTCAATTCAGTCGTTCCACCTAATTACAATAGGCGGTCTTTAAGGGGGCAAAGGGTCCGACGTCACAGGGCTGGAGCTTATAGGAGGTGTGAGAGGGGAGATGGCATAGAATAATGTTGTTTTTAAGGCAAAACTCTAAGATCTCCAGTGTCTTATATATCCCAAAGCTATCCTTTAAGTCATTGTATCTGTTTTCAGAATGTCCATAATGCTATCTAGGGGTTGGATAAGTGGTCCAGTTGCTTTAATAGGTTGCAGCTGGCCAGATTATTAGAGGTAGCAGCGACCTACCGTTAGCGCTTATGCACTCTATTGTAGTCGCCATTATGCGCTTAACGCCCGCGCCTCTATAGTCCCGCAAGTCATCCCTACCTATAAGGACTTTGACAAAGCCAAGCTTGCTTAGTATAACTCCTGTTTTATCTATATTGTAAACATTCTCTGACAGTATAGTAGAATCCTATAGCACCTTTCCTATCACCTTAAACCACTCTGTGATCTTAGGATATATGTTATTCTCATAGCGTTTCTAGTTGATCGCCCTGACCCTTCTCGCTTTAAGTTTTGTATGGCGTTTCTTAAAGGCCTAAGCCCAGTTCCTACTAGGAGGCTTGATTGGTTTCATTGCTATAAATCGCTGATGGGCGATGCTAAAGGCTAGCGAAGGTATAAACTTTATTTGTATAGGGTGCCCAAGACTAGATATTAGTAAACAAGACTTAACCATAGCTTTTTCTTCTTCTGGGGTGAGGTATTGTTGGCGTTAGGCCTTTGTCTCTTTTAACACTTGTCCTTGTTTACGATAATAGATGGTAGAGTAAGCAACACCGCTACTTTTTACTAAAGCACGGTATGATCTAGATCTATTTGTATAGAGGGCTTCCGCCAGCACCTAGCTGGCTCGGTCCATAGTAGCGAATGTTGTAATAGGAATGGACAGTAACGAATAGCGCTTTAAGAGCGCTCCAGAAATTAGCAGATAAAAGCACGGTCTATTCCAAAAATAGATAGCACGTGACAAATATGGAAGCCTTAAGAAGAACGCCACACTTCAAGTCTGTCTGGCATAGTGCAGAATATATAATTCAACTCTAGATAGCTGTGATCTCTTAGATCCATTAAGCCGGTTCTCCACTAGGCGCTGGCCTTAAGTCACTTATATTGGAAATCGAGGTTTCGCGGCAAGAAGTAGGCGGCAAAGCCCAGCAATAAACGCTGTGGACACTATTGCATATAGTAATAATGCTGTCTTACATTATTAGCCTTTAACAGCCAGTCAATGCATAGTATATAAGTGTTTGCTGTACAACCCCGCATCTTCTCGTCTGTCTTCTTAAGCCTCCCACTATGCGAATTAATTTAAGTCAAGAGTTAACTTTCCTATTCCTTACTCTGCAGAAGTTATCAGAAATCTATTAGGCACAAATAGCACCAACCTTTAAGGAGTAAGTTCCATTTCTAATATTAACCTGGCTAAGCTAAAGCCTGGTAGCTTTATCCAATCACACTAATTCACCTTCTTTATTGGCTAGGAGGGAAAGCCCATCGTGGTACATATAGCTGCGATTACTGCTACCAGTCAGCAACTGGATGCACTTATTAATAGTAAAATGGAGGAATCTGAAACGCGATATACGAGGATTGAAGATATTAAGGTTAATAATTTTATCCGGTTCTGCGAATACGCTTACCGCGGGGACTATACGGTACCTCTATAGGAAGAACTCCCGCCGGAACCAAGCTCTACATCCGGCAAGAACCAGCAGAACGGAGACGATAATAGTTGGGGGGATTTGGCTCCATTGTCTAAGAAGAAGAAGGGCAAGAAGGGGCGAGCTACACCAGAGCCTCTTCCCATAGAGATAGATTACCCCAAAAAAAGTTAGGTATACAACAAACCTAAGTTTAAGGCAGCTCCTGAGCCTTAATATAAAGTAAGGTCCATCTTAAGGACCCTGTTACGGACTTAATTTAACAGCTGAAACTACCTAATTAACAGCAACCCTAAAGCTCTAATTCTGCAGCACTTTGAACCCAAACCCAATAGTGCTATGGACTAAAACTTCACGCTAGTCCTCCTTGCCTATGTACGGCTCTACTGTTTTGCGCATCTACGTCTAATAGCGCCACTCAAAGCGCTAACCCTTGACAAGCTGTATAAGACACTCTTGAACTTCAAGTTATACGCAAAGCGCGTTGGAGACATTATTAAGCTCGCGAGATATACGTACTCAAACTCAGATCTGCCGGATAGAAGCAATGACGGAACTCTAGACAACCTAAGGAAACTAGTGGTTGAGTATATTATATGCGAGATTGACACGATCGGAAAATATAATAAATTTGTCAAGTATATAGAAGAGGGCAGTGAATTTATAGGGGATTTCTAGAGAATAGCAAGGGATTATACGGCTTGATATAGGTGTACGATAATTATACGCAATTTAAGATTCTAACACTGTTATAACGTTATCGTTGTATTTTGGACTCGAAAATAGCGTAGACTAGTGATTCAAAAAGGATTTCTAGTAGTAATACTAGAAGAACGCCACACCTTAAGTCAATCTGGCATAGTGCAGAATATAATACAGCATTACTAAGCGTACTAAGCGGTAGAGAGGAGTAGGATATAAAAGGCCTCTATATCCTTTAACTAGACCTACATTAAGCACAGTATCCTTTAAGGAAATCCCTCCTTACTTTCTCACAAAGACACTCCGTGACCTTACCGGCACTGGCCACTCTAAAAGGCTTCTAGTCTCGGCCCCAAGAGTTCAAACAAGCCTCGGTTTCGAGTCCTTGAGTCAAGCAAACAGTCCTTATAGTAGGAGCAATGCCTTTTAGCGTCTCCTTAATATCGGTAATAAAGACGCCATGTACCCAAGAGCGGCATGGCGCAGTGTTATAAGCGCGTAAGCGGCTAGCCTAGCCGCCCTATTGCAACAATTATGGCATTGTTAACTAGCTGGTCATCTTGGCCGTGGTCATAGTCTCTGCAGCCATATACTGCTGGGGCGAGTGGTGGTGACTCGCACCTTACTCAGCCGCTTCTTGTCCCCCTCCTCTTTATTGCCTACGTCGAGAGTCCGTTGCCGCTTCCGGCCCTTCTGCCGTGCTGTATTGGGCACAACATTTTCTACAGCGGCGGAGACTCCTTAGGCAAAGCTAACATGCTTCTTAGCGGGGCGCTCTTTCTCCTCCTTGTCTTCCCCGGATATCCTCTACTGCTTCCTCCTATATAGTGTGGCCAGAGGGCTTTTAGCGGACAGCGGTGGTATCAGGAGCTAGTCTGCTTAACATGGCCGCGGCCTCTAGGGCCGGTCTAGTACTGCCACTAGTTTCCCTAGACCGACTCTAGCGTCAATATCATTACCGTCTTTGTCTTTGTCGTCATCATTATTGTCGCTGCCATTATTAGAGGTGGCCCCCTTGAGTTCTTCCTGCGCCTGCAATTTGGCCTTACACTTCTCTTTAACCTCCGGTGGCGTGTGCCCCATAGGCTATTTATCAGCGGCGCTATAATATATAACACTTCTACATATCTATTTGGTGATAACCGCATTAAGGTGCTGTTTAAGTGCGGCAGTAAATTGGTTATTATAGGCTTCCTGGGATACTGGTGTACCCGCGCAAGGAACAAGGTAGGCACCTTAAGTGGCAATAATATTAAGGCAGTCCTGCAAGTTCGCGCTGCTGTTAGTTTAATAGGCCGCAATGCAAAACTGAATTAAAAGGATACAGGCTTACAATAAGCAGATCTTAGCTAGCCGTAATAGTAGGTAGGCTGTCTAGCCGCGATATCATGGCCAGCAATAGCTATATGCAGGGACGTCACGAGTTGGGCTATTTTAGGTGGAGGTTAAGCCTTCAAATAAGGTTGGAAATCTATAAGTCAGCACAGGCGCGGCAAGGAGGCGTTATCACGTAATCTAATATGTGGGGCACAATAAGGGGGTGGCACGAACCCCAGGCCTTACTACAGTTGGAAGCGACAGAATATAGGGTAGCAGCATTATCGTCAAGAGAAACGGGAATTTAATTGCTATAGGCACTGGATATGGTATATACACTAGTGCTACTAGTCTCTCTCTTACACAACTATAATATGCCAGCTAGGCAGCCTTCTAAATAACGCTTGCTTACACCTTACTATCTTTAAGGCCATACTCCAACCATTATCTCTTTGCCTACGGAGATTCGGGTAGCAGCGAGCCCTAAGCTAGGTACTAGAGAACCTTGTTAATATTAGGGCGCTGCCTATAGTTGTTTGCTGCCCACTAGTATCTTACTATCTTAATAAAGAGACCGCTAACTATAAGTTTAGATTAGCCCATCTGCCACTAGAAGCCATTAAAGCTCTACAATATAGAATACTTATAATGTATATAGCCTCTAGCCGGCGACGCGTACGCACTCTTATAATCCCTAGCTATTTTGTTAATGGTATTCTAATAACTCTTCTGGAAGAAAGGGCGCAGCTTCTTATTATCCTTGCCGTCGCGCTATAGGTTAATAGAGAACTTCTATAGGTAGTAGTTGTATATTAGCTTAAATAAGATAATGCCCATAGACCAGATATTAATGGAGTGGTTATAGTCCTCTAGCTTAAGCTTAGGAGCGAGATAGCCGATTGTGCTGACTATACCTAGCTTGGGCCGTAACGACCCACCTGCCTAGATGTGCCTAGATGTACTAATATTTAGTAAAATGGAATGGAGCGGCTTGCTAATAAGGCCAATATTAGTTGGCTTTAGGTTATAGTGCAGCCAGCGTCTATTATGCATAACTTTAACACCTAGTAGTACGGCGCGGAATGCAGTTACCACCTCTATTATTATGCCCTTACACCCTCTATTAAGCTTATATATTAGCTGCGTTCTCTTAAACTATAATTTTAAGAATATAAGAGGCTTACCCCTTACTCTAAGTCCCTACTAAGTTGCCGAAGGTCTGGGGCGTCATTGGCTTTAGGATAATAGTAATATTATTAAAGGCCGTCTTGGAGGAGAACTCCTTACTATTAGAGTAGATCACCTCTACTATGTGTAGAATTCGCTTACCGTCGTCTAACTTCTATACGAGATTAGTTACTTCCCAAAGTGTCTTAATCTCTTTATCCACACTATAATAATTTCAGAAAGTCCGCTCTACCACTTTAATAGCGGCCACGTTGGCTAACTAATTTAAGGTGAAGAATACTTTTCTATAACTGCCTATACCTAGAGTATCTCCTAGTGTCTACCTACCCATCGCTCTCTTGTTAGGGAGTGGGGTCGGCATCTTAATATTAATATTAGCAGCTGCCGGCCCGCCGAGAGCGCAAGCTATATAGCGTCTACGCGCTTCCTTAAAGTTGTCTTTAGCAGCGAATTCTGTCTACTGGAAGTGGTATTTAAGCTTGTTAAGCAGTATCTTTATGCTATACTGGTTTAAGTAATATAGCCGCCGCATAGCTGCGTCGCTATTGACTGTTAGCTGCGCTAATGGAGACCTAGAGCAGCCTATAATATAGAGGCCCTTGCTTTTAGGAAAGAAGTTGAACCACATATAGGGGTTCTGGAGGTTAATATTATATGACTTTGCAAAAGACCTAGTGGAGAGGAGTAGGTTAATAGGCATATTTTCTAAGGGGCCTTTTCCCGCCACCTATCCCCTCTCTAGTACAGCTGGCGGAGACTATAGCCTTAGCAGATAATAGCCAACCTAGACTATACCAAGCTTTTAAAGCTGCTCCTTGGTGTTAATATCTGGCTCCGTAAGGGTTTTGCTTACTTTACTATTAGTGTTATACTTAGTGCGTTCTATCTTGCGTTAAAGGCAAACTATCTTATTATTGCATATCTGCTTGGGCTTAATAAGCATATAGCGGAGGGCGGCTTAAGCGCCATCTACCTAGTTGTTCTGGTGCCGAGATATAAGGGCGTTATAGACGTCGCTAAATGCTAGCCTAGTGAGGGCATTTGCGGGTATAAGGGACGCAAAGGCGCGGTCTGACATTTAATAATAGATAGGGTGCTTACAGCAGACTCTAATAAGGGATATAAGCTTTAGAATGCTGTGGGAAACATACACCTTTTTAAATATAACTGCTAATTATAGAACCCCTTCCTAGCGGTTCCATAATATAGAGATAGCTAGATTATAACCACTTAATCTTACTTCCTCTGGTAGGTATAAGATATAGAACGTCTATACACGGCATCTTTAGCGTATTATGGTTGTCTTACCTCCTACTAAAGTAAGGTGAGCTAATGCTAGGGATATACCCTACCCTAGGTACTATAAAAGGTAGGGTCTAAGCTTAACGATTTAGAATCTACCTAGTAGAGAAGGATCTTTAAATCCTTAAGGCCTTTGCTAGCTGGCTTCTTAGCCTATTATTATAGCCAGAACGTGCAAGGCTAAAGCCGGACATTACTAATTTGTTAATAATATAGGTCCCCACCTTACTTTACTTTTGCTCCACTTTACTTCACTTTATATACTTATACTTCACTTCACTTCTCCTGTCCCCTGCAGTACGGCACATGCCCTCCCTCCCCCCTATACTACTACTTTCCTTCTCCTACACTCCATGCTACTCTACTCTACTTTACTTTGCCTAACTGACCCAATTACACCTTTAGCATCGCGCCTGTCTAGTATATATATCGCCCTGCTTAGCAGAGCAAAAGTTTGCTGTAGGTAGCTATACAAGTGGTTGCCTTTCCGTTAGGACTTCTTAAAAAGTGCCCGTTTTACTAGTAAAACTATATCCAAAACTTCCAATCTTTATAGGGTTGTAGTCACTTCGGGGTTTACCTCTATATATAAAATACTACCAACCAACTAAGTTACTTTGGGGCCATAGACCTGCAGTAGCGGCTATTAAGACTCTATTAATAAGATTCGCTTCCACGTCCTAGTATAGATAGAAAGACGCTAGTTGCAAATAACGTTACGCGGAATAATATGGCACTTTAGCAGCTAATCTAAGACAAGGTAAGTCTTATCTCAAACCCCTATTCCCTATATACCCCTCCCCCTTACAAGAGTATTAATAATTAGTATGCCAGTTCCCGTCTAACCCTATAATACTTAGAGACTGGGAGGTTGGGATAGGTCGGTTTTCCTCTTTTTAAAAGGGCCTGCCGCAGGGGCAGAAGCTCTGTAGCGTAGTGGTTAGGGTGCACAGCGAGAACGGCGCGGTGTGGGTAGGCGGTAAGATGTATACTAATATTAAAACGGAAAATGTGGAGATAGGGCGGTATCTTAAGGATAAGCATTTCCTCCTTGTTGTAGACGCTAGCAATTGGTGTATAATACTAGGCAGGCTAACGTATTGTCTTATATTAATATAATAAAACACACTACTGGCTTTGTTCTGCTGGCTAAATATAGGTGGCTTCCCTCTATATGCTGTGCTCTATAACCGCCTTTGTAATGCCTAGGCTGAACTCTATTCTTATACCCTATTCCGCCGGTCTAAACTTGATAGAGGGTGGAGAGCACTTGTTAAATAGGCAGTTAATCTACACTAGTGCGTCTATATATTTATCCTTTAAAAAATCTAGTAGGTTATATAGGGGCATTATTAGAGATACCCCTCCCTGCGGCATTGCCCTATAGGGTAGATTGTTATAGCGTTCTATCTCCTGGTTTAGGCTCTCTAGCTAGTCTGGCGGTATAGGGAGCCAAGCAGCGTAGTGCTTAATTGCCTAAGCCAGGCCCTCTGGCTTGGCCATAGTGCGCCACTAATTAGAGACAGTATTGGCGTAAATATTGGTAGTTATAGCGCGTGCCTATTTGCTGCATAGGTTCTAGTATAGTTTACTAAGCACATCTAGGGTAGTGCTGATGGCGCATAGGAAGAAGACTTTAAGGGAAATAGATAAGAGCTTAACAAGGATCATCCTGGCTTTTTTATAGTAATTGTTGCTAATAATTGTGTCTGGGTCCTCCCTAATAACGGCTACTGCCTTTAATAGTCTATTTTCCTTAAGATCTTCTAGGGGGGAGAATCTGCTTAAAACCCTCCAAATCCTATTATTAAGCACGGCGATAAGGCTGGTGTGGTCTATAAGCGCAGGGGTAGGAGCCATGGAGCCATCTATAAAAAGGCTTAAATAGCAGGGAGAAGAAAAGTAAGTAAAGTAAAGTAAGGTAGATAAAGTAAGGTAAAGTAGGCAGGTATATAAAGTGAAGTAAAGTAGAGCGGAGTAGAGTGATAATATAACGCCCTATAGCTGTATATTGGTCTATGCCCCCTATTAGGAGGGCTAGTATAGCTAAACTAGCTATAAGTTCTAAAGGAACCACCCCGTCTAAAAGAGATTAGAATTCTAAGTTTTTTATTATATAATTGCTTACAAATCGGACTCCGATTTTTATGCATACCTATAGTAGATTTTTGCACTTTGGGCTAATAACTAATGTAAGGTCCTAGAAGAGATTATATAGAAGTATAGTACGAAGTTTTACAAGGCTTGCTAAGAACTGTAAGGACCGTACGGCGCCAACTATTTACAATAGGGCGAGCACCGGAAACCCTAACAAGCTATTACCTTTGGTCGTAAAAAAGGGCAAGTTTACTTAAGGCTTAGGGGCTAGAACCTAGAGCCTAGCAGCCTTAAGGGGCCCAGAACTAGGCGAAACCCTATAAAAATAGGACTGAAAACTAGGTCCTAATTAGGCAACGTTATTAACAGGTTTAATAGGTGGAATTCTATAGATATAGAAGAGCTGGCTAAAATGAAAAAGGGTATAGTGGCTAATAAAGAGGATTTTCTTAAGACTGCAGGTGATAACTTTTTACTGTACTATCAGCCACTGATCCCTTGGGTTAATAGATTGTAGAAGGTGGTATTTCCAGGCGGTAGGAGGCGAAAGGGAAAGAATAAAAAACTTCCTTCTCGAATAAAGAGCCAATGCCCACGTGTTTCGCCGCCTATGGGAACCAATCCCCTACTCCCAATAATCCCCTACGGGATCCGATCCCCTACTCTAACAAATCCCCTACGGGATCCACTCCCCTACGGGATCTACTCCCTTGCGGCAACAAATCCGGCGCTATCTAACAGCAAAAACAACGCTTTTATCCAATATCTTAGTTGCACTCTCGCCATCTCCACGTATGTATATATGTATATTCCGCCATCTCGACAAGGGTCTGGTCGGTGCGGCTCGGCCACCCTCCCTGCTAGTGGGGGCGAGCTTGAAGTATTTTACGCTTTAATCACCTGCTATAAATACCGCTAATTATACTGCCCGTCCTATTGAGCCTTTGCAGATATTTGGCTTGGCTTAGTGCTCGAATATATATTTATGCGGTAAAAACGGTCAGCTGACCTAAGTCTAGAATAATTGCAGGACCGATATATATAGGCAGTAGAACTGCCCCGCCTTCGCAAACAGTCCAAGAATTATCCCTAGCATAAAAGCGCAACCAAAGGCAAGAGCTATTAGCGTAGGAGTTAACTTACGCAACCTTATGCAATATATCGTTATCTCTATTAACTGCGGTTGAACTTATTCCGATGGGTCAAGATACGTGGGATGGATGGTTTAAAGTAGGGTTCGACAGCAACTAGACAATATTATTTTAGCTAATAGTGTAGGTATAGAGGGTAAATGTTCCTAGAGTATATTCTAGATATTCTACTAATATACTTAGTTGTAGGAAGTAAGTAGACCTGCGAATACTAAGATATATAGCTGCTGCTAACCTTGTCCTGTTTGTTACTGTAGGATGTAAGTAGACCTATAAATACTAAGATGTACGGCTACTGCTAACCTTGTCCTATTTATTAGTGTAGCCTGTAAGTAGACCTACGAATACCAAGATATATAGCTGCTGCTAACCTTATTCTATTTATTGCTGTAGCAAGTAAGTAGACCTGCGAATACTGAGATATATAGCTGCTGCTAACCTTGTCCTGTTTGTTGGTGTAGTATATAAGTAGGCCTGCGAATACCGAGATATATAGCTGCTGCTAACCTTGTCCTGTTTGTTAGTGTAGTATGTAAGTAGACCTATAAATACCGAGATATACGGCTGCTGCTAACCTTGTCCTGTTTATTAGTATAGGTTATAAGTAGACCTGTAAATACTAAGATATATAGCTACTGCTAACCTTGTCCTGTTTATTAGTGTAGGGTATAAGTAGACCTGTGAATACTAAGATATATAGCTACTGCTAACCTTGCCTTATTTATTAGTGTAGTATATAAGTAGACCTGTAAATACTGAGATATATAGCTGCTGCTAACTTTATCCTGTTTATTAGTGTAGCTTGTAAGTAAACCTGCGAATACTAAGATGTATGGCTACTGCTAACTTTGTCCTGTTTGTTACTTTAGCCTATAAGTAGACCTGTAAATACTAAGATATACGGCTGCTGCTAACCTTGTCTTGTTTTTTAGTATAGAGTGTAAATAGACCTATAAATACCAAGATGTATAGCTACTACTAACCTTGTCCTGTTTATTAGTGTAGTATATAAGTAGGCCTATAAATACTAAGATATATAGCTGCTGCTAACCTTGTCCTGTTTATTGGTATAGCTTATAAGTAGACCTGTAAATACTGAGATATATAGCTGCTGCTAACCTTGTTCTATTTATTAGTGTAGCATGTAAGTAGACCTATGAATACTAAAATATACGGCTGCTGCTAACCTTGTCTTATTTATTAGTGTAGAGTGTAAGTAGACTTATAAATACTGAGATGTATAGCTGCTGTTAACCTTGTCCTATTTATTGCTATAGCTTATAAGTAGACCTGCGAATACTAAGATGTATAGCTGCTGCTAACTTTGTTATATTTATTAGTGTAGCCTGTAAGTAGACCTGCGAATACTAAGATGTATAGCTGCTGCTAACCTTATTTTATTTGTTAGTATAGGGTGTAAGTAGACCTACGAATACTAAGATATATAGCTACTGCTAATCTTGTCCTATTTATTGGTGTAGTATATAAGTAGACCTGTAAATACTGAGATATATGGCTACTGCTAATCTTGTCCTATTTATTACTGTAGGATATAAGTAGACCTGCGAATATTGAGATATACGGCTGCTACTAATCTTGTCCTGTTTGTTAGTGTAGCTTGTAAGTAGACCTGCGAATACTAAGATTTATAGTTACTGCTAACTTTGTCCTATTTATTAGTGTAGCTTATAAGTAGACCTGTAAATACTAAGATGTATAGCTACTGCTAACCTTGTCCTGTTTATTACTATAGGATATAAGTAGACCTATAAATACTAAGATGTATAACTGCTGCTAACCTTATCCTATTTATTGCTGTAGGGTGTAAGTAAACCTGTAAATACTAAGATATATAGCTACTGCTAACCTTGTCCTATTTATTGGTGTAGGATGTAAGTAGACCTATAAATACTAAGATATATAGCTGCTGCTAACCTTGTCCTGTTTATTGCTATAGGATGTAAGTAGACCTGCAAATACCGAGATATATAGCTACTGCTAATCTTGTCCTATTTATTGGTATAGTATATAAGTAGACCTGTAAATACTGAAAAGTATAACTACTGCTAACCTTATCCTATTTGTTGCTGTAGGGTGTAAGTAGACCTGCAAATACTAAGATATACAGCTGCTGCTAACCTTGTCCTATTTGTTAGTGTAGTATATAAATAGACCTACAAATACTGAAATATACGGCTACTGCTAACTTTGTCCTATTTATTGGTGTAGCTTATAAGTAGACCTGCAAATACTAAGATATATGGCTACTGCTAACCTTATTCTATTTATTGGTATAGCTTATAAGTAGATATGTAAATACTAAGATATATAGCAGCTGCTAACCTTGTTCTATTTATTAGTGTAGCTTGTAAGTAGATATGTAAATACTAAGATATATAGCTACTGCTAACCTTATCCTATTTATTAGTGTAGGATATAAGTAGACCTGCGAATATTAAGATATATAGCTACTGCTAACTTTGCCCTATTTATTGCTGTAGGATATAAGTAGACCTGCGAATACTAAGATATACAGCTACTGCTAACTTTGTCCTATTTGTTGCTCTAGGATGTAAGTAGACCTGCAAATACTAAGATATATAGCTACTGCTAACCTTGTCCTATTTATTGCTGTAGGGTGTAAGTAGACCTGCGAATACTAAGATATATAGCTGCTGCTAACCTTGTTATATTTATTGGTGTAGTATATAAGTAGACCTGCGAATACTAAGATATACGGCTGCTGCTAACCTTGTCCTATTTATTGCTATAGTATATAAGTAGACCTGCAAATATTAAGATATATAGCTACTGCTAACCTTATACTATTTATTGCTGTAGTATATAAGTAGACCTGCGAATACTAAGATATATAGCTACTACTAACCTTATCCTGTTTATTGCTGTAGGGTGTAAGTAGACCTATAAATACTAAGATATATAGCTGCTGCTAACCTTGTCCTACTTATTAGTATAGTATATAAGTAGACCTATAAATACTGAGATATACGGCTGCTGCTAACTTTGTTCTATTTATTGCTATAGGATATAAGTAGACCTGCGAATACTAAGATATATAGCTACTGCTAACCTTGTCCTATTTATTGCTATAGGATATAAGTAGACCTATAAATACCGAGATATATGGCTGCTGCTAACCTTGTTCTATTTATTGCTATAGTATATAAGTAGAATACCAAGATATATAGCAGCTGCTAACCTTGTCCTATTTATTAGTATAGTATATAAGTAGACCTATAAATACTAAGATATACGGCTACTGCTAACCTTGTCCTATTTGTTAGTGTAGCTTATAAGTAGACCTACAAATACTAAGATATTTAGCTGCTGCTAACCTTATCCTATTTATTGCTGTAGGATGTAAGTAGACCTACGAATACTAAGATATACGGCTACTACTAACCTTGTCCTATTTGTTGGTGTAGGGTATAAGTAGACCTGTAAATACTGAGATATATAGCTACTGCTAACCTTATCCTATTTATTGGTGTAGTATATAAGTAGACCTACAAATACTAGGATATATGGCTACTGCTAATCTTGTCCTGTTTATTAATATAGGATGTAAGTAGACCTATAAATACTAAGATATATAGCTACTGTTAACCTTATCCTATTTATTAGTATAGCATATAAGTAGACCTATAAATACCGAGATATTTAGCTGCTGCTAACCTTACCTATTTATTAGTGTAGCGTATAAGTAGACCTATGAATACTAAAATGTATAGCTACTGTTAACCTTGTCCTATTTGTTAGTATAGGGTGTAAGTAGACCTATGAATACTAAGATGTATAGCTGCTGCTAACCTTACCCGTTTATTAGTGTAGTATGTAAGTAGACCTACGAATACTGAGATATATGGCTACTGCTAACCTTATCCTATTTATTGGTGTAGGGTATAAGTAGACCTGCGAATACTGAGATATATGGCTGCTTCTAACCTTACCCATTTATTAGTGTAGTTTATAAGTAGACCTGCAAATACTGAGATATACGGCTACTGCTAACCTTACCCGTTTATTGGTGTAGTTTGTAAGTAAACCTGTGAATACTAAGATATGTGGCTACTGCTAACCTTGTCCTATTTGTTGGTATAGTATGTAAGTAGACCTGCGAATACTAAGATGTGCGGCTACTGCTAACCTTGTCCTATTTATTAGTGTAGGGTATAAGTAGACCTATAAATACCGAGATGTATAGCTACTGCTAACCTTATCCTGTTTGTTAGTATAGTATGTAAGTAGACCTGCGAATACTAAGATATGCGGCTGCTACTAACCTTGTCCTGTTTGTTAGTGTAGCTTATAAGTAGACCTGCGAATACTAAGATATGCGGCTGCTGCTAACCTCGTCCTATTTATTAGTGTAGGATGTAAGTAGACCTGCGAATACTAAGATATGCTGCTAACTTTATCCTATTTATTGGTGTAGTAAGTAAGTAGACCTGCGAATACTAAGATATATAGCTGCTACTAACCTTACCCATTTATTGGTGTAGTATGTAAGTAGACCTACAAATACTAAGATATATAGCTACTACTAACCTTGTTCTATTTATTGGTATAGGGTATAAGTAGACCTGTAAATACTAAGATGTGTAGCTACTGCTAACCTTGTCCTATTTATTAGTGTAGGATATAAGTAGACCTGCGAATACTAAAATATGCGGCTGCTGTTAACCTTGTCCTATTTATTGGTGTAGCTTGTAAGTAGACCTGCGAATACTAAAATATGTGGCTACGGCTAACCTTGTCCTGTTTATTGGTGTAGGATATAAGTAGACCTGCGAATACCAAGATATACGGCTACTGCTTACCTTGTCCTGTTTATTGGTGTAGTATATAAGTAGACCTGCGAATACTAAGATGTGCAGCTACTATTAACCTTGTTCTGTTTATTAGTGTAGCTTGTAAGTAGACCTGTAAATACTAAGATTTACGGCTACTGCTAACCTTGTCTTATTTATTAGTGTAGGAAGTAAGTAGACCTGCAAATACTGAGATTTGCGGCTACTGCTAACCTTGTTCTGTTTGTTGGTGTAGTATATAAGTAGACCTATAAATACTAAGATGCGCGGCTGCTGCTAACCTTGTCCTGCTTGTTGGTGTAGCGTATAAGTAGACCTGCGAATACTAAGATATGCGGCTGCTGCTAACCTTATCCTATTTATTGGTGTAGCGTATAAGTAGACCTACAAATACCGAGATGTGCGGCTGCTACTAACCTTGTCCTATTTGTTGGTATAGCTTGTAAGTAGACCTGTGAATACCGAGATATGTAGCTGCGGCTAACCTTATCCTGTTTATTGGTGTAGTTTGTAAGTAGACCTATAAATACTAAGATGTGTAGCTGCGGCTAACCTTGTCCTGTTTGTTGGTGTAGTTTGTAAGTAGACCTGCGAATACCAAGATATGCGGCTACTACTAACCTTGTCCTATTTGTTGGCGTAGCGTGTAAGTAGACCTACGAATACCAAGATGTGCGGCTGCTGCTAACCTTGTCCTGTTTGTTGGTGTAGGATGTAAGTAGACCTATAAATACCAAGATATGCCGCTAACCTTGTCCTATTTATTGGTATAGGATGTAAGTAGACCTATAAATACTAAGATATACTGCTAACCTTGTCCCGTTTATTGGTGTAGAATGTAAGTAGACCTACGAATACCGAGATATATGGCTGCTGTTAACCTTGTCCTATTTATTGGTATAGCTTATAAGTAGACCTGCGAATACCAAGATATATAGCTACGGCTAACCTTGTCCTATTTATTGGTATAGGATGTAAGTAGACCTGTGAATACCAAGATATACGGCTGCTGCTAACCTTGTCCTGTTTATTGGTGTAGTATGTAAGTAGACCTGTAAATACTAAGATATGCAGCTGCTGTTAACCTTGTCCTATTTATTAGTGTAGGATGTAAGTAGACCTGTGAATACCGAGATATATGGCTGCTGCTAACCTTGTCCTATTTATTGGTGTAGGATGTAAGTAGACCTGCAAATACTAAGATATACAGCTGCTGCTAACCTTGTCCTGTTTATTGGTGTAGGATGTAAGTAGACCTGCAAATACTAAGATATATAGCTGCTGCTAACCTTACCCGTTTATTAGTATAGTATGTAAGTAGACCTGCGAATACTAAGATGTATGGCTACTGCTAACCTTGTTCTATTTGTTAGTATAGGATGTAAGTAGACCTACAAATACTAAGATGTGCGGCTGCTGCTAACCTTATCCTGTTTATTGGTGCAGGATGTATGTGGATCTGCAAATACCCCTTATACGCGACCGCTTAAACCGGTACTAATGCGGATATAGCCTGACGGCTGGCTCTATACCTTTGACAATATATTTGCTCAGGACTTCGTCAAAAGCTTGCCATTTAGCATGCTACCGAGCCAGCTTGCCCTGGTCCAGTGTTGTACCTACTGCAGTACCATTATGGCTGCTGGTTGCAATGTTAATCTTTCTAAAGTCCGTGCTGCTGAAAAAAGTTGTCAGGTCTACGCTCTACTCCTCTATATACTTAAACGCTATTGCAATGATGATAAACTATATGTTCAAATAGTTAAAAAACGGTCAGCATTGAAAATAGGAGAGGGGGGGCCATGTATTCTCCGGTTGTTTTATAATTCAAGTTAGTGTCTTCAACTCCTTACATGTGTTAGGCAGGGCTATTACTCACTATATATCTTTGCGCACAGAATATTTGGCTCCTATACGATTTGCACTACTTTGTATATGGCTTCGTTGGTTTCAAATAGTTAGAAAACGGTTAGCATCGAAAATAGGAGAGGGGGGGCCATGTATTCTCCGGCTGCGTTCTGATTCAGGTTAGTGTCTTCAACTCCTTATATGCGCTGGACAGGGCCATTACTCACTGCATATCTTTGCGCACAGAATATTTAGCTCCTACACGATTTGCACTACTTCGCGCATAGCTTCGTTGGTGTGACGAGTCCCACGATTGCAATAAGCATCATGTTGAATCCAATATAGAATTGCCGACAAGACTCCTCTATGTTGGTGATCCGGATGATCTAGATTATAATCCTGATGTCTTACGTCTTAATTGTGCTACGCAAATAGACGGAGGAAAATATATTGCTTTATCCTATTGCTGGGGCGAACTTCCAATTAAAGATAAGAAACAATTTTGTATAACCCAGGATAACATTGACTAACGGCTGGGAGGATTTAGTATCTCCAACCTGCCAAAGACTTTCCAGGACGCTGTTAAAGTGACTCAAGAACTTCGCGTACTATACCTTTAGATCGACTCACTCTGCATAATCTAATGAGGACAATAAAGAAGATTGGAAACGCGAATCTGGGCGTATGGAAAAGGTCTTCTCTTTAGCTTACTATATAATTGCTGCAACTTCGGCTGTCTATTCAAAAGCGGGATTCCTTAAGCGGAACGTAAGCACTAAGTATATCCTTATTTAAGATGCCTTAGGTAGGCGATTCTATATCTATACCGGTATAGATGATTTTAATAATAATATAGAGAAGGCTCAGCTTAACATATAAGCATAGGTAATGCAAGAAAGGGTTTTATTACGATAAACTATCTATTTCAGTAACAATTAGACATACTAGGAATGTGGTAAAGGGGTTTACTATAAAAACCTTACTAGACTAAAAAGGTAAAAGCTTAGGCAATATCTAATAGACCAATATCTTCTTAACTTAGATATTTTGCTCCTTAGCTCATTTTAAAGGAAGTTCTTTATGCTCAATTCAAACTTCCCAAACCGGCTCCTCAAGTCAGGCTACCAACGTACTATGGAATTCATTCACTTTCTTTTTAAGGACTACTTGAAGCGCGACCTTACAGAGAAGACTGATAGAGTTATTACAACATCTGGGTTAGAGGCTCGTATTGCACGCGCTCTAAGGTGTTAAAGCAGATACGGCATCTTTGAGCGGTACCTTTACAGGAATCTCTTATAGCAAGCGTCTAATAATAAGATGGAGCGGATTGAGTACCCTACCCGGAATATGCCATCGTGGTCATGGATGGCATATAATGGAGGCATTCAGTTTATGGACATCCCCTTTGGCATAGTTGATTGGATTAATAACCTCCGGTTTAATAAGGAGCGCGAACCTGCACTAATCACCGATATAGGGGAGTTTTGGGATTGTACAATGGAACTAGATGGGAAACATTATACCGCCTTGGATTTTGGCAGAATAAAAAGAGGATGGATACAGTATGATATTGAGGGGGGCGAGGATCTTTGTAAAGAACGATGTGTTGTTGTCGGGAAGAAGTCTATCGAGGATGGGTATAGCGAGGATGGGGATAACGAGGATGGGGATAACAAGGATAGGGATAACGAGGATGGGGATACATTGGATGTTAAGGAGTACTATATATTAGTTGTCAGGCCGACCAGTGTGGATGGCGAGTACAAGAGGGTTGGAGTTGGGCTGATTCAGAGTGGCTACGTAGTGAGACAGAGGCTCGACGTGCGAGTCGTGTGAACGACTTTGCACTAGAAAATCTGGCGGAGTAACCGATGCATGCATGGATTCAATGTCAAATTATGAGGCATGGTCTACATATAGGCTCCATCTATCTATAGTGTGGGTGCTTGGTCGGAGCTGGGACGATCTGTGCGAGATGCTTTACGGAACATTGTGGATTAGGCTACAATGGCACACTATATCCTCACGTAGCTGTCTGAGCGTGGCGTTTGGCTATTCTGGGTAAAGCTCACTGCCAAGACTGCTGCCTGAGGTGAGCCTAAGTAGTTTTGCTACGCGCTCGGCTGCGGGGCTATCTACCAACGCCCGCACTTCCAGGACGGGTTCAGCAGCAGCATAATTAGCGGTATTTACAGCAGGTGGTTAAAGCGTAAAATACTTCAAGCTCGCCCCCGCTAGCAGGGAGGGTGGCCGAGCCGCACCGACCAGACCCTTGTTTTGTGGCGTTTCCCAGACATTAGCGCGGTTAAAGCTACGATCTACTGCGAAGGAGACAGATGCACGACGATGCCTGCATTGCCGCGAGGACGCCGTTCAGCTGAGTCGATGTGAGCGCCAGCCTGGATCCAACCTCCACTTCCCAACTCGACAGCCAACTTCGCATGCCAATATTCACTGAGAGCCCCTTCGCTCCCCAGCGATGCCAGACAAGGACCTCCGCCTCCTCGCGCTCGATGGCGGCGGGGTCCGCGGCCTGTCCGCGCTTATTATCCTCGAGCAGCTCATGGAGACTATCGACCCAGAGACCCCTCCGAAGCCGTGCGACTACTTCGACATGATTGGGGGAACAAGCACTGGCGGGTAGGTTGTTGCAATACTCGCAGACTATAGACATATATGCTGACCGACCAGGCTTATCGCAATCATGCTCGGCCGGCTAAAGATGAGCATCGACGAGTGCATTGACGCCTACCTATCGCTTTCAGATCGAGTTTTCCAGAAGAAGAAAAGGCATCGCGTCACGACAAAGGGTAATATTTAAGGCAGGTTCGACTCCGAGGAGCTGGCGCGAGCTGTGAAGGAGGTGGTCACAGCACAAGAACTACAGGAAGACGCCTTGCTAAAGGACGTATTGAACGATGCATGCAAAGTGTGAGTTAGCCTTATACTCGCTTGGAGTGCTACTCACTAATTAATACAGATTTGTATGCGCGACAAGCAAACAGACGAGCGAAACGGTGTGCCTTACAAGCTATATGTCGCCGCGTGGTGGTAGTGACCTCCTAAACAGCGTTAGGATATGGGAAGCCTGCCGTGCAACTTCGGCGGCGTCCTCCTTCTTTAATCCTATTGCTATTGGGCGGTATAAAGAAGAGTTTATGGACGGGGCTACAGGAGCTAACAATCCAATATAGGAGGTATGGAATCAGGCTCAGCTAATGTGGGGGCTGCAACCGCTTGAGGGCAGGATTAAATGTCTAGTCTCAATTGGTACTGGAGTCCCTTCGTTAAAGCCATTTCGGGATAACGTCTTCCATATCGGCAACACGCTCGTTGCAATTGCTACAGAGACGGAGCAGACGGCAGAGAGGTTTCGCCGAGACAAGTTACAGCTCCATAACAGTGGCCGGTACTACCGATTTAACGTTAATCGCGGGCTAGAGGAGATCGGGCTTGAGGAGTTAAAGAAGAGGAAGGAGATTGCTGCGGCTACGCGGCGCTACGTTGGATCTTAGGATGTGCTTAAGTAAATGCAGGCATGCGCAGATAATATGGCAGGAAGAGAATGTCAGTCCTAAATTTTCAATTAAGGGTTGCTTTATTAGTTATGTAGCTAAATGCTTATATAGACTTTGGAGAATATCGAACAGTCTACAGCCTCGAAGGTGTCCTAAGAGTAAGCAAATTCGTGGGACAACTAGCCGAGATGGCAGAGCTTAAACGAGTGCTCCTACCAGAACAGTAGAGTTGTTAATAGAAGACATTTGTGCTTCATGGGCTCAGTGGGATAGGTAAGACGTAGCTAGCTGTTAAGTTTGCCCGATAGCATTACCACAAGTTTAGTGCCGTGTTCTGGCTAGATGGAAGGAGCGAGGATAGCCTCATACGAAGCATTGTGAGTTCCGCGAGCAGGATCCTAGAAGGCTAGATTTCTAAGTCGAGTAGGACATACTCTGCAGACGGTAACGGCGACATCAATATAGTTGTCCGAGAGGTAATAGACTGGCTTGCTTAACAGGACAACACCGACTGGCTACTTATCTTCGACAATGTTGATAGAGATCACAGCCATTACAATTCCGACCCCAATGCATATAATGTGAGGCGCTACTTCTCTAGCGCCGACTATGGGTCTGTCCTAATCACGACTCGACTAGCCAAACTAGAGCAGCTGGGGCACTCGCAGCAGTTGGGTAAGGTTGACCAGGATTAAGCAGAAGCTATTCTTCGGAGCCAGTATAAGAGAAAGTATAGTAAGAATGTACTTTACTATAGTAATTATACGGACGTCAAAGCTAATGATACTGTTACAGACCTAGCCGAGAGCGAGCGCTTATTAGGCTTGTTGGACGGCCTCCCGCTAGCAATTATACAGGCCGCTGCGTTTCTACAGGAGAGTGGAATTAAGCTTCAGACCTATATCAGATTCTATGAGCAGCAGTGGAAAGAGCTTATGGATTCACAAGACAGGGTCAACGCCCTGCTCCAGGACTACCCTCATCGCAGTGTCTGGACGACGTGGGCTATCTCGTACAATGCTATTTGAGAAAGGTACGTACCTATGGCCAACCTGCTCCTTCTCTGGGCATTCCTTGACAACAAAGATCTGTGGCATGGTCTGTTTACAGCAGCGTGCAGCGCGTCCACAACTACTGCAACAATCTTATCGGAATGGATTGGAGATCTTGCAAGTAATGAGGTAGAGTTCGCTAAGGCGATTCAACTATTACGCAACTACTTACTACTTGAGGATGTTAAAGACCCAGGGAGCTATGCTACTTATCCGGTCGTCTATAGATGGGCGTACCACTTCCAGGGCGAGGATTCTAGAGTACAGCTAGCTCAGCTAGCGGTAATTGTTGTTGGATGGGCCGTACCTCACAGCTCATCGCGGGAATACTTTGCTATACAGCGCCGGCTCCTACCTTATGCTTAAGCATGTTCTCTATAGGTACTAACGGGCGAGACAAGGCAAAGTTCTAGAAGTCACGACAGGGTAAGCATGGAGACTAGGGTGGCCGAGGAACGAATCGAAATACTAGATATAATTTATCTGCTGGGCAACCTCTATACTGATTAAGGCAAGCTGGGCGAGGCAGAGAAGATATACCAGCGGGCGCTATAAGGATATGAGAAGGCCCTTAGTGCAGAGCACCTGTTGACACTTAATACAGTTAATAGCTTAGGCTTCTTTTATAAGGACCAGGGCAAGCTTAGTAAGGCAGAGAAGATGTTCTAGCGGGCGCTGTAAGGATATAAGAAGGCCCTTAGTGCAGAGCACCCGTCAACACTCAATACAGTTAATAGCCTAGGCTTCTTTTATAAGGACCAGGGCAAGCTCGGCGAGGCAGAGAAGATGTTCCAGCAAGCGCTGTAAGGATACGAGAAGGCCCTCGGTGCAGAGCACCCGTCGACACTTAATACAGTTAATAGCTTAGGCTTCTTTTATAAGGACCAGGGCAAGCTCAGCGAGGCAGAGAAGATGTTCCAGCGAGCGCTGCAAGGATACGAGAAGGCCCTCGGTGCAGAGCACCCGTCAATACTTAATACAGTTAATAGCTTAGGCTTCTTTTATAAGGACCAGGGCAAGCTCGGCGAGGCAGAGAAGATGTTCCAGCAAGCGCTGTAAGGATATAAGAAGGCCCTTAGTGCAGAGCACCCGTCGACACTCAATACAGTTAATAGCTTAGGCTTCTTTTATAAGGACCAGGGCAAGCTTGGCGAGGCAAAGAAGATGTTCCAGCGGGCGCTGCAAGGATACGAGAAGGCCCTTGGTGCAGAGCACCCGTCGACACTTAATACAGTTAATAGCCTAGGCTTCTTTTATAAGGACCAGGGCAGGCTCGGCGAGGCAGAGAAGATGTTCCAGCGGGCGCTGCAAGGATACGAGAAGGCCCTCGGTGCAGAGTACCCGCTAATACTTGTCACGGTCAATAACCTAGGCCTCCTTTATAAGGACCAGGGCAAGCTCAGTGAGGCAGAGAAGATGTTCCAGCAAGCGCTATAAGGAAATGAGAAGGCCCTCGGTGCAGAGCACCCGTTAATATTTGATATAGTCAATAACCTAGGCCTTCTTTATAAGGACCAGGGCAAGCTCGGTAAGGCAGAGAAGATATTCCAGTGGGCGCTGTAAGGATACGAGAAGGCCCTTGGTGCAGACAATGTTATAACTTATATCCCGGCGCTAAACACAATCTGGGGCCTTGGCTCTCTCTTTAAACGCCAAGCCGATTTAGCAAAGGCTAGGATAATGTATTTAAAGGCTTTAGTAGGATATAAGAAAGTCGGCGGGCCTAATTATCTAAGGTCTCGGAGTTTGTGGGACAGTCTTTATGCTTTAGATACCGTGACAGAGAACAAAGCCTTAATAGACACGAGAGAGCCAGTAAACAAATTCCAGGGAGAAACGTCGCATCTGGGTGCTAAAGGAACTCTATTAAAATCAAAACGCCACAAGCTACTCAAAAAGCTTTACTTAAGGTAGCTTTACGGCAATACCTTCTATATATAATATTTTACCTATATTCTCTATGCTATAGAGAGTCAAGAGGAATGTGCCTTTATAGTCCATAATTATCACTCGATTTCTAGTATCTTCTGCAATAATTATACACTGTCCTCTCTTTAACGTAATAGGTAGCGAGACATTTGCCTTAGCATCCGTATAATAGCCAAAATTTAGTAAATCCAAAGTAGCGTTAGTACCTAAAGAGAACACGAAGGGAAGAATGCAAAATAAGGAGCCGGAGAAATTAATATTCTATATGCCATACAAGCAGGATTCCAATCAGATTGATTTAGCTTGCACATAACAGTGAGGAATTATGGCCTTAGCGCCTTTATCCTTACCCTTGTTATAAAAGTTAGCTAGCCAGAACGGGGCTAGTTGGAGCAGAGGCGTCTTGGCATTGTGGCTAAGCATAAAATCTAAAAGTGTTCAAGGCGGAAGCCGATTTCGCTAGTGACTGTATCCTCTTGGCTATGACTCAGAGATCTTGCCAACCGGCTTAGCCCGCACGCGTCTCTTTATACGTCTTATGTTAAACGCGCAGGTCAAGGCAAGCATAATTGTAGAGTATCAAGTGTATTAAGTGGTTGATTATTCTATCTGAGTTGGAGGTTAAGGTAAAGGTTGACGACAACCGAATCACGTAAGTAAGTCACGTGGAGACACGTAATACAATATCGGGTGAAAAACAACATCTTATAGGGGGCTAGGTAGAGAGGTATAGGGACATAGACGTAGACACAAAGATATAAAGACGCAGAAATATAAAGGCATAGAGGCTTAAAGGTATATTTTCCACCCCGTTCAACTCGTGATAAATCATTAGGCTGCTAAACTATAGCCCTTAACGGTTCCAGCTGCTAGCAGTGTCCCTACGATAACACCAGCCTCTGCGGTTGTTGTACATTCGGCAGTAATGCCCAATGCCTTGAGAACTCTGGCGTCGCGACGGGTTAGGATCAGTCTGGCGTCTTTATTACGCTAGCGTAGGCGGAGAGGGAAGGCTAGGCGTTTAGTAGGGCCGAAATAATCTCACCGGTGTTTCTGCTATGCGGACGTCCGCATTAGGATACGTAAATCTGCTAAATTCGAACGCTAACTGAATCTAAAAGTAGAATAGTCCTAATATTTCAGTGTATATTCTTAAGACACTGTTGCTGCAGCTATTTTTATCTAAATAGTGCTGCTAGGAAATCCATGTTAAGCAGTTGTGGAAATGATATAAATGCCTATTAGGTACTCTTAAACTATTCTAATTCCAAGAATAAATTCTTATTAACCCCTAAACGCCCAGACTAGCATTTATAATAGAGTTAACTATAATTCCTAATTCTAGTAAGCTTAACGCGGGGGGATTTCTAAAATAGGGCATACTAACTGCTAGGCAGCAGCGTACTATGTGTTAAATAATAACCTACTAATGGGCCCAATGTGGATGTGCAGATTGTAATGTTTCTAAGAAGTATTAGGATAATATTAATGATCCATACTACTGCCCAAATGTGTAGTGGGTAGAGGGGACCCTATAACCTAAGTATTATGGTTGTTTACTAGAAACACCACTAAGCTCATTAGCAAGCAATAATTAAGTGGGTTATATATACTACACCTAAAACAGTACGTACTGACTTTAAGTAGGTAAGAGTATGCTCTATATATGGCTCCCTTTAGCCGATTTCAAATTTTGCCAAAGCTATCTTAAATAGACTGTATTTCGGGGGGTGCGTAGAAATTTAGTCCAGATATTGGACGGACGACAGGAAAGTCAATATATACAACTAAGGAATTATTCTCTGCTAGGCGTACAAGTGGTTACTGGTTTAGCTTAAAAGAGGGAGGTAGCAGTAATAATTTAGGGTGGATAGATGGGTGGGTTATTGGGTATTAGTTAGTTACTAATAATACTAAGCTTATAATGCGAATGCCTAAGACTATTAAAGAAACATCAAACGTTGAACATACTTATTGAGAGGGTAACACGTCCTTCCCTTCAAATATCTATTCGACTCAGGAAATCGACATTATGTTTAAGATTTATCGCCCTCTACTACTCCACTGTCTCGTTCACCTTCGGCCGTATAGCTGGATTGAAAAGTTCCGTAATTGTTAAACTTAAATCGCCAACTTTTACATCAAAAGCCATAACCTAAGGTTGATGCGCGTCTAGATACACACTATAGTCAAAAACAATATCTACTTGTCCCAATCTCTTCCTATCCAATATCTTTGTAATGAGATGGTATATATTTGTTATATTAACGCTGCCGGTTATTTCAACTAATAGTTTTTCAATTAACTTGGTATCGGCCTAGTTAATGGAAGGATGAATCTTCTGAAGTTGGGCTGGGTAAGTCTGGATAAGAACCCGTACTAAACGTCTTAAAATATCAGTTAAAGGTAAAGCCATAGAGGGTTGATCGGGTGAAGGTTGATGGTGTGAGTAATAGTGCGAGCTAGATGATTTCGAGCGCAAGGTTATCTAAGACTCCTTAGAATTTCTTCGGTCACGTACATATTGGTGCGAAACATTTGCCAATGCCTCCCCTTTCCACGCCGAGCGATTTACTTTTTGGTTAATCTTTGCTAGAATCTAATGGCAGCATAAATCTAACGGCCGCGTAATCCTGATGGCCCGCATCACCCACGCTACTAGGCTCGCTAGCTTATAACTAGATTAGCGCGAGTAGCAACGCAGACACTCTAGTGTTTGCCGCTTATACTAATCACTAGATTGTAATGATGCTTGGCATATTCTTCGTCAGCGCTATCGGATCGTAATTAACCGGTCCCGCTATACAGTCGCTAGCGAAAACGGCTTGTAGATTTTCTGTCCTACCCTCTTGCTTTAAACTACAACTACCCTAATAAAGTTAGAATGCAGAGCATCCATAATCTATGGCTTTAGGTAGTAATTCTCCTTATATTATATAATACGCCTTCCAACCCTTTACTGTACTATGTTTACGCGTTCCCGTAAACGCCAAGAACGGGTTCACGTATGTATGTATATATGTATATTCTATTATAGCCATACACTATTTAGGTATAGGCCGTTACGGAGCGCTAGCTGAATACTTCCTGCCACCAATATACTTACTCCAGTTCAGAAGCCAACTATGAGAGCAATATATCTATTGCTTAACACTATGCTTAACCAAGGAAATAACGCCATGAAAACAAGGGTGTGGCCAGAGCAGGTCGGCCGCCCTCCCTGCTAGCGCTGGCAAACTGCAGCCTTGGGCGAATTCTTGCGCTAGGAGTACCGCTACTTTACCCGCATTAAACGCGGTTTGGCTAAACGTTTCTCCTAGCTGCATAGAAGACCACTTAGACTTAGCTACCTCAGCAAGCTCAGACGTGATTCTATTGGTGCGGACTTTTATCGGTCCATAAGCTAACTAACTATATTTGTGCTGTACTACCGCCTGTAAGACTAAGCTGAGGTATAACAGCACTAAAGGTGGCATATGAGGTTCTTTTCTTTACTATAACTTAAACTTTAATAGCAACCCGAACTTTAACAGCGGCCTAAACTTTAATAGCGGCTTAAACTTTGATAGCGTGCCTGAACTTCAATAGCGGCTAAACTTTAATAGCGGCTGAACTTTGACAGCGCACTTGGTACTTAGCCTCTCTTATAACCTTAACTTTAACTTCAACTTCAACTTCAACTTTAGCTTTAAATTACGCATCTTTACCTCCCTTTATTAACGCGTTATAGCACAATCCCGCCTCTTCACTGTTAGATAGGTTTGCGCTTTACCAATTAAGTATACTATAGCGGAACATCTCCTAGACGAGCAGTATAACGAAGACTGGTATAATAGCTCTTATACTCTAGGTCGTATAGGTAAACATAACATCATTATTACAAGTCTGCTAGTAGGAATAATAGGGACTAGCCCTATAGCGGTAGCCGCAACTTAAATGCAGTCTAATTTTAGGTCTATTTAAATTTATCTTTTAGTAGGTATTAGAGGCGGGGCACCAAGCGCTAAATTAGATATGCAACTTAGTAATATAGTAATTAGCCAACTATATATAGGTCACAGTGGGGTGGTCTAGTATAACTTTGGAAAGACTAGTGTTAGTAAATAGCTTAAACGGAACAGCTTTCTTAACGTACTACTAAAATTTCTACTTAATATAATCGCAAAACTGCAAGCAAATAAATTAATAGGTAAAAGCAATATTTCTACCTACCTCTCTATATTTAACCAGCAACCAAATTTTACTTACTAAAGAGCTGGTCCTAACATTCTATTTTAGCCGGATTATAACCATATTTAAGGTATAACGTGTGAGCAGTACTATAAAGAAATAGAAGTTAAGTGGCCTCTATAAAAGAACTAGACCCCTGTTATTTATTACAGCACAATAGCATCTAGAAATTAGGTTATAAAGGATAGTATAATAAGGGATAGAATAAGTTTAGAGCTAGGAGGAGTGCTTTGCTTTAAAATAGAAGCGGCTAGGCTTATAAATAGCTTCCCATGTTTTATTATTAGAGGAATATACAACTATGCAGATTTATATAAGAGTAAAGACTAGCAGCCTTATGCAGTAGTAACAGCTGCTGCGTATATAAAGGAGCTAGTTTTAGCTATACCTACCACTAAAGTTATAATAATAAGTACTTTAAATAAAGCTTCTAAAGAGAAAGAAGGTTAGTCAAGTTATATTATAAAACTATAAATATGTATTAAGACTAACTTCTATAAAAGTCAAGGCAAATAACTAGTACTTATATATATAGCGCCTAACGGACCCGCGAGACAATAAGAAAAGGATTTTAAGCAGTAAAAACCCTCTACTTAATAGCTCTTATATATGGATCTTCATCGATTAAGCCTTTATAGGGTGGTGGGATAACAAGAAGTCCTAAATTCTATAGATATATGGCAATCCAGGCAAAGGCAAGACGATAATAATAATAGCTCTTATTAATAAAATATCGCGGCGGCTTAAATTAAGCTCTGGCTTAAGGATGCTATTATACTTCTTCTACTAGAATACTATCCAGGAACTAAGCAGCGCTATTATAATTATTTAAGGGCTTATCTACTCTCTAGCCGTATAAAACCTAGCATTAATCAGTTACCTCTAGAAGAGGTTTAATATAACTTATAGTAACTTTCTTAAAGATTTTAATATAATATATACCCTCTAGGCAACGCTTGTGGATATTCTATAGGACCCTAGGGTCTTATAAGTCTATTTAATGGTAGATGCTCTTAATAAGTATAAGCCCAAGTCGCTTAAGACTTTCCTAAAATTACTAACTAAGACTAAGCCCAATTTGTTATATAAGGTCAAATAGGTGCTAACAAGCCACAATAAGCCATATATTAAAGAATACCTCTAGTCTTTCCACCTTAGTTGCGATATAAGCTTAAAACTAAACTCGTTACATATCTCGCAGTTAGTAAAATCTTTTGTCAATTTTAAGGTTAATTAATTGGCTATTTAAAAGGAGTATAAAAGCGACCTTTGGGTATCTATTAGGAGCTATCTTAGCAATTATATAGATAGGACTTTTCTATGGGTAGCTTTGGTTTATAAAGAGCTTAAAAATGTTAATATATAGAAGGCTAAAGACGTGCTTAAGACATTCCCAGCAGAACTTAAGCCTTTGTATAACCAGATAATGCAGTAAATATAAAGCTAAAGAAGCCAAAGAACTAAGATCTGCTTATAGATTCTTATAATTACCACAATTACATATCATCCTCTATACTTAAATAAGATAGGAGTTCTTGCTAGTCTTCCTAGAAACGTTACTAGAAATTTATAAACTATAGAAAAGCTAGCTAACTTATATAGCTCGTTCCTAACGGTTTATAAGAGTATAGTCACTTTTATATATTAATTGGCAAAGGACTACTTTACTACTAGTAATAGCTCAGCAATCTTTCCATTAGGCCAACTAGAGGAGCATTATAAAATTACGTCTTAATGTTTATAAGTTATATTAGATACGTTAAAAAGGGATATTTGCGGTATAGGGATACTAGGTACTCTTTTAGGTAAGGCAAGGCGTGGCATTAACTAAGAGGTTTTTACGTATATTTAGTACGCGTGCTGCTACTAGGTTTACTATCTTTATTACATTAACCAGGATTAAATCGGTCTCTATAATAATAGAGAGGTCTATATATTTCTCTAAGAGTACTTTCTTTATTGGCTTAAAGCTCTTAGTCTAATAGGTAATATATCCAAAGGGGCTATTATAGTAAGAAGTTTAGAGTCTATACTTACTGTAAGTAATAGATTCTATTATACTATAGTACTGCCGGCTAATATAGCAAAATATAAGCCTAATACAAATTCGCTTCTCCTAGCAATAATTTAGAACGCTAATCGCTTTATTTTACGTTTTAGATCAATAATTAAAAAGGCTCCTCTCTAAATATATTACGCCGCTCTTGTATTTAGTCCGCGAAAGAGCGAGATTATTTAACAGTTCTAGAATTAAAGAGATCTATAGATAAAATGTGCTATTCATACTAAAGATACCTGGAAAGAAGGGCAAGCGACGCTTAAGGGCTATTTGGCCTAGGTTATATTAGTAGCCTTCTTACCGGACGGTAAGCTAGTAGCGTTAGGCTTACACGACAACACAGTTAGGCTCTAGGATGCCGCCATAGGAGAAGGGCAAGCGACGCTTAAGGGCTATTTGGCCTAGGTTATATTAGTGGCCTTCTTACCAGATAGTAAGCTAGTAGCGTTAGGCTTGTATAATAAGACAGTTAGGCTCTAAGATGCCGCTATAGAAGAAGGGCGAGCGACGCTTAAGGGCTATTCGGCCTAGGTTATGTTAGTAGCCTTCTCGCCAGATGGTAAGCTAGTAGCGTTAGGCTTATATAACAAGACAGTCAGGCTCTAGGATACCGCTATAGAAGAAGGGCGAGCGACGCTTAAGGGCCATTCGGCCTTAGTCACGTTAGTGGCCTTCTTGCTGGACGGTAAGCTAGTAGCGTTAGGCTCGCGCAACAAGACAGTTAGGCTCTAGGATGCCGCCATAGGAGAAGGGCGAGCGACGCTTAAGGGCCATTTGGCCTAGGTCACTTCTTACTAGACAGTAAGCTGGTAGCGTTAGGCTTAGGCGACAAGACAGTTAGGCTCTAGGATGCCGCCACGGAAAAAGGGCAAGCGACGCTTAAGGGCCATTCGGCCTTAGTTACGTCAGTAGCCTTCTTACTAGACGGTAAGCTGGTAGCGTTAGGCTCGCATAACAAGACAGTTAGGCTCTAGGATGCCGCCACGGGAGAAGGGCAAGCGACGCTTAAGGGCCATTCGGCCTAGGTTATGTTAGTGGCCTTCTTGCCGGACGGTAAGCTAGTAGCGTCAGGCTTGTATAACAACACAGTTAGGCTCTGGGATGCCGCCACGGGAGAAGGGCAAGCGACGCTTAAGGGCCATTCGGCCTCGGTCACGTCAGTAGCCTTCTCGCCGGACGGTAAGCTGGTAGCGTTAGGCTCGTATAACGAGATAGTTAGGCTCTGGGATGCCGCCACAGGAGAAGGGCAAGTGACGCTTAATTTTAGTATAGTAATTAAAACCCTTTTATTCTCCACTTTGGGTTAATACCTTAAAATAGATAGTGGAGTATTAAATATAAGCTCTCTTAAGGTATTGCCAGATTCTTTAGAGCAGTTGCGCGCTCTATTTATATTAGGTTATTAGATAACTAAAAAGAGTGAAAATATTCTTTAGCTTCCTCCTGACTACTAAGCAACTTATATAGCCGTCTAGAATAGAATTGTAGTTATAGGACACTTATTAGGAGGTATTTCATTTCTCAAGTTTAAAGAGGGATAAGTAGTAGGATGGGTATAGTGGCCTTATATAGATAATATATTATTTTCTTTATATCTCTATTTTATAGAGGGCCAAGGGGAACGTGTGCCTATATAGCTGTTGTATTCGCCACCCTAGATCTAGTATCTTCTATAAAAGTTATATGCTACATGGCAACTTTAACTGCGACTATTTTATTTAAACTGTTTGCCACCGCTTCGGCTGCGCTAGCAGGGAGGGCTGCCGAGCCGCACCGGCCACCCTCTTGTGAGGTGGCGAATTCTGTAGGTGTTCTCAGAGAATTAAGCTAGTTGACTAAGGCATGGGCCAAGGTTGAATCGCAAGGCTACGGGGCTAAGGTTGGCCCGCTTGCCAAGACTCCGCACAACCACAGCCACTCTAGGTAAATTATACCGTGATGATTAATTATGTGAGGCGGGGTTGTTCTGCACTAGCCTAGACTAGTGATCGCTTTAATTGGAGGTACCAACCTGCGTAGCGACCTTACGTGAATTTGCGCGCCACAGCAGATATAAGGCTGATAATAATATCCCAGTATCGTAGTGAGACTCTAAGGCTTGGATAAGACCCTTTTATAAGTATTATAAGTGGCAAGAGCTTAATAGTGGTGCTGTAGTAAAGGAACTCTGTTACACTATAAAACGACGCTCTCTGTAAAACCCAAACTTTGTATAATGATATAATAAGACCTTTCTACTTTCTTCTAGGAAGGTAACACAATAACTAGCCCTGCCATTGTTGCAAGAGTTAGATTATTGACATTATTAGGCTGCTGTACTGTTACTACGGCGAAAGCTACTCCGTTTATTTCTTGTGGCATATAAGCGGTCCCCCTCCCACGGGCGGTAAAATTTAGAGGTGTATATACTGGCATATTAAGCTAATTAACCCATCTAATAAAAAGTTGCTTGCCTTCTTTAGCAACAAATGGCATTTGCATTAGATCCTACGTAAACTCCCTCTCTAATGGTCTATTAGTGCTGTTACTAAATGCTCCGCCAGTTAATTGTGCAACAGTTAGTCTCAGCGAATTCAATTCTTAATGGTCGAGATAAACTTAGACGTATCTTGACAATATTATTAATATAACTGATATAAGCTCGAGAACAGCTGGAGCCTATAGCCCTATTTCGGTAAATAAGGAATCCGGACTGCAGAAGAAGGGTCGAAAGGAATGTTATCGCAAAGATATAGACATATAGCCGAGGAGGGAGCGGCTTTGATGTTAAGTGCTACTAAATAGAATAGGCAGAAAGGATTGCTAATATAATGGCCTATGGAGAAAAGGATAAGAGAGCAGGAGAAGAAGGCATAGTGACGATCCCCCCTATGCAGTGTTGGATACGGTTAGTAAGGCATTAGTTTTATAGAAAGGGGGAAGAGGGGGTAAGGCTTACAATAACTCCCCACATATTCTCCGCTATATGTAAAGGGAAAGAGTTTCGGCTAGCTATTACCGTAAGAACGTGAAAGAGTAGAAGGACGAATGATATTATCCTAACCAAGCGATAAACTTATTGGTACGTGTTTAGAGAAACCCCAAGTATATCTGCAAGAAAGTTAAAATAAGGACTAGCGAAAAGTGTAATTATATTAATTAACGAAAGATTTGTAGCTCGTAAACTAGCTATCTAGATATCCTGGACTTTAAAGCCGACATAGAACGCATTCACCGTGATATAAAATAACTGTAAAAGGACATTAACCCGACTCCATAGACCTAAATATTAATGGCGGCGGATCAGCTGCGGATAGGTAAGATGTTAAGATGCTAGAAGAGAAGTGGTTTTTAAAAATAACTACACACAGGGACGGAAGTGAGGATAAGAAAAGTAAAGATGCCACCTATAGCTATAGCATACACTTAGGTGATTTCCATAATAATACGGACTATTATTTAAGGGCGGAAGAAAAAGGAATTAGTGAAGTATAGCAAAAATTAGCAGAAAACTCGTTGATTTAAGGGATGCCCGAAGATCCGTTAAAGGCAAAAATAGAAAGGGATCAGAATCGGGAACCTAGTAAGAGGTCTAGAACTAGGAACCCAATAATAGACCCAGTAACAGAATCCTAGTTACTAGCTAGAATTGAGTAAAAACATTACTACTTTATTAGCTATTAACACAGGTAATCTAGCAAAATTTCTAAGTATGCTTGCGAGATGGAAAACGTTTAAGAAGAGCTACCTATTCTAGTGGATACTTGTAACCTATGCGCGCCCTAATAGTAGCAAAAGATACTAATCCCGTAAGCACTTCTTTTCGCCAAGGAAGTTGCAATAACGGATACTAGAGAATGTCAGTAGATAACAGCACGGGAAATAAAGCTCTAACGTACCTTTATTAACTTAATAACCGAAGTAGCAGAGGTTGTTTTGGAGAGGAATCTGACGGCGTCGGAGTTAGACGGCCAATGACGCAGGTCATCCACGCCAACAGCTCGCTGCTCTTTGACGTATCCCTACATTAGTTCCATAACAATATAACTTAGCGCTCTAATATCTCGAGGTTCAGCGTTTTGTGATGGGTGGATATAGCAATATTCTTAATACGCTGTGATATTTTGTTAGCAAAGGCGGTTTTAAAACCAAGCTAATTACTAACCGATTTTCACATCTCCATATAGATGAATGAGTATATTTAAATAACTTAGCGAACCATGCTCTAATCCTTTCGTTACGAGGTACGCAAGCCCGTTAAGTATCTGCTATAGTTAGTGCCCTGCTTAATAGTTATTGCGCTGTTGGGTTTTTACCTATCCAAGTATTGCAGCCAAGCGAATTTCGTTAAGGTGAGGATTGCCAACGACATAGTACAGAGAGTAGGCCATAAACTCGAAAATGACATAGGAGGCGCGGTGGAAAGAAGGCAAAACAGGTAAGACTTAGACTAGTTGTGACTTTCTACGGACTATTATTCTCCAGATGTGACCGTTCGTCAGACTAGTTGTACTATTCTCTAGACATGACTGCTCCAGACGTGGCTATTCCAGATGTGGCTGTCAGACGTGGCTGTTCTCCAGACGTGGCTCTTCCAGATATAGCTGTCAGACGTGGCTGTTCTCCAAACGTGGCTCTTCTCCACGTGGCTGTTCTCCAGACGTGGCTGCTCTCCAGACGTGGCTGCTCTCCAGACGTGGCTGCTCTCCAGACGTGGCTGCTCTCCAGACGTGGCTGCTCTCCAGACGTGGCTGCTCTCCAGACGTAGCTGCTTTCCAGACGTGGCTGTTCTCCAATTTGGCGCCGCCAAGAGGACCGGTCATTTTGGGCCAATTGGGCATTCTCCAGACGTGGCTGTTCTCCAGACGTGGCTGTTCTCCAGACATCGTTCTCCTATTTGGCGCTGCCAAGAGGACCAGTCATTTTGGGCCAATTGGGCATCCGATAATTCTCCAGACGTGGCTATTCTCCAGACATAACCAGGATCCCCCAACTACAGTTAGCTAAAAATAGAGGGTCCCAGAATTGGGTTCTAAGGGTAATATTTAAAGCGCAGTGAAAACTTATGTAAGTTATAATAAATAACCTGTTCTCCTATAGCAAATATTATCGAACAGGCTATATAGATATACAAAAGGCACAATTCCTCAAAAACGAACGAAGATTCGCAGTAGAGAGGAGGATCAAGTATAGAGGTACTGCTAGTGTTAATCTCGAAGTGCTATATTTCGCATGCGATAAGGACAAGGGAAACGTAGTGAGACTTAAGAATTTCTTCCAGAAGAATAGTTGCGATCGCCTAGATATTCAAAATTATCTTCCTGCCGTTATTAATTAGGAGCAGCTTAACGCTGCTATTTGACTTTTGGAAACTTCTGCTGAGGCGCTAATAGGTCATCCACGTGATGATTATATAGAGCTAAACTTTCCTCCTGATTTCCGCTTGGAATGTCTCCACGGCCTACACCAGGTTTAAGCAACTACGGAGTTCCTTCCTCTAGGAGATAAGCGCTAGATTGTGGATCTATATCTTATAGGTAGGAAATTCCCGTTTCGCATGCGCAGTAGGCTCTGACTCCGATTATATCTAAACATCAACCACGAACTAAAGACGACTATGATTGAAGAGTACTCTTGTGAGAAGAAGCCTGACGATGGTAAAATCTATTGTAAAATTCGCCAGTACCAAGTGTCAGGGAATACGTACTTTGAGGAATAATAGTAGGCTTGTTTGGCCGCTATATCTAACCGGAAAAAGCAGAATCTAAAGCGTATATTAAATCGCCCAGAATACAAAGCAGCATTTGACTTGCAATAATATATCTTATCCTTCGCTAGACCCATGATAACGGGGAGCACCTTTAATGGGAGGGAGTACCCATAATGGGGTGTACCCTTAATATTAGTAAGTGCTCCCAATAGTAAGGTATACCTACAACAATAAGGAGTACCCACGATAAAGGGGAGTGCCCATAAGTGGGAGTGCCCACGGTAACAAGGAGCACCCTTAATGTTAGGGAGTACCACAATAGTAAGTACCCACGATAGTTGGGAGTACCCACGGTAACGGGGAGTACTTACAGCAATATACCTTTAGCTGGTTTTTAGTGGCCGTCTCTGCGTGCGGGTTTATAAGAAAAGATACTATTTGATTAGTATTTACATCGCTTTATTTTTATAAATTGGAAAATAGATACTTTAATTATAATGCAACTCTTAGCTAAGTTATAGTAATTACTAGAGATCTCCACAAGAGTCTTTACTATAGTTAATTTAGGACCATCCTAGGAAAAAACATCCCTTGGGATGCCCCACCTAAACCCATATTATACTAGTTTAGTCTTGGCGAATCCAATCAGCTCGGCCAGTCTTTAATACACGTGATCCAGGCAGTCAAAAAAATCTCGGCAATTCGCCCTGGCCAAGTCCCAAGCGAGAAATTCCGGCTAGGTGCGGGCGGTGGGCCCAAGTTCTTTCTCCGCCAAAATGTCACGTGCGGCTTGCGCCGACTTTAAGTTTAGCAAGCACCAGAAATAGAATCCAAGCTAAAAATAGAAGCAAGCCATAAATAGAACCGCTTTTTCCCCCAGGGGATTTTTCCCCTACGGCTATTTTCCCCTACGGCTTTTTTCCCCTACGGCTTTTTTCCCCTACGGCTTTATTCCCCTACGGCTTTATTCCCCTACGGCTTTATTCCCCTACGGCTTTATTCCCCTACGGCTTTATTCCCCTACGGCTTTATTCCCCTACGGCTTTTTCCCTAGGCTTGCCCTAGTGCTGTTTTTTGGGACTTTGGATAAATAGGCTTACTGGCCACCATCTTCAAAGCGGAAGGCATAAACTAGGCCCTCAGCGGACAATTCTCGCATGAAAGGCTCTCCATTGTAAAAATTTGGGAATAAGTCGGGTTGAGACCAGCCCTTTATCCCATAAAATTATTCATAAAGTGACTAAGAAATCCTTTTAGTTCCAGGCTCAGGCTCTAACTGTCCAATAAGCCTAGCTTAATTTCGCTACGACATTATCCAAACCCCTCTTATAGGAAGTCTAGCAGACTTAAATGCCTCCAGGTAAGCTTCTTTAGGCAGGAAATTATCGTTACCTACTAGCAATGCTTTCTTCCGGCCCCGTCTTCTCTATTAAGTTTTCCGACTTCTAGTCTACCTACGCACTTCGGTTTCGGTAGAAGAAGCTATAAGAATCTTAGCTATAGCCTTGCTCTCTAGTCTGCAACGGTCAAATATACATTTATTCTTACTAAGGGTTTTACCCATTTTCTAGCTATATCTAACCCCCAACTCACCTATTATGCCATCGGTAGCTTGTTTCGGGTTTGCCAAGACCGTATACTAATCACCACCCCGTTGACAACCTGTCACAGTGGAGAACTATAGGTCAATAATAACCCTAGAAGGTTTTACAATGCGAATATACTTCTAACGGTGTTGCATAGCTATAAGTAAGCTCAAGTACGAAGGTTGATAGTGTGTAATTAAGGGTTAAATAATTTATAGGATGTAGAACATAAGGTAATCTAAGACTCCTTCCTAAACTCCTTCGGATTTCTTAGTTATGTATATATCGGTACAAATCATTTACCAATGCCCCATGTCACGGAACGCCGCCGCAGAAGCCTCTATAGGAGACTCCCTAGCGGAACCCCATGCCCTCGCGTACGCTTCGTGTACAGCTTACGTCAGCCACGCGTAGTATATCACCTTCCTACGCCCTTAATCCTTACAATTGATCGCGTAATGTCTTGTAGACTCCTCGAATATATACGCTCTGTAGCCATTGCCTACGTCCCGTGATATTACGTTGCGCCCTTTTTTTTACTACTGACACCTAGCCTATGACCAATTCTACGTCTCTACGATACTGTAGGCGCTGCTAGAAGCAGCGTGTCTACGAGCAACCTCCGCACTATAATAGTAAGACGATATTCCTTACTAGCTACTATGTTAAGCCTAAAGAGTAACCTAATACCTTAACCTAACCTACGACGCCAATTAATCCTAGGAGAATTTAATTTATTAACCCTAGCTTTAACCCCTGAGGGCAAGCCTAGCGGCTTAAAAGAGTTACAACCACAAGTACCCCTAAGCACCTAGCACCACCTTAAAGATAATAAGAGTTAACTAGCCTAGCAGGATAGGTATACCCCTATTAGTATAGGTGGCCACAGTAACAACCTTAATAAGATAGACACCGGCGACGTCTTATCCTTTATTAATTACACAGCCACGGAAAAGCAACTAGAAGGGTAGCTACCTATTAAGATCGAAATACAAGACGCCGAGATATTTGTATAAATGGTAGCACAAGAACCCAATAAATACTACCACCTTCTATAGAACTACTACCTAAAGCTTACGCGAGCTGAACTGCGTGCTGCTTAAGATTATAATATTATCTAAGACTTATAAGCTAGTAAGGCACTTGCTAATAACATACGCTAAGAGACTAAAGATGACCTCCATATATCTAAGCGCGATATTTAACGATTAAAGAAAGCTAAGATTGTACTTATTGCCCAGGTTACTGAGAAGGAGGGTATAATTAAATACCTATAGTCTTAGCTTAATAAGCATATCTATAATAATACTAAGCACCTCCTTACTACGCACTATATTACCTAAGTCCCTACGCCTCTGGCAACCTCACCCACCTAACACTTAGCCGAAAGTTAGCGTTAAGCAGCTTTACCTAATAGGGATGACCCCTATAATAGCGACCAAACTTAAGCCACAATTATGGGGTCTAATATATAATACCCTAATCCCCTAGTCTTCTAGGGAGACCGCAAGGAATATAGCTACTAAAAGATGTAAATCCGCGAGAAACTAACCTAGAGCGCCTGCCTTTTTTCTAGGGAGGATACCAAGATTGGTTATATTATTGGGCGTATAAAGGGTACCCTATTTAACAGACTCTTCGCCTAATAGGAGACCAATAGCCCCTAGAAGTGGTAGTCCTACTATAAGGTCCTTGACAATCTTGACCTAATATATCGCGACCATAACCTAGTGGCCACCAGTTAAGCTAAACTATGCGCCCTAAAGATAAGTCCCACTAAGTCATTTAATAAGTTCTATGTTAAGTTCTAGGAATATACTAGAGTTCTCTCCTAAGATAATGCTGAAGACTAGAAAGACCTCCTTAAAAAGGTCACCTATTGTCTTAGTTACGCTGCCGCTAGTTATAATTACAATAACGTTTACAGCATAGTGGCAGCCCTATGGAAGATTAAACAATAGCTAAATTAGATCTCCACTACTAACCCTTACCTAAAGGCTCCTATATAAAAGCCCTCTGGACTAACTATACCTATATACACTAGGTCACCAACGCCTACTACTAATACTATTACCGGAGCTAATATCAACCTCTCTATTCCAACCTTCCTACGTAAACTCCTAGACGGAGAGCGTGAGCTACTTTAGAAGCTAGGGCGCTGCTATAGATGCCATTAAGAAGGCTATTATTGCGAAAACCCAAACTGCCTAATAGCTAGGTTTAGTAATTGCTGCCTAATACCTAACTTTATACCTCGAACACCGAATACCTCGCTACGCACCGTTACCGTACAAGATAAAGAAGCAGCAGCAGCGGAAGTAGCGGGAAATACTTAGTCCCAGCCCTAAGTTGCGAGCTGGGATACCCTAACAATAGAGGGATCTACATATTGGCCTACTTAATAGATGACTTAGTAAGAATAGACGGACGGAAACAGATAGTTTTACCTATAATAGGAACAACTGCTAAAAAATAATATAAAGACCGTTCTATGATTAACTGCGGAGCTACTAATAAATTTATAGATACCTAATTTGTGCGTAAACATAACCTATTAACCTTACCCCTTACCAAAGCCCGCGCCCTATAACTCGCTAACGGTAGTTATACTGCACAAAAGATTACTTATATGGCACAACTTTACCTGGATATAAACGGACACCAAGAAGAGCTCTGGGCTTACGTTATACTACTTACCAATTACCCTATTATCCTTAGAATAAACTAGCTTAAGTAGCATAACCCCATTATTAACTAGAAGAAAAGAGAAGTGACCTTTAACTCCAACTACTGCAGAGAGACCTGCCTAGGGCATAGCCTAGCCGCCTCTACCTACTCCCTAGGATATTAACCCAAAGAACCTCTGATTACACCACCCACGACTAACTGTTACCACGTTAGTGCCGCAGCCTTCTATTACATAGCATAAAGGAAGAGCTAGGTTATTACAGCAGCCTCCCGCTTACGGCTACACGAACTTAATAAAGAACAGGATTACGTCCTTTATAGTAATAGGATAGATCTAGTGGACCTCCTAGAGGACAACACGCCCGTAAAACTTAATAAACTCTTAACCTTAGACTTTAAGAAGTTTATAAAGCTTAAAAAGGGACTTACTAATAAGGAACTCTATAAGCTCCTCCCTAAAAGGTACCATAACTTTATCGACATGTGCTTATAAAAGGGCGCAGATATACTTCCCCTATATTAACCTGATGACTATGCTATCTTATAAAAGACCCTACTTAATATTAAAAGATGAACTTCTAGTTGTAAAAAAGTATATTAACGAGCACCTTAATAAAGGGTTTATTCGTCCTAGTATATTACCAGCAGCCGTCTTTATCCTTCTCGTTAAGAAGCCTAGAGGAGGTATCCAATTCTGCGTTAACTATAGAGGACTTAACACCATTATAATTAAGAACCGATACCTAGTACCGCTTATATATAAGACCCTTAAGCGGCTTAGTTAAGCCAAAATCTATACTAAGCTTAATATTATCGCCGCCTTTAACTATCTCTGAATACAGGAAGGCAACAAATGGAAAACCGCATTTATATCGCACTTCGGCCAATTTGAATATACCATTATACCCTTTAGCGTGTGCAACGGCCCAGGCACCTTCTAAAGCTATATTAATAACGCCTTACGGGACTACCTTAACGTCTTCTACTCGGCGTACCTGGACGATATACTTATTTACAGCAACGACCCTTCTAAGCATATTAAGCACGTTCAAAAGGTCCTATAGCGCCTTAGGGAAGCAGGACTCTATATTAATTTAAAGAAGTGCGAATTCTTAGTTATAGAAGTAAAATACCTTAAACTAATTGTTACTATTAAGGGTGTCCGTATGGACCCTAAGAAGGTATGTATAATTACTAAATAGTAAGCCCCTAACTGCATTAAGGACGTATAAGCCTTTCTTGGTTTCGCCAACTTCTATTAGAAATTTATATACAACTTCTTAGGCGTAGTAGCACCACTTACAGTAATAATGCGAACGAAGGGCCTTTCTGTAAAAGAAAGAAAAACGTACCTACGCTTTACCTAGACGCCTAACTACGAGAAGGCGTTCTAAGACCTTAAAAATGCCTTTACTAAAGCACCTATTCTAGCTTACTTTATACTAGGATAACAACTCTATCTTAAAACTAACTCCTTAGACTATGTTAACGCAGGCGTCCTTTTCTAGATGGGTAATAACGGTCTTCTTTACCTAGTTGCATTCTACTCATCTAAGCTTATACTATAAGAGTGTAACTATAAGATCTATAACAAAGAACTCCTTATGATTATATAAGCGTTTAAAGAATTCCGACTGGAACTCTCCTTAGTAGAACTTAACCAGCTAACTAAAGTCCTTATGGATTATCGCAACCTTGAATACTTTATAACCACGAAGTAGCTAAACTAATACTAAGCACGTTGGAACGAGTTCCTCTTTGGTTTTAACTTTAAAATTATATATAGGCCGGGAGTATAAGGCACAAAACCTAATAGCCTAATACGCCGCTTGCAAGATCTTCCTTAGTTAGAGGATGACCCCCGTAATCAGTTCTAATAGTAGACAATCCTAAAAGCAAGGAACCTGGCCCCTGGTATACTACCTATAACAGAACCATCCGCACCTTAGCTTTACGCTACGGACTTAAAGCCGCCCCCTAAAATCGACGAGCTTATTGCTGCTATATATAACATCTCTATTGACCCGTTATTACACTAACTTATTACCGCGAAAACTGCTAGCGCCTATAAGCCACCTACTAGCCTCCGAAACTTAGGCCAAATTAATATAGTAGCCTTAGAAGTAAAGGAGAACAGACTCTACTATAGAGGCCATCTATTTATCCCCAATTTAGAAGACCTATAATAGTAACTAATCTAGATGGCCCACGACCTCTGGTTAAGTGGTTACCCAGGTAGAGAAGAAACTTATAAACTCTTTAGCCGATACTACTTCTAGCCTAAGATAATAGACTTAGTTAAATACTTTATAAGCGCCTACTATGGCTACAAGCGCGCTAAGGCCTTTTGCACTAAGTACTAAGGACTACTGCACCTACTACCAATCCCTATACGGCGGTGGGTAGATATAGCTATAGACTTTGTTACTAACCTACTACCCTATAAACGGTATAGTTGTACCTACAAGAACATCCTAATAATAATATACCAACTTATAAAGGAACGTCACTACGTCCTAACCGAAGGCATAGCCGTTAATAACGTCGCAGACGCTTTTCTTCGCGAAGTTTACTGACTATATGGGATACCTAACTCCATTACGTCCAACTAGGGCACGCAATTTAACTCTAACCTATAGAGACGGATCTGTTAACGTCTTAGTATCTTTATTAAGATGTCTATATCCTTCCACTATGAGACTGCAGGATAGCCAGAAAACGCCAACGCTAATATAAAGGCGTACTTACGACAGGTTGTTGCCTATGGCTAGGACAACTAGGTAGATCACCTCCTACTAGGTAAGTTTGCAGCCAATAACCATATCTTAGCCACTATAGAACTTACTCCGTTCTTTATAAATAAGGGTTATTACCCCTAATCTGGCATAGAGCTACCAGAACCTATTAATAAGAAACTGCTATATAGAAAACGCCTTAAAATGCTACTTGCCGACCAGTATACAGACCACATAAAAAATCTACTCGACTACTATAGGGGAGAAATGGCCTGGGCTTAAGCAAAGCAGGCCTACTTCACCGACTATTATAGAACGCCACCACCGGAGATGCGTGTTGGCAACTAGGTATGGCTAAATATACGCAATATCTTTACGTAGAGGCCTATAAAGTTACTTAATTATAAGAACCTCGGCCCCTATTAGATCAAACGAGTTATTAATAGAGGAGCCGTATATAAGCTAAAGCTCCCGCCGGCCCTAGCCACCCGCGGGATATAGCCTATATTTTATCTATAGCTACTACACCTTTACTAGCCTAACCCCTTACCGGGATAGATATAGCCTAAACCCCTACTAGTACTAATCCAAGATGAGAACGAAGACAAGAACCATAAGGAGTAGACTATTAAACAAATCATTAACTCTAAATACTTTGGCAAAGGCAGAGGACGGCGGCTCTACTACAGAGCTATCTACATAGGATTCGACATAGATTAGCCAGAATGGCAACTATAGGAAGACTTTAAAAATGCAAAGGACCTAATTAGCGACTTTTACTACGCGAATCCATAGAAACTGGGCTTAAGCAGAGATTTCGTGCCTAATCCTCTATAGGAGCCCTTATAGAGTTTAATCATTGTACACTGCTATATAAGGGCAAATTGCCATCAGATTGCCGTAGATTGCCATTATATAACTAAAAAATCGTTAAGATATCCAGGAACTTTAACCGCCGGTTAAAGTTATCTAATTAATTGAATTCTTGGGTGCCAAGCCTTATCACGTAATAACACTGTGGACTGTAAAGATGTTAGTTTAGCTTACCACCTTCCACTAAGCTAATAGCGATTTTCTATCCTGGGGATAGAAAATCCTGATTAGTCCATTTAATGATTAGAGCCGGCAGAACTCCATACTGCCAACCCCTTTAGCGTTATTTCTTTTCCTTCTCTATGCCTTAAGTGTTCCTTCTACATGTATATAGTAACCACAGCGTCGCCGGAGCTCCGCCTCTATAAGAGGGGGGGTAGTGTTACGGAACGCCGCTATAGGAGCCTCTATAGGAGACTCCCTAGCGGAACCCCGTGCCCTCGCATACGCTTCGCGTACAGCTTACGTCAGCCACGCGTAGTATATCACCTTCCTACGCCCTCGATCCTTACGATCGATCGCGTAACGTCTTGTAGACTCCTTAAATATATACGCTCTATAGCCATTGCCTACGTCCCGTGACACCCCACTACGATAAATTTGGTGGCCCATATTACCAACCACCAGCCTATAACTAGATTAGCGCAAGCAGCAACGCAGATACTCTAGTATTTGCCGCTTATACCAAATACTATCTAAGTGCCATTAGATCGTGATTACCCCGCTCCCAACCTTACCTTAGACACAATCTTAATTTAGAGCGGATTATTTTCAGTCTTATCGCCGTTAGAGCCTATTTTAGACTTAGTAGTTAATACTAATAGGGAGCTCTAATTTAACACCCCCTAATTAATATTCTAACACCCCCTAAATAATATTTTAACACCCCCCTAAAACCGGTTTAGCTCCTACCTCAAACAGTTAAAGCTTATATGAATTTGACTTGTTTATATACCTATCGCGACATCGCGTCCTTTTCAAAAACATCAACACTATATTGCAATCAATCTGCTTAAAGCCAGTGCGACGCGTTCTAGCAGCTGATATATAGGTAGCTCCTGACACATCTGAGGAACGCCTTGCGCACAGTAGGTAGGTCCTATTTGTCGGTTTTAATGCGCTTTTTAACTATCGCAAAGCCCTAAAGCTTCCCCTAAGCATTAAGATCTGCCATTCCGGCAGTAAGTGAGTCGTAGTAAGCCATTCCATATGCATTAAGCGCCATGGCGGCGTCAGTAAAGTGTTATGGCAATATAGTGTTAATATTTTGGGTAAGAACGCAATATCGCGACACAGACGCGCAATGCAGATGCAAATATACTAAACTCATATAATTTCTAACTATTTAAGGCAGGAGCTAAACCGGTTTTAAGGGGGTATTAAAATATCATTTAGGGGGTGTCAGAATATCAATTAGGGGGTGTTAAATTAGAGCTCCCCAATACTAATATTCAGGTCCCGTTTTTAGCACCCTAGAAGTTTCGCCTACAAAAGTAAAACGCCTAATTTTAGTAATTTTTTCTAATTGCTCCCTAGTAGGCTCAAGGGAGTTATAACAGAGCATCTGCTATAACATACCGGTCCAGAGGATAATAAGTAGATTAATAACTAAAGGTTAGATTTCGTTACATATTTTATAGTAATCCGATCTTATACTAGTCAAACCTTCCACTAACCTAACCCTTTTTAGAAGTTCCGGACTTGGTAAATTAGATTAATATATAGATTATACTAGTCTAATGGTTATACCAGTACGAAATCTATTTTAGTACTAGTCCAATTTTTATACTGGTGTTAAACTGGACGATTAGGCAGGTAGGTCAGGAATAAGAACTCTATTCTATTACAAGAGGCCGTAGAGCCTCATTATATACACTATATAGTGGCGAAGGACTGACGGTAATGCCGATACTAATACGTAATTGCCACTATATCGCCACTTAGTACCAGCTAAATAATATAGCCACATAGTCGGTATTTAATAATAGAAAGGTAATAGAAACTGGTTATAAAACATAAGGTAGTAGCAACAAATCTAGGTCAATAACTAGCTAGAGTTCTTTACCAGTCAAACTTTTTACTAGTCTCGCACTTTTACCAATCAGACCTTTTTACTAGTTACACGCTTTTACCAGTTAGGCTTTTTACTAGTAGAGGGCTATAGCGAGGCTAAGTGTCGACCTAAATTGGACTTTCTTACTATTTTTCAGCTGCTTACTCTCGTATATCTTACCACTTAGCTACTTACCCTTATATGTCTTACTACCAACCTTATATATATATAGAGGCCCTAGAGCCACATTTAATAGACAGAGTTCTCATTCCTAATTATCCGTTTAATATTAAGGCAGACTTGCCTCAACCAAAAGAGGACTATATTAAAGGCCAGTACCCCCAGGTATATTTATAACACACCTATATATTGTTTAGCAATACTAATAATTAAGCAGAGAATAGTTTAGCCAATTCTATAAACTTGCTTAGAGACATACTTCCCTATTTAAAGTATTAACAATTTCCAATGCCACAATTTTAGATAGATAACTGAAGTATCTCTTCTTATGGTTGCTAACTTATTATATAATAGAGGACCTTAAAACGTCTCCAAAACCCCAAATATAGAGCAGTCATATATATATTCGATCCTGCCGTAGTAGTATACTGGTATCCTACCTGGGTTTCGCCTGTGGGTATACCACAAAAGATATTTATATCATACTATACTGAGAATCCCTATTCCTTTCGCCGTTATACCAAGATATATAAGCTATTTAAAGATGTTATGCTAGAGGTAGCTTAGAGGGGTATACCGTACAAGCAAGGAGATCAACCAGAAAAGGCGTTTAGTCGTCACTTTCCAATCTGGATGTCTTACAATTAGCCTTTATTAGCCTACCCTCTATAACCTAGTTAAAATGTGCTAGCGTCTTCTTAACTAGTGCAGGATAGAACTTTTCCTTTAAAAGCAGTTAGTAGTCCGTATAGCAATAAAGAGAAGATGGCCTACCAGGTCTTATAGGTTTAAAGGCCATAAAGGTTAATCTATAGACATATAGGTATAAAATCGACCGTTATGCCGTATTAGGATATAGCAATCTGCGTCATAATCTCGTTTTAATCTATTGGCCTTTTATAAAAAGGTCTCCTTTTACTTTCAAAAATTCTCATTTATAGCTCGCTTTGACCTTAGTAGTGACCTTTGTTTTAGACACATAACTATAGTACTATATAGTTAATGGTCTAGTAGCTCTCTGGCGTTTTATAGGGTAACTAGGATTTAACTTAACTCTAAATTTTATATTAATAAGGTGGGAATGTTAAGGATAAATACAGGATCTACCCCTTAATATTGGCCCAAGTTTTAACTAAAAACGAGATCTCATTCTAAGAACTGGATCTGATTCTAAAAGCCATATTCTAATTATAAAGACTATATCCCGCTTCTAGGTTCCAGGAAATAGGTCGGTTAATAAGCCAAACGTACCAAACGTGACTAAAAAGGTATAGTATGAGCTAAACGGCTTAATGGCCTCGGTATCTAAGGGAGTAAGTACATATATAAGGACTATTTTAAGTTCTAGCTCAAATTGCGATCCCAAAAACCGGATCCAATTCTAGAGACTAGATCCTAATTCCGGTTTTGGGACATAGGCCAATTAACCACTATAAAAAGGGCGTAATTCTAAAAACCGGATCCGGTTCTAGGAACGGGATCCAGTTTTCAGAAAACAGGTCAAGTAACCGCTGTGAAAAGAGGTTACCTGCATCTGTATTTAGTATGTTAGGTTTAGCTCGTTTCAGGACCACTTACGTAATCGATCGCGGGCACGTGCATGACCAACCCAACAATCAACCCGCTCTTGCTAGTTGCACCTTTGCCTGGCGCTCCTTTTGGTATCGCTGCATTGGAGCCTCATTCCATTTAACCCTTACGCGTCACAGAACAAATTAAAGCCGATAATTTACGATTAGTTATAGACTAATAAATGCTGCCTGCAACTTTCCAATAATACTAGAATCCCACATGCGCACTACATCTTTAACCTACACTGCAAACGGTGTCCCCGCACTTTGGGTCATCGTGGCTCAGCATTTAACTAAGCCCCGCAAAGCCTCAGTCTGAGCCACGTTGGATTAGCTTGACTTTTCCACGCCTAATCTTCAATCCTCGCGTTCCGCCCGCACCTTGCTTTCTTCCTCACACTTTTCTTCCTCGTCATATCCTTATTTTAAGACACCACTAACGTGTCCTTAACCTCTCTGAACTTATCTGCTATATGCTAGCCTTTTTAATCTCCCCTCCTCGCCTACCTACCCGCCTGCCACGTCGGCCCTCCCGACATAGCTCTTAGCGCGTTCGCCCACAATGGCAAATCTCTCTAGATTAGAGATAATCAAAACAAAACCTATTAGAGAAGGACTAAATGACTTTCGCGATTTATTTAACTTAGCTTATTAGGATCTAGATATCTCTAGCTCTTTAAAATCATTGCACCAGATAGGTAATAAAGGTAATTATTAATATACCTATTATAAGTTTCTATCTAATGCTTGTAGAGCTAAAGGATATTTTGCTTGATCTAATACTAGCTCTATAAAGCCTTCCCGCTTCTCGTTTATTGCCGTCTAATAGTAGCAATAAAAACCTCCTTAGTAATCTATTAAGACTTAATTCAGCAGTTAACTCCAATAACTTCAATATTAAACGGTTCCTGCCTCTTCTAAATATAATCTTTTAGATTTAACCTAATGAGGTTATCTAGGAAAAGGTCTATGCTGTTATAACAGAGTTTATACCTCCTCCCTAACCGCTACTATTCCATATTTAAACTCTATATCTGTGTAATATAAGCAGCTTCACTAACTCGTCTGAATATAGGAAATACGTAGATTATATTCTAAAGGAGGAGCTGGGCCCCCTTTACGTTGGGATTCCTGGCTTATATAAAGCATTCTTTAGGGAAGTGGAAGGTCTTAAGGTAGTAAGCGCCGCCGTTTTTAAGAAATGCAAGGAAGGGGACAATCCACTATATACTAAGAAGGGTGGTTAGCGTGACTAGCCTAAAAACGTAAAAGAATATAGAGTCCTAAAGTGGTTTAATAAGCTAATTATATTATTTCTAGACTTTATAAAGGAGTATGGGTTTGTTCTAAAGGAATAATAAAGACTAGTAGAGCATACTTAGCAGCCCTTGTAAGGATCTACGGCTGACTAAAAGCTAGATATCGGCTTTGTAGATAATCTAATAGCCGGCAAAAGCTCCCAATGCTATTAGTTATATATACTTGTGCTAGGAGAGCTAAAGAGTAATCCAAACACTAATATAGCCTTAAAGGCACGGTTTGATTTAGGGAAATATATAAGAGAAGTCTTCGCCACTTAGAACACTTATTACTTTATCTTAAGCTTTACCCTCTATGGATCTATTATGCGTCTATAGGAGTATAACCGGGTAGGAGGCATTGTATTATTACTATTTAATATTAATAAAGACGGACTATAATTTACCTTGGCAATACTGGGATTTCTCTAAATAAATGAGGAGCAGCTTAGGTTTGACCCTACTATTCTAACATTAGATGGCAAGCGATATATTAAGGTTATGCGCAATGATTAGACTAAGCGTTTTATCCTTAACAAACCCATAAAGCAGGCACGCTGTATTGCCGGTTAAGTAACTACTTGCTGGAAAGCACACTATAAGGGGGACACCTCTAAGATACCCCTTATTATTAAAGACTTGTAGCAGTACCCGCAGCGTAAGGAAGAAGGTAAACTGCTATATAAGGTAATAGAGAAAGAAGTAGTTAATATAGCCAGGTACTATCACCACAAGACAGTTTATGTGGGTAGTAAAGAAGATAACATTTACAATAACGTCCGCAAGGGGCTGGATATTATAAGAGGGACAAACTATAAGCCAGAAGGCTTAATAATGCCCCTAAGACTAGCTGGAGTGCAAATTAGTATAAGAAAAGGCCGAAGTTCTAGCAGAAAGAGGTCTTCCAGCTATAGCACCCTATTACTGCCCGGCAAGCGCACGTGTTTAAGCTCTCTAATTAAGCGCCCTATTATATAGAATCGCGTGCATTAATGCGTTATTACTAGGGACTATAGAAAGCCTCTTTACGAGGCAAGCTCTTGGGCTGTAATGCTTACTGCACTAGAGGGTTACATTAAAGGATACAAGTCTTTATATATGCGGGCCAGTATTATCTAATGTAACGTTTTAATAGGCAACCTAATAATGAATAAGGAAGATAATAATCCTTCTTAGCTAGCATTCTTAATCGACTTTAATCTTGCAATTAAAGAGCAGTGGGAAGGGCCTTTAGGAGCATAGGGGAAGACTAGCATATAAGCGTTTATAGCAATTGGGGTACTTCTAGATAACGAAAAGCATTCGTTTATATACAATCTTAAGTTATTTTTCTGGGTGTTATTCTGGATCTGCATTCACTATAATGGACTGGGTAAAGATATTAGGCTAATAGAGTTTAAGTATTAGAACTACAAGAGTGATAGGAAGTTGGCAGGTTTAAAAAAGAGTATTATAGATAACGAAAGGGATTTTCTTAGGACTACAGAGGAGAACTTTATGCTATATTACCAGCTATTAATTCTTTGCGTTAATAGATTACGGAGAAAGGTGTTTCCTAATAGTAAGAGATAGAGGGATCTAAATCCAAAGCTGTACTTTGATATAAAGAAGATACTTTAGGCAGCATAGGATGACCTAAAGGCATTAGAGGGATAATGGGATCTCCAGTTTCTTGGAAATGGTAGAAATGGACAAGGGCAAGCGCCTAACGGTTACTATTGTTAATTAACTTCTGCATTGAACCCACTAGATAGCCCAGTTCTAGTTATCTACATCCAAATATAAAAACTTGTAATTTTTAAGACTGCTCTAAGCTAAAAGGGTAGGGGAGCTATCTATGTCTATAGAGTTACGTAAAGCTTAAAGTTGAATTTTCGTACTGCAGGTAATAAAAGATTCTCTTAAGAACTTCCTTATCGCGAATCATTGGACTCTTGGGTTAACAGACATGGAGGGTAGCATAACACGCAATACGTAAGGCTAGTACAAGTGCAGGAAGCTTAGTCCACGGATTTCCAATATTTTCATTATAGGAGACTGTTCTCTTAATAAAGGATACGCTCTACTATTACAATTTATCTATACCTATAATGGGTAAAGCCAGATTACTTTATAAACCTAAAGTCCAATCTATTAACGAAAAGTCATATAATAGAAGTAGTAGTAAAGCGAATCGGTATTCCGGGACAGTAATTAGGTTTATAGATGGCATCCAATACACTATAGACAATATAATCCTTAAGATATTTAGTTATAGCTGTCTTAATATTTTAAGGGTCTACGCGCTTACCTAACTTATGGAGGGAAATAAACTCTAGAGATAAACAACTATATATTTCTTCTACTATATCTAACTAGGTCCCATTTTTAAGATTAATAGAATTAAGGCATAGAACCTTAAGCGTCTTATAGTGCCGCTTAAGTAGTCCTATAAGTTCCTCTTAATACATTTCCTTCTAAAAGAGTTGTATAGATTGTAGATAAGACCAAATAAGACTGCCCAGGTATTTCTCCAGAGGTATATTATCCACTTTACAATTAAAATTAAAAGTTAATTCTTCTAGCTCTTCTACCGCAGCGACCAATTTTGCTATATTCCCTTGCATAAGAATATCCTATTTATTATCTATATTCTCCATCTAGAGGCCAAAAGCTACTTTGTGAAGATATTGGAAAGCATTGCAGGAATAAACAAAATCGCGTGGTAATATATAGAACGAACTAGGCGAGATCCCGCCTGTTAACTAGCTGTAAAGGCTACGTAATGGATCGTTAAAATAATTAATAGAGAGCATTCGGATATATACGTTTGCAATTAAAAGTGCCCAGCTTATAACCCTAAAGCTATAATCTATGTTTATATCACCAGTCTTGGGATCCCCTATATATAGGGGAAGTCCGCAAGGCACCTTTACGTACGAGGGATAAACTTGAGATAATGGTCCGCCAAACCAGGCGCCTTTTGGAAGGTCCACTCGCCCAAGAAACTATTTAGACCACAAACACTCGCCTAAAAGATCTTTTATAGGACGCTAGTAATTCGTAAGCGTAACTATTTAGATATTTAGCATTCTAGAAAAAGCAGTAGATATAATTGCGACATCTTCTCTATCCTATAGGGTTATTTCGCTTTCTTTAATATAATAATAATAGTACTCTTAACCCCGTTCCAAATTATGCTGTAAAAGTGGCACCTCTTTAGATACATTTCTGCTTGCTCTAATTTCAGACAGGTGAAAGAAGACACTAAAATAGACAATTTCCTAGGTAAAGAGGCTTAGTATTAGATGCCTAGATATTACAGAAAGTACTTTAAGGTTCTTAAGGTAGAGAGAGGCATATACTCTAGTAAACAGGAGTGGAGAGGATAGTGTATTAAGCTTCTTTAATATCAACCAAATAGATTTAAAATCGCTCCTAGAGACGCCTCTAAATATTTCTATATAAAGTTCTGAGGGAACGTAATCTATGGTTGGATAAGAGTAGCGAACTCTTAGGTTTGCTATTATTGTGGAAGTCCTACCCTAACTTAAAAGTTTAGTTGGCCCGTAAGATAAGCGGTCTTAGCTTTCTATAAATAGAAAATAAGTTAAAATCTTAAGGAGAGCCTAAGCCTACTTTAATATCTTGTCTTAATTAGCAATAAAGCAACTATAATAATAAGTTTCTACCTTCTAGTTAATATGTAAATGGCTTACTTTCGGAAGGTAAGGCAAGCGACGTCAACAGAAAGACAAGAGGGAGTAATATAGAGGGCGTCATTACCAGCCGCTAGTCCAACCATATAGGACAGGAAGGTATTTCAAAGAAAAGACGGAGAGATACTACAGCCAGGGGCTGCTCCCGATTCCATATTTAGCATTCCTCCTTCTATGTCTCCGGACCACCGGCTGGCGCCTCAGTTCATAAAGCTTTAAGCAGCAGCGCCGCTACGCCGGATCGTACAAAGCGCGACTGCCCTAGTTAACAAACCAATTTTTGGCCGAGTTTCGATACCACGTCTAAAAGGGCCGAAGTAGCAGCACCGCCGGGCCGAAGCGGGTCAATAGATTGCGGAAGGTGGTATTTCCAGGCGGTGGGAGGCGAAAGGGAAAGGATGAAAAACTTCCTTCTTAAATAAAGGAGGTGCTTTGGGAAACAAGAAAGAATCCAAAGGCACTTACAGAGTAGATAGAATAATATTTCATTACTCTTCCACTGCACGAGTGAAGTTTTGCGGAGATTCGGGCGGCTAAGGCTGGGCGGCAACCTTAGGTCGAAACGTATGTGAAACAGCGTAGGGCGAGTCGCCTAGGCTAAATAAACCCAGGAAAGCAGATAACCCAATCTTCCGCCAGGTCCCCACACCCTACTATCCCGTATAGGCTTCATGTTTCTATAAAACACGCAATCCACTCTCTAGCCTATTAGAAGCCGCCTTGTACCGCCTAAGTACCGTAGAATCTGGCCATATACAAAAAACGCTAGTAGGGGTGTTTAGGCCTTTCTATACTATTCTTACAGGTAACAGATAGGAGAAAACGGTTATAGCGTCACTATATACCTTATAATGGTCCAAACACCCCTACTAGCGTTTTTTGTATATGGCCAGATTCTACGGTAGAGGCCGTAGAAGAATTAATCCCCTGCTCTAACTAATCCCCTACTCTAACTAATCCCCTACTCGAATAAATCCCCTGCGGGAGCTAATGCCCACGTATTTCGCCGCCCTATGGGAACCAGTCCCCTACTCTAATAAATCCCCTGCGCTAACAAATCCCCTGCGCCAACAAATCCCTTGCGGGTGCCAATGCCACGTGTTCCACTGCCCTATAGGAACCCAATCCCCTGCGGCTTGCATTCCCATATGGCTTTTGCTCCCCTACGGGAGCCCATAGCCACGTTTTCCTCTCCCCTACGGGAACCAATACCCTGCGGCTTCCGTTCTCCTGTTCTTAGGTCCACCAGCAATTCACCTACGCCATAGCCTACCATATGGGCCTTATTGTTATAGGAGCAAGCAAGTATATGGGCTTATGCCCTATATGGGAATCTTAAGAGTAAATCGCTTTTTACTATAGAAACCCGCTCACGTAACCAACTCTGTTCAGTGATATTGGATTCCACGTTTCGGGTCTACATTACGTCAAAGCTGTATAACGCAAAGTTATTGGGATATATATGTATATATATTACTAGCCAATAAACAGTATAGTTAAGTAACATACTGCCTCCAACTATTAACAAGTATAAATAGGAAAAATGTAAAGAAGAAAAGAAAAAGATAGCTAAATCCCAAATGTATATCTGCCCACGTACTAAAAAGGCATATATTCTATAGACCCCCAATACCCCAGTAAATTTAAGAGAGCTAAGCGTAGGACTATATATTATCAAACTTACCTCCTCCTATAAAATTACGCTGAAATTCTATGTTCGCACTAATAGCGAATTCTAGATATAATAAGGACACTTACGTCTCTTTATGGCTAGCTAATGCTTAAGCCGTAAAAACAGCATTTTTAATCTAGATCGGAAAATTAATTAGCTTGGCTTTACTATAGACGTAAAGGCTCTTACTTCTTGGCCATTAAGATCCTTCCCTATAAGAATATTAAGGTCCTTTTCTATAAAATCTACAGCTCCTTTTATCGTGCTCGCCTTATTAAGGAAACTCCTCTAAACTACCTCTTAAGTGTTCTGATCTAATGGACCGTACTAGAGCGCAAGGTGTATTCTACTTATAATAGCTTTGTTAATCATCTTTACTCGGTTAGTTATAAGAAATAAGATTTCTTTATAGTATTTAAGCTTGCGCAAGAATATACAAACAAGGGCATTGCGATGGATATTATTAGTAGCACGCTGTTCTACGAACACGTCCGCCTTATTAAGGAGCAGAGTGGCTTTCTAGTAAGTTACTATTTTAAAGATATAAGAAAGCCTCTCCTTAAGTACATCCGCAGTTATGCCTAATTCTCCAACAGAGATCTACTTAGTTAGAAAAAGCCGCAATTGTAAGGGAATAAAGACATATAACGTAAAGTAGTCTTCTAAGGTATTCTGATATCGCCTCTGCTATTAAGGTCTTACCAACACTAGGCGGCCCACTAATTTGCCTATCTTAGTAGATAATGGCGTGACTAATATTATAAGAGAGGGTATAGTAATATACTATAGGAGGGTAATAAGTCCGCGCCCTTTACCTAATATAAAGTTATCTAAGATAGGGTGAGAGTTTTAAGATAAGTAGGTTTTACTAAGAGCTTAAATAATCTCCTTTTGCTAAGTAGGAATCCTAAGGTTATTAAAGGAAGAAGGATTCTATGTAATATTGCTAATATTAGTAACTATAAACTTAACTATAGCATGTTAGCAAATGCCGCTTATATATAAGTAAAGATAACGTATGCTAGAGCTTATTACCTAGACTAAAACCTAGCATAGTTAGGCTGCTAATTAGGAAATCTTAATCCTTTATTTTAGTTAAATCTACATCTATCCTCTTAATTTGGTCTTTCCTTTTAATAGAGCCCTTTATAAAATTAAAGATAGCTAATAAGTCTAGTATTCCTAGTAACTTGTTAATTTGTGGTCTAGCATAATTAGGGTTAATTTGCTAGAAATACGCCATATTAACTATAATTCGGCTCTTAACAAAGACTTTAATCCTATTACCGTCTTTATCCTTATAGAAGGCAGTCCCTTAGTACTAGCAGTAGTGGACGCCTCTTAAGTTATTAAACGTTTAACTATATCTAATCAGCCATGCTCTAACCTCGCTTAATTTTTAGTAGTACTCTAGAGGAAATGCCTAAAGGAAGTCTATTTATTTCGTTCCACGGAACTTCTTAATAGTAAGCTTAAGGGCGGCTTCTCTAAACACTTTCCCATTAAAATTAAAGTAGCGACAGTCTAGATAGAAGTACTTAGCTCTACTTTGTCTTGTTTTTTCCTTACTATAATTAAACTTAACGCATCTTGGTTCGCCAGTACTAGGATAGGTAGTATAGACCTCTAAGTTTGGCTTAAAGAGAGCCTAGAGTAGATTATACATAATTTTATAGTTCTTAAGAAGGGGTTTAAGGCGTTTAGTTATAGATATATAGGTAGTTTTAATAAAGCTAATTAAGAGGTCTAAATGTTTTTGTCGGAATGTTAGTCATATAATGTGGTCACGAGACCGCGAAGCGAGGCTAGTTAACCTAACCTTAGAGTAACCCCTTACTTCTAAACAATTAATCATCCAACAATCAACAACGCATATGTATCATACAGTAATATTTGTGCCCGTTGATTAAAGCATGTATACCGACACTGATTAGTAGACGTATAGATTAGGAAATACGCAATAGCTAGCGCTTAAGGAGTAGTACTGGAAACAGTTTACCAATCGCCTAGTTCTTGTCTGTTTTATTAAAGGAGAAGACTACGACTTCTACTTAAGCTTAAGAGCGTGTATTGGCCTTACAGCTAATACAGCAGATTACTAAGAGAATAGCAGCCTTGCTAAGAACACTTTACAGGTCTAACGGCTGTAGAGAACGTACACACAAACCTTAACCTTAACTACACCCTTACCCTTGACCTTACCCTCGACCTTAACCTTAACCCTTGACCTTAACCTTAACCTCGACCTCTGTTTAAGCCTTAACCCTTAAACTCCCAGACTAAGGACACTCTATAGGCCCTAAGGCTGTAGAGAACACCCTAAACCTTAAATCTTAAACCTTAAACCTCCTTACCTTTAAACCTCCACTTAAACCTTACGGATACTCAACCCATAACTATAATAGAGTGGTATGAGAAGATATTAAAGTATAGTAATGGAATTACTGCTGCTATAGCTTCTAAAGATGAGCTAGGAGACTATATAGTAACAAAGGTCTATGTACACACACAGGAGAACTTCACAGACTATATATTATGGACAGTATTTAAGGAGGAATTTGAAGGCTTTACTACCAAAGATTTTAGACGCATGTGAATTAATATAAGAGTAAAGTTACGCACTCATCTACTTAAGAGAGGAGTGTATGTGGGAAAGTATAATAGCAGATATTTAATCTTAGAAGTACTATTCAACCTCCTCTAAGAGGAAGAACCTCACAAATGGACAGATGAGGAAATCACAGAAGCTCTTAAGGCAGTCAGCCCTATGATTATAGTGGCGCTACGAGAACGGCTTAACTTAATATAAATAGCTCTGATATTAAATTAAGCTATACCCCCGTCAGTTATAGCCTCTTTAGCTCCTACAACCCCCCCCCACAGCCCACTACCTTCCTATACGGTGCCGACGCCTGTAAGCCATTAACTACCTCTACTACCTCCAATGCCTGCAATCCAGCCTATAGCTACAGCCATAATACCTAGAACGCAAATACCTACCCCTACAACACCCCAACTAGCTGTTGCATCTATACCCTAGCAAACTGCACCAACTGCCACCTAATAGTAAGCCGCACCTACCTCTACCTAAGATTAACTACTTACTCTCCTTACTTAACTCCTATAGACGCAGAATCAGTAATTATCGCCTGCGGTAACTGCCTCTACCCTCCCTCTAGCAACCGCTTCTATCCCACCTGGTCCTCCTCCTGCCCAGTATCTTCACCCTAGTACTGCTAATACCGACCCTGCTATACACCTGCCTATGTATAGCAAAGAGGCAGCCACTATTGCTAAGATCTACACAGATAACCAGAAGTACGATAGAGTAAGTAATAGCTTTAATTTTAAGTTAACTATCTTCTATGATATCTGCAAGAGAGCTGGTCTACCTCCTAAAGGCTATATAACCGCACTCCTAACTATGCTAAAGGGACTTGCTTAGGATCACTACTATAATAGTAGCCTTTTAACTAGATCATTTACTGAGGCATATAACCATATATGTTACTTCTTTGAAGGACCAGAGTACTATTAGAGAAACCTTACTAAATAGAACGCCACTAACTTCTAAGGAATTATTAATAAGAACCCTAATAAGCAAATCTATTAGAGTTTCCAACTACTCCTTAATAAGCTCTTAAAACATTGCCATGGATTACACCTAGAGTTTTATACAGACCTCTTCCTTATAAATAAGCTAGTCACCGCTTGCCAAGGAGTACTAGTATGCCGTATCGCTATTTCTAACCCTTCTAAAGACCTCTCCTAGTTGATTAGCAAGTTACAATCTTCTATAGTTATATAGGAGAAGGAACACCCTTCCTAGGCCTTAATAAGACCGTCTTAAGGAACCTACTTTACAGATCGCACATACCGCCGTGATATCTATAACAACCGTAACTAAACCCGCTCCTATAGACAAAACACCATTAGATCCCCAAAGGCCAAGTGCTATATTTGCCAAAAGGAGAGCTGCCGCTTATGGAAACATACAGAGGAGGAGCGGAACCGTTCTAGAGATAAGTATAAAAGACATTTTAACAATAATAAGGGCCGCAATAGTAACTTTAAAGAACGCTTTAGACAATACACTATCTACTGTGAAGGAGATGACAATAATGAGTATAATGAGACTTTTAAAGCTCTTGTACTAAACATAGACACTAACAAAAACACTAATAACGATAATAGTGAGGAAGAATTAGAAGACCCTAACAGCTACTACCTTATATTATTTGGGACTCTTACTACAGACAAAGTAACCTCTATAAGCGTAGAACTAGCCAATAAGGCTTACGCTTACTTACTTACTATAATCTCCACAGAACCTACTACGGAAACCGACCCGTTTAACTACAACACAACAACCGCCGCTTCACGCTATACTTCTATGGTATTTATGGGAATTATAATTAATACCGGTGCGTTAAAGAAGTCTACGGCCGGTTATAGATAATTCTAGGCACTATAGAACGCGGACTAATTTGTAAGACTTAATACCTTAACCAAAGGATAAGTCAACGTGCAGTTTAGCATTGGAATCGCTACCTCCATTAGAACTGTGGATGTTGTTACCCCTATAGGCAAGATACAGTTTTATGTTGTCTATGCGGATACCCCCTTCTTACTCTGCTTAGCGGATATGGATAGACTCCAAATCTACTACAACAACCTTAGAAACGTTGTCATTACTTGCACTAAAAAAGTACCAGTAGTGTAATGGTTTGGCTACCCGTTTCTCTTATAGAGCTTATTACTATAGTTATATCTGTCTAAATCCTTTAACGCGAACCCCTGCTACTTAACAGATATAGAGCTACGGCGCCTACATTATTGATTTGGACATCCCTTAGTTAAGAAATTGCAAAAACTACTCTACTATGCTGGCCATGAAATAGACAGAATGGCCATTAAGTAACTAACCAAGTTCTGCTACCACTATTAGAAGTTTAGTAAATTACTAGGCAGATTCCACTTCACCCTATAAGACAACGTTAATTTTAACTACAATATCATCGTTGATATTATGTACATCAGCGGATCACCCCTCCTATATGTCGTTGATGAAGGAATGCGATTCTAAGCCGGTAGATAGCTACAAGACATTAGCGCCAAACACATATAGGACGTTCTACGGATATGCTGGATTAATATTTACCTAGGGCCACTAGACCTAATTACCCACAATACCAGAAAGAACTTCGTTAGTAAGGAATTCAAGTAATACGCCACTATTATGGGAATTAATATAAAGGGAGTACTGGTTAAAGCACATAACTCTATTAGAATGGTAGAGCGCTACTATAGTCTATTACGCCGAGCCTATTAGATTATTATAACTGAAATCCCTAAAATTAACAAGGAGATGGGACTTTAAATAGTGTTTAAAGCAATTAACGATTTAGCTAGCCCTAGAGGACTAGTTTCTATACTTCTAGTCTTTAGAGCCTACCCCTAAATAGTCGAATCCGATGCACCATCCCCCACAGTTATATAACGCGCTGCCGCAATCAAAAAGGCTATGGCAGAGATATAGAAGCTATAAGCTAAATAACAGATCGCTAACGCGCTAAATATGCAAAACGGACCTAATGCTAATGCGATTCATAATCTCCTACCAAATTTACCTATTTTGGTCTAGAGAGAAGGAAACACTGGCTAAAGCGGCTATTAGGATAGGCCATTTACCTTACTTACTATTAAGGGTAAAATATACACTGTTAAACTGTCTAGCGGACCTATAGCCTTCCGATCTACGGTTATAAAACCCTACCTTTAAGCAACTAAATCGCAGGAGCAAATTGTTGGACCAAAATCGCCACCTAAACCTCTATTTAGGTTAGCCCTTCCTAAGACTGTCTTAGAGAGACCTGCTAAAGCTTAGCAACAACCCCTAAAATAAAGCAGAGGACGCCCTTACAAATACCCTCTACTTATAGCTATGGCTAACATTACTATCTACCTATAGGATAACAGTCAATTTAGTACTTAATTCAGCGCCTCCTAACAAAAGGAGCTTACTAGTCTACTTAAGAAGGGAGTTTTTAAGATTGTAAGACTTATGGACATACCATAAGGCGTATAACTCTTTAATTCGCGATTTATTAATAAGATTAAGAATAAGGGAACTAATAAGGCTTTTAAAAAATCCTAACTAGTCATACAAGCTTATAATAACTTAAAAAAGGAACTGGTTCTTACCCAATTACTAACCATTTAACAAGTCAGCTAATGACTAATTCTCTATATCGCCGCCATAAAGCTTCCACAGGCACGACTTTACCTCTAAGACATTTCACAGGCCTATGTACAATCAACCACCACACTAAATCGAGAATTCTATATACGACCTCCGCATAAGCTGATTAAGTAACTTGGGATTAATAAGGCCTCCATTTTAAAGGTTGTAAAACTACTCTACAGAGTACCAGAAGCTAATAACCACTAGTTTAAGATATATTACTCATATCACATCTAACAGTTGCATATGGACCAGTCTATATACGACCCCTATCTCCTACAGAGCAACAAACCCTTCGGCATTGTAGGCCTATAAACCAACAATACTCTATTCCTGGTAGATAAGACCTTTATAAACGCAGAGCAAAACGAGCTGCATAAGGCCAAGTTTATGGCTAAAGAACAGGAATAACTTACCGTTAATACGCCTATTAAGTTTAACAGTGGAGTCATTTAGCTACTAACTAACGGGAGTATTACGCTTACTTAGGAACAACAATGCACAAACCTTAGTACAATTAGCACTAAGCTTGCTATAAGTACAGGATTAAGAGGAGCTATAAGAACCTTAACTCCAAAGGACCAGTACATTGCTCAACGCGCTAGAGGTGCATATATCGCTTTAGTTTGCCAGCCAGAAGCCTTATTTGATTTATCCTTTGCCGCCTAGGTAATTAACCCCAATAAGGAAGACGTAAAATAGTTAAATAAGTATCTAAACTGGCAAATCGAGAACGCTAATAGAGGCCTTAAGTTCGTTAAGTTAGATATTAAAACCCTATAGCTCCTGGTGTTTACGGACGCGTTATTTACTAATAATAAGGACCTCTCTTTATAGATTGGCTACGTTATTGTACTAGCTGATGCTATAAAGAAGGCCAACATTGTCCATTGGAGCTTAGTTAAGTGCAAAAGAGTTACTCAGAGTGTACTAGCTTCTGAACTCTACGGTACGGCCCACAGCTTTAATATTGGCGTTATAATCAAATCTATAGTAGACAAGATCCTATAAATTAACCTCCTATTTATGCTTTGCACTAATTCCAAGTCCTTATATAACTGTTTAGTATGACTCGGAACCACCTAAGAAAAGCGCCTAATGATTAACATAATGTGCCTCCGGTAAGCCTATAAACGGAGACAGATTACGGAGGTGAAATGGATTAACGAAGAGGCCAACCCTACTAACGCCATAACAAAGGGAAAGCCCTATACGGCTCTTTAATGGCTTATTAATACAAACCGAATCAACCTATAAGTTGTAGGATGGGTTAAACAAACGAACTTAGATTTAGCTTAGCGTTAGGTAACTAATTATAACAATATGGACCCTAAATTCAACCAGCCAATCAGGATTTTCCATCCCCGGGATGGAAAATCGCTATTGGCTCGCTTACCACTAGCGCCTTAGCAGCCCTCGCGATATGTTAACCTGCTACCCCTAACGATTCTTCTTATAATTACGGACCTGTAAAAGGAGCGTGGAAGCTATTGCGTATTGATTAGATCTCTAGCTATTACGTATACGCTGCGAATAAGTCTAGAAGTAAACTTAGCTTTGGAATGTAGATTAGCCTTCTTTTTAGAGTTGCTCTAGTGTTAGAATGTTAGTTATGTGACATGGTCACGAGACCGCGAAGCGAGGCTAGTTAACCTAACCTTAGAGCAACCCCTTACTTCTAAACAATTAATCATCCAACAATTAACAACATATACGTATCATACAGTGATATTCGTGCCCGTTAATTAAAGCATATATACCGACAGTTTTAAATACACTTTATTTTTAGAGTTGACGTTTATACTACTTTGATACAATTCTAGTTCTGGGAGAAAATTATATAGGAGGTTCTATTTAACCTATACGCGGTATAAGCTGGTAAGTTTTAATAGCGGAGATTTTCCGCACTAAAGGCTTGTCCTCTCTTAGGCAGATTCTGTGGATATCTTTAAGGACCTTCCTTAGAATATCTCGCAACCCCTTAAACTTAATATTGATATAAAATGTAGAGTTTTTGGTTTTCTTATCTGTAATTTATCTTTAGTAATTAAAGACATTTGTGAAGAGTGTTATACCCACTAATTTGAATATAATTAACAAATATGTATTAATCCAGTTTATTAACCTCTCCTATTAGGGCCACTGGCTTAGCAATCTTGTACTAATAAGCTTTCTCATCCTAACTGTAAAGAAATAGTGTTAGCAGGACTATATACATACGCCTATAAAGACATATACTTCGTTTACTGTCTTATACTCCAACCTGGAGGCTCGCGGTATTGCTTTAGTTTTAGGGTCTTCTGGGGCTAGTAGCTTAACAACTGGGCCTCCTAGGGCAGAGGTAGAGGTAGACAATGTATTTATTGCTATAGCTACCTTTAGCAGCTCTAGGAATTGTAGAGCATACTAGATAATAAGGGGCTATTAAGCTAGTAATAGAGTAGGGCTGCCCAGAGGAGTGTTTAGGGTCTTTAATATAGTCTGCATATTGCCTAAAGGGTAGAGCCGATTTAAAGTATAAGATTAAAGAAGTAGCTAGAGAAGGTTAATAGTACTAATCTTTAGAGGAAAATTGGAGTAAGGAGCTAAGTATAAATAGTATTATTTCTTTAAAAGATCCGCCTTCTTTTATACCCTTTAATAGGACCTAAGCTGCTACCATACCATAAATATTTACTGGAACCCGCTTTATGCTATACAAATACTTCCCCCTATTCATCCTAGGAGACGCTATGTTAATATCACTTCTAATATAGCACAGAACTTAACTAAGTAAAGGTGTATAATCCCACCGTAACTGCAGAAATAGAGCCGTGGCTCGCATTCAGTATCTCAGTTCTGGCACTAGAGCGACATAGAAGGAGATGCAATAGATACGCAGTTATATATACAGTAGAGGCTTATAGCTGTCTAATATTGTTTAAACTAGAAACCTAAGGTAAAAAGAGATATAACTACTCTAATTAATGTATAAGTGCTAGGTGGATGTCTTAATCGAAGTAAAAAGTATATGCGCTAGGCCTATATATCACTAGGGCTTTACCACATTCGTCCTAACCCCGCTTATAAAACCTAATATATGGCAGCTCATTCCCAATCTCATTCCTAATTTTATTCTTATTCTTATTCTTATTCCCAATCTCATTCCTATTCTTATTTCCACCCCAACCACTTCTACCCTAACTTAGTTCTACTATTTTTATACTGTTTTCCCTTTATACACGCTATATCTTAACAAGCTGGAATACCCAAGAAAGCTATCTTATTGCATGGTTAGTTAATGGAAAAACTTAAGCAAGTAAGAGCAGAATTTGAAAATAATACTTATAAATCACTTTTATCACAAAAATCTCTAAAGATGTATTGCGATTTACTAAAAGAGAGCGATGCAATCCTAGACGGGAAAACAACGTTAACACGCAGTAGAAGGCAATGAGCGCGTAATATTTTCATAGAAGTCTTTAGATCGTTTGGTCCTAAAGTATTCCTATTATATATCTTAGCCGCACCTATCACGAAGCTATATGAAATAAAATTTAAGGATGTCTTAGTAGATATTTAAACATAGTAGAACGCTGCCAAGCACCCATAGGAGCTAACTGCGGCTATTAAGCAATTCTGTGCAGTTAATTCAATTAGCACTCTAATCTCGCTATCACGCAAGCGTTTATCCTCACGGGCGACTATCGCCACCGGTAGAGAAACTCTTCTATCCTAAATAACTTCATTACTGATTCTTAACAGAGTAAGGCCGATTACAAAGCACGTATCCTCCTTTATCTGAGACGCATTTACTAGCCTTTAGTCTATATCCTTATAAAATAGATCTAGACGCAAGGAGTACTTTATCTTAAAAACATCCTCTTTTAGATGCCAATCTTTCCACGGGTATAAAAGGCCTTTTATTTTAAGCGAATTGTTAATAATTCTTATTAGAGAAACACTTAATACCAATTAAAGACGCTTAACTAACAGAGAGGTATTTTAAAGCTCTACTTTCCCAAGACGCGAATTAAACGCTTAGTATACCAGTCTTAGACGCTTATTAACTAGCTACTTATTTATCTTAGAGGGAGATTTATTGCGTAAAGAAAGCGCTCTCTCGTCCAACAATTAAAAAAAAAAAGGTTGAACACCTTTCTCTAAAATTTAGTGTGTTTAACGCTTATCTAAAGATAAACACCTCTCCTAAAAGTCCTTCCAGCGCCACTATACCAGTGTATTGTCAAGCTATAGATAAACCATTATTAAAGCGTTCCTAGTTAGAACCACAGCAGATTCTAGGTCTGTAAATAACCCTTAATAAAATATCGCATCTATGGTTAATATTAAATAGGATATCCAATATTGCTAGGATAGGGCTAGTACTGTTCTTTCTTATTTATAAGGCGCTATATAATTAAAAACCTCCCCAAGCCATTTTATACCGGGATAAAGACGAGTAATTTATAGAGAAAGGAAAAGAAGAGAGAAGGACTAGTAGTTATAAATTGTCTGTCTATATACATGCCAGAAAAGAAAAATAAGGACACTCTTTTTATACTTAGAATTGGCCATAAGGATAGATAGAACATCTTTAATTTATTTAGTTTGGGGGACCTGGATACTCTAGAGTTTTAGGGAAATGCTACAGAAGAAGCTAGAGATTAACTCTTATCTATAAATAAATAGCATATATCGCTTTAGGTTACTACTTAGCACTACCTCTTTTTAAACTTAATCCTTACCCTTATTATATAACATTTATACCCAGTAAGAACCTCTCTTATTACTTATCCATCTTCTATACCTAATTTATCGACCTACTTCCCTTTACCGTCTTTAATATTACATGATCTGCCTTTAAATATTATAGTTATATCCTCTATTATCTTAAATTTATAACCTCTAATCTCCTCCCATTCCTTACTAAGTGCCTTATCCCTAGCCTTAGCGGATATAATTTATATAGCTAGAAGTGCGACTACGCAAGTTAGCGGGACTGGTGGCTATAAAGGAGAGGTGTTCTATAAACGTAAAATATTAAGTAAATATTGTCTTTTACAAAGCGTTTATAATCACGGATAGCCATTTAAGGAGGAATAGCGGCTAATTTAGGGATTTGTTTTAGAATAAAAGGCTATAAAGCACACGCGCATTAAAGCACAACTATTATAGAAGATATAAGTAATTAGGCACATGCTATATAGGGTAGAATAGCTAAGCTAATATTCACCTTAATGGCAAGAATATAATTTCTAGATAACTGTAAAAGGCAGAATATAAGAAATATAAAAAGAGGTAGATTATAGGCTTAAATAGAGAGCGGCTTTGTGGAGCTGCGCTATAGACAATCAGCAAAGTAGGGTTAAAGGAAATTTATAAGGGTGTTACTGCAGCTAATAGGTTTATAGCTACTTAGCTATTAGTGCCTAATAGGAAGGGTTATATAAAAGAATTACTAAGCGGCTACCTCTTGGGCTAAGCTGCGGCCGGATTTACCCTGCCCTACTATTAAAGCTTTCTAGCGCAGAACATTATGTGTATAATTAGGCCACTAGCCCAAACAGTAGAACGGGTAAGGCGTCCGCTATAACGCGCATTTTAGCTATATATTAGAGTTACTAGATACACATAGCCCCTCTACCAACTAAAATATCTTATAAGGATTGGATTCTTGTGGCTTGTTCTTATTTATAAGGTAAATTAACTAAAAACTAAGTTTCTGCAGCTAGTTTATGCGCCTTTACGTCGTATATATAAGTTAATTAATTATTAACGCCTAACTTTATATTATTTGGACTACCGCTCGGTTTTAGCTATATTACGTAATTTAAATTGGCTAGCCAAGTCATAATGTAATTTTAGCCTTGCATTCTCTATCGTCCATAGCGTTATAAGTAGTAATAAGTGGAAATGCGCCATAAATAAATCAAGCCAGAAATGGAATATATAACAAGAAATAGACCTCCAAGCTAAAAAAAGGGTACTATTATTATTGCCATCTCTTCTGTTTAGCAGGCCGGCCCCTTTTCTTCTATACAGTAGGCTGGACCTTTAATTTTAAATAGTAATGCGCCTATAGTAATCCAAGACTTCTATTTAAAAAGCGGTCTTTAATCCGTTCCTATAAAAGATTATATCTCTCCTTTAATTTAATAAGCAGCGCGTCTTCCTTTTTAGTGAATTTTATTCTAGACTTTGGTTCTTGGGGCTTTAGCTCCTAGGCTTACTTAACTAAGTTAAATAGTAAAGGGAATCGTTAAGGAAGGATATCTAGTGCATATAACCCGTCTTTCTAGCGCCTAAAAGCTGCTTAGATTAAAATTTCTTCCGAATTAGTATTTAAGGCGGCACCTAGTATTGCTTTATTAGAGTTAGAGCCAGAGGCGGGGCTTAGCAGCAGTTTTTAGGTACAGAGGCGATTATATATAGGGGATGCAACCCGCTTATAATAATTGCTAGTAAGCGCAGTGCTTTGGTTAAACGCATGCATGGATAAAATTAAAGGGGAATAGTAAGACCGCTAGAGATAATGCTTTACAGCACGCTTTGTCTTTAATTAACTAGTAATAGGGGTTGGTAATCTTCGTCGCCCTATACACCCATAGGCCTTGTTACCCTTGTCGCTATTACTGCTGTTACCGTCCCCAAAATTGTTATTATCCGTATCATCACTGCCACTGTCCCCAGGGTTGTCATTATCCGTATTATCACTATCACCACTTCCGTCGCTGTAGTTCTCGGCCTTGCCTTTGTCTATAACGTTCTCGCCGTCCTTGTTATTGCTTTCTTCAGCTAAGCCGTTAACAAGATTATCTGGAATATAATTACGGCTATTATTAGCCCTATCTTCTAGTAGTCCAGTATCGCGAGGAGATATATAGTGCCAGGGGGAGGAGCTGGTGGGCCGCGCAGCAAAGACCACTCGCTCCTTAATACCATTACCGTTGTTAAGGCCAAGGGTGGGAGAGCTAGAAGGCGTAGTCCTCTAAAAAGTAGGTAACCTTTAATGCTTCCTAAGTTATACACTCTCGCCGCTCTTACTAACAGAAGTATTAGAGATATAATTAATACTATCTGGTTAATTAAGCTAATCGGACCTCTGTTTCTTTAACTTCTCGGCTTTTAAAGACTCTTAACCAGCAGCCACTAATATCCTAAATTCCTGCCTAAACTGCGGAGCAGTTTTAATGCGATGCCCCTCAGCTAAATTATCCATTTAATTGCCGTCTAGCGTTGAGGGTATAGTACGATTATGTGTAGGTACGCGTATCTCTTCTTCTAGCGCTTCTAATAAAGGCAGCTCCTTATTATCTTTATCATCCTTATTACTGCCATTATTTCCGTTATCTACTAATTGTTAAATAAGGCCATTATAAATTAAAAGGGGAAGCGTATACCTAATCCATAAGGTATTGGTTAATTATCGGCTTCGTCAGCTTTATTAGCTTCGTTGTCAGTGTTACTAGCTTTGTCGCCCTTAGCTTCCAAGTCCAGATCGGCTATATTGTCTTTAATAACTATTGGATTTTCTACTAGTCGTTAGACATACATATTCACAACTACTAGGGAAATAGAGAAAGCGTAGTGGGGTGATTATAGGGGATAATTACCTTAACTGCTTCCTCTAGAGACTTAACTGTTATTTCCATCCCTATAGAAATCTTCCTTGTCGTCCTTGTCATCCTTATAATACTTCTTATAAGCTTTCTTGTAATCATATATAGGGTCTGCAGGCGCTTTATTAGACAGAATCTCCAAACTAAGGCCCTAGGTAGAATAACATGCCATTAATTGCCTAAGCTTCCAATGCTTCTTTATTTTTTGGGGGGAAAATAGGTACTCCCTAGCTCCTCCTTTTAGGCCTGCTGCTCGCGCTTTTCTTAGGGGCTGTAATTATATAGTGCTGAGATAAAGCTGTCGATTTTCTAGGATAACTGGTGTAGAAATTGTTATTATTAAGCGAAATTTTGGGAGGGATACGAAATGAAGATCGAGATGGTGTTAACGTTGTTGTTATTAGAGTTGCCATTGCTTCGTGGCTTTCGATAGCCTTAAGGGGGGGAATTATAGGTCTTTTTAAGTGCACGTTAGCCCTCCCTTAGCCACTAGCTCTCGTCTATCGCCCGTTGCCCGTCGCCTGGGCTTCTCGCCGAATCAAAGCGCTTAATGCGTGCGCCTCCGGTATAGACCGGAGTAGATTGCCGTTTATAGGGTATAAAGGTTTGTAAGGGCTTGAATTCCTGGCGCCTAATTAACACCCTTAGCAAACTGTGGTTGAACTATATCCGCCTGTCCGAGCTGGCATGTCCAGCTCTAATATAGCCGTTGCATCTAGCCCCTTATTAGGAGGTTGGTGGCGTGAATTTTCTACCTTGTTTCTTGGTAAAGAGTAGCGCTAACGTGTCTATTCACTTCCCGATAATGCGGATCCAGCTGATCTTCTACGCTGCTTATATTAGTAGGAGGTGAAGCCCCGCTTATACGTGCGCGTTACGAGCTATCTATAATAGAAGGAGGCAGTGTCCTTATTGGTGGCGGGTAGGCTCTCTAATGCTAACTGCCTAGTGATAAATACGCCTGCCATTTGCACGGTGATCGTATGCATGTCCATAAATATGCTGGGTGAAAGACTGTATGGGGATACTCGCCCTCCTGACATGGCTGGCTGGTGTTAGAGATTTCTTTGCAGTTATGCTGCTGTGCCGCTGATCCATCATGCGCCCAAAAGCTGCAACCTTCCAATTTTGATCTAGGTGGTTCCCACTATAGCCCCATAGCTTGGGAGCCCAGATTGTCGATCCCTTACCGCTCTACTGTTAAGCAGTTAGGCAGAGCTAATAGCCCCTTAGCCCTGAACTAGCAGATGGAACGGAGTCTCCGAAACCTGAGACGCCGCGTGATGCTCGTTTAATAAACGCCCCCTTTAACGTGGGCTGCGCCCCGGTGGTCAGAGATCCTTCGCTGCCGTGCCGCTAATCCGCTATGCCCCTAACGCTGCAAGCCTCTGCAGCCCATGCATATGCACATCGCTAAGGGGTGCTCCGGAGTGATATCTATCCGTTAATTTAGTGGTGCCTAGCATAGCCCCATGCGGCTAAGGTTGAGCAGCAGATTGATTGCAATCCGTGAAGCGGCGGGAGTCGATAAGCCGTAACTTAGGGTGGCTTAGGGGCTTATAGCATACAGCCTATTTGGGGGCGAGGATGTCCGTATAATCAAACATGGTTACTGGTTGAAATATAATGAAACGCAAGGTGACCAGGGGCCGTCCAGCAATACGAGGGAGCTTGCGGCGGCGAGGGACCAGGCGCTGTTGCTCCGGGAAAGACACTCTCCTGAGAAGACGAGGCGGGCGGTAGTGCTGACGTGGTAATTCCTACGGATCCCATCGATTGGCAGCTGTGGGTGGTAGCTCCCTAGAATAGCCTGAATAGGGAGGGGGAAAGGCTTCGAATATTGTGAATGCCCGCACGCCTCAGTGGGAGGAATCTCTTAAGGTCGGGCTGCTGAAATGACGAATGGTCATCGCTATTCCAGCGGCGAGAAGAGAAAGAGCCGTTTCGTCTATTACCGCGAAGAGAGTATGAGAGAGGGAGTTGCTATCAGAGAGCCCGAGAGGCGCTGCGCTAACTATTAGTCTGAGACAGAAATTAAAAGTGGGCAGGGCTTGCATGTGCGCGGACGCCGACAAGGGGCATAAAATGCCTTAGGGGCGGAGCGAGGAGGTCCAATCAAGGCGAGGATATCCAATGAGGGGGAGGCGCGGTGTCAGGGAGAAAAGAGAAGATGGGGGAGGGAGAGTAAAACGGCGAGGAGAGGACGCTTTTATGTGATGAGGTCGAAGCACGGGCCAGGATAAAGCGGCGGGCCAGCAAGCGAGGGCGCGTTACCCGCAAAGGAAGCCTCCATTTCCTGATGCGGTTCCACTCTCACAGATATACCTAATAAGATAAAAGGCGCGGCCTATATTATATGGATTTTAAAAGGGTTTAACGTAATATCTTCGCATTCTTTACTATAATTAGTAGTTATAGATTTATTATATTAGCTTGAGGTTTATGGCAAGGGTAATTTATATTATATTAAATTTAAATAGTTATATGCATATTTATAGGGCAAATGGTTTTTTAAGCAATAACTTTGGCAGTAGGTTATACGGAATTTTAGTATTTCTTTAACCCAGCTAATTAAAGGGTTATGTTGTTTCAGCTATCTATATCTAAGTATTATCTTATAGTACTTTAAGGGTGTTATAAATAGGGAAACGTATTTAAGGTGTTTACCTATCCGCAATTTTATAAGAGCGTAGTGCGTTATTTCGCTATATATTAAGGGTTTGCCATTAAAGCCTTATAGGCCTTAGGGCTCATTAAGTTTCTTTAATTTTAGGCGTTAAGTTTTCGTGTAGTTTATATTAATAAAGCCTATACTAGTAGCTCCGCTGTCTATAAGGATTTATACTTCCTTCCATTTTCCAAGTATTTAAATTTTGCTAAATATATTAAGGGAGTTGTGTTATATATTAGCACTAGAAGAGCCTAGACACTTATACTCTTCTACTTTTTATCCTAAGGCGCGACTTGGCCCTAGGATGATTTATTTTCTGAGTTAACTAAAGGCAAGGTGCTTTGTAATGTCCAAGTATAATTTATAGCGCAGGTATAATTTAAGGAACGAGTACGGCTTAAAGAATGGGTATAATTTAAGGATTAGGTATAACTTAAGGATTAGGAGGAACTACGGCGGACTTTTTTAAAAGGGTAAGTTTGGTAATGTTTTCAAATATAAGGTGTAGTTAACTTTAGAGAATGAGTTTGTTTGTTATATTAAAGGTCTTTATTAATTTATTAATATATTATAGCAAATTCGGATAGGTTTTTTTAGCAGTTTTTTACCTACTAACTAGGTTCTAATCTTATCCGAAATAGCTCGTTAAAGGGTAGTAACTCTAGCAGCTTTATTCTAATCTAGCTTGCTAATAAGGCCTAAAAATTCTAAAAAGAAGCTGGTGAAGTCTTAGTTCCGTTATTATAGGTTTTTAAGTTTAGTAATAGCTATATATTCGCGGCTGGTGTTATTATACATTCGTTCTAGTAGAGAGATAAAGGTTTTAAAATTAATAAAAGTGCTATTGCGAAAGAATGGATCTATGGTTTATACAGTGTCCTTACTTAAATAAGACATTCTATAGCTAACCTTACTAGCCTTAGTAGGGTATTAATTATAGTTTATTAAGAGTTTAAGACGGAGCTTGGTTATAAAGGGATGTAGGTTATTTCAGTTTCTATTAAATATTAGAGGATTAGGGAGCTTTTTAGATTTTATAGTAGGTACTGGGTTTGCTATAGGTGTAGGTTAAGCTACTGTTACTGGTTTAGTGTTCGCATTTAACGCGTTAGGTTTAGGTACTATTATTTTAATTTTGTTTATAGGTGTTGCTATTAGGGTCTGTAATATAAATGCCTTAACGTTACGGAGTTCTTTATAGAGTACTTCTATTAATTACTGGTACTTGTGACGGCTTACATAAATGCCTCTGAACCGAAGCTTGTGGATTGCTATCTAATAAAGATACTAAGCTAAGGAGAAGAAAAGAAGGGGGTCGCAAGGACCATAGTAAACATATATGAAGGGGCAGCCGCCAAGGCGCTAGCGGTAAGCGAGCCAATCGTAGGTTGGCAGAATATGGCAGCAGCATAGCAGAATTTGGCAGGTGACGCGCTCTAGCACCGTCACATTACCCCCCCCTCCTAAAAAAGCCTGCCCTTAGGCGTTGTCCGAGCTCTCTATTGTTGTCTAAATTATTGTAATTATCTAACCCTTCTTCCTAGCATTTAATCTAGTTGTTTAATTTACGTGGTAGTCCAGGGAGGTTAGGGTAGGCTAGGTGGAAGTCCCGTAGCTTATAGGGGGAGTACTTAAAATTAGATGCGGGGTACTACTCTAGGTCGTCGTCATGGCCTACCTAGCTTGCACGGTATTTTAAGACATTACGGACCTTTTTTACTGCTAGGATTTCTTTAACTTCCTATTCTTCGTCCTTAGCAATCTAGATTGGCGGTGGGGGGTCGTTATACTATCTAGGTAGTGGATTATCCGCAGCCTTTTGTAGCCGGTCCGGAGAGAAGATGGGGTGGATCCTTATTAACTCTGGTAGCTTAACCTTAAAAAAGTATCCTACCTTTTAAAGAGTCTTGTATAGGCCAGCTATTTAGTGGTTTAACTTGCGGCTTGGCTTCTAGGTTTTTTAGTTTTTTGTTAACACCCATACCTTATCTCCTACTTGGAAGTCTTCCTTGCGACAATATTGGTTTATATTGGACTCCTTTTTTTCTTACGCCTTTCTTATAATTGTTTGAGCAGTCTCCTAGGCTTTATACATTCTCTTAGCAAATGCCTAGGCCTTTTTATAGCTGAGGCGTTCGCGGGCTATAGTGGGTTCAGTAGGCCTATCCCAATTAAAGGACGTTCGTGGTGCATACCCATAGAGTAGTTCGAATGGGGACATCCCTATGCTGTTATAGGGGAGTGTAAGCTGCGCGTAGTCTATTATAGGCAGTAATTCCGACCAGTTGTCCTAATAGTAGTCTATAAATGGCCGTAGTTGCTGGTCGAGGTACTAGTTTATAATCTCGGTTTAGCCGTTAGTCTAAGGGTAGAATGCAGTAGAGAGCTTAATCTTAATCCTAAGAATACGGCAGAGTTTATTCTAGAAATCCAATATAAACTAGGGGCCACAGTTAGAGATAATTAATTTAGGGGCGCCGTAGAATCGATAGATGTTGTTAACATAGAGGCGGGCCATATCCTTTACAGTCGTGGTCTTAAAACAAGGGAGGGAGACGGATTGCTTGTATAGTTAGTTAACCACTATAAAGGCTGCATCGTGGCCGTAGGCGTCCTTCGGAAATAACTTAAAGTCTATAGTAATATATTGCTAAGGGCGTTCTGGAACTGGTAGCGGTTATAGCTACCCAGGAGTTTAATCCCTAAGGGCATTTGCGCGTCTATAGGCGTGGCAGTTTCTAATAAATTGATCCACATTAGATAGAAGTCCTCGCCAGTAGTAACGGGGCGCTAGTAGTTGGTGGGTCTTATTATAACTAGGGTATGCCGTAGAGACTTAATAGTGGGCTTTGCGGATTAACTCTGTCCGTAGGTTGTTAACATCTGGAACTATAAGCCGTTCTTAGTATAGAAGTAGTCCTTCTTTTATTTCTAAATTAGGGTCCTCCTTCGCGGCTTAGTTGCGGAGGGCTTTTAGGGAGTTAGCCGTGCGGTTTACAGTTAGGATGTGGTTAACTAGCCCTATTAGTTTATCCAAGACTGCTCCCTTTAAGGGTACTAACTCATTCCGTTCAGAGTCTAGTTCTTTAAGAATTTGCGGGTTAAGCTGTTTGGGATAGAGGAGGGCGCGCGTCTGGTATTAGGTCTTTAGCTTATCCTAGGGTCCTACGTCTTATTCCCTTTGGGTTAGTATATTAGCTTTAGTGTTTTGCTTGCCAGAACAATATATAATTATAAAGAAGAATTCGGAGAGTATTTTGGCCTAGTGGGCTTATCATCCAGTAAGCTGCTTTGTAGTTATAAAGTACTCTAGGGCTTTATAATCCGTATATATTTTAATCTGGGAGTTCGTGCCTTTAAGCTCTACACGCTATTAGAATAACGATTAGATAATAGCTAGTATTTCTTTGTTATATACCTTGTAGTTATACTTAGCTGGGTCTATTATTTTCGAGAAGAAGGCGATAGGGTACTATTCGCCGTCTAAATATAACTGTGATAGGATTCCCGCTATAACTCTATCAGAAGCGTCCGTCTCTAGCATTAATTCAAGGTCCGGGTCATAGTGACAAAGAATTAGAGAAGAGATAAGCCGATCTTTTAACTTTCCGAAGGCTTCTATACAGTCATTATTAAAGACAAAAGGCGTGTCTTTCTGGGTAAGTTATATAAGAGGCGTTGCCATGACTCCGTAGTCACAGATAAATTAGTGGTAGAAATTACAAAAACCTAGGAAGGACTGGATACCCTTTATAGTATAAGGGGGCTGCCAGTTGCGGATTACGTTAACCTTTTTAGGGTCAACTTCGATCCTATCCGTACTTACTATAAACCTAAGGTACTTTGTGCGTTTTACCCCAAATTTATATTTCTTAATATTAACTTGCAAGCCTGTGTTCTGTAATCTCTCTAGGACCTTCTTAACATAAACTTAGTGCTCGAGTTCGTTGTCTAAGTATATAAGGATGTTGTCTAGGTATGCTATGCAGAATTCGTCAAGGTAATTAAAAAGAACGTCATTTATATACCTTTAATACGTAGCCGGTCCGTTTATTAGTCCAAAAGGAAGAACTTTGCATTTGTAGGACCTATAATGGGTATAGAACATTGTTAAATCTTTAGATGCAGGGTCTATCCTAATTCGGTAGAAAGCTTGGCGGATATTAAGTTTAGTAAAGATCTTTGCCCAGCTTAGACGTGCGAGGGTTTTATTAATTAAAGGAATAGGATACCGATCCTTTTAAGTAATAGCATTTAGCTTTTAATAGTTAATACAAAAACAAAGGCCTCCACTAGGCTTTTTTACAAATAGGATAAGGGAAGTAAAAGGGGCTTAACTTGGCTTGATAAACCCTTTATTAAGGTTATTAATTAAGTACTGCTTTGTTGCTTTTAGCTTGTCCGTTAATTATTAGTAGAGGGGGCTATAGCCTAGCGAGTTATTGGCTTCCAATTAAATCTTGTAATTGTATATCTAGTAAGGGGGTAACTTGTCTAAAGCCGCCCTTAAAAATGCGTCCTTATACTTAGTATAGACGGTAGGAAGGAGATGTTTAACTAGTTCCTTATTAGTTTCTTTAATTAGCTTTTCTTCCCTCTCGTTAATAATCTGGTCAATCTTATATAGGCTTGTTATAAAGACCTTATTGTCCTTCTAGTACATATTAAAGTGGAATGCTATAGCGCTAATTGCGGCGATGTCTACTATAGGGGGGTTATATAACACTGGGGGCATACGTAACCTTAGGGCCCTCTAGGGTATTAGCGTCATTGTTACTCCTTTTAACTCCTGTTACATCTTTTAGAGGCCATCCCTTATATCTTATTAGTATATTCTTTTCCACACCGGTTAGATCTGCGCAATTTAGCCGTCGTCTATATCACTATCTGTCCCGCTTCCGTATATAGAGTCCTCCTCAAGCATAGCGCTTCGGGAGAGTATCCTTATCGGTACAGAGTTCTTTTTAGCTTCGCGGCGGGCGTCTTCTTAGGCAAAGGCTAGGTCACGGGCCCGGACATCCTACTAGTATATAGGGTCAGACTTCGCGGCTAGTGTCTTACAGTCGGTTCGGATTTCTCTAACAAAGGAGGGTAATTTCGGCCTATCCTCCGGCTAGACGAACTATCTTTATTGTACGTTTAGCCAAATATTAAAGTAGGATATCTATTTTCGGCTAAGGATTATATCGTGGGACCCTAGGTCTAAGATGCAGAAGGGGATACCATATTAACGTTGTCCATTAAGGGAGATATGTAACTTCAGGATGTGGGTAACCGGCTTACCGGCTTAGCCATTATAGCCTTTTACCTGGACAGGCTTCTCTAGTAGGGTGGCTTTTATATTTAGAAACTTGGCAACGTTAATCGCACAGGCAGTATTTATAAAGGCAAAGCCATTTGCTCTAGTGTTAATAAGGGCAGTTAAGTTAACTCTATATCCATTTTAAGATACTGTATATGGAACCGTAAAGTGTTTTCTACCTATTAACTGACTTAGATCAATCTCTTTAAGATTAATAGGATACCCTAGGGGGGAGTCTTTCCCTAGGGTTCTTCTTTTTCTAACTCGTTGGACGTTTCTCCTTTTTTTATCTCCTTAATATCCTTTAGTTCTAGGCAAGACGAGGCAAAGTAACCCTCCTTATCGCAGTTATAGCAAGTGGCTGTGGCAGGGTCAATTGGGGTATTGCGACGAGTACTAGTTAAGGTTGTGGTACGTAGCTGGTTAGGCGAGGCTCGCCGGTGCGTATTTGTGACCGCTTTTGGTATAGCAGCGGTCGTGGCTTGTCTTCCTACTCCAGCTCCCGTAGGGGTGGCAGGTGAGCTTTAATCGCTATAGGGTCGCTTCTGCCGATCTAGGTGGGCGTTAATCCGCTTTAGCTCTAAGCCCAATAATAGGCAATAAGCTGCGAGTCTTTTATAGGTTAGTAGGTTGTCTAAAGTTATAGTAATCTTCTCTTATAGCCTAATTATTAGTTTATTGTAAAGGTCTAATTAGTAGTTTTTAAGGGGGACCTGGCCTTCTCCTATAAGGTATAAGAATTGAGTCTGGAATTCGGTAAAGGGTTAGTTTAGCTTTATTATTAGGCGGTTATAGTCGTACCAAGCGTCCCGTACTTTGTTTGGGTTAATATAGATAGTTGCTAGGTGCTGCAGTATCTCGTTAATAGATACAAATCGGATAGGAGAGTTATCTTTGAACTTGGCTTAAAGGTAACGTTAGGCGTCCCCTGTGGTTTGGCTAAAGAGGTAGAGCATTTTGGCCTCTTTAGAGGGGAAATGGTTGTGGTTAATTCGGAGTTTTCCTTGTACTTAGATCCTCCAGTTCTTAAAGGTAGGGTCTATCCTATTAGATAGTAGTTGAGGGTTAGGAAGCTTAACAGATTTTAATTACTTTGTTATTATGTCTATACTCCCTAGTGTATCGCATTCGGTTAAGCGAATGGGTTAACTAAGGCTTTGTGAAGGGGAGGCTAGGCTGCTTTATAAGGCAGTAAGGCTTTCTAGGATCTCCTTTAGAGTCTCTTGTATGCTTTGGGCTTAAAGACAATCGACCTTCTAATTGGCCGTAAGGGCGCGAATCTGTTCGCGTATATCTGTAATGTTGTTATTGTCTTTGATTTCTGATCCTAATTGGATCTCGTGTTCCTCTTGGGTGGAGGCAGGTCTTTTAGATAAGCTTGCTTTAGGTGCCATTATTAGCTTCCTAGGGTTCGTCGGTCTTATGCGCTTTAGTTTCAATTCTGGGGGTATAGGTCTAGTCCTGCCTGGCTTATAAAGTGGGATATTATTAAGGCCTTTCTAGGCAGTATAAAGTTGTTCTAGTGTCTAAGTATAGCGTGTTGATGCGTTATTGCAGACGAAGTTTCTTTTAAGATGTGGGGATATTATTGAGGCCTTCCTAGGCAGTGTATGGAGAGCTTAGTATAATGTAATGGCTTGCACAAATGCCTCTGAACTGAAGCTTGTGGATTGCTATCTAATGAAGATACTAAGCTAAGGAGAAGAAAAGAAGGGGGTTGCAAGGACTATAGTAAACATATATAAAGGGGCAGCCGCCAAGGCGCTAGCGGTAAGCGAGCCAATCGTAGGTTGGCAGAATATGGCAGCAGTATGGCAGAATTTGGCAGGTGACGCGCTCTAGCACCGTTATAGTACTGGGCTTTTAGTGTAGCCCGCTGCTAAGTTAAGGTATCTATAAAGGACTGTTGCATTATAGTTAACTATTCCCTAACTAGGGTTATGATACTTGTGGTTATTAAAAGGGATTTGGGTTCGTTTGCCATTTTAATAGTAGTTGTTTTAACGCAATGTAATATAAGGGCATAAAGAGGCTTTGGGGAAGATTTAAAGGAATAATATAAATTCTATCTAAATCTAAGGGTATATAGCTCTTGCAGAGTATAAGATGTTGCGTAAAGAAGAGAAAAGAATAACGGAAGAATTCTTATAATTAAACCGTTAGGGGTCCTGGTGGTTGATGTGTGCGTATATATGTACGCGGTCTTTAACGGACTTTAGTAGAATTTAATTAAAGCGTTGGAATTTATCTGTCGAGTGTTTCACCGAGACATTCCTACTGTAACTAGGCTAGTCCCGTTACAATTAATAAGGTTAAGTTCTATAGAGTTAATAGGATATATCCTAGTATCTAAAGAGTCTATATTTAGCTCTGCCTATATCTAAGAGTTAAGGTGCTCTAGTTATAATAATATCTAAGTCTGTAATAAGATCTTTATAGCTATTTAGTTATCTAGGTCCTATTTATACCTTATAAGGACGTCTATATAATTTATAGTACCTAGCTAGTATATAATTAGGAAGTTAAACTAAGATAGAATATCCATCTAGCGTGCTTACTAGGTTATAAGTGCCTTTATTATTATAAAATATTCTAAGGCCTTATAATTAGAGACTACCTAGATAGGCTTAGGGGTCCCTTTTAGCTATATACGCTAGTAATAAAAGCTAGAGATAATAACTAGCATTTCTTTATTATGGATATAGTAGTTTAGCCTAGTATCTACTATAGTCTTTAAATGGTAAGTAATAGGGTACTATTCTCTATCTATCTACTTTTAGGAGTAAATACTAGCTATAATACTATTTAAGGCATTAGTCTTTAGCATTAAAGGCCATTTTAGGTTAAAGTAGGTAAGTAAAGGAGCAGAGACTAGTTATTTCTTAAGCTTATTAAAGGCCTACCTATATATAGTATTAAAGAAAAAGGGCTGGTCCTTATAGGTAAGTAGGCTTAGGGGCTAGGTAATTCTACTATAGTTCTTAATAAAGCGGTAGTAGAAGTTATAGAACCCTAAAAATAACTATACCCCCTTTATAGTCCTTAGGGGTACCTATTAGTTAATTATGGCTATCTTTTCTAGGTCTGCCTTAATTCCGTTTATACTAATAATAAACTCTAGGTACTTTATACGCTTAACACTAAATTCTAATTTCCTAATATTGGCCTAAAGGCTAGTCTTATGGAGCTATTATAGGACTTTATAGACATGCTCCTTATATTTATTACGGACGCTTTAAGTACGGTGCTACGACTACTTGGAGAGGAGTTGGAGGAAGCTAGTTGGTTAATATAGGCATGGTCTAGGATGGATCTGGTAGAACTATGTGACGAGGAATGGTAACTGAGGTTACGTAATGTGATCTATGTAATCTATAAGATCTGTAAGGGACGTCTTACGTACCTTATGTACCTTATGTACCTTACGTATAAGGAGAGTTTCTTAGGAGTACGGATGTGTATTTAAAGGACTATAGTCCCTACCTAGATAGTTTTTTTCTTTGTAGTAAATCTTAGAATACAATTGGAGTTGATCTATTAGGCAACCACTCCACTAGTTGTTAGTTGTATTGTTATATTATTGACTTTGTTTATATATCTACACACCTAGCCTATTAATAAGTCCACTGTAGTATCTCCTATAAGGCTCCGTTACATATTCACTACCTAGTTATAGTATTAACAAGTTAAACAATATGCCACTAAAAGCACCAGTTATGATGCTATCTATAGCAGCTATAACCTTAGAGTCTGGAGGGGACACCAGCATAAAAGATATGGATTTGTAGCTAGTTACGGTGGGTCAGTTATAAGAAATGGTTAATTAATTAATAGACAATAATTAAATACTTAAAGAAAGAATTAATGGAATTAGAGCAGCTAAGGTTAAGTTACCCTTAATTAAACGATTCTTAGGGAAGAAGTTAAAACTTAAAGGATTCCTTACGCAAATGTACTTTAAGGTTATATAAGAAGGAGTAAAACTGGTAATACTAGTAGACCAAGTGGTGTATGCAGGATTGTTCTTAACTAGAAGAGCACTTAAATAGTTTAAACCTTACTTTACTAAAATCTAGATAAATGGAATGACAACTACTATCTAAGAAGTACGGTTTATGTTTATAAGTTGGAATGGGTTTGCAGAAAGACTAATATAGATGTTTAAAAACCTAGAAGCAATAACTATAGCGGAAAGAAAGCTTTAAAACCTAGTATAATATAGTTTAGTAATTAAGTATATAATACAGTTTTAGACACTTGTAATGTAGGTCAAGTAGAATAATAAGGCACTTATAGCGCAATATAAATAGGGACTTAAGGCTAAAGTTTAGGACGTGATTATCCTAATAGAAGATACGGAAAGTCTAAGTGTCACAGAGTGAGTATAAGCGACGATAATATATAGCAAAGTAGATATTATTAAGCTATATATATAAACTGTGTAATAAAGTCAAGACGTTATATAAGGAGAAAAGGTAAGGAAACGGGAAGAAAGGGTATATATCGTTAGTCTAGTTACTTGGTCGATATATATACGGAGCAGAATAGGATTCAAGGAGCGGTCCTAGCAAAACTTAGCAGAATTTGGTGGATTTTAGCAGAATATAGCAGAATGCGGCAGATTGCCGTTAGATTGCTATAGATTACTAGCAAATTGCCATTAGGTTGCCGTCTCGCGGTTAATCTCTTCTTATTGCGTTAGTAGAAACAGGTAGACGTGTATAAGGTGTCACAGAGGTGTCCTATAACAGTACCCCCCCTTTAAACTTGAGCTTCTGCGAGATAGGGCTGTAGTAGTTCTAGGTAGAGTTTATAAAAGTCTTCTATGGCTTATATAAGTCCTATAGAGTTAACAGGTTCCCATATAGGCTTATAAAAGCCTCTCTATTTCATAAGGTATATATATTGGCGTTTTCGTTTATCGTACTTAATGTTATTAACTCTTTTAATAAGGTACTCATCCTCACTATCTACTTTAACTAGTGGGGGAGGGTCCTAGATCTGTCTAGGTAGGGCGTTTAATGCAGGGGTAGTAGGGCGGAGAACTAACATATAGAATATAGGGTGGATTTTAATTATATTAGGGAGCTTTAATCAGTATGTATAAGGAAAGACAACTCTTTTAACCTTATAAGGGCCGGCGTTCTTCTAATTAAGTTTTTTAATAGGTTGTTTCGTATTTAGATTTCTTATATCTAGCCAGACAAAGTCACCAATTTAATAGGCTGGTGCTAGGGTTCAGTTCTTATTTACTACGGCTTTATAGACAGATTAGGCCTATATTATTTTGTTAGTAAGAAACTTTTATAGTTCTTCTATCTTTATAAATTTATTTACTTCCACAACCTATAAGGCATAATAAGCGGGGCAAGGGATATTACTAAAGGGTTTAAAACTCATTTATGGGTGCTGGCTGTAGTTAGCCAGGAATAGGGAGACCTTTATAGTTTCTAAAATGGAGTTATTTGCGGTAAACTTAGCAAATACAAGCTAGTCTATCTAGTCGTCCTATAAATACGACGTGTATATCCAAATATACTGTTCCATTATAGCATTTATACATTCCGTTTAACTATCCGTTTCTAGGTAGTATGCCGTAAATAATAGTGCTTTAATGCAGAGTTGGGTAGTTAGTTCTTTCTAAAATACAGAGTATCACGGGACACCTCCGTGACACCTTATACACGTCCACCTGTTTCCACCGACTCGGTAAGAAGAGACCGACCGCAATCTACGGCAATCTGACGGCAGTCTGCCGCGTTCTGCCATATTCTGCCATGTTCTGCCAAGTCCACCAAATTCTGCCAAGTTCTGCCAGGACCACGACCCGAAGCCTATTCTGCCCCATGCACGTGTTAACCAAGCAACCAAGTTAACGATATATACCCCTTTCTTCCCGTTTCCTTACCTTCTCTCCTCACGCAACATCTTGATCTCATCACACAGTTCATGTACATAGCTTAATAATATCTACTTCGCTATATATTATCACCACTTGTACTCGCTCCGTGACACAGAGATAAACTATCTACCTCTATTAGAGACAATTGTTTTGGGAAGTCTGTGGAGTTTCTATATATAATCCAGAAATAATCGGGCAATAGCAGGTACTAACATATTAGGGTAGGCGATTAAGTATTTTATCTTAGATAGTTGGTCTATAACTACTATAATGTTTATATACCATTTACTTATGGGGAGCTCAACAACAAAGTTAATTAAGATATCCTTCTATCTTCGGTCCGGAACAGGTAGTGGCTTTAGAAAGCTATTATATATCTTATATAAGGCTTTAGCTTATTAGCAAGTATAGCAGCTAAAAACGTACCTTCTTATTATATTATGCATATTCGGCCAATAGTATTCTTATTAGAGGAGTTCTAGGGTTTTTCCTTGGCCTAGGTAGCCAGCTACTAGTAGATTATATGCATATATAAGGAGCTTAAGCTTAAGTTCATTGTGGTTAGGTATAACTAGACGGTTCTAGTAGTATAAGCAGTCTCTATAAGCTTCGCATTTACTTAAAGAAATCCTTTTAGAGTATCTAACGCCATTTTAAATTAGCTTAAGCGTTTCTTAAATAAACTTATTATTTAGGTATTTATTAACTATTATCTGTTTAATTAATTAATTAGTTATTTTAAGGATGTATATTATAACGTCTTTAATAGGAGGGTTAAATAGCTTAGGGCAAAGCAGGGTTTAATTACAGTAGGTACGCGCTTCTTTCTATACTGGTATATCTTATAAATGTTGGGTTAGGGTATTAGGTTTTTAACCTTAAACGCCTAGGTAGTACGTAATTAAGAATTAGAAATAAGACAGGTATTCTAACTAATAGGCTTAACAATAACTTAGCTGTTTTATAGTTATAAAGTACTATAGATTCTTATAGTCGTTAAGAACCTTAATTAGAAATCCAGCGCCTTCTAGTTTGGGTTACTATTATTTAAAACACCTAATAATAGCTAATAATTCCTTATTATAGATCTTGTAGTTATATTTAGCTAGGCTTAGTTATTTTAAGAAGTATACTATAGGGTATAGTACTCCTTCCTTATTATACTAAGACAGAATGCCTCTAGTAACATAGTTGGATAAATTAGCTTCTATAACACTCTTTTAGTTTAGGTTAAAGTGTTAGAGTACAGGTGCAGTAGTAAATATAACTTTTAGATAAGTAAAGGCCTTTTTATATTCCTTGTTAAAGATAAAGGCTTTATTCTTTTAGGTTAGAGCTATAAGGGGTAAAACTAGGGCGGAGAAGTTATTAATAAACTATTAGTAGAAGTTAGCAAATCCTATAAAGGCTCTTACATCCTTAATGTTCTTGGGTTCTTACCAGTTTATAATTACTTTAATCTTCTTTAGGTCTATTTATATGCCGTTTATAAAAATATTAAGTCTAAGGTATAGGACTTCTGTTTTATAGAACTTATATTTATCTACATCTAATTATAGGCTAGCTCTATATAGGGCTTTTAGGACAAGGTTAACGTGTTTCTTATATTTAGTTAGGTTATTACTATATACCAGGATATTATTAATATAAGTAGTACAGAAAACGTCTAGATAAGGTTGTAGAGTATTATTTATAAAGTATTGGAACAAACTTAGGGCATTTGTGAGGCCAAACGGCGTTACTAAGTATTTAAATAGTCCGTATCTAGTATGGAATATGGTAAGCCATTTATCTCCTTTTATAATATGGAGGCGGTTAAATGCGTAGATAAGGTCGAGTTTCGTATAGTATTAAGCCTTACTTAATTGGTTTAGTGTCTCTTAAATTAATAGAAGCAGGTATTAATTCTTAATAGTAATAGCGTTAAGGGCTTAGTAGTCTATATAGAAGCGTAGACCGCCGCTAGGTTTCTTAATAAAGATTATAGGTACAGCTATGGGTAAAGAGCTTGCTCTAATAAATTCTTTACTTAGGTGCTCGTCTAAGTACTTTTATAGTACTTTAAGTTCGTTCTAGGACATTCTGTATAGGGGTCCAAATCCTAGCTGTTTTTCTTCTTTAAGTACGATCTTATAGTTATATAGTTGGCATTCTGCTAACTTATTAGCTTTTTTTTGTAAGAATACCTCTAGGTGCTTATAGTGGCATACTAGTACTTTTGTGGCAGGGTTAGTGTACTTCTTTAGTGCTAGGGCCTTTTTAATATCGGCCATTGTAATGGCAAAGATTGTATATTTAGGTTTCCTGGCGAGTTATGCTAATAGGGTAGCTCCAATTATATAAATATCTAAGGTGTTAAGCAAGCTTAGGTTATCCTTAGTTTCTTATATAGTTTTAGGTTTAGTATCAGGTACAGAGTTAGTATTAGATTTAGGTTTAGGTTTTTTAAGTATCCTTTTTATGGTAGAATACTAGTTTTTTTAGTACTTTTATATGTTAAGCTTAAGCTTCTGCTTAGTTTGGGGTGTAGTAGTTAGAGTTAGTTTATATAGTTATATATTATTTTTAGGTTCTTAGTGGACGTCGGTAAAATTCTTAGGTTAGTGGAATTAAGTGGACTTCTTAGGTATAGGGTGGACATCGGTAGAAATTTTAGACTAGTAGATTCTAGTGAATTCTTTAGGTTCTAGTTCTAAGTCTAAGCAGTGAATTATAAGACACTTTTATTTGCAATAAGAGGCGGTAAATAGAAGCTTAAGGTTCTCCTAATTAATGGTTACCTTATATAGCTTTATCTAGGATTATCTAAGGATTACTAAGTGACTTATGGTAGTAATATAAAGCCTAATTAGTTCTTTATGGTTTAGGTATTAGAGTTTTAGGGCCGCTATATAAGTAATACAGCCCGAGATAGTGCGTTTGCCATTAAATCTAAATACATTAATATACCGGTTAAGGGGTATTAGGGTAAACCTATTATCTTACGCAAAGATCTTATTAATAAATTCTATGCCGCTGGCTTCTATGTTAATTAGGACTTAAGCGTTAGCCTATTAACCTTTCTACTAAAGACGGCAGTTAACAGTTATACTACAATCCTAAGAGTTAGGGTTTGTAACATCTAATATATTTAACAAAATCCTGTAATATAGCTATCCCAGAGAGCAACTTAACTCTAAAATACACCTTTTGGTGGCAAGTAGGAAGGGGTTCCTATAGAATGTTAGTTATAACTTTGTCCTTATAAGTAGTGCTTACTAGATGCGGGGCTGGAACTAGGTAAAGATTAGGGACGGTAACTAGAGGATTGGTGTAGTAAACGGCTACTAGTATTAACTATTTGTAAATTCTTTTAGAAAGGGACAGAGTAGTAGCTAGAGATATAAGCATCACTTCCGTACTTAAAATAGAGGCTGTGTTTAATGTGTCGCTCTTATTTAACGGATCCTTTTAGGGCATAGGAAAGGGTTCTAGTATTAATATCTATAGCGTCTAAGTCCTTGCGGGTCTTAGGCGGCTAGGGGGCAGAGTATTAAGGTATATATTTTAGGGTAAGGCGTAGTAAGTTATTATACAGACCATTAATAATATTGGCGCAGGCAGTAATAGTACCTAGCAGTTTAACTCCTATAAGAGATACTTTTAATTTGGGGTTTAGAGACTCTACTAGGCAATTAATTAAGGTGGGTTTGTTCTATCTAGTCTCTTTAGCGTAGTGGTGGAATTTAGTAAAGTATAATGGGAAGTTCTTAGAACCCTATGTTATTTTATTTAGTTTCCTTTATAACGTGGCAACTTGGTTAGGGTTGCTATAAGATGCTTCTAGTATAGTAACTAGTTCCTCTACCGTACTTAATTGGAATGGGTATACAGTGTCCATGGTATCTCCTTTTAGGCGGCTTATAGCGTAACAAAGCTGACTATTAGGGGTAGGGTAGCGGTTAATATTGCCGCTTAACTTATTCTAAAGTTGGTTAAGAAAAGAGCGTAGCTTACTCCTCTTATTAGAATAGGCGGGAGGATTAGGGAGACGTTTGGATAACTTTTTTTTAGGGGCATTAACTAGCAAATTTGGGGTTAAGGAGTTAGTTTTAAATACATTCTTCTTATCTGGTATTTATGGGTTAATAGTAGTAGGGATAGGTAGGGGCGATAGTGTAGTAGACAGTGGGTTATAATAAATCTCTTTAACTTCCTTTTTTAGGGATTGGATTGTCTTATAATATTAAGTTTCTTATTAGGTAAGAGCGTCTATAAAAGCCTCTTAGAGACTTCTTATTTGTTTAGTAAAGAGGGTGCGTAGGTTATTTATAGATAAGGGGGTTTCTAGGTTGTTCTATATATTAGTTAAGGCAGGACGGAGTATATAGTTTAATGCAACGTAGTGTTACGGGGTAAGTATAAGCGATAATAATATATAGCAAAGTAGATATTATTAAGCTACGTATATAAACTATATAATAAAGTTAAGACGTTGCGTAAGGAGAAAAGGTAAGGAAATGGGAAAAAAGGGTATATATTGTTAGTCTGGTTGCTTAGTCGACATATATATAGAGTAGAATAGGATTTAAGGAGCGGTCCTAGCAGAACTTGGCAGAATTTGGTGGATTTTGGCAGAATATGGCAGAATGCGGCAGATTGCCGTTAGATTGCTGTAGATTGCTAGCAAATTGCCATCGGGTTGCTGTCTCGCGGTTAGTCTCTTCTTGTTGCGTCAGTGGAAACAGGTAGATGTGTATAAGGTGTTATAGAGGTGTCCCATAACACTAAGAGACTTAATAGATTAATTAATAAAGATTAATAATAGGATCTATTAAAGGGAACAAGCTAAGAAAGGGTAAGAAAGAGTTCTATAGTTATATAAGGCGCAAAACACGCATTAATAGACATAGAGTTAAAAACTATGGAATGGGCCAGAGCTAATAGACTTAAGCGGCACTAAAGAATCCAGAAGATGGAGTAAGAAACTATAGAAACCTAGAGGTTAAGGATTAAGTAATTATAGGACTAAGGAGCAGAGGCTAAACTAGGGATCTTAATAGTAGAAGACGTTTAGGCGGACTCTATAATAGGAAAGTTATTTTAAATTAGAAGCTTATATAAATTATAAAAAATAGGGTTATTTTGCCAGAGACTGTAAAGGTGGTTAGAGTAACCATATAGTAAAGGGCACTAGGTTGTTAGAGTACGATAATGCGAATATAGGGATGTTATGTGGGACCAAGGAGTGTTTAATTAAGCACTTTACATTTTGTTACAATAACGCATACTAAATTTATAAAGACGCTAAGTATAGTGTAAGCTATTGGCCATAAAAGCCAGAGTTAAGAGGACTTAAGGGAACTAAAAAGTTAAACAAAGAATAAGATTAACTCTATAAGCTAGATTAAGACATTATAGTAACATACAGATAAGAATTAGTAACTATAACAATAGAGTTAGAGTACTTATTAAGCAATAGCAATAAGGAAGTAAAAGGGACTAACTAGGAGTACCTAAACCTTAAAAACGTAACAGAAGTAGAGACTGAGACCACCATAAAACGCAGTTTAGTAATAGGCATTATAATACCATTAGACACGGCATCTATTGCTTTATAAGATGGAAGGAGTAACATCTAGAGAGAACTAAGTAAGTAGATAACTGCTAGTGCTAGCTTACTACTTGGTAAAGGCAAAAGGCTATAGGCTTAAGATTCTTAGGAAGAGATATAAGACGCTTAAGATTCTTAAAGTAAGATAAAATATACCTAAGAACCTATAATGGATAATAACTAATGGGAAAGGGCAGCAGCTCAGTTTAGTAATAAATAAATAAGCTTAGGATAAAGGTTCCTAGGGAACCAAGATTTTAAAGAATAAATAAGGTCTATAACAATAGTCCTAGGTAAACGCAGTGTTTAGCCTAAAGGTTAAAAAGTTAACATGGTAATTAAGAAGTAAGATAACTTTAAAGATCCTTTTAGAAGACAAAAATGTAAAGAAAGTATAGATAAGTTTAGGCAATAAATTATTATATGGCAAGAACAAAAGCTAGACTAGAGATTAGCTATACTAGGACGTATAAGGGATAGAGCATCTGTACAAAAAGTTATAAATAGGCTAAGAGTAGGAACTCTAAAAGCTAAGTAGTTAGATAAACTGGAATAAAAAGAGGATCTAGGGATTCCAACTAGATTTATAGAACAATATACTAAAGGTTATAATAATGCAGTAATAAAAAGATACTTCCTTATAAATAGGTTATATACACTTACGGAGCTATACCAAAAGTGGTATAAGCAAAGAGGAAATAATAAGTAGGAAGACTTTTGCATATAGCTAGATAAGAAAGTTATATTAGACTAAGCTATATCTAAGAAGCAGATAAGCTATATAAAAGGGGTGTTAGTTATAATATTAAAGAACCTAGAGGAATAAGCTATAGACTAGAGGGAAATAATGCAAGTGTTAGTACTAGTAAATAAAATAGTAGTGTTTAGGTTAACGCGGGAGAGGTTTAAACTTAAGGATAAAGATAAGCTAAAAGTAAACCTAAAGCACCTAGTATATTACACATTAGCATGGATTATATATGTGGATAATATATACAATATACACTAGACACCTAAAAATAAGTACTAAAAGTATCTAATAAGAATGTATTAGATAATAGATAAGAAATGGTATAGGGATATAAAGTATATGTATAGTTAGCACCTAGTAGAAGTTTAGGAGTTAGGAGACTTAACACTTTAGCTAGAAAGATTCCTTATAGAAGAATGCCTAGATAGACAATAGTAATAGGAGTGCCCAGAGAATACTTGTCTATGGCACGTAGAGGAAAAAAAAAGAACTAAGTATTGGCTATAGAGGGATTAAGTACAGTTAAGAAACAACAGTTAATAATTAGGAAAAGGCGAGGCCTATAGGACTAGAGGGAGCCAGTAGTAGAGCCTTAGACCCTTAAAGGAATTATAGAATAATACCTAAATTTAAGAGTTAGTTAGTAAGGTTAAAAGTTTAAAGCACTAGTAGATAGTGGGGTAATAAGAAACCATATATTACTAATAGCAGTAAAAAGAATGGGGTTACTATATAGGCAGAAAGAATACCTATACCCCTTAATAACAATTTTAGAAGATCTAATAGCCTATAGAGGAGGCATTATTAATTTTAAAATAGGACCAATTTAGTTAACTATTAAAGGGAGACCAGTTAAGATGTCTTTTAATATCCTACTATTAGAAAAGAATAAGGTAATACTAGGAATACTTTAGTTATAGAAATATAATCTAAAAATTAATTAGGTTATAGGACAAGTTAATATTAGAGATATATAATAATATAGGATGTAATAGCAAACTAAGATGGTATAGTACTAAGTTAGGGCGACGTATAAAGAGACTAAGCAAGGCTTAAGTTATATACCAAAAAGATACTATAAGTATAGCAAAAAATTATAGTTACTAGAGAGTAAAAAACTGTTAAAGTATGCAGCATAGGACTATAAGATAGAGTTAGAACTAAAAATAAGTCTAAAGTTCTTTCTAATCTATAAGCTTACTAAAACTAAGTTAGTAGCGCTTAAGGAGTTTGTCTAAGAAAACCTATAAAAGGGATATATTAGACTATTATAATTATTAGCAGGATATCCAGTATTGTTTATCCCAAAGAAAAACGGAAAACTTAGGATGTGTATTAACTATAGATAGTTAAATAGCATTATAAGAAAGGATAGGTATCCTTTACCCTTAATTAGTAAAATCTAAGATAGGATAGGTAACGCAAAGATCTTTATAAAGATAGATCTAAGGTAGGCTTACTATTAAATTAGAATTAAGGAAGAAGATAAATAGAAGGCAGCCTTTAGGTTAAAGGAAGGACTATATAAACTATTAGTAATATAGTTTAGCCTTACAAATACACTAGTAACATTTTAGAAATAAATTAATAGTATATTAAAAGAACACCTAGATAAGTTTATTATAGTATACCTTAATAATATTATTATCTACTTAGCAAGTAAGGGAGGGTGTGGAGAATATATTAAGTGGGTCTTAAAGAGACTATAAGAAAAAAAGATGCCAGTAGCAATTAAGAAATGCGAGTTCTTTACTAGGAAGACTAATTTTATTAGGTTTATTATTAAACTAGGAAAAATTAGCATGGACCTAAAGAAAGTAGAGGCTATAGTAAGTTAGCAAGAACTAGAGAATGTTATATAGTTAAGATCGTTTTTAGGGCTTTGCAATTACTATAGGAGGTTTATAGCATAGTAGTTAAAAAGTATTAAGCCATTTATAAGACTTATAAAAAAGGGGGAACTATGGATATAGGGTACTAAGTAGAGAAAGCTGTTTGTAGAACTTAAGGAGTTATTTACCTAGGAACCAATTCTTAAAATCTACTAGCTAAGGCTAGAGATAATTATAGAAATAGATATATTAGACTTTATACTAGGAGTATATTTACTATAGAAGTACTAGAACGCATGGCACCTAGTAGCATATTACAGTTAGAAGATGACACTACTAGAACTAAACTATAATATCTACAATAAGAAGTTATTAGGTATAGTTACAGCACTTAAAGAGTAGAGAGTATTCTTATAAGGTATAGAGAAACTGTTTATAGTTAAAACGGATTATAAGAACCTAATAGGGTTTCTAATAACAAAGGAACTAAACAGAAGATAGGTTAGATGGGCGGAAATACTTGCAGAATATTACTTTAAAATTTAGTATACCAAGGGTACTAAAAATGTAAGAGTAGACGCACTTAGCAGAAAGGCAGAGTTGCAAAATAATAAAAAACTGTTAGGCGCTATGTTACAAAAGGACGAAGATGGATTAATTAGGTATAATTATCTAAAGCTAGCAGCTATAGTGGAAGGACTAAAACAAGTTTATAAAATACTAGAGAGTAAGTAGTTATAAAAGATCTAAGAAGCGCAGAGTGAGGATCTAGACTTAGAGCAATATAAGCACTAAGAGGCTATATATATGCTAAAAACAGTTGTAAAAGAGTCTGTGGAAGACTTTTATAAGGGAATAACTTAGGGATATAATGGAGTTATAGGCTTAGTATTAAGACTTTAAGAGGAGTATATTATTTAAGGAATCTGGGGGCTAGTAAGGTAAGTTATAAAGGAATGTCTAGATTGTTAAAGGAATAAACTAATAAGGTATAAGCTATACGGAGGGCTACAACCTGTTAAAGTACTAGAAAGACTATAGGAGGTTATATTATAGGACTTTATTATAAATTTACTAAAGTTAAAAGATCCTATTATAGGATAAGATTATAATGTGATCTTGGTAATAGTAGATAAGCTAACTAAGTGGGCTTACTTTATAGCGTGTATAGAAGAAATCTTAGCAGAAGATATGGCTAGAATCTATATTAAAGAAGTGTTTATAAGACATGGAGCACTAATAAAGGTTATATTAGATAGAGATCTAAGATTTATAGCAGTATTTTAGGAGGTATTTTTTAGCAGAATAGGGGGTTTAAGCAGTAATGTTAACTGCATATTACCCATAAATAGATAGTTAAATGGAAAAACTAAACCAGACGTTAGAACAGTATCTAAGGTATTATATTAATTATGTATAGAATAATTGGGTATCATTGTTACCAGTTATATAGTTTGCATATAATATAACACTGTAGGAAGGGATAGGCATATTACCTTTTAAGGCGAACTATGGGTATAAGCCAAGAATGTTATTATTGCCATGTTAAGTAAAGAAAATAAGTAGTATAGCTAAGCAAAGAATGGAGAGTTTGATGAACCTTTATATATATCTTAGAGAAACAGCAAAACTAGTATAAAAAAGAATAAAAAGGTACTATAATGCTAAGAGATCTAAGGGACTAGATCTTAAGAAGAGAGATAAAGTGTGGCTACTACATAAAAATTTCAAGAGTTGACAACTAAGTAAGAAGTTGGACCATGTTAGACTAGGACTGTTTATAGTTAAAGCAAAGATCTTAGAAGTTATGTATAGACTTAACTTACTAGAGAAAATAAAGATCTATCCTATATAGCACATCGCAATGCTAGAGCCAGTATATAGGAATATTAAGCCACCAGTCTATAAGGTAGACACATATAGAGGACAAGAGGAAGACAAATAGGAAGTTTTAAGAGTCATTGGTTATAAGGACGTTGATAGTAAAATATAGTACAAAGTAAAGTAGATAGGCTATAATAAGACTACCTAGGAGCTACTAGACAATTTAAGGAACGCTATAGGAAAGGTACAGGAGTATTAAAAGAGAAAGGGTTAGGGAGTATTAATAAAGAAGGATCGCTAAAGAATGAGTTACCTAAGGGGGACCTAAGAGGAGCACCTGCTAATGTATTTAGAAGTGTTTCCCTCTCTATTAAAAGAGAATCCGTTCTTTTATCACTAAGTTCCTAAAGGCCTTATTCTATAAGTTTCCACTTCTTAGAATGCACCTTCTTATACACCTTCTTAAGATAAAGAAGATAAGCATAAGTGTTATAATGAGCTTTAAGAGCATAATGCTCCTTGTCCCGAATATAAGCTAGGCAAAGCTTATTATTATACTAAAGCCGGTGGATCTTGGCTAACGCCTCTAATAGCTTACCGTTAAGCTTTGCAGCAGTAGATTAAACCTAGGACCCTAGCAGCAATTAACGAGGGTACTTAAAGGCTATTAAGAGTAATAGGACGCATATACTTAGCGTTAGAAACGGAACGGACATCGTAAAGCGACTATATGTTTGCTTGCGTACACTTAGCGCAGGAGGAAGGTTGTTAGTTAATAGGTAACGTGATTGTAATATAGACTAACCCCTCTTTTGCATAATGAGAATAGGAAGGCATAATCTTACCTAGCAATAGTATAACAGCAATGGTATAAGACCTACGCTCCGCTGAGGTAGAAGAAGGAGCCTTTAGTATAATAAGCAACGATGTTAACCAAATTAATTAAACGGACATTACACCTCTAGTAGATGACTTGGAGATGTTAGGAATCTTTAAGGACGAAGATAAAAAGGAGGGAGATGGTGTTATAGACGCTTTAAGTACGGTGCTATAACTACTTAAAGAGGAGTTAGAGGAAGCTAGTTGGTTAATACAGGTATGGTCTAGAATAGATCTAGTAGAACTATATAATAAGGAATGGTAACTAAGGTTATATAATGTGATCTATGTGATCCGCGAGATCTATAAGGGATGTCTTATATACCTTACGTACCTTACTGTCACGGAACCCGACCGCAGGGGCCTCTATAGGAGAACCCCGTGCTCTTGCGTACACCTCGCGTACAGCTTATATCAGCTACGCGAGGGTATATCACCTCCTTACGCCCTCGACCCTTACGATCGATCGCGTAACGTCTTGTAGACTCCCCAAATACATACGCTTTGTAGCTATTGCCCGCGTTCCGTAACATTACGTTGCGCCTTTTTCTTTACTAACGCTTAGCCTACGACTAATTCTACGTCTCTATAATACCGCAGACGCTGCTAGAAGCAGCGTGTTATAGGACACCTCCATGACACCTTACACACGTCTACCTGTTTCCACCGACGTAGCAAGAAGAGACCAACCGCGAGACGGCAATCTGCCGGCAATCTATGGCAATCTGATAGCAATCTGCCGCATTCTACCATATTCTGCTAAGTCCAACAAATCCTGCCAAGTTCTGCCAGGACCGTTTTTTAAATCCTATCCTACTCTATGCACGTGTTAACTAAGCAACGAAACTAATAATATATACCCTTTCTCCCCGTTTTCTTACCTTCTCTCCTCACGCAACGTCTTAACTTTATTACGCAGTTTATGTATATAGCTTAATAATATCTACTTTGCTATATATTACCATCGCTTATACTCGCTCCGTAATACTACGTTGCGTTAACCTTATATACCACCCTCTGAAATGCAGAACGACCCCAAAGCCCCTATAATAGCCGCCGGCATTATATCCGTACTCCAAGAACAATTGGCAGAGATATAGAAGTTCTTTATAGATACCCTTGCACAGAACTAAGCCACTTTAACTTAACGACAAGCTGAATAAGAGGCACGATACCTGCAAATAATTAAGGACCTTTAAGAAGAAGTTCGCACCCTTAGGATACCTATACTAGGGCCCTAAGACCGAACGCCTTCTCTGGAGACAAATACGCGGGACAAGAGTCCCAAACCTATAGTAACTATTTATCCCAAACCGACTACTGCACTACAATAATCTAAACAACTATTAAACCCTCTAATATTTACTAGTAAATAATAAGAACTCCAATTATTCCTAAACTAGCTTAAAAATAAGCTAACTAGTAATACTAATTGCTACCTAACTAAAGCCAACTAACTCTGCTACGCCCTAAGTTAACTAGGAGGAGACGTAGCTAACCTTATTAAACCCCTTTAACCGAACTTAGTACAAAGTCTAGTTATACTACTTAAAGCCATATACAGTAACCCGAACCGTCAAGCTACCGCTTAGAGGAAGATAAACTATATAACTTAAGAAACAAAAAGTTTCCTAGTATACTTCTCTAAATTCAACCATTACGTAAAGGAAACAGGCTGGAATAACTCTATACTAGTTAACAGCCTTATTAAGTCCCTAAGCCCTAAACTAAAAACCTCCCTAATAGGTGTAGACCTACCAGGAGCTCTTAACGCCTACACAAACGTTATTAATAAACGGTATAATAATATACTACGCCTAACACCAAAGTCCACTTCTTAATATAATATAATAGCCCCGTAAATGTTTACTAAGTTATTATCTTAGCCTAAGCACCCCAACGCCATAGATATCAATATAGGGACCCTAGGATACGCTCTACTAGGGTCCCCTAAATAAGAATAACGCATTAAGCTAGGCCTTTGCTTTAAATGCGGAAGCAAGGAACATATTTTAAAATACTACTCCGTCCCTATACCCCAACACGACTTATGAACGGCTAACACTAACAACCGTTTACTATATTAATCCTCTAGTCACCGTCCCTAATCTTTACCTAGCTCCAGCCCCGCGTCTAGTAAGCACCACTTATAAGAACGAAGTTATAACCAACGTTCTATAGGAACCCCTTCCCGCTCGCCACTAAAAGGTACGTCCTAGAGTTAAGTCGCTCTCCGGGACAGCTATATTATAGGATCTTATTAAACGCATTAAATGTTGCAAAACCTAACTCTTAGGATTATAGTATAACTATTAACTGCCGTCTTTGGCAAAAAGGTTAATAGGCTAATACTTAAGTCCTAATTAATATAGGAGCTAGCGGTATAGGATTTATTAATAAGATCTTTGTGTAAGACAATAGGTTTACCCTAATACCCCTTAACCGGCATATTAACGTATTTGGATTTAATAGCAAACGCACTATCTTAGGCCGTATTACTTATATAGCGGCCCTAAGACTCCAATACCTAAACCATAAAGAATTAATTAAGCTCTTTATAACTACCCTAGGTCACTTAGTAATCCTTAAACAACCCTAGATAAAGCTATATAAGGTAACCATTAATTAGGACAACCTTAAGCTTCTATTTACCGCCTCCCACTATAAGCAGAAGTGCCTTATAACTTACTACTTAAACCCCAAACTAAAACCTAGAAAATCCATCAAGATCCACCAGTCTAAAATTTCTACTAATATCCACCCTATACCTAAAAAGTCCACCCAATTCCACCTACTAGAGAATTCTATCAAATTCCACCAACGTAAGACTTCTACCGACAACCACTAAGAACCTAAAAATAATATATAACTATATAAACCGACTCTAACTACTACACCCAGAACCAAGCAGAAGCTTAAGCTTAATATACAAAAGTACTAAAAGAACTAGTATTCTACTATAAAAAGGATACTTAAAGAACCTAAACCTAAATCTAATACTAACTCCGTAACTAACACCAAACCCAAACCTAAATAAGAAACTATATAAGAAACTAAGGACAATCTAAGCTTGCTTAACACCTTAAACATCTATATAATTGGAGCTACTCTGCTAGCATAACTCGCCAAAAAACCAGAATATATAATCTTCGCTATTATAATAGCTAATATTAAGAAGGCCTTAGCACTAAAGAAGCATACTAACCCTGCCACAAAGGTACTAGTAGAGTACCATAATTATTTAGATATATTCTTATAAAAGGAAGCTAATAAGCTACCAGAACGCCGTCCATATAATTATAAAATTGTAGTTAAAGAAGGAAAACATCCTGGATTTAGACCCTTATATAGGATATCCTAAAACGAACTCTAAGTACTACGGAAGTACTTAGACAAATATCTAGATAAGGGTTTTATTAGAGCAAGTTCATCACCTATAGCTATACTAGTAATCTTTGTTAAGAAACCTAGCGGCGATCTACACTTCTATATAGACTACTAAGCCCTTAACGCTATTACTGTTAAAAACCAATACCCAATCCCGTTAATCTAAGAGACACTAAACTAATTAAGTAAGGCTCGCTTCTATATAAAGCTTAATATTATCCACGCATTTAACCGCCTTTATATCGCAAAAGGAGACAAATGGCTTACTGCATTTCATACTTAATACGGATTATTTAAATACTTAATAATGCTATTTAGCCTCATAAATACCCCAAGTTTATTCTAACACTTTATAAATAATACCCTGCGCCCATACCTAGACGTCTTTTATACTGCTTATATCAACGACATCTTAATATACAGCAATAATCTAGCTAAATACCAAAAATATATTAAACTAATCCTATAAGCCTTGCGCGGGGCCGGTCTATAATTAGATATAGACAAATGCGAGTTCCATAAAACGGAAGTCCTATACCTTAGACTTGTTATTTCTACAGACGGCGTACAAATAGACCCTAAGAAGGTTGAAGTAATTATAAACTAGCAAGAACCTAAGAACGTTAAGGACGTAAGGGCCTTTATAGGCTTCGCCAACTTCTACTAATAGTTTATTAATAACTTCTCCGCCTTAGTTTTACCCCTTATAGCCTTAACCCAAAAGGACAAAGCCTTTATCTTCAATAAGGAATGTAAGAAGGCCTTTACTTATCTAAAGGTTATATTTACTACTATACCTATGCTTTAACACTTTAACCCAGACTAAATAAGCGTTGTAGAAGCTAATTTATCTAATTACGTTACTAGAGGCATTCTATCTCAATATAATAAGGAAGGAGTATTACACCCTATAGCATACTTCTTAAAACAACTAAGCCTAGCTAAATGCAATTACGAGATCTACAATAAGGAATTACTGGCAATTATTAGATACTTTAAGCAATGGCAACCAGAACTAGAAGGAACTAGATTCCTAATTAAAGTTCTTAGCGACTATAAGAACCTATAGTACTTTATAACTACAAAACAGCTAAGCTACTATTAAGCCTACTAGTTAGAATATCTGTCCTAATTCCAATTCTTAATTATATACCACCCAGGCGTTTAAGGCTAGAAGCCTAATACCCTAACCCAATATTTACAGGACGTACTAGCTTAAGAAAAAGCGCGCTCTTACTATAATTAGACTCTACTCCACCCTAAGCTATTTAATCCCCCTATTAAAGATCTTATAGTATACGCCCTTAAAATAACCAATTAAACTATTAAACAGATTATAGTTAACGAATATCTAAACGATAAATTTATCTAAGAGACGCTTAAGCTAATTTAAGACGGCGTTAGACGCTCTAAAAAGGTTTCTCTAAGCAAATATAAAGTCCGCAGAAACCACTTGTACTACTAAAACCGCCTAGTTGTCCCTAATTACAATAAACTTAAGCTTAAGCTCCTTAAATATGTATATAACCTACTAGTAGCCAGCTACCTAGGCTAAGAAAAAACCCTAGAACTACTCTAATAAGAATACTACTAGCCAAACATACATAATATAATACAAAGGTACGTCTCTAGCTGCTATACCTGCCAATAAGCCAAAGCTTTATATAAGACGTACAACGGCTTTCTAAAGCCACTGCCTATTCTAGACTGAAGATGGAAGGATATCTTAATTAACTTCGTTGTTAATCTCCCCATAAGTAAAGGATGCACGAATATTATAGTAGTTATAGATCGACTATCCAAAATAAGACACTTAATTACCTGCCCTAATATATTAATACCTGCCATTGCCCAACTATTCCTAGATTACGTATAGAAACTCCACGGACTCCCTAAAACAATTATCTCCAATAGAGGCCGCTAGTTCGTCTTAGTGTTTTGGGAAGAACTAACTACCCAACTCTATATTAAAGCACTATTGTCTATAGCATATCACCCAGAAACGGATGGTTAAACGGAATATGCAAATGCTATAATAGAATAGTATATTTAGATATATATATTGTATTTATAGGACGACTAGATAGACTGGCTTATATTTATTAAATTTACTGCAAATAACTCCGTCTTAGAAACTATAAAGGTCTCCCTATTCCTAGCTAATTACGGCTAGCACCCGCAAATAGGTTTTAAACTCTTTAGTAATATTCCTCGCCTAGCTTATTAGGCCTTATAAGTTATAGAAGCAAACGAATTCGTAAAGAAGATAGAAAAACTATAAGAGTTTCTTACTAACAAAATAACATGGGCCCAGTCTGTCTATAAAGCTATAGCAAATAAGAACCGAACCCTAGCACTAGCTTACCAAATTAGTAACTTTATCTAGCTAGATGTAAGAAATCTGAATATAAAATAACCTACTAAGAAACTTAACTGGAAGAACGCTGGCCCTTATAAGGTTAGAAAAGTTATCTCTCCTTATACCTACCAACTGAAGCTCCCTAATACGGTTAAAATCCACCCTATATTCTATACGTCAGTCCTCTACCCTGCCGCCCCTATATTAGACGCCCTACTTGGACAGATCCAAAACCCTCCCCCACTAGTTAAAGTGGATGGTGAGGATAAGTACCTTGTTAAAAGAGTTAATAACATTAAGTATAACAAACGGAAACGCAAATATATATACCTTATGAAATGGAAAGACTTCACTAAGCCCTTATAAGAACCTATTAACTCTATAGGACTTATATAAGCTGTAGAAGACTTTTATAAACTCTACCCAGAACTACTATAGCCCCATCTCGCAGAAGCTTGAGTTTAAAGGGGGGGTACTATTATAGGACACCTCCGTAACACCTTATACACGTCTACCTGTTTCCACCAACATAGCAAGAAGAGACCGACCATAAGATGGCAATCTACTAGCAATCTACGGCAATCTAATGGCAATCTGCCGCATTCTGCTATATTCTGCTAAGTTTAACAAATCCTACCAAGTTCTGCCAGGACCGTTCCTTAAATCCTATCCTGCTCTATACACGTGTCAACCAAGCAACGAAACTAATGATATATACCCTTTCTCCCCGTTTACTTACCTTCTCTCCTTACGTAACGTCTTGACTTCATCACGCAGTTTATATACATAGCTTAATAATATCTACTTTGCTATATATTACCATCGCTTGTGCTCGCTCCGTGACATAGCGTGTCTATAAGTTACCTTACTTTATACTCCTAAAGAATTAATAATAGTAAGACAAAATTCCTTACTAGCTACTATATTAAACTTAAAGAATAACCTAATACCTATATTAAAACCACGACACCAATTAGTCCTAGGAGGATTTAATTTGTTAACCCTAGCCTTAACCCCTAAAGGGAAGCCTAGTGGCTTAAAAGACTATAATAACCATAAGGGGGATATTAACAATGTTTTATCCTTTATTAACTATATAACCATGGATAAATAAGCTAAAGGGCTACTACCTATTAAGATCGAGATACGAGACGCCAAGATATTTATAAAAATGGTAGCACAAGAACCTAATAAATACTACTACCTTCTATAGAACTATTATCTAAAGCTTATATAAGCTGAGATATATGCTGCCTAAGATTATAATATTATCTAAGACCTATAAGCTCGTGAGGCGCTCGCTGACAATATATGCTAAGAGATTAAAGACGACCTCTATGTGTCTAAACACGACGTCTAACAATTAAAGAAGGCTAAGATTATACTTATTGCTATAGTTACCGAGAGAGAGGGTATAATTAAATACCTATAATCTTAGCTTAATAAGTATATTTATAACAATACCAGATACCTCTTTACTGTATATAACGCCACCTAAGTCTTTACGCCCCTGGCAACCTTACCTACTTAACGCTTAACAGAAGGTTAGCGCCAAGCAGCTTTACCTAATAGGAACCCCTACTATAGCAGTAGCGATGATAAAAGCCATAACAATTAAACCTAAACTACTACTATAGGGTCTAATACACGCTACCCTAATCCCCTAATCTTTAAGGGTGACCGCAAGGAATATAGCCACTAGAAGATACAAACCCGCAAAAAACTGGCCTAGAGCGCCTACCTTTTCCCTATAAAAGATACCAAGATTGGCTATATTATTGGACAAACAAAGGGCATCCCGTTTAATAGGCTTTTCGCTTAATAGGAGACTAGTAGTCCCTAAAAGTAGTAGTCCTACTAGGAAGTCCTTAACGACCTTAACTAAATATACCGCGACTATAACCTAGTGGCCACTAGTTAAGCTAAACTACGCGCCCTAAAGATAAGTCCTACTAAATTATTTAATAAGTTCTATATTAAATTCTAGGAATATACTAGAGTCCTCGCCTAAGATAATGCTAAAGACCAGGAAGATCTCCTTAAAAAAGTCACTTATCGCCTTAGTCACGCAGCCGCTAGCCATAACTATAACAACGTTTACAATATGGTAGCAGCCCTACGGAAGATTAAACAATGGCTAAATTAGATTACTACTACAAACCCCCACCTAAAGACCTCCCTATAGAAGCCCTCCGGACCTACTAAACCACCAACGCCTACTACCCTAAGCAACACCACTGGTCCTAATATTAACCTCTCCATACTAGCCTTCCCGAAGAAGCTACTAGACGGAGAGCGCGAGCTACTCCAGAAGCTAAGGCGTTGCTATAGATACCATTAAGAAGGCTGTTATAGCTATAGCCCAAACTGCCTAATAGCTAGGTTTAGCAGCCGCTGTTAAACACCTAACCTTATACCCTGGACACCAAATACGTCGCTACGCGCCACTACCGCACAAGACGAAGATGCAGCAACGGTAGTAGAATCAGACGCGGAAGCGGAAAACGCAAAGTCCCAGCCCTAAGTCGCAGGTTAAGACACTCCGACAATAGAGGGATCTACATATTGGCTTGCTTAATAGATAGCTCAGTAAGAATAAAAGGACGGAAGTAAATAGTCTTACCTATAGAGGGAACTACCGCTAAGAAACAATACAAAACCCGTTCTATAATTAACTGCGGAGCTACTAATAAATTTATAGATACTTAATTTGTGCGTACTTATAACCTACTTACCTTACCCCTTGCTAAAGCCCGCGCCCTACAACTTGCTAACGGTAGTTGTACTGCATAAAAGATTACCTATATGGCATAACTCTACCTAAATATAAATAGACACCAGGAGGAGCTTTAGGCCTATATTATACCACTTGCAAACTACCCTATTATCCTTAGAATAAACTGGCTCAAATAACACAACCCCGCCATTAACTAGCAAAAGAGAGAAGTAACCTTTAACTCTAAATACTGCAGAGAGACTTGCCTAGGGTATAGCCTAGCCGCCTCTATCTACTCCCTAGGATATCAACCTAGGGAAACCCTTATTACCCCACCTACGACCAACTACTACTACGTAAGCGCTGCGGCCTTCTACCGCATAGCACGTAGGAAAGGCTAGACTATTACCGCAGCCTCCTAATTACGACTATATAAGCTTAATAAAAATCAGGACCACGTCCTCTATAGTAATAGGATAGATATAGTTAACCTCCTAGAAAATAATACCCCTATAGAACTCTACGGACTTTTACCCTTAGACTTTAAGAAGTTTATAAAGCTTAAAAAAGGACTTACTAATAAGAAACTCCGCAAGCTCCTCCCTAAGAGATACCATGACTTTATTAACGTATGCTTATAAAAGAGCGCAGATATACTCCCCCTACATTAACCTAATGACCATGCCATTAATATTAAATAAGGAAAAATGCTATCCTATAAGAGACCCTACTTAATGTTAAAAGACAAACTCCTAGTTATTAAAAAGTATATCGACAAGCACCTTAACAAAGGGTTTATTCGTCCTAGTATATCCCTAGCAGCCGCCCCTATCCTCCTTACTAAAAAGCCAGGAGGAGGTATTCGATTCTGCGTTAACTATAGAGGACTTAACGCTATTATAATTAAGAACCGATACCCCGTACCGCTTATACGCGAGACCCTTAAACGGCTTAGCTAAGCTAAAATCTATACTAAACTCGATATTATCGCCGCCTTTAACCGCCTCTAAATACGGGAAGGTGACGAATGGAAAACCATATTTACATCGCGCTTCGGCCAATTTAAATACACCATTATGCCTTTTAGCGTATATAACGGCCTAGGCAGCTTCTAAAGCTACATCAATAATGCCTTATAGGATTACCTCAACGACTTCTACTCCGCGTACCTAGACGATATACTTATTTATAGTGATGACCCTTCTAAGTATACCGAGCACGTTTGAAAGGTCCTATAGCGCCTTAGAGACGCAGGACTTTATATTAATTTAAAGAAGTGCGAATTCTTAGTCATAGAAGTAAAATACCTTAAACTAATTATTACTACTAAGGGTGTCCGTATGGACCCTAAAAAAGTATATATAATCACCAAATAGCAAACCCCTACCTGCATTAAGGACGTATAAGCCTTCCTTGGTTTCGCCAACTTCTATTAGAAATTTATATACAACTTCTTAGGTATTATAGCACTACTTACAGCAATAATGCGAACAAAGGGCCTTTCCGCGAAAGGAAGAAAAACATATTTACGTTTTATCTGGACGCCTAAATGCGAAAAGGCATTCCAAGACCTAAAAGATACGTTTACCAAAGCACCTATCCTAGCTTACTTTATACTAGGACGATAACTCTACCTTAAGACTAACTCCTCAGACCACGTTAACGCGGGCGTCCTCTCCTAGATGGGTAATAACAGTCTCCTCTACCTAGTCGCATTCTACTCGTCTAAGCTTACACTATAAGAATGTAACTATAAAATCTATAATAAGGAACTCCTCGCAATTGTATAAGCATTTAAGGAATTCTAACCAGAACTCTTCTTAGCAGAACCTAACCAGCTAACTAAGGTCCTTACGGATTATCACAACCTTAAGTACTTTATAACTACGAAATAACTAAACCGACGCTAAGCACGTTGGAATGAGTTCCTCTCTAGTTTTAACTTCAAAATTGTATATAGGTTAGGAGTATAAGGTACTAAGCCTAATAGCCTAACACGCCGTTCGCAAGACTTTCCTTAGTTAGAAGATAACCCTTATAATCAATTCCAACGACAAACAATCCTAAAAGCACAAAACTTAGCCCCAGGCATACTACCCAAGACAGAACCAACCGCCCCTTAGCTTCATACCACAGAACTAGAGCTCCCGCCTGCCTTAGCCACCTATGGGATATGGCCCGTGTTTTACCCATAGCTACTATACCTTCACTAGCCTAACCCTCTACCAGGACAAACACAGCCTAAACCCCTACCGGTACTAATCCGAGATAAGAATGAAGACGAGAACCACAAGGAGTGGACCGTTGAACAAATTATCGACTCCAAATACTTTAGCAAAGGCAGAGGACGGCGGCTCTACTATAAAGCTACCTATACAGGATTTGACATAGATTAGCTGGAATGGCAACCATAGGAAGATTTTAAAAACGCAAAAGATCTAATTAGCGATTTCCACTATGCAAACCCACAGAAACTAGGCCTAAGCAGAGATTTCATACCTAATCCCCTATAGGAGCCGTCATAGCTAAATCGTTGTATATTACCGTCACGTGACTACTCCGATGAGATATTAAGGAACTTTAACCGCCGGTTAAAGTTATTTAATTGGTTAGATTCTAAACGCTAAGGAGAAGCCAACCAATTAGGATTTTCCATCCCCAGGATGGAAAATCGCTATTGGCTCGCTTGCTACTAGCGCCTTAGCAACACCCTTACACCTCACTAAGTCCCTAACAGCCTCCTTCCCCTCTATAGCCCAGTACCTTCGCATAGTAGCAACCTATAAGCTTTAAGTTAGAAGTACCTGTACAAGCCCATTATACCTGTAACGATATTCCTTCTTCTAGATACCCCAAGCATTTCCCCCTACATGTATATAGCAACCACAGCGTCGCCGGAGCTCCGCCTCAATAGAAGGGGGGGTAGTGTTACGGAACCCGACCGCAGGGGCCTCCATAGGAGAACCCCGTGCTCTTGCGTACACCTCGCGTACAGCTTATGTTAGCTACGCGAGGGTATATCACCTCCTTACGCCCTCGACCCTTACGATCGATCGCGTAACGTCTTGTAGACTCCCTAAATACATACGCTTTGTAGCCATTGCCCGCGTTCCATAACACTTACGTACCTTACGTACAAGGAGAGTTTCTTAGGAGTACGGATGTGTATTTAAAGGACCACAGTCCCTACCTAGATAGTTCCTTTCTTTATAGTAAATCTTAGAATATAATTAGAGTTAATCTGTTAGGCAACCACTCCACCAGTTATTAGTTGTATTGTTATATTATTAACTTCGTTTGTATATCTACACACCTAGCCCATTAACGAGTCCACCGTAGTATCTCCTACAAGGCTCCATTACAATATTTTAACTTATTCTTAAAGTAGATTATAATATTATCTAGGTAGGCTATATAGAAGTTAGTGAGGTAGTTAAAGAGTATATTATTTATATATCACTAGTACGTAGCCAGTTTATTAGTTAGTCTAAAAGGAAGTACTTTATATTTATATATTCTGTAACAGGTCTAAAATATAATAAAATCTTCTAATTTAGGGTCTATTTTAATTTAGTAAAAGGCCTAATAGATATTAAGCTTAGTAAAGATCTTAGCTCTACTTATTTAGGTTAAAGTCTTATTAAGTAAAGGCAGTATATAGCAGTCCTTATAGGTTAAATTATTAAGTTTATAGTAGTTTATATAGAAATAAAGTCCTCTATTTAGCTTTTTAGTAAAGAAAATAGATAAGTTAAAAGGGGCTTAACTAGGCTTAATAAAGTCCTTATTTAGGTTATTAATAAAGTACTACTTTATAACCTATAACTTAGTAATAGACTACTAATAAAGGAGGCTATAGCTAAGTGTGTTTTTCTTATCTGGCTTAATCTTAATCTTATAGTTATATAGTTAGTAAGGCGGGAGTATATTAGATACTGCCTTAGAGAATATATTCTTAAATTTCTAGTATTAATGGGATAGTTTCTATTCTACTAGCTCCTTGTCTATAAGCTTACTTTTCTATCTACTAAGCTTACTTTCCTTTTCCTTAATTATTTAATTAATTTTATATAAGTTAGTAGTAAAAGTAATGGTATTAGGTTAAATCAAGTTCTAGTAGAATTCTATAGAGCTAATATAGCAGATATTAACTAGGAGAAGGTCCATAAGTTTCTTTATAGACTTTTATTAGGCTATATTTTGCGGTATAGGGTTTATAATCTTTCTTAGCTTATACTCCATTTTCTATAAGTTGTCCTTCCAGTCTATATATTTAGTATAGCATTTAATACTCCTTGCTATTCTTTATCGCTATATAGGGCCTAAGTTCCCTATAGGGAGCTCTGCTAACTTTGTACTAACTTTTTTTATCTTTAGTGTGGGTAGCATAATATAAGTAGTCTAAGGGCGGTATAGTATATAGATTTGTTATAGGTTAAGCTGTATATCCTTTTTAAAAGCCTAGTCCCTATATATAGCATTAGCCTAATAAATAGTGTTTATCTATAGCTAAATAAGGGTTTCTATTATAATACTAATTTCTTTTATAAAGGAAGGTATTATCCGCCCCACGGACTCTTCGGCGTTCGCCTCAGAGTCCTACGTAGCTCAACGCAAGCCGTAGCTCAACGCAAGCGAGGCACCACGTGATAGATTTAAAGCTCTACAACTCTACGAGGGCAACAGATATATAGAAGTTCTTGGTAGAGCGATTGAAGCGGTATATTAGGTCTACAAGCCTGCCAAATATTAAGCGCGTGCGGCCTCTCTCTCGCGCTCAGCTGCTTCCTTTGCTTCCTTCTTAACCTTCCGTGCAGCTGCCCTACTTGCCTTCGCAGCCTCTTTTTCAACTCTCTGTGAAATCTTAAGCCGCCCGTCCTTGGCAGATATTAGGCCACCCTTTGAAACAACTCGTTGGTCGGGTTTTTGGCGCTTCGCGCGTGCGCGTACTGCTGCCTGTGTTGCATGTAGGTCCTCCTCAGCTAATACGCGAAGCGTAGCATTCTTCCTAGCACTCTTACAAATATGCATTAACCTGTTCTTTTCTCTCCCTTAGGGCATATCTCGAATATAATGGTACACTCCATCTATACATTTCTTAAGGCTGCGCGGCGTGTCTGGCGTACACGGCGGCTGGCGGGGTTGTGGTAAAGGTGGCGGTGTAGGTAGATGAGTGACAGCAGTTTGGCGTCGCAATTTGGTTAACACAAGCTCAGGATTATATGGAATAAGGCCAGTCTTCTCCCATCCTGAGGTAATAGATAATTGCTTAAATGTAGCCATACGCATTCCGTGTAGGGCATGGAGAAATTCAATAATGTTAAAGTTTATGCAGCCTGTTCGCACAGCCATCTCAACAGCCTGGCGATGGTGGTGTTTAAATGGCTGGAATAATACAATATTAAGAGGTTGTAGAAAGTGGCTTGTATGGGCTGGAATAGCAAATAAATGGATATTCCTTTGCTCACAATATTCAGCAAACTCTATTGTAAGGTGTGAGCCATGGCCGTTAAGTAATAGTAAACGGTGTACGCCTTGCTGGCGCACAGCACAGCACTTATCAAAGTGCTGAATCCATTCAAACGCGAGGTCATTATTTGAGTAGCCTGCTGCCTGAGAGCCTAGCATATAGTTACCCGGTATATCCGTATGGTTAAGGTGCTGATGCATAATCCGGGCGCCTTTAATAATAACCGCTGGCGGCAGTACAATACCATCACCACTTATTGCCTCTAGCACCGACGCCCAATCGCGGTTTGTCTTATTTGCTAAGTATAGCCTTGTAGTGTCTGAAACACGCGTAATAACCCACTGCTTACCACCCATTCTAATGCGGAAGCCAGACTCATCAAAGTTATATTCGTCGCATGGCACAATGCCATATTTCTCCTTAATGGCCTTGTACTGCGTATACCACTCTTGTATATCCACAGGATCATGCGCAGCAGCTCGGTCAATTTCCATAGGCTTTGTTTGGACCTTATGCGTCGTATCCTTGTGCCTTTTTACAAAGTTCTTTGTCCAGTCGCGTCCAAGAGTAGGTGGCTCGGTGCCCTCTGGAGCGTGTAGCTTTAGGATATGCTGGGCAGCGTTATGGACCTGGTGGAGCAGTGGGGCGGTTCCAATTCGGTCCATGCAATTAATATAAGCCAGGACCATGGCCTCCTGGTGGTCGCTAAGCTTCCTATTGCTGCCCTTCCTTTCCATCTTGCTTTGTATGCCCTTGAGGCGTCGGTACACGCGATCGGGCGGCGCGCCGTGTAGGCGTGCAGCAAGTGCCGCATTCGGGGGGTCCATATTGCTATATGCATTAAGGGCAGCTTGGACGCGAATCTCAATAATTTCTGATTCTGTAGGCATGTTGTGGTGGATACAATTTGGTGAGGAAATAGGTGGTAGGCTATCTTGGGTACATCTGGCGTTGAGCTACGGCTTGTGTTGAGCTACGTAGGACTCTGAGGCGAACGCCGAAGAGTCCGTGGGGCGGATAGGGGTATAGTTTTAGGCTAAATAAGCCGTCTATTCTATATATTAAGCTATAAGCCTAAATAGGCTAGCTATTTTCTTCCTAAGATTATATTATAGCCTTTAAGATCTATAATAAGGAAGGGGATATTATATTACCTTTATCTGTTACAGTGTGGCCAACAGTCAGCGTCGCTAGCAGCGTCGCTGACAGCGAGCTGCTGATGTAAGCAGTCAGTCAGCGTACATAGTTATAACAGTCAGTCAGCGTAGATTTATGCAGCGCGCTAACAGCTCGCTGTATAGGTGGTAGGGAAGGATCAATTTGGTAGTATTTTAAAGCCTTTAGAGGTAATATCAAACGGACTTATATATAGATTAATCTACGAAGAAAATAAGATTATATATATATAGTAGATAAGTTATAAGCACCCTAATCTAACCCTAATATAGTAGTAATCGGCACTAGGTCGATAGGTAAATATATACGCTAACGGCTTATATATAGTTTTCCTTACTAAAATATACTACTTATAACTTAATAAATATAGTAGCTATTAATATAAAAATTATAATATACTTTTTTAAATGCCAAGGCTATGGTTTTATAGAAAAATAATTAAAATATTATTGTTAGGAATACAGGCAAGTTGCCGTCACGTGTCGCCGCGGCACTAGCGTGGCGAGGAGCCTTAAGCTCCTCACCCTTCCTTAAGCAGGAAAAAAAGAATAGAATAATAATTATTATACTATCTATAAACTATAGCTATGTAATATCACCTTATGTTACCAACACTAATTAGTAGTTAACTTCACTATTATACCACAGAACAGCTAGGTATTCCACCAAGAAGAGACAAGCCACTGTACCAGTGCTACTCATGCTAGAGGAAGCTGTCTTTTAAGGTTAGAACTGGTCCTAAACCTTAAATAGAACTCTTCCACAAATCTAAGGATTTAAAGGCCAGAACTGGTCCTGAGCCTTTCCTAGATTATAGATTCTTGCGTCTATTACGCAGAATAATACGCTTTACGAGTCTTCGCGATTTAAGGCCAGAACTGGTCTTAAGCCCTATAATCGCAAATACACGTTATAAACGCGTACTAAACAACAAACGCGTACCAAACGACAATCCCTATACCAATAACACTTCCCTCCCTCTGAAAACATGGCTACGCCTACCTTAAACAACTAGGAAGACTCCTTACCACTAGGGGTAGCTTTATACGCGAAACTTATTAATAAAAATTAGGACAAATTTACCTTTAATATAATAACTTGTACCACAAAACAAGTTAATAGCTTTCTTCTATACCGTATTATATTCTACTAAAGTAGACACTACGCCGATCTATAGCTGTAGGAATATTTTAGGGAGGATTTTATAGGATAGACCGCCAACACCTAGGCACTTGGCAATGTTAATATTATTTGGGATTTTTAAGACTTCCTCCATAAAAATAGGGTATATGTTGCTGAAAATAGTAACCCAATTACCAGTAATATCCAGGCCATTATTATTAATATAGAGAAACCAGTATGGACGGAAGCTAAAATTATACGTTAACTACAAAAACCTAGAACCAACCCATATTCTTTAAAAGGCAACTTTAATTTGGAACAAAACCCCTAGAATACTACTATCCTACCTAGAGGTGCTCTCCTACCTAGAGGTGCTTTCCTACCTAGAGGTACTCTTCCTTTACCTCCGCCGCCTCTAGCTCCTCTACCCCAGCCAACCAGTGAGCCTCTACTACAAGAAGTCACGAACCTGATAAAGGTATATTTGGACAAGGAGAAGAAGTTTGGAGGAGAATTGTATAATATACTTAGAACAAAACTACAGGTCTTTTATAACTGCTGCAGTAAAGTCGGAATCTAATACCACTAGTTTTATTATGCTTTCTCGGTTATGTTAAAGGGATAGGTAGCAACATTTTATTACAACTATATTGTGGGTAGAAACTATAGCTTTAATATAATGCTTTAGCTTATTAAAGCCCACTTTAAGACTAATAAGAATCGCCAGCTTTATATATCTAAATGGCGGGAGACTATATTCTAAAGAGTTATCGCTTCTAACTTGACAAAGACTTATTTAGAGTGCCTTTAACTACTCTTTAATAAACTCTAGAAAATCTAATATAGTCTTACCAAAACTTATCAAAACGAGAACAGCCTAAGGGACTAGGTTATTTTAGCATACTATAGCGTTCCTAAGTGTAACTTGGCGCTATATAAACCTATAGATACATTTAAAGGAGTATATACTAAGCTACGCTCCGCTATAGGTACTATAATGCGAATATAAGAATCTTAATAGTTCTATACCAAAAACCCTACGCAACCAAGTATTCCTGACCAACATAATCATAACTGGACTGACTGTACATATAGTGGCCGTGGTAGGGAATACGGCAAAGGGTATAATTAATGTCGACTATAAGGCAATCATGGAGGTCCTTATAGAGGTTTATTTCGAAGTGATTGCTAAAAGAAGTACTATGTTTATAAGAAGCCAAATTACTGGTTAACTAGACACTCCCTTAATAAATAAAAGGAGGCATATAATAAGTTCCATTAGAGTGCAAGAAATATTAGAAATTGTAAGGTTATTATAGCCTACTTCTAAAGCTTCCTAGTTTAATATAAAGGCGTAGAAGACCTTAAGGGTGAGGTTAATAAGACTAAACAGCTCCTTATGGATATAGAAATTAAGGACTACTCTCCTAGCCAATACTTTACTGAGTATAGTAAGGTAGATGGTATATAAACCATTACTATTCTTAATAACCAATCTACACTCCATTCTATTACAAAGTTAGATATCTTTAATGAGCTAAAGGAGAGCTCCGCGTTCTCCTTTAATAACAGATACTTGGCAAATGTCTTCTATAGTATTATACCAGATACTAGAGCCGCAGGAGTATCTATAGTAAAAAAACCTTAAGTTTGAGCCCTTTAATAGCTTAATAGCTCTGTTTAGATTAACTATTTAACGGCAGGCCAACACACGATTTGTTTTAATAAGGGTACTGCGACCTCTCTTAGCACAATTAGGGTCTAAACCCCCTTAGGGTATATTACCTTCTATATTATTCCTACGAACACTCTATTTCTATTTTGCATTAAAGATATAGATAAATTAGGCGTTAGGCTTAATAACCTTAAGAATATACTTATTTAGGGAGACAATTGGGTGCCTGTTGTGCGCAAGTAGGGTCACCCCTAGTTGCTCCTTTATTAACTAGAAAAGAGTGTTGCTTAAAGCTACTTAACTAAGTCGGAATTATGCTAACTACACCATCGTTTTGGCTACCCATCTGTTCACTAATTACTTAAGGTTCTTCAGCAAGCAGGCCATAAAGTTAAGGTTAAGGCAATTAAGCACCTTATAAAGTACTACTATTACTACTAAATAAACTAAAAGTCCCCTGGCCGATTTAAGTTCACCCTTAAAGATAACTACAACTTTAACTTCTATATTATTATTAACGTTATATATCTTAGTAGCAAGCTAGTACTCTAAGTTATTAACTTCTTAACTTCCTTCCAAGCCGCATGTTTCTTAAAGGATATATTAGCTAGGAACACATAGGATACCCTTTAATTATGCTAGATTAATATCTATCTAGGACCCCCTAATTAAATCGTCTATAATGCAGGAAAGAACTTCTCATCTATAGAGTTTTAACAATAGATAAAGGCAATAGTAATTAAGGTCAAGGAAGTCCCTATTAAGGCATATAATAGTATTAGAAAAGTAGAGCAATATTATATACTATTATACCGCGTATATAAGATTATCTCTTTAGAACTAAAGGACGCTAGCGAAGAACTTACCTTATAAATAGCTGTTAAAGCCATTAACAATTCCGCTGGCCTAGATAGACTCGTACCTATATTACTAGTCTTTAGCGCCTACCCTTAAATAACTAACGATTCTCTACTATCTCCTTCCATTGTGTAATGAGCTGAGGCTATTTATAAGGCAATAAAGGAGGTGCAATATCTCTACGCTATACGCCAGGTTAACAATATACTAGGAATAAGAAATGGCCTAAATACCTTAACTACGCTTAATCTGCCACTCTAGTCTAAGGTACGCGTATAGCATAAAAAGGGAGGGTAATTAGGCCCACATTAACTTATTATAATTAATAGTTAAACTTGCACTATTTAGATGCCTTATAGACCTACTTAATTCTAATTAACTATTATTAAGCCTTATTACAAAGATAACAGTTCTAAGCCTTTATAGGATGCCCTGGAGGAGAACCACAATTAACGTACTCTAGAAGGCGACTACAATTCTAATATAATTATAGTAGAGGTTCCGCAACCACAACGCGGCAGAGGTTACCTAAAGGGATTACAAAATCGCTAACATCTTATTAATTTTAAAGAGTAATTTATTGCCGCTATTAAGAATAGAGTTAAGTTATTAATAGCCTTTATAATAGCCAAGGAGAAGGCTAACTTTAAGCTTACAAAATAGCTCTAAAAGGAAGGTTATATTATAACCCCTAGAGCTCCTTTCCAAGCATCCAATAAGCAGGAGATTAATAGTCTTATTATAAGAGGAGTCTTTAAATTTAAGAAGTATAACCTTACTAAGTTTAATAGAGTTTGTATCTTTAAGTTAAAAATGGTTAATAAAATCAAGGGCAAAGCTACTAACGCCCTATTTAAGAAATTAAGGCTTGTTATCTAAGGTTATAATAATAATAGTAAGGAGGTAATTCTTACGTAATTTCCTATAATTTAACAAGCTAGTTAGTAAGTTATTATTACACTAGCTCCCTCCTTAATGAAGAATAAAATAGTAGTTTATTTATAAAATATTACTTAGGCCTATACCCAATTAGAGACGCACCTTTAGCGCTTAATATTGGTATACCTTTTAGAGCAAATTTATTACCAATATCCTAAAGATATAATTATGGTTGTGCTTAAGCCATTATATAGAATTACAGAGGCAGGAACCCATTAGTGGGCTACCTATAGTAAGCACTATAAAGAGAAGCTTTTAATAACTACTTCTATATTTAACCCATGCTTCCTAATTATAACTATAGGAACTCTATTCGGAATCATTAGCATATAAACTAATAATATAATTATCTTAGGAGACAACCAATTCTCAGCTCTTAAAAAAGATAAGTTAGTAAAGGTAAATCTTATAGCAAAGCCAAAGGAAAAGCTTAATTTAATAACACTATTACTTTTTAATAGATGCACCCTCTCCCTAAACAAGGATTCTATTACTTTACGCTAGAAGGGTTAAGGCAAGAAGATTAACGTTATTAACGCTAATTCTCTAAAGCAAGGATATATAGAGTAACGCGCTTATAAAGCCTATGTTGCTTCTATCTGTTAATCTAAGGCTTTCTTTAATCTCTCTATTGCCGCTTAACACCAGGAATTAACTAAAGATAATATTCTTGCCCTAAATAAGCGTTTTTCCTGGTAAATAAACTATCTTAATTGGGGACTACTCTATGTGCCTATTAATCTTCCCACCACTAAGCTCTTTGTATTTGTTAATAGGTCGTTTATAAATAATAAAGATTTTAGCTCCTAGCTAGAATATAAGATTATTATCGCGAATAAGTCTACTAGAGAAAACGACTTTATAATCCATAGTAATCTTATCTATTAGAGCTTAATTAAGAGTAAGTATATCACTCAAAGCGTTCTAGTGTTAGAGATATATAGAATAATTAGCAGAGTTAACATAGTAATCACAATTAGAACTACCCTAAAGATAATTATAAATTAACTTAAACTTCCTATTATCCCTATAATTATATATACCGACTTATATTCCCTCTATAAGTGTTTAGTTAAGCTTAGTACCACAAAAGAGAAGCGCCTTATAATTAATATTATAGCACTTCGGTAATTCTACAAACGGTAAGAACTCTTTAAGATTTAATAGATTAACGGTTAAGATAACCTAGTAGACGCAATAACAAAGGCAAACCCAAATAAGGCTCTAGAAACGTTTGTTAACACAAATACTCTATATATATAAGTTAAAGGTTGGGCTAAAAGGGAGTAGGAGTATAACATTCTATAAACCCTAACTTAAACTAGCTAATTAGGATTTTCTATCCCCGGGATAGAAAATCGCTATTAGCTCACTTACTACTAGCGCCTTAGCAGCCCTCCTAATAAGATATCTACCTATAACTCCTAAGTAAGAAAGCACCACGTGCTAAAAGGCAAATTTTAGGATAGCGAGACTTATATTATAATAGCAATAATAAGTAAGGAGGATTGATATTTATTACGCTAGTCAAGCGGTATATATATATAGATAGCAACCGCAAAAGAAGAGTTGCTAGTGTTAGGAATATAGGCAAGTTACTATCACGTGAGGCAAGTTGCCGTTACATAAGGCAAGTTGCCGTCACGTGTCGCCGCGGCATTAGCGTAGCGAGGAGCCTTAAGCTCCTCACCCTTCCTCAAGTAGGAAAAAAAGAATAGAATAACAATTATCATACTATCTACAAACCGTAGCTATGTGATATTACCTTATGTTACTAACAATTATAATTAAAATAACATTATATATAACTTATATTAAAATTTTTATATTAAAATATTATTTAAGAATTTATAGCTGAATTAAATAAGTAAAATAAGATAAGTAAGTGTCGGGAATAAGGCAAGTTGCCATTACGCGAGGCATATTGCCGTTACGTGTTGACGTGGCCTTAGCGTGGTAAGGAACCTTAAGTTCCTTACCTCTTTCCTTATTCCTATTAAGAATCAATCAACCATTATTATACTATCTACTACGAACCGTAGCTACGTGATATCACCTTGTGTTACCAACACTAATTAGTAGTTAACTTTACTGTTATACTATAGAACAGCTAAGTATTCCCAAGAAGAGACGAGCTACTATACCAGTGCTACTCATGCTAAAGGAAGCTGTCTTTTAAGGTCAGAACTGGTCCTAAACCTTAAATAGAACTCTTCTATAAATCTAAGGATTTAAAGGCCAGAACTAGTCCTAAGCCTTTCCCAGATTATAGATTCTTGCGTCTATTACGCAGAATAACACGCTTTATAAGTCTTTGTAATTTAAGGCCAGAACTGGTCCTAAGCCCTATAATCGCAGATTCTTGTCTAAACGCGTACTAAACGACAATCAATAATCCCTACATTAATAACACCTCCTCTCCTATAACCCTATAACACTTCCCTTCCTCCGAAAACATGGTTAACGACTAGAGAGACTCCTTACCACTAGGGGTAGCTACGTACGCGAAACTCATTGATAAAGATTAGGACGATTTTCCCGTTTTTAATATAATAACCTGTACAGCAAAATAAGTTAATGGCTTTCTTCTATACCATATTCTCTTCTACCAAAGTAGACACTACGCCGATATACAACTATGGGAATATTTTAGGGAGGATTTTATAGGATGGACTACCAATACTTAGGTACTTGGAAATGTTAATATTATCTAGAATTTTTAAGACTTCCTTTATAGGAATGGGGTATATGTTGCTAAGAATAGTAACCTAATTACTAGTAACATTTAGGCCGTTATTATTGGAACAAAGGAGCCAGTATGGACAGAAGCTGAGATTATACGTTAACTACGGAAACCTAAAACTAACTAATATTCTTTAGAAGGCAATTTTAATTTATATCTAAACCCCTAGAACGCTACTCTCTTACCTAGAGGTACTCTTTTACCTAGAGGTACTTTTCTACCTAGAGGTACTCTTCCTCTACCTCCTTCACCGCCTCCACTTTAGCCAACTAGTGAGCCTCTATTACGAGAAGTTACGAATCTGATGAAGGTATATTTAGACAAAGAAAAGAAGTTTAGAGGAGAACTGTATAATATGCTTGGAATAAAACTACAGGTCTTTTATAACTGTTGCAATAAGGTTGGAATTTAAGGCCACTAGTACCACCACACTTTCTCTATTATATTAAAGGGACGGGCGGCGACATTCTATTATAACCATATTACGGGTAAAAACTATAGCTTTAACGTAATGCTTTAGCTTACTAGAGCTCACTTTAAGACTAATAAGAATTGCCAACTTTATATATCTAAATGGTGGGAGACTATATTTTAGAGAGTTATTACTTCTAACCTAATAAAGACTTGTTTAGAGTGCCTTTAATTACTATTTAATAAACTTTAGAAAATCTAATATGGCCTTACTAAAACTTACTAAAATAAGAACAGCCTAAAGGACTAGGTTATCTTAGCCTGCTATAGCGTTCCTAAGTATAATCTAGCGCTATATAAACCTATAGATATGTTTAAAGGAGTATATACCAAGCTACGCTCCGCTGTAGGTACTGTAATGCGAATATAAGAATCTTAATAGTTCTATACCAAAAACCCTACCCAACCAAGTATTCCCGACCAATATAATTATAACTGGACTGACTAAATATATAGTAGCTGTGGTAGGGAATACGGCAAAGGGTACAATTAATGTTAACTATAAGGCAATTATGGAGGTCCTTATGGAGGTTTATTTTAAAGTAATTACCAGAAGAAGTGCTATGTTTATAAGAAGCCAAATTGCTAGTTAACTAGATACTCCCTTAATAAGCAAGAGGAGGCATATAATAAGTTTCGTTAGAGTATAAGAAACGTTAGAAATTGTAAAGTTACTATAGCCTACTTCCAAAGCTTCCTGGTTTAATATAAAGGCGTAAAAGATCTTAAGGGTGAGGTTAATAAGACTAAACAGCTCCTTATAGATATGGAAATTAAGAACTACTCTCCTAACCAATACTTTACTAAGTATGGTAAGGTAGATGGTATATAAACTATTACTATTCTTAATAACTAATCTACGCTCCATTCTATTATAAAGTTAGATATCTTTAATAAGCTAAAGGAAAGCTCCGTGTTCTCCTTTAATAATAGATACTCGGTAAACGTCTTCTATAGTATTATGCTAGATACTAGAGCCGTAGGAGTATCTATAGCAGGAGAACCTTAAGTTTGAGCCCTTTAATAGCTTAATAGCTCTATTTAGATTAACTAATCAATGGCAGGCCAATATATAATACGCTTTAGTAAAGGTACCGCGATCTCTTTTAGCACAATTAGGGTCCAAACCCCTTTAGAATATATTACTTTCCATATTATTCCCGCGAACACTCCATTTCTATTCTATATTAGGGATATGGATAAATTAGGCGTTAAGCTTAACAACCTTAAGAATATACTTGTATAGGGAGATAATCGGGTGCCTATTATATATAAGTAGGGTCACCCTTAGCTGCTCCTTTAATAACTAGAAAGGAGTGTTGCTTAAAGCCATTTAACTAAGTTAGAGTTACGTTAACTATACCGTCATTTTGGCCACCTATCCGTTTATTAATTACTTAGGGTTCTTTAGCGAGTAGGTTATAAAGTCAAGGTTAAGGTAATTAAGCATCTTATAAAGTACTGCTATTACTGCTAAATAAACTAGAAGTCCCCTAGCTAATTTAAGTTTACCCTTAAAGATAACTACAACTTTAACTTCTGTATTATTGTTGACGTTATGTATCTTAACGGCAAGCTAGTACTCCAAGTTATTAACTTCTTAACCTCCTTTTAAGCCGCATGTTTCTTAAAGGATATATTAGCTAGGAACGCATAGGATACCCTTTAATTATGCTAGATTAATATCTACCTAAGACCCCCTAATTAAATTGTCTATAATATAGAAAAGAACTTCTTATCTATAGAGTTTCGACAATAGATAAAGGCAATGGCAATTAAGGTCAAGGAAGTCCCTATTAAGGCATATAATAGTATTAGAAAAGTAGAGCAATATCACGCACTATTATACCGCGTATATAAGATTATCTCTTTAGAACTAGAGGACGCTAGTAAAGAACTTACCTTATAAATAGCTATTAAAGCTATTGTCACGGCACTAACCTATTGCGTACTGTTTTATACTGTCTCGTACTATTTCCTACTGTTGGCTGGCCCACCACTAGCGCCTTAGCGCCTGGCCCTACTACTTATATACAGTACCCCTTTCGCCTCTTCTTCTCTTTATACCACAACGTAGTTATTTGGTCTACTTCATTACAGCACCGTAACAGTTTATGGTATCTCCTTTTGCGCCCCATCGCAATCTTTGCCCTCTTAGTCTACCGCCTCCGTCTACAGTCTCTGTTTTTCCTAGTATAATCGCAACCCGGCGCGACCAACAACACCATACTACAGTCTCAGCATAGCCTCAGCACAGTCTCAGCATAGTCCTAGACAGTCTTAACAATCTTAGTATCACAGTTAGCCTTATAAGATTTCGATTGCCCCACCCAGATCCCTTAAAATAGGCGACTAAAATACGAATAATACCCCATTAATAAACACACGCAAAGCGCTCGCCTGCCTCTTTAATACCCCCTATACCCACATTGCCTAGGCAATTAGGAGTGGTCTAGAGTACCCTAAGGACCTTAATATAGTAGGAACCTTCCAGCACCTCTCTATATATACAACCTTTTTAACCAGCGTTAAGAGCGGTCTCCAAGCCGTCTATAATAAAGGTCAAACTATAACATCCTAACTTGAAAAGGCTCAGCACAGAATTAACTCCCTTAAGACACTTAAACTACGCGTTAAACAATATAAACAGCAAGCTTTTGTATATACTGAGACTATATAAAGCCTAAGCTCTTAGATCGCTACACTTACCCAGGCCATTACCGATAAGAATATAAACCCTATAACTAGCTCCCCTCTTCCAGCTAAGCCCTATAGAAAAAAGTATAAAGCAAAAGATCTAACCCTATTTAACGGCAAGGGATCACTAATTAAAAAGTAAGAAAAATTTAAAATATGGGAAATAAAGGTCTAAGGCGTTTTCCAGAGGGATGTAAAGTGCTTTAAGACCCTAATAGACAAAGTCCTCTATATATTAGATATGCTGATAGATAAGGCCTATAACTATATTAAACATGGCCTTAATATGCTATACATACACCCAAACAACCTAAGCAAATGGACCTTTTCTAACCAAGAGTCCATGTTCACACACATAAGAAGACACTATAAGACCATAGATATAACCCAAGCGGCTAAAAATAAGTTAGACACTTTATATTAAGGCGAGCGTAACTACTGGTCCTAGAAAGCAGAGCTTAATAAGTTAATAATTAAAGCAAACAAGACCGAGGAACAAAAAGTAGATTTACTTAAAAAGAATACTTCCCCTAAGATAAAGGACCTAGCCCTTACCCTCAGCCGCAAGATTAATAATGCCGACTATAAGGGCTAGAGCGAGCAAATGGACGTATTTGCTCACAACCTATAGAACCATGCCCACTATACTAAGCTAAATACCGCCAAGCCAAACACCGCTGGTGGATATTAATCTGTATTACCTAACAACAACACCTTAGCACTGGCACCATAGAATAATCTAATAGACCTTAACGCCGTTAAATTCGGTGGCGGAAGTAGTAGCCTCCCTAATAATATCTAAAGACATCGCATAGATAACAGACTCTGTATAGCATGTAGTCAACCCGGCCACTAGAAAGATACTTACAACCCTAAGATAAACCCAAATCCCCTCCTAATGCTACCGCGCCAACCCCCTCCTAGCCGCGGCAGATTCTTTAGCAGAGGGGATATTAACCGAAACAATAACCGCGGATAGGGATGTGGGTTTAGATATAGAGACCTACCCCTACAATTCTCTTTCCTAATATAGCCCCAGCTAATAGTCCTGTACGCGAACTACGGACAAGCACTCTATGTCGCCACTAATTATAAGACTGGCTATGTCCTTAGTAAAGTACCCCCTAGTATATATACACCATTAGAGACTGACACGTTAGGATATACTAACCAAGACTATAGCCACTAGCCAAGCCCCATAATCTAGTTATTAAAAGACTAACCCTTGGACTAAGTCGCCTCCAAGGGTCAGAACTATACAGGGAGGAGGATAAAAGGATTAGATCTATACTACTAGATTAGTTAGACTTTGTTCTAAGCCAGCTACCACTTAACCTTAGAACAGCAAATAATAATAGAAATGCTATCCTTATTTAGATCTACCTCTCCTTACTGCATAACCCACTCCTAGAAGCTTTTATTAAAACAGTAAGCCTTATTAACAGTGGTAGTACAGCACTAGCGTTTGCAGACGAAGACTCGCTTATAAAAAAGCATAATATTACAATAAAAAGACTCCTAGTCCTAAAACCACTCCGCCTTGCTAACAGACTCCCATCCAGTTTTATTACCCACTACTTTACAGCAAAAATGACAATTGGCTACCACACAGAATCTATACTTTTCTATATTATAAAGTTATTACCCTCAACACTAGTAATTCTCAGAATACCCTAGCTTAAAAAGTATAACCTAAGACTAGACTTCCCCGTTCTAGAGCTTAAGTTTAACTCCAATTACTGCGCCTATAACTACCTCCCATGGCACATCCCTAACTGTGACCAATTAGCACTATACGGACGCATTGTATAGCCAACGCTCAGATACTATCAGCTAACAGTAGAAGAGGTGCCTAACACTGGTGAGCTAATATATATAGTAAATAAAGCGGAGATTCTAGAAGACTAGACTACCACCCTATCCCCAAAAAAATAAATACTGCCAGAACTATAAGTCCCCCGCATACACCCGCTTAACCTAGGATAGCTAATAAGACACCTAACTTCAAGTTATCTACCATACGCATATGCAACCATATATATAATAGCCAAGAGCACCATAGCTAAGACCAAAACTAAAGTAATTAAGACCTTCTCCCTATAATACCTAACCTCACACCCGTCTCCCGCGCGTACCGTGCAGGGCTGCCGCCTTGTTTCCGCCCTCCCGGGCCAACCAAACTATGCCAGCCCGGCCGTAGCACTGGAGAACCAGACACGCCCCAACCTAGACAACATTAGATGCACCTATACCGTTAATTTCACCCAGTTTTATAAACAAAAAGACATAAAAGTAATAAGGATCCATATAGCAGAGCTAATAGAACTGGTTAAACAAAAAGAATATTAACAGCTGCTTAAAGAACTGCCTATAGGCTTAGTAGAAGTACCAAACCTATTAAAAAGGTCTTTTCGCTGGCTGGTGGAAGGCAACTATATAATAGAGGAAGCCTAAAGAGCGCTACCCCCTTATTTTCATAACTTCCTTAAAACGAACCTAAAAACTAAATCTGAGTTTCTACGCCGAAAGATAGTTAACACTAATGTTGAAAAATTTCTAAAAGGCAAACCAGGATTAACCTATGGAGACATTTTATAACACCTACTAAAAGAGTTTCACGAATATATTAAACACTTCCTCCCTAAGAACGCAGAGAAGCTGCCCCCTTACTAACTATAGGACCACAAAATTAAGATTATACCCGGAAAGCAGGCCCTATATTATAAAAATAGACCACTCTCACCCGCTAAACTTAGTTGTGTAAAGAAGTGGATTAACGAGATACTAGATAAGGGTTTTATCCGCAAATTAACCTTACTAGCCGCCGTACTCCTCCTCCTTACAGCGAAACCTGGCGGCGGTGTATAAATCTGCTATAACTACTAAGGCCTAAACATAGTTACTATTAAAAATCGGTACCTATTGCTACTAGTCTATAAGACACTTAACGCACTCTATAGTACTAAGTACTTTACTAAGCTTAATGTAATTACTATATTTAACCAGATCCGGATCGCGGAAGGCTATAAGTAGCTTACAGCATTTATTACCTGGTTTGGACTCTATAAAATATTAGTTACACCATTTAGTCTCTATAACGCGCCCGCTATGTTCCAGAACTATATTAACTATATTTTACACAACGCCCTTAACGACTACTGTACTGTGTACCTTAATAATGTCCTTATCTTCTTAAAAACACGCGCTAAGCACATAAAATATATAAATGAAATTATCTAGAGACTTAGTAATGCTGGACTCTAGATTAATATTAATAAGTCTAAGTTCTACACTATAAAAATAAAATACCTTGGCTTAATTATCTTAACTAATAGCATAACTATGGACCCCAAGAAGGTACAGGCCCTATAGGAATAGAAGGACCCGACATTAGTTAAGGAACTATAGCAATTTCTTAGCTTCGCGAACTTCTACCAATAATTCATCTAAGGCTATTCTAAGGTAGTTAAGCCCATAACTAGGCTACTAAAGAAAAGCACTAACTGGTTATAGAGCCCTAACCAAGCACAGGCGTTCTAGACCCTAAAAATAGTGTTTACTACAGCACTGGTCTTAGCGTACTATAACTATATAAAGAAGACTGTAGTAGAGACAGACGCCTTAAACTGGGCTTTAGGAGGAGTGCTCTACTAGGCTAGTAAAGATAGTAAACTTAAGCCAGTTACGTTCTTCTCCGCTAAGCACTCCGCCCCCAAATATAACTATAAAATATATAATAAGGAGCTCCTAGCAATTATAAAAGCACTAGAAGAATAGCGCCCTAAACTATAAAGAACTAAGCAACTGTTTAAGATTATTACGGACTACAAGAACCTCCAGACCTTTATAACAACAAAACAACTAAACCAGTGCTAAGTCTGTTAGGCTAAGTTCCTCTCTTAGTTTAACTTTGTTATTACCTATAGGCCTAGCACTAAAGCTATAATTCCAGATGCTCTTAGCCGCCTCCTAGGCATAGCACCTGCTGACGCTGGTAATAAATGACTATAACACAGAGACCGCGTTATCTTACCACCAAAAAAAGTCGACCCCGCTATCCTAGACAAGCTATTAAGCAAATCCTGAGACCAGAGCATTAAGGACTTTATTATAGTAATAAACCCAGAGCCTAAGAAAAAAACCCTTAAGGAGCTTATTAAGAATGCCTATAAAGAGAACGAACTAGCTAAAGATATATTAGCCGCGCTACAAGAATAGGAAGGCTGTAAGGCACGCCACTGGCCCAAGCAGATTAGGAAGTCACTCCGCTATAATAAATCCAAATGCTTAATTGTTAACGGCCTAATCTACTATAGAAACCGAGTATTTGTCCCCAATTCACCTAAACTCTAACTAGAAGTTGTATACCGCACATATAGTTTAGGTCCTGCAGGCTACCCAGGCCACGTTAAGACCCTAGACCTCCTTAGTTAAACCTATTAGTAGCTAGGTATTTTACAGTTTACAGCTACCTTTATAAAAGACTGCGCTCTTTACTTCTATATAAAGACCCCACGCTTAGCACCACCCGGTTTCCTAAAACTACTAGAACTACCAGTCCACCCATAGACCGATATCTCTATTAACTACGTCGTTGACCTACCTAAGTGCCTTCGCAACGGCAAAACATATAAATATATCCTTATTGTTATTAACCGCCTAATAAAGATAAGACACTTTATTTCTATTACTAGCCTAGACACTAAGGAGCTCGTTAAAGCATTTACCTATACTATCTATAAGTTACACGGCGCCCCAAGTACTATCGTTTCTAATAGAGGGTCTTTATTTGTCTCTAACTTCTAGCGCTGCCTAAACTAGCGCCTAAAAGTAACCCTAAACCCTAGTTCTGCATGGCACCCCAAAACAGATAGTTAGACTAAGATTATTAACGCAGCAATAAATAAGTACCTACGCGCTTTCATAAGCTTCACCCAAGATAATTAGGTAGATTGGCTCCCCCTTATTAAGTTTACCACAAATAACCAAGTTAATAAGACCACGGGAATCTCACTATTCTTTACTAACTATAGCTACAACCCACGTCTGGGCATTAAACCAGCGGGCCCTTAGCTATCAGCCCTATCTATATATACAAAAAAAGAGTACCTGCAAGCTAATACTATCGCTAACCGCTTTAAGCGTATCCTAACTTAGCTTAAAGCTCTAGCTCGTATCTCCTAGCAACGCTATAAAGATAACGCCAATACAAAACGGGACGAAGGTATAATATTTAAAAAGGATAATATGGTTATAGTTAGCCTTAAAAACATAAAGACTAACCGGCCTAAGAGAAAATGGGATAATAACTGGGACGGACCCTAGCCCGTCTTAGCTGCCTATAGAGGGGTAGTTATGGTGGACCTTCTAGACCACATTCACGTTAATAAGTCTTTCCATATAATAAAGGTCCGCCTTTGGTTCCCTAAAAAGATCCCTAGCCAAGCACACATTAATAAAGAGGAATATCGTAATATCACAGGTAGGATAGCCGAAAGAGATAATAACGGCAATATTATAGACAAGTAGGAATTTGAGAAAATTCTTAACGTATATAATAAACAAAGGGACAAGCACGGCTTAACATACTATATTAAGTGGAAGTATTATAATAAGAAAACCTGGGAACCCAAGAAGTTTCTAAAAGGGTACAAGCGCGCACTACTAAAGTTCCATAAATAACACCCTAAGAAGCCTGGACCCCCAGACTAGGTATAAGGTAAAAAAGACTTACCACATTAAGGCCATAGACGACGACTATAATAATTTAGAAAAGTTAAGATCTTATAGAACTTTAACCGTCAGTTAAAGTTATTTAATTGGTTAGATTCTTGCCAAGAGCGCCATACCTAATTAATTTGGGTGGTGGTGTGGAGTTCTGCTAATGCTATTTATTAAGCTAACTAATCAGGATTTTCTATCCCCGGGATAGAAAATCGCCATTGGCTTAGCTAAAAGCGGTAAGCAAAACTGACATCTTTGCGCACCAAATCCACCGTTTTCTACCAACACTGTAGCCACTGGTTATGTGACCGCGATTTGCTAGTACCATAATATTCTATTCTGGAGTTACTTGTTTAGTTTAGGGACTAAACCTTCTAGGGGAGGGGAGTACTGTTACAGCACTAACCTATTGCGTACTGTTTTATACTGTCTTATACTATTTCCTACTATTAGCTGGCCCACCACTAGCGCCTTGGCGCCTGGCCCTACTACTTATATACAGTACCCCTTTCGCCTCTTCTTCTCTTTATACCACAACGTAGTTATTTGGTCTACTTCATTGCAGCACTATAACAGCTATTAATGATTCTACTGACCTGGATAGACTTATACCTATATTACTAGTCTTCGGCGCCTACCCTTAAATAACTAATAATTCTCTACTATCTCCCTCTATTATGTAACGAGCTGAGGCTATTCGCAAGGCAATAAAGGAGGTACAACGTCTCTACGCCATACACCAAGTCAACAATGCACTAGGAATGAGAAATGGCCTAAATACCTTAACTATGCTTAATCTGCTACTCCAGTCTATAGTATATATATGGCGTAAAAAGGGAGGATGGTTAGGCCTATATTAACTTATTACAATTAATGGCTAGACTTATACTATTTAGATACCTTACGGACCTACTTAATTCTATTTAACTGTTATTAAGCCTTACTATAAAGATAACAGTTCTAAGCCTTTGTAGGATACTATAGAAAATGCCTTAAAGGAGAGCCACGATTAACGTGCTTTAGAAGGCGACCACAATTCTAATATAATTATAGTAGATACGCCGCAACTATAACGTGGTAGAGGTCGCCCAAAGGGATTATAAAATCGCCAACATCTTATTAATTTTGAAGAGTAATTTGTTGCCGCTATTAAGAATAGAGTTAAGCTATTAATGGCCTTTATAACAGCTAAGGAGAAGGCTAACTTTAAACTCGCAAAATAGCTCTAAAAGGAAGGTTGTATTATAACTCTAAAAGCTCCTTTCTAAGCATTTAATAAGTAGGAGATTGATAGTCTTATTATAAAAGGAGTCTTTAAATTTAAGAAATATAACCCTATTAAGTTTAATAAAGTTCGCATCTTTAAATTAAGAATAGTTAATGAAATTAAGGGCAAAGCTACTAACGCCCTATTTAAGAAATTAAGGCTTGTTATTTAAGGTTATAATAATAATAGTAAGGAGGTAATTCTTATATAATTTCCTATAATTTAATAAGCTAGTTAGCGAGTTATTATTACACTAGCTCCCTCCTTAATAAAGAATAGAATAGTGGTTTATTTATAAGATATTACTTAGGCCTACACCTAATTAGAGACGCACCTTTAGCGCTTAATATTAGTATACCTTTTAGAGCAAATTCGTTACTAATATCCTAAAGATATAATTATGGTTGTGCTTAAGCTATTATATAGAATTGCAAAGGTAGGAACCCATTGGTAGGCTACCTATAGTAAGCACTATAAAGAGAAGCTTTTAATAACTACTTTTAAATTTAACCTATGCTTCCTAATTATAACCATAGGAACTCTATTTAGAATTATTGGCATGTAAACTAATAATATAATTATCTTAGGAGACAACTAATTCTTAGCTCTTAAAAAAGATAAGTTAATAAAGGCAAATCTTATAGTAAAGCCAAAGAAAAAGCTTGATTTAATAACACTATTACTCTTTAATAGATGCACCCTCTCCCTAAACAAGGATTCTATTGCTTTACGCCAGAAGGGTTAAGGTAAGAAGATTAATGTTATTAACACTAATTCTCTAAAGTAAGGATATATAGAGTAACGCGCTTATAGAGCTTATGTTGCTTCTATCTATTAACTTAAGGCTTTATTTAATCTCTCTATTACCGCCTAACACCAGGAACTAACTAAGGACGACATTCTTGCCCTAAATAAACGTCTTTCCTGGCAAATAAACCATCTTAATTGGGGACTACTCTATATACCTATTAATCTTCCTACCACTAAGCTCTTTATATTTATTAATAGATCGTTTGTAAATAACAAAGATTTTAGCTCCTAGTTAGGATATAAGATTATTATCGCAAATGAATTTACTAGAGAGAATGACTTTATAATCCATAGCAATTTTATTTATTAGAGCTTAACTAAGAGTAAATACGTTACTTAAAGCGTTCTAGCGTTAAAGATATATAGAATGGTTAGCGGAGTTAACATAGTAATTGCAATTAGAACTACCCTAAAGATAATTATAGATTAACTTAAACTTCCTATTATCCCTATAATTGTATGCACCAATTTATACTCCCTCTATAAGTGCTTAGTTAAGCTTGGTACTATAAAGAAGAAGCGCCTTATAATTAATATTATAGCACTTTATTAATCCTATAAATGGCGAGAACTCTTTAAGATTAATAGATTAACAGTTAAGATAACCTAGTAGACATAATAACGAAGGCAAACCTAAATAAGGCTCTAGAAACGTTTGTTAACACAAACACTCTATATATATAAGTTAAAGGTTGGGTTAAAAGGGAGTAGGAGTATAATATTCTATAGACCCTAACTTAAACCAGCTAATTAGGATTTTCTATTCCTGGGATAGAAAATCGCTATTAGCTCGCTTACTACTAGCGCCTTAGCGGCCTACCTGTCTTTGCGTTATCCGCCAAATTCTGCTAACTGCCACATTGTCGCATATTGTCGCATATTGTTTGGTATTGTTATATACTGTCTGGTATTGTCGCATCCTATCTATTTGTATATATATAGATGGCAACTACAAAAAGAAGAGTTGCTAGTGTCGGGAATGAGGCAAGTTGCCGTTACACAAGGTATATTGCCGTTATGTGTTAACATAGCCCTAGTGTAGTAAGGAACCTTAAGTTCCTCACCCCTTTCCTTATTCCTATTAAGAATTAATTAACCATTATTATACTATCTACAAACCGTAGCTACGTGATATCACCTTGTGTTACCAACAGTAAGTTTATTAAAGCTTACTTCTAAATAAAGTTTAACTTTAAATTAGAGCTTATATAGCCTATTTAACTATCTAGTTTAAATCCTTATTATTATTATTATTAATATAATACCTACTTCTTTAAAGCCTCTATGGCGTAATAATTTAATTTAAATTTAAATTATAATTATATTACGTAGGAATATAGGTATAGAGTAGTATATATAGAGACTTTATAAGGTGGGGTTATTACTAAGAACGAATTTATATACAAGCGAGGCTATTACGTGGTCGTAGAAAGCTCCTATAAAATATCTACCTACCCCCCTACTAATAGGTTAATTAAGGTATATCTAAGATTAGGTAATATTAATATTAATATATATATAGAAGTGCTACTAAAAATATAGAATTTAACTCTATAACTCTACTAAATTTATATAATTACCTAATTAGGATCAGCGCGCTGACAGCTTTGTAGTCAGCGTGTATACTTTTCCAGCGAGCGTCCAGCGAGCGACTTAATTAGCCACAGTCAGTCAGCGGAAGACGTCTTCGCTCGCTAAACGCTGACTGTTGGCCACACTGATCTGTTAATACAGAGATAGATCTGCAAGATAGTTATAATAGGTAGTTTTACCTGTCTATTATACCCATAAATAAAAATTAGCTTAGGCAGTTCTTCTAAAGGCGTATTTAAAAAGTTAGCTAGTTTTATAGTATACTTTATATTAATTAAGGTAAAGGTATTTGCTCCTAAGTTAGCTAAAGTAAAGGTTAAAACTTAATATCTATTACAGAATAAAGTATAAGGGATAGTACAGCTTCTTTTATTAACTAGCTAACCCAGATTAATATATAATATATTAATCCCTTTTAACCCTAGAGAGAAGTCTTTCTTTAGGGTTTCTCTTTTTCTAACTCCACACTATCCTCCTATATTAGTAGAACTTTATCTATTTTTACCTTTATTAGGTAGTCCTTAGTAAAGTAGTCCTTCTAGCCATATAAGAAGTAAGCTCCTTAATTACTAAGGGCCTATTTATAGGGGTTACTATATATAGGCCAAGTATACACTAGACCTACAGTAGGGCTAGCTACATAGCTAGCTACTAAATTAATAGTAGGCTATATGGCTAGTGCTATAGGGGTTGCTAATTATACTAGGGCACTATAGGCCATTCTTATAGCGCTTATAGTCTGGTTTAAAGGGTTTCTAGCTTTATACTGCTTAGTATATGCCTTAATTTAATAAAGGCGTAAATTAATAGCTAAGCACTAGTCTATTAGTTCCTTTAGCATCTATATATATAAGGGGACTTTGTAGATAGGGGGCTATAAGGCACAATTATAGGAATAGTATAGATTAGTAAGAGAGACGAATTCTTAAGAAGGTAAGGCCTCTAGGATTGTGGAGACTATATACTATAGGTATATGCCTTTAGTATATAACCAGCGACCAACCAAGGGGCATCTAGAGGTTATCCTAAGGATAACCCAAGGTAACTACAATAATATCCCTTATATTGCCCCCCCCCCTTCTTACAGTTGGCCCCTAATTGCTATTACCTTACAGTAGGGAGATTATAAGGGCTTGTCCCAGAAGGGGTTTAGAGAGATATTAGAGAGATATTGGTATACCGCTATATATTATCTATCTAACCCCTACTTTAAACTCCTAAAAACCCTTAATAAGGAAAAAACATAACTGGAGAAAAGATATAAGGATTGCCAGGAGACCTATTAAAGGCCTACTAAAAGCATACTAGTAACTACCTAGGTTAATATAGAGATTTTTATATAACTCTATTTCTAAGCCTTTATACTAGTTTATAATTAATTATAAATATTATAGGCAATTTAGTGTTCTAGTATAGTTCTATAGAACCTTTTAGTATAGGATTTAACATATAAAGCCTTGGCTTGCCGTCGTCTTTAACTATTAAGATATTAATCTATAATCCTTTCTCATTCTTATAGTCCTATACTATATTTTAGCGTAGCTCTACTACCTAGCAAATAGAAGGGACATTTTGTAATAGCGCCTTTAGCTATTATATAGTTGTTAAAAACGTCTATAACATTATTCTTTAATACTAACGTAGTTAATTACCAAACCGCAAAGATTACCGAACTGTAAGCGCATACTAAGTCATTACCAAATATTTAACATTCTCTCTCTATATTAACACCATGCCTCTAAAACACTTTAATACCACTTAAGAAAGGGAAGGAAGGCTCCTTTTAGCTATTGATACGTTATAAAAGGGTCAAATTCCCAATGTCTACTAGGCGTTTATGGTTTGGTAATTAACTACATTATAGTATTATTTAGGTATAATTTAACCCATATACATCTATAATTAACGTCTTAATTACCTTCTCTAGCCGCATAATTAGTTTTTCTTATAAGTGTAATAGGACTAGCCTAGTTACAGTAGGAATATCTTAGTAAAACACTTAATAGATAAATTCCAAAGCTTTGACCAAATTCTGCTGAATTCTACCAGCTTGATCGACTTCTGCTAAGTTCTACTAAATTAGTTAAATTCCACCAAAGTCCGTTAAAAACCGCGTACGTATATGCGCACGCATTAACCACCAGGCCCCTAACTATTTAATTATACAACTCTCTTATTATTCCTTTCTCTTCTTTATATAACGTCTTGTTCTCTATAAGAGCTATATACCCTTAGACTTAGATAGAATTTATATTATTCCTTTAAATCTTCCCTAAAGCCTCTTTGTGCCCTCATACTATACTATATTAAAACAACTACTATTAAAATGGCAAACGAACCTAAATCCCTTTTGATAACTATAAGTATTATATCCCTAGTTAGGGAATAGTTAACTATAATATAATAATCCTTTATAAATGCCTTAGCCTAGCAGCAGGCTATACTAAAAGCCCAGCATTAATAATTAATAGAAGCACTCTATAAAGAACTCCGTAATATTAAAGCACTTTTGTTAGAGACCCTAATAGAAATACCTATAAACAAGATTAAAATAACTGTATCTAAGCCTAGCCCCTTAAACGCGAATCTTAAACTAGTAACTTAACCTATATCTATAATAAATTTAATGCCCATTATAAAATCTAAAAAGCTCCCTAACCCTCTAATATTTAATAGAAATTAAAATAACCTATATCCCTTTATAACTAAGCTCTGTTTTCAACTTTTAATAAACTATAACTAATACCCTACTAAAGCTAGCAAGGTTAGCTTTGGAATATCTTATCTAAGTAAAGACGCTATATAAACTATAGATCCATTCTTCTATAATAGCACCTTTATTAATTTTAAAACCTTTATCTCTCTGCTAGAATAAATGTATAATAACGCTAGCCGCGAATACACAGCTGTTACTAAACTTAAAAACCTATAATAATGGAATCGGGACTTCACTAGCTTCTTATTAGAATTTTTAAGCCTTATTAGCGAACTAAACTAGAATAAAGCCGCTAAAGTCACTGCCCTTTAATAAGCTATCTTAGATAAAATTAGAGCCTAGTTAGTAGGTAGGGAACTGCTAAAAAATCTATCTAAATTTGCTATAATATATTAACAAATTAATAAGGACCTTTAATATAATAAATAGACTTATTCTCTAAAGCTAACTATATCTTATATTTAAAACTCTATAAAACTAGTATATACCCTAAAGCATAATCCTTCTCTAAGACCTAAAAGCCTAATATATAACCCTATAGACCTTAATGCCACTTAATCCTATACGCCCTTAGGAACTAATAAACAAAGAACTTAAGCTATAAATAAAGAATGCTTTAGATATAGTAAAAAGGGATATATTTAAAAGCATTGCCAAACTTATCCTTTTAAAAAGGTCCGCTATAGTTCCTCCTACTCCCTAAATTATACCTACTCCTTAAATTACATCCACTCTATAAATTATACTTAGACGCTATAAAGTATCTCACCCTTAGTTAACTTAGAAAATAAATTATCCTAGGGCTAAGTCGCGCCTTAGGATAAAAAGTGGAAGAGTATAAGTGTCTAGGCTCTTCCTGCGCTAATACATAATATAACTCCCTTAATATACTTAGCAAAATTTAAATACTTAGAAAGTGGAAGGAAGTATAAATCCTTATAAACAGCGGAGCTACTAGTATGGGCTTTATTAATATAAACTATATAAAAACTTAACGCCTAAATTTAAAGAAACTTAACAAGCCCTAAGGCCTATAAGGCTTTAATGGCAAACCCTTAATATATAATAAACTGACGTACTATACTCTTATAAAATTACAGATAGGCAAATACCTTAAATACATTTCCCTATTTATAACACCTTTAAAGTATTATAAGGTAATACTTAGACATAAATAGCTAAAACGACATAACCCTTTAATTAGCTAGGTTAAAGAAATACTAAAATTCCATACAACCTACTACTAAAGTTATTACTTAAAAAACCATTTGCCCTATAAACACGTGTATAACTATTTAAATTTAATATAATATAAATTACCCTTGCTATAAGCTTTAAACTAAAATAATAAAGCTATAACTACTAATAACAGTAAAGAATGCAAAGATGTTATACTAAAACCTTTTAAAATTTATATAATATAGGCTATACCTTTTATCTTATTAGCAAAATTATAAAATTATAAATTTCTTACTGTAACTATAGAAGATATTAAGAAAGCACTAGAACTAAAATAATATACTAATCCTTAACCTCTTATACCTAAAGAGTACTATAATCTAATTAATAAGTTTAAAAAACAATTTGTAGACTAACTAGCCTTATACTAAAATAAGTATAATTTTAAGATAGAACTTAAGCCTAGTATAACACTAAAGTTTAGTCCGCTATATAGTATATTATAAGAAGAACTGCTTATAATATAATAATACCTTAATAAGCATCTAGAAAAAGGATTTATTTACCCTAGTTAATTTCTATTTACCTTACCTATACTATTTATTAAAAAGCTAAGAGGAGGCTTAAAATTCTATATTAATTATTAAGCTCTAAACGCAATTATAATTTAAAACTAATATCCAATTCCCCTAATTTAAGAGACGCTTAACTATTTAGTATAGGTATAGTACTTTATAAAGCTTAATATAGTTACTACCTTTAATAAAATCCGTATATATAAAGGAGATAAGAAATATATAGCTTTTTGTATATAATGGGGACTCTTTAAATACCTAGTAATGCTATTTAGTATAAAAAACGGTCCTAGTACGTTTTAGCAATATATTAATAATACAGTTTATAAATCCCTTAATATATTTATTACCACATATATTAATAATATCTTAATCTACTTATCCTCGCTCTTTAAATATTAAAAATATATTAGAATAGTCCTTAAACGCCTATAAGATATAGGCTTATAATGCAATATTAAGAAATGCAAGTTCTACATATCTAAGATTATATACTTAGACTTAATTATATCTTATAACGGAATTAAAATAGACCTTAAAAAAGTTGCTGTAATTATAAACTAGGGAAGCCCTAGCAATATATAAGATATTTAGGGATTTCTAGGATTTGTAAACTTCTATTATTAATTTATTAACTACTTCTTAGAAATTACCTAGCTACTAATAAACCTAATAAAGAAGAATATAAAATTTAAATAGACCGCTAGATGCAAATAAGCTTTTAATAACTTAAATAATACTTTATAACTACTTTAATTCTTACCCACTTTAACCCTAACCTTAAATGTATTATTAAAACAGACTTATCCAATTATGTACTAGGCGGAGTATTATCGCAATATAATAAGAACAGCAAGCTATACCTAGTAGCCTTTCTTTCCTAGAAACTCGCCCCTACTAAATTAAACTATAAAATATATAATAAGGAACTGCTTGCAATTATTAAATACTTTAAATAATAGTATCCTAAGCTTAAAGGAATATTATTTCTAATATATATATTAACAGACTATAAGAACCTATAGTACTTTATAACTATAAAGCAATTAATATAGCACTAAATTTATTAGGCTGAATACCTCTTATAATTTAACTTTAAGATTATATAATAATAATAATTCATTGCTTAATGTCCGATTTGGATCCCTATTGGGCCCATACGGACTACTCCTTATTTTATTTTATTTTTTTTATCCGTTGTATTATACTACGTACAATACTGCGCATGCAGCCTCTAGGCTATGGCGCTATAGTTCTATATACATGAATCCTTTCTAGGCAGCTTAACATGTACTAGTAACTATACCCTAGTAGTTTATAGTTCCTTAGTAAAATACTAGGTTACTACAACTACTAGGGAATGAGAAAACGGTAGGAAAAACAATAAGAAATCCTAACACCTATCCCTGTCCTTTTGCAATTTATTTCTGTTCTTTTGCTCTCTAATATCTTATTAAGACTCTAGTAGGAGTTACCTCCTTCTAAAATCTTATTCGTTTTGTCCATTCCCCTATAGAGCCTTCTAAGCCAGTACTACGTACTAGTTTAGCTGCGTTAAGAGTCTCGCAGTCTTTACTATCAGCAAAGTGTTTTTCCTTACAATTAATGCAAAGAGGGGTAGTGTGCTTGCAAGGCTTGCCCATTGCCATACAGGTAGGGCAGTAGTAGTCTTTAGATAAATATGCAGCCGCACAAAATCTACACGCTCTAGTAGAGCATCTGTCTCCTATATAGCCAAATTTTTGACAGCTAGTACACTGTGTAGTAGGAGAGACATCTAGGTATTTTACTACCTTAGTAGCTGTACCCGCAATTGAAATTTCTTTTTGTTTAAGGATTTCTTGTCTTTTCTCTTCGCTCTCTATAGTAAAAACTATAGAGCCAAATCTGGTTTGTGGATCGTGTCTTTTTACACTAGATAAGATCCATCTAGGTAGTCCTCGTATCTCTATAGGATTAAAGGTCTCAATTTCTTCTTTTAGAAGCTTAGAGCCTCCTTCTCCTAGAAAAGGTAGAGTAGGAATACCATGGGCTATAATTTAAACCCATAGTTCCAGTTTTTGTTCTCTTTAAAAAGTAAAGCAGTTGTGCCAGATATCCTTATATTTGACTAGGAAATCTGTATTATACTCTTCTATAGTCGTAAGGAGAATGTTTTTTTTTTTAGTTCTAGCTATAGATGCTAGAACTGGCTTTTCTACTTATAGCTTTAATACAAATAGCTGATTGACTTTGTTTTGTATAGAGAAGGTATCTAGAGGCCGGTCCTTTTAGTCTGTAATTAGGACTAACTTCCTTTCTTATAGCAGCTTTTTCTTGCTTCTAGTAGAAGTAGAACTCCTATTAGAAAGAGAGGTAGGAGATAGTGATAATAAGGAGGGTAGAGAGGACGAAGTAGGGAAGTCCCTCTTTAGTCTCTCTGCGTAGGTTTCCTTAGTAGGGGCTACCTCCTTACAGAGAGCTCTTACTTCGTCTACTAGTCCTTTTAGGACATTGTTTGCCTTTTCTTTTCCTTGTATAAAGGGGTTTTCTCCTACTAGAATACTCCGTGTATAGTTCTCTAGCTATTTAACTTGTTCTTTTTTTTCCTTTTTTTTTTCTTCTAGCCCCTTATAGGCCTGGGTTAGGCTTTCTAGAGCTTTTTATAGGTATTGTTTTGGAGAAAAGGGAGGAAAAGATATACTAGGTATACTATCCGTAGTAGTTATTAGTTTTGTTGTCTTTTTTGTAGGTTTTTGGTTTTCTTTTTTAGGAGAAGACGGAGGGTGTTCTTTTTTTTCTCCTGTCCTAAATAGGTCAGAAGAAAGAAAAGAGGAAGAAAAGGTGTATATAGATTCCTTATCTCTTATTTCTTTAGGAGGCTTTTTAGGCTTAGTAGCCTAAGGATTCTTTAACATTTTACTATCCTTATACCCTTTCTCCTTACTAATCTTACTAGAAGATTTCTGGGGAGATTAGGCTAAAAGGTAGTAGAATAGGTCTGTTTTATAGTTTTGGTGTTCCTGTCTGTGCCTCGCTTATACGCTAGGACCACCCCTAAGAAGAATTTTCTGTTGGGGGAAAGGGGGTAAAACGGCAAATAATTCCACCTCTAGCTCGCTAGGCAGTAGGATTTAGATCTTAAAAGTTGGAAAATCGATTGTTTTTGATAGTAAGATGGGTATACGTAAGTTTTGAAGTGCGGCGCTACCTTTTGGTAAGGTTGCATGTGTGGTAAAAGGTGACTACTCCTTATATATATATGGGGAGAAAACTCTATATAAGAAAACCCCGTGATCCATCTCCCTGCCTTTTAGAACTCGCCTGCCTAGCGCCTACGCGGCGCCTACGCGGCGCCTACAAGTCGCCTATGGTGCTCTACTACCTTACTTTTTAACCTCCTTGGGAACCACTGCTGCCATAACAAGCCTATGGACGCGCTAGTATTATAAACTTTACTCTACTACTGTAGAGTCATTAGGGGGCGCCTATTGCTCGCCTCTTTGCCTTCTATTACCATTTCCTTTGTAATCCAAAACTAGTCTAGTACATTTTAGCTAATAAGCCACTAGGTAACCGCCTTAAGACCTTTTTATATTAAGAGTAGTGTATTATAGTTCTCTATACCAGCTACTAAGAGTATTACTTCTTAGTTGGTGCGTTAGGGGCATAATAGTATTACATATTTTGGTGTCTATCTTAGCTAGCCATATTCGCATCTTAGGTTACATACTAGGACGCCTACCCAGTAGAGCCAATCTTTTAGTCCTATTATTCCTGTTCTTAAAAGTATTGCCATTATATTTTCTGCCTTTGTTAGGCCTTCTTAAAGCCCTTAGGTATTTACCCCCCGTAGCGTTAACCATACTACGGCTTGGGTTTCTCTTACCTAGGATAGCCTTTGTACCTTCGACTCCCATACATTTAAGATTATATACTAACTGGGCAAACTTAACTAAAAGCCTAATATATTAATATAATAATTATAGGACCTACCTATAAACGCTTTAGATAAATAGATTATAAATTAATTATAGATCTTATTGCCCCCTAAATGCTTTAAAAAACTATATCCTATATTTTTAAATACGGAACTTAATAAAAATAAATTAGAAGTTAATAAAGAGGAAATGGAAATTAATAAGCTAATAGAATATAAATATAAGAATAATATATAAATAATAAATATAATAAACACAATTTAAATAGGAAAACTGTTACGGAACCTAACCATAGGGGCCTCCATAGGAGAACCCCGTGCTCTTACGTACACCTCGCGTACAGCTTATATCAGCTACGCGAGGGTATATTGCCTCCTTACGCCCTTAACCCTTACAATCAATCGCGCAATGTCTTGTAGACTCCCCAAATACATACGCTTTGTAGCCATTGCCCGCGTTCCATAATATTACATTGCGCCTTTTTCTTCACCAACACTTAGCCTATAACCAATTCTACGTCTCTATAATACCGCAGATACTGCCAGAAGCAGCATATCTACAAGTTACCTTACTTTGTACTCCTAAAGAATTAATAATAGTAAGACAAAATTCCTTACTAGCTACTATATTAAACTTAAAGAATAACCCAATACCTATATTAAAACCATAACACCAATCAGTCCTAGAAGGATTTAATTTATTAGCCCTAGCCTTAACCCCTAAAGGGAAGCCTAGTGGCTTAAAAGACTATAACAACTATAAGGGGGACATTAACAATGTCTTATCCTTTATTAACTATATAACCACGGATAAATAAGCTAAAGGGCTACTACCCATTAAGATTAAGATATAAGACGCTAAGATGTTTATAAAAATGGTAGCATAAGAACCTAATAAATACTACCGCCTTCTATAGAACTACTATTTAAAGCTTATATAAGCTGAGATGTATACTGCCTAAGATTATAATATTATCTAAGACCTATAAGCTTATAAGGCGCTCGCTAATAATACATACTAAGAGATTAAAGATAACCTCCGTGTGTCTAAACACAACATCCAACAATTAAAGAAGGCTAAGATTATACTTATTGCTATAGTTACTAAAAGAAAAGGTATAATTAAATACCTATAATCTTAGCTTAATAAGCATATTTATAATAATACTAAACACCTCTTTACTGTATATAACACCACCTAAGTCTCTACGCCCCTAGTAACCTTACCTACTTAACACTTAACAAAAGGTTAGCGCTAAGCAGCTTTACCTAACGGGAACCCCTACTACAGTAGCGGCAATAACAAAAGCTATAATAATTAAATCCAAACTACTACTATAGGGTCTAATACACGCTACCTTAATCCCCTAATCTTTAAGGGTAACTGTAAGAAATACAGCTACTAGAAGATATAAACCTGCAAGAAACTAACCTAGAGCGCCTACCTTTTCCCCATAGAAGATACTAAGATTGGCTATATTATTGGACAAATAAAGGGCATCCTATTTAATAGGCTTTTCGCTTAATAGGAGACTAGCAGTTCCTAAAAGTAGTAGTCCTACTAAGAAGTCCTTAATAACCTTAACTAAATATACCGCAACTATAACCTAGTGGCTACTAGTTAAGCTAAACTACGCGCCCTAAAGATAAATCCTACTAAATTATTTAATAAGTTCTATATTAAATTCTAAGAATACACTAAAGACTAGGAAGATCTCCTTAAAAAAGTTACTTATTACCTTAGTCACGCAGCCGCTAGCTACAACTATAATAATATTTATAATATAGTAGTAGCCCTATAGAAGATTAAACGATGGCTAAACTAGATTACTACTATAAACCCCTGCCTAAAGACCTCCCTATAGAAGCCCTCCAGACCTACTAAACCACTAACACCTACTACCCTAAGCAATACCACTGGTCCTAATATTAACCTCTCTATACTAGCCTTCCTAAAGAAGCTACTAGATAAAAAGTACGAGCTACTCTAGAAGCTAAGGCGTTGCTATAGATGCCGTTAAAAAGGCTATTATAGCTATAGCCCAAACTGCCTAATAGCTAGGTTTAGCAGCCGCCATTAAATACCTAACCCTATACCCTAGACACTAAATATGTTGCTACGCGCCACTACCACACAAGACAAAGATATAGCAACGGTAGTAGAATTAGACGCAAAAGCGGAAAACGCAAAGTCTTAGCCCTAAGTTATAGGTTAAGACACTCTGACAATAGAGGGATCTATATATTAGCTTACTTAATAAATAGCTTAATAAAAATAGAAGGATAGAAGCAAATAGTCTTACCTATAGAGGGAACTACTACTAAGAAATAATATAAAACCCATTCTATAATTAACTGCAGAGCTACTAATAAATTTATAGATACCCAATTTGTGTGTACTTATAACCTATCTACCTTACCTCTCACTAAAGCCCGCGCCCTATAACTCACTAATAGTAGTTATACTATATAAAAGACTACCTATATAGCATAACTCTACCTAAATATAAATGGACACCAGGAGGGGCTTTAGGCCTATATTATACCACTTATAAACTACCCTATTATCCATAGAATGAACTAGATTAAATAATATAACCCCGCTATTAACTGGCAAAAGAGAGAGGTAACCTTTAACTCTAAATACTACAGAGAGACTTGCCTAGGGCACAGCCTAGCCACCTCTATCTACTCCCTAAGATATTAACCTAAGGAAACCCTTATTACCCCATTTATAACTAACTACTACTATATAAGCGCCACAGCCTTTTACCACATAGCATATAGGAAAGGCTAGACCGTTGCCATAGCCTCCTAATTATAACTATATAAGCTTAATAAAGATTAGGACTACATCCTCTATAGTAATAGGATAGATATAGTTAACCTCCTAGAAAATAATGCCCCTATAGAACTCTACGGACTTTTACCCTTAGACTTTAAGAAGTTTATAAAGCTTAAAAAAGGACTTACCAATAAGGAACTCCGCAAGCTCCTCCCTAAGAGATACCATAACTTTATTAATATATACTTATAAAAGAGTATAGATATACTCCCCCTACATTAACCTAACAATTATGCCATTAATATTAAATAAGGAAAAACGCCACCCTATAAGAGATCCTACTTAATATTAAAAGATAAACTCCTAGTTGTTAAAAAGTATATTAATAAGCACCTTAATAAAGGGTTTATTTATTCCAGCATATCTCTAGTAGCTACCCCTATCCTCCTTACTAAAAAGCTAGAAAAAGGTATTTAATTCTGCGTTAACTATAGAGGACTTAATACTATTACAATTAAGAACTAATACCCTATACCGCTTATACACAAGACCCTTAAACGGCTTAGCCAAGCCAAAATCTATACTAAACTCAATATTATTACCGCCTTTAACCGCCTCTAAATACAGGAAGGTAATAAATAGAAAACTACATTTATATCGCGCTTTGGCCAATTCAAATATACCATTATACCTTTTAGTATATGCAACGGCCTAGGCAGCTTCTAAAGCTATATTAATAATGCCTTATAGGACTACCTTAATAACTTCTGCTCCACGTACCTGGACAATATACTTATTTACAGCAACAACCCTTTTAAGTATACTAAGCACGTTTAAAAGGTCCTATAGCGCCTTAGAGACACAGGACTTTATATTAATTTAAAGAAGTGCGAATTCCTAGTTACAGAAGTAAAATACCTTAGACTAATTATTACTACTAAGGGTGTCCGTATGGACCCTAAAAAAGTATATATAATTACTAGATAGTAAACCCCTACCTATATTAAGGACGTATAAGCCTTCCTTAGTTTCGCTAACTTCTATTAGAAATTTATATATAACTTCTTAGGTATTATAGCACCACTTATAGCAATAATGTAAATAAAGGGCCTTTCCGCAAAAGGAAGAAAAACACATCTATATTTTATCTGGACGCCTAAATACAAAAAGGCGTTCTAAGACTTAAAAGATATGTTTACTAAAGCACCTATCCTAGCCTACTTTATACTAGGACAATAACTCTATCTTAAGACTAACTCCTTAGACCACGTTAACGCGGGCGTTTTTTCCTAGATAGGTAATAACGGTCTCCTTTACCTAGTTACATTCTACTTGTCTAAGCTTACACTACAAGAATATAACTATAAGATCTATAATAAGGAACTCCTCGCAATTATATAAGCGTTTAAGGAATTCTGACTAGAACTCTCCTTAGCAGAACCTAACTAGCTAACTAAGGTCCTTACGGATTATTGCAACCTTAAGTACTTTATAACTATAAAATAACTAAACTAACGCCAAGCACGTTAGAATAAGTTCCTCTCCAGTTTTAACTTTAAAATTGCATATAGGCTAGGAGTATAAGGTACTAAGCTTAATAGCCTAATACGCTATTTGCAAGACCTTCCTTAGTTAGAAGATGACCCTTATAATTAATTCTAATAACAAACAATCCTAAAAGCACGAAACTTAGCCTTAGGTATACTACCTAAGACAGAACCAACTGCCCCTTAGCTTTATACCACAGAACTAGAGTTACCCCCTAAAATTAATAAACTTATTACTGCAGTATATAACACCCCTGTTAATCTATTACTACATTAACTAATTACCGCAAAGATTGCTAGCACCTGTATACTGCCTACTAACCTCTAAAGCTTAGGCTAGATTGATATGGCAGCCTTAAAAGTAAAAGAGAACAGGCTCTATTATAGAGGCCATCTATTTATCCTTAACTTAGAAGACCTATAATGGCAACTAATCTAAATGGCCTATAACCTCTAATTAAGCGGCTACCTAGGCAAAGGAGGAACCTATAAGCTTCTTAGCCAATACTACTTCTAGCCTAAAATAATAGACTTGGTTAAACGCTTTATAAGCGCCTGCTATAGTTATAAACGTGCTAAAGTATTTTACATAAAGTACTAAGGACTGCTATACCCTCTACTAGTACCTATATAATAATGGGCAGATATCGCCATAGATTTCGTTATTAACCTACCGCCTTGTAAATAATATGGCCGAACCTATAAGAATATCCTTATAATAATATGCCGACTTATAAAAGAACGCCACTACGTCCTAACTAAAGGTGTAGCTATAAGCAACGTTACCAACGCCTTCCTCCGCGAAGTCTACCGACTACATAGGTTACCTGACTCTATTACGTCTAACTAAGGCAGGTAATTTAACTCTAATATATAGAGGCGGATCTGCCAACGCCTTGGTATTTCTATTAAGATGTCTATATCCTTTTACCACGAAACTACAGGATAACTGGAAAACGCTAACACTAGTATAAAGGCGTACTTATAACAGGTAGTCGCCTATAGTTAGGACAACTGGGTAGACCACCTTCCGCTAGGTAAATTTATAGTAAATAACCACGTCTTAGCCACTATAGGACTTACCCCATTCTTTGCAAATAAAGGATATTACCTATAATCTAGTATAGAGCCACCAGAGCCTATTAATAAGAAACTCCCATATAGAAAACACCTTAAGATACTACTTACTAATTAATATATAGACTATATAAAAGACCTACTTAACTACTGTAAAGGAGAGATGGCCTAGGCCCAAGTAAAATAAGCTTACTTTGCTAACCGCTATAGAACACCACCACCTAAGATATGTGTTGGCGACTAGGTATAGTTAGATATATATAATATCTCCATACAGAGACCTATAAAGTCACTTAATTACAAGAACCTTGGCCCCTACTAGATTAAACGAGTTATTAACAGAGGAGCTGTATATAAACTAAAGCTCCTACCTATCTTAGCCACCCATGGGATATAGCCTGTGTTTTACCTATAGCTACTACACCTTTACTAGCTTAACCCTATACTAGGACAAATACAGCCTAAGCCCCTACTAGTACTAATCTAAGATAAGAATAAAGACGAGAACTATAAGAAGTAAACCATTAAACAAATTATTAACTCTAAATACTTTAGCAAAGGCAGAGGACGGTGGCTCTACTATAAAGCTACCTACATAGGATTTAACATAGATTAGCCGGAATGGCAACTATAGGAAGATTTTAAAAACGTAAAAGATCTAATTAGCAATTTCCACTATGCAAACCTATAGAAACTAGGCCTAAGCAGAGATTCCGTACTTAATCCCCTATAGGAGCCGTTACAGCTAAATCATTGTATATTACTGTCACGTAACTACTCTAATAAGATATTAAGGAACTTTAACCGCCAGTTGAAGTTATCTAATTAGTTAGATTCTAGACACTAAGGAGAAGCTAACTAATTAGGATTTTCCATCCCCGGGATAGAAAATCGCTATTAGCTTGCTTGCTACTAGCGCCTTAGTAATACCCTCGCACCTTACCAAGTCCCTAATAGCCTCCTTCCCCTCTATAGCCTAGTACCTTTGCATAGTAGCAACCTATAAGCTTTAAGTTAGAAGCACCTATACAAGCCCATTATACCTGTAATGATATTCCTTCTTCTAGATACCCTAAGCATTTCCCCCTATATATATATAGCAACCATAGCGTTGCCGGAGCTCCGCCTTAATAGGAGGGGGGGTAGTGTTACGGAACCCAACCGTAGGGGCCTCTATAGGAGAACCCCATGCTCTTGCGTACACCTTGCGTACAGCTTATGTTAGCTACGCGAGGGTATATTGCCTCCTTACGCCCTTGACCCTTACGATTGATCGCGTAACGTCTTGTAGACTCCCCGAATACATACGCTTTATAGCCATTGCCCGCGTTCCGTGACAAAAACAATAGTATAAGAATATTATACTTGCTAAATATAAAAATTAAAATAATTAATTATACTATTAACAGAAGATAGTAGTCCTAAATTCCAAACCTTTATAATTTAAGATACTTAAATTTATATATAACTCCCCTATAGTAGGACATCCTAGCTATATAAAGACTTATAAAATTATCTAATAAGTATACTACTGGCCTATAATATACGACTATATATAAAAATACGTTTAAGTATTTAGGATATGCGTATATGGAAAGGCCTCTTATATAAAGAAGTAAGGAGTACTCTAACCGCTACTAATTTTAATATAAAGATAGCGCGATATCTTAATTAACTTTATAGTTAACTTGCCTAACAGTAATAGATTTATAAACATTATAGTAGTTATTAACTGTCTTATAAAAATGCAATATATAATCCCTATGGACTTAATTAATGCAATATTAGTAGCCAAATGTTTTATTAAGTATATCTTTAAGCTATATAGACTTCCTAACTTAATAATATCCAACTATAGAAGCTAGTTTATTTTAGACTTCTAGCAAGCTCTATATAAATAATTAAGTATTTAAATATAACTCTTAACTACATTTTATCCGGAGATAGATGGTTAAACTAAAATTATAAACGCAATTATAGAATAATACCTATAAATATACTGCTTCTACCTGTAAGACAATTGGGAAAAAAAGCTGCCTTTAGCTAAGTTTACTGCAAATAATATAATAAATATATTAATAGGTATAATACTATTCTACGCGACCTACGGACAAAATCCTTAACTTAGATTTAAACTATAACCCGAAATTAATATAATAGGACCCATAATTAAATAGATCTAATTAATTAATATATAGCTACGACGCCCCCATAGGATTACGTTAGTAGGCGCGAAGATAGGAGTTGCGACCCCTAGAAATGGCAGCTTATGCCCACGCCGGCGGAAACAATGAAGAAAGGCGTGAAACTAGAGGCTATGGAAGGCTCCTAAGCCGTGCAAAAGCGTACTAACTCTAGGAGGAAACTCTTATACAGACTACTAGGGGGCAGACTGGTACTCGGGTAATACCATTATAAGATATCCAAAAGAACTGGTGAAACTCCCCGCAATTAGTGGTGGCAGCTAACTGCTTATAGATTGGGACCAAAGCACTAGAAAACTGGGGTGGAGGCCTAGATAAGTAGGCATGTTAAACTCTACTATATTACTAGCTAATATATAACTACCTGCCTTAGCGCACCTAGTAGGCAGGCAGGATTATACCCTGGCTAGAAAGACTACTACGTGGCTTAAGAGAACGGATGCGCGTGTTAGTATATTAACAGACAGAACCATTCATCTTTAGGGCGGCACGCCAGTAAGATATACTTAAGGAGCAAACAGGAGTTACCCAGGCGGGAGAGGCAGTAGCTCGGCCTTGTCCATAGAAGGTGTACCCAACTATATTATAGGATGCAGCTACAACGCCCCCATAGGATTATGTTAGTAGGCGCGAAGATAGGAGTTGCAACCCCTGAAAATGGCAGCTTATGCCCGCGCCGGCGGAAACAATAAAGAAAGGTGTGAAACTAGAGGCTATAGAAGGCTCCTAAGCCATGCGAAAGCGTACTAACTCTAGGAGGAAACTCTTATACAGACTGCTGGGGGGTAGACTGGTACTCGGGTAATACCATTATAAAATATCCAAAAGAACTAGTAAAACTCCCCGCAATTAGTAGTGGCAGCTAACTGCTTATAGATTGGGACTAAAGCACTAGAAAACTGGGGTAGAGGCCTAGATAAGTAGGTATGTTAAACTCTACTATATTACTAGCTAATATATAACTACCTACCCCCTAAGATGCATGCATTATAGGGGAGGCACACATTAAACGACGGTAGCTTACACTCGCGCGCGACCGCCAGAACTACGCCCAGCAATGGCCCTCCACAATAAAGACGGGCGAATACCACACTATAAAGTGGAAATACCTCTATTAAGAAGGCATCTGATAAAATATAAAGCCTATTGGACGCGTCTAGTATCTAGAATTACGGGGGAGTAACTATTAGCTATAATAAACTAATATAACTAGCAGAATGGCTCCGCCAGTCTAGCAAACCTTAGGCGCCCCTCTAGCAACCCCTTAATTAAATCCTCTATTAGCTAAACAAAATTAAAAATAAACAAAACCCCCCCTTACCGGCGAACCGCACCTAGGCCGCCATAGCTATGCTTTTACAGCATAGGGAACCCACCCCCCTTAAGATAATAACCAGGCATATAATTATAATATAACCAAATATAGAAAAAGCAGAGGGGCTTAGGGAATAGTTAGAAACAGAAGTCCTTACAGAAATCCGTAAAGAGGTCTATAACACTGTTGCAGTCTAATACCTCAGAAGCGGAGATATTAGAGTCACTCTAAAGGACCAACAGTTAAAGAAATAAGCTATAAGGGCAGGGGACAGGTTAGGAGAACATATCGGCGTAAAAGTACTCTGTAAGGATTACCCAGTTAAAGTCCTAGTGGTTCCTATAAGCCTTAGGGTAGAAAAGGGACGCTAGGCGGATAACATAGCAATTATATAGGAGATAGTAAGACAAACGGAACACCTTATACCAGGACTTAAAATCACCCAAATCTAATGGCTTTAATAGAAAAATATAAATTAAGCAAATAATAAAAACAATAAGAGGATATAAGGGTTGCTAGAGACTTGCTAGGGAGACACTAGTTAAATGCATAGCTCCCTTATTATTAGCACACTTATACTAGAAATGCAAAAACTCCTTATCTAAAAAGGAATAATTATAAATGGCCTTATATATAATATAAGGCTCTATAACCACAGACTATGCCTAGAATAATGCTACTGCTGCGTATAATAGGGACACACCTAATCCACATACGCAGTATAGGTGTGCTGCGGCCACTATACAGGCCCCTATAATACAAGACACTACTTAAATTAAGACTAAACACAATGCGCAAACTGCCACTAAAGTATATATAAGGCGTAGGAGAGAGAAGCCTACATTAAATACAGGAGATAGAAGGCAAGGGCTTAATAGCTGCAGGAACAACTGCATGCTAGGTTATATAAATAAAAACAATAGGCAATAAGCTAGGGTAACACAGGTGCCTTCCTAGCATTTCCTACCTTTAATACTAAGGGGCTAGGCTAGCCATCCTAAGCCTTAACGGGCCAGAAGCGACACTACGCGATATTACTAGACTAAATAGGGATATAAGGGTCACAGGGGACACAAGGGAGAGGATGCCCTATAGGAAGGCCCCTATAGACAGCTATAGCAAGCTCAAAACCAGGACAATTAAGAATTAGACTTAACGCGGCAAATATAACATTCGCAGCTAACCTATAAAGGGCATATAGCCAACCAGTAAGATTAGGGGAAGAACTGGAGATAATAACAGACTTAGATATAGAAGCGCTAATAGGAACATAAAATACGGGAATGGAAAGCTCTATATAAAATAAGTAGTAATTAGGGTGCAAATATAAGAGACAGAAGCTCTAAAAATCCTAAAAAAAGTAGAAATAGAAGAAGCGAGGAATAAAGGAGAGACAAAGAACCCTTACTAGGGGTCCGCCACCTATCCATTATACAGTATAACTGCGGCAACACAAACCACTATCTTGTAAGGCCCCTACTAGATAGTCTAGACCCAGAGAAACACTATATTCTTACCATATAAGAACCGTATTATAACACCTATATATAATTAACATACTGCCCCTAAGGATTCCAGCTCCTATATAAACCAAAAGCAGCTATATACGTGTGCTTTATAATCAGTAAGGCCATCAGCCTATCCTTATAGTTATGGCAGGCAGTTAACCTAGACATTATTATTATAATAATCCAGATATATAGGGGTCTAGTATAAATTATTAATATATATAACCCTAGGGTTAAAGGAGTCCCATAAACAAAGAATATTATATTAGTAATAAGCTTACTAGAAACTAAAGGCACGGAGTCTATTCTACTAGGAGATATAAACCTCTACCACTCGTGGTAGGGTGGTATTTATATTACTGCTAAATAATAGGCAGAGTGCCTATTAAGAGCCATAGACATCTAGGGCCTTAAACTGGCCACCTTTCTAGGAGCAACTATATAGCAATAAGGCACCGCCAGAAGTATAACTGACCTTATATTTATGGACAAAGGCCTATACTAGAGACTTAAAAGGTGCAACCCTAAAAAAGAATGGGCACTTACCTTAAACTATATCCCTATCTAGATATAGCTAAACCTAGATATTAAGGCGCAACTAAATAGCAAAAGATACCAATAAGGAAGCTTAAGACAGACAGCTTCCTTAGTACAGTTAAATAACAACTTTAAGACCTAGAAGAAATTCACCCAATACCAAATAAGCGAGGCTTATTAGCCACCCCTAAGGAAATTAACTAAAGACTAGAAAGGATCTAGGCAGCAATTAAAAATAGGCTAGAAGAGCACTGCCTAGTCTTACAACTAGGCCCCTATATACAACACGCATAATCCACACAATACGCGGTTCTTATTGCCAGCTAATAATAAGTAAAAAGGAAATATATAAGCAGCCATAACCCTAAAGATAAGAGATAATATAAAGACACAAAAAACCAGTTAAAGAATACCCTAAAAAAAAAGGCAAGGAATAACTAGAGACGGTTTATAAACAAGCACACTTTTAACCTAAGCCTCCCCCATAATAAGGGCCTTTGGGCTATAGCGAAGTAGGTAAAGAAAAAGGCAGGGTGCCTAGCAGAAGACCTATACCTACCACCCCTATAAAGAGTAGGGGAGTTACAGGCCACTAATAACAATAATAAGAAGGCAAAGATTCTTATAGAAAGGTTCTTCCCCCAACTAGCTCCAGCAGACCTTAGTAATATTACAGGTAAAACACCAGTGACTTACCTACGGGTTAACAGCGACATAATAACAGAGGAAATGGCCAGAACTATTAGCCGCCTTTTAAATAATATAGCACTAGAACCAGATAGGATACTAAATAAGGCCTTAAAGACCTGTGGACCACTTATAGCACCTTAGCTTATAGATATAGCTAGAGCATACTTTGCTATAGGCTACTACCCACAACTTAGAAGGTCTATAATAATAGTTATCCTATAAAAAGAAGGTAAAGCAGACTACTTAATCCTAGAAAGCTACCGCCCTATTACCTTAGAAAACACCCTTAGCAAGATCCTAGAAAGGGTAATAGCGGACTATATAGCAGACATAGCTAAGGAACACGCCCTATTACTATAAAGTTAAATAGGGGCAAGAAAGAACCGCTTAACACTATTAGTACTCATGTTACTCACTACCACTATTAAATCCGCATAGGCGATGTAAAGGGACTTTATAATATTAATGCTTAGCCTAGATATTAGTGGTGCCTATAACAATATACCCCACAAATGCCTCCTATACATCCTTAGGGCAAAGGGCTTCCTAGAATGGATTATATAATTTGTTTAAGGGTTTATAAGCCAGAAAGAAATATTACTAGTCTTTAGCGGATACCAGAGCCCCCCTATTACAGTTATAACAGGAATACCATAAGGATTACCCCTCTTACCTATACTCTTCCTTTTCTTTATAAGCAGCCTACTTAAGTCCTTTAAGGAAGGGGCAACCTAGGGGATAGGCTTTATTAATAACATAAACCTAATTATATATAGGCCAATAGCCGCAGAGAACTGTAGAACACTACAGAAAGCCTATAACACCTATATAGAATAGGCAAAACGGTACAAAGTCTAATTCTCACCAGAGAAATACCAGCTAATCCATTTTATAAGAAAATGCAACCAACCTATAGATCTTTAGTATATAATCTATATCTAAGGCTTTAGAGGCTAACTAGTTTAAGCCCTAAGGGTATTAGGAGTATAGGTAGACAGTAAGCTTTAGTAGAGCGTATATATGTTATAAGCAGCCCATAAGGGCCAAGCGCAGTATATTATAATATCTAGAATTGTTAATTCTATATAGGGTCCATGCTTCTAGAGGTCACGCCTACTATATACAGCAATTGTCTGGCTAACCATAACGTATAGATCTAGTATTTAGGCCATAGGAGAAACCAAGAAAGGCCCCTCTAAATCACTCCTTAAACCACTCTAAAAGGTCTAAATAGCCTGCCTCTAGAGCATAATAGGCGGGTATAAGTAAACAGCCACAGCACTGCTTAAGAAGAAAGCTAATATCCCCCCCCCTATAATTATATATTAAAGCCGCTACAATATAAAGGGTGCAAAGGGAGCGCAACTCTAGTGTTATAAAGTATATTAAGTCACGCCTAAACAAACTATAAAGGGACCCTAGGGTGCCCTATAGGAGAGTTTATATATTAGAGAAACAGGTAGAAAAAGTAGAAGAAGAATAGTACTATATTAAGGCCTAGGCCTATATAGAGGAGGAAGGGAGACGCATAAGAGACTAGTAAAGATAACAGCAAGAAAGAGAAAGAAGCTAAAGTAGAGCATAAAAGAGTATAGGGAAACTATCTACCGCAATATAATACTGGTTAGACCAATACTAGAGAGGTATATGGGAGTTAAAGGTATAGAGGCTGTCTTAGGCAAGAGGAACCTAGGCCGTAGCATAGTTAACGCCATAGGGGGTAAATACCTAAGGGCTCCAAGAAGGCCTAATAAAGGCAGAAAATATAATAGCAACACTCCTAAGAACAGGAATAATAGGACTAAAAGATTAGCTCTACTAAGTAGGTGTCCTGGTAGGTAGCCTAAGATATAAATATAGCTAGCCAAGACAGACACCAAAACATATAATACTATTATGCCCCTTACACACTAACTAAAAAGCAATGCTCTTAGTAGCTAGCATAAAGAACTATAATACACTACTCTTAACATAAAAAGGTCTCAAGGCGGTTACCTAGTGGCTTATTAGCCAAAATATACTAGACCAGTTTCGGGTCATAAAGGAAATAGTAATAGAAGGCAAAGGGGCGAGCACTAGGCGCCCCCTAATGACTCTATAGTAGTAGAGTTAAGTTCGCAATACTAGCGCGTCCGTAGGCTTGTTACGGCAGCAGTGGTTCCTAAGGAGGTTAAAAAGTAAGGTAGTAGAGCACCACAGGTGACTTATAGGCGCCTCGTAGGCGCTATGTAGGCGAGTCCTAAAGGCAGGGAGATAGATCACGGGGTTTTCTCATATAGAGTTTTCTCCCCATATATATATAAGGAGTAGTCCGTGTGGGCCTAACAGGGATCCAAATCGGACGTTAAGCAATGAATTATTATTAATTAATATATATAACTTTGCTAATTAAATAAAGTAGTTAACGGAACTATTATAAAGTAAATTAATGTACACTTAAATAGTATAGGAATAGCATGTAAATAAAGGACAAGCTCCTATATAGGACTTTAAGGAAGGTAATATGGTTTACTTAAATATACAAAACCTATAAACTTAATAGCCCTTAAAGAAACTTAACTGGAAGTTTACGGGCCTATATTAAATTAAGAAAAAACTAAGCCTATACACCTATAAGCTTAAACTGCTAACTAAGATAAAAATATACCCAACGTTCTATATAGGCTTATTATAACCTTTAAAGGATAATCTTATAACTTATAAAATCCCACCACCACCTCCTATAATTATTAATAACAGTAACGGTTCTTACTTTATTAACTTAAATAATAATATATAATAGAAAACATAATCTAAACAATTTAAACTTCTTGTTAAGTAAAAAGGATATAAAACATAAACCTAAGAAACCTATAACTAAATTAAGGCAGATGCGCCTTTCTTAGTAAAAAAAATTCTATAAAGACTATTCTTTGCGGCCTGCTTTAGCTAGATAGATATAATATAAAGGCAAACAACTGCTACCTAATATAAATACACAAAACACAATAGTAGGAAGCTCGAATTTAAAAAGAACTTAAAATATATTATAATATTTGTGACTCGGTTATATAACACGCAAAATGTTAAAGAACTTTAATTAGCGATTAAAGTTATCTAATTAGTTAGAATTGCCTTGCTAAGAACGCTACCTAACATAAAAATATAACACGCGATAAAATTATAAATTCTTAACTAAATTAAATTATTTTAAACCTTTAGCTAAAAAAGAGGAGTACTGTAATGGGACTAGCCTAGTTATAGTAGGAATGTCTTAGTGAAACACTTAACAGATAAATTCTAAAGCTTTAACCAAATTCTGCTAAATTCTACTAGCTTGATTAACTTCTGCCAAGTTCTGCTAGATTAGTTAAATTCCACCGAAGTCTGTCAAAGACCGCGTGTGTATATGCGCACGCATCGACCACCAAGCCCCTGACTATTTAATTATACAATTCTCTTATTATTCCTTTCTCTTCTTTACGCAACGTCTTGTTCTCTATAAAAGCTATATACCCTTAGACTTAGATAGAATTTATATTATTCCTTTAAATCTTCCCCAAAGCCTCTTCGCGCCCCTATAATAAGAAAGTAATGGCTAAATAGTATATATATATATTTTCTTCCTTGTAAATTACGCTATTATAATGGAGTTATATTAGCAAGGTTGCGGCTATTTACTAAAAGGGTATTGGAAGGTAAAGTATAGAGACACCTTACTTATTAAGCTACTCCTTTTCCTTAACACCTTACTTCCCATTATTAACCTTTGTCTAAATTTGGACGTATCTTTAATATATTATTAAGATTTTCTTTTTTTATATTATTAATTTAATATTCCTCTTTGTTTTCCTGCTAACTGCTCTTTTAAGCTAATTCTATAGCGTATTCTAGCCCTACTACTATATATAGAACCTTAACCTCCACTAACCCATAATTAGTACTAGTCCTACCTAAATAATTTTGCCTATATATCCTTAAAAGACCAGAAGTCTAATAAGAAGATTTTAGATGCTTGTAATAAGACCCACTATATAAGGTCCAACACCTTTAGTTCTTATAATTAATGCATATATACTAAGAGCGGCAGTTATGTTAAGGTAAGCTTTCCTATCCTTAACAGTGTGTCCAAGAGTTAGCGTCGCTGCCAGCGTCGCTGCCAAGAGGCTGATAACGTAAGCAGTTAGCGAGCTTATAGAGTTATAACAGTTAGTCAGCTATAAGACTGCAGCTAGCTGGCAGCTCGCTGCCTTGGTAGTGAGATTTGGTGGTAAGTTAAAGCTTTTGGTAGAAGTTGAGGATATTTAAATCTTTGACTGAGATTATACGCCAAGCAATAAGAAACCCCTAGGAATCTCTTGCTTAACTATAGTAAATAGGGCATTTCCCCTAATATCTCTATAACGCGCAGCCCGTTCTCCTATGCCAAAATTTACCATTTTATTACCTATATAAAATGTAATGTATATTATATTTTACGCGTCAGCTAGGCAGTAGAGCTTCTTCCTCTACTTCTTCCTCTACTTCTTCCTTATTAAATCTACAATCTACACGTTACTTAACTCCTTTAATACCGTATAGGGGTTGTAGATTAACTACTTTCTCCCCTCGTTTAATTAACGATAATACCAAATTGGGCAATTAAGATGATTCTGTATTACAAGAGCCTCCTCTAGCTAATCAGAACTATGGCTGTATCTTTCCTATTAATTAGGGCAATCTCTACCTAATAACATATGGCAAGCTTATTGGTAAATACGGATACCGAGTTACTAATAAGCGGTTGCTATTAAGTAAAGCTCCTATATTACTAATATAGAAGTATAGGGCAGACCTTTTTTAGGATGGTCCTTTGGGCAAAAAGAGGCTCTAGCTATATAAGCTCTGCCATCTAGCTTAAAAACCAGGTGCTTTACTTACAATTAATAGCAACAATTATATTAACGGCCATTTAAAATTAAAGTATGACCTTATTATTAACCCTAAAAGTTATAGTAGTAGAATATAACTATCTGCAGAAGCTTCTACTTCCGCTAGCAGTTATAAACGCTAGCCGTTTTGGGCAGCTGGCTATGTTTATGTAACGGGACTAGCCCAGTTACAGTAAAAATGTCTTGGTGAAACACTCGACAGATAAATTCTAACGCTTTGATTAAATTCTGCCAAATTCTGCCAAAGTTGATTAAATTCCGCCAAATTCCGCTAACTTAATTAAATTCTACCAAATTCCACTAATGTAATGGAATTTGGTTAAAACCTATCAAAATCCGCGTGGGCTTGTGCCTACACGTCTACTGCCAAGACCTTAAATATTTAGTTATAAGTTTCCTATATTCCTTTCTCTTCTTTATATAACGTCTTGTTCCCTCAACCGGCTCCAGCAGACCTTAGCGACATCACCGGTAAAACACCGGTGACTCGCCTAAAGGTCGACAGCGACATGACAACTAAAGAAATGGCCAGAACCATCAGCCGCCTCTCAAACAACACAGCACTAGGACCAGATGGGATCCTAAATGAAGCCCTAAAGACCTATGGACCACTTATAGCACCTTGGCTTGCAGACGTAGCCAGAGCATACTTTGTAATAGGCTACTACCCACGACTCAAAAGATCCATAACGACGGTCGTCTTACGAAAAGAAGGTAAAGTAGACTACTTAATCCCAGGAAGCTACCGCCCTATTGCCTTAGAAAACACCCTAAGCAAGATCTTAGAAAAGGTTATAGCGGACTGCATAGCAGATATGGCAGAGGAACACGCCCTACTACCACAAAGCTAAATGGGGGCAAGAAAGAATCGCTTAACGCTATTAGCACTTACACTACTCGCTACTACCATTAAAACTGCATAGGCTATGCGAAAGGACTTTATAGTATTAATGCTTAGCCTAGATATCAGCGGCGCCTACAATAATATACCCTATAAGCGTCTCCTATACATCCTTAGGGCAAAGGGCTTCCCAGAATGGATTATTTAATTTATTTAAGGATTTATAGGCCAGAAAGAAACATTACTAGTCTTTAGTGGATACCAGAGCCCCCCTATCGCAGTCGCAATAGGAATACCATAAGGATTACCTCTATCGCCTATACTCTTCCTCTTCTTTATAAGCAACCTGCTTGACACCTTTAAGGAAGGGGCAACCTAGGGGATAGGCTTTATTAATGACATAAACCTAATTATATATGGGCCAACAGCCGCAGAGAACTGCAGGACACTAGAGAAAGCCCATAATACCTATATAGAATAGGCAAGACAACATAAAGTCCAATTCTTACCAGAGAAATACCAGCTAATCTATTTTATAAGAAAACGTAACCAATCTACAGATCTTTAGCATACAATCCATATCTAAGGCTTTGGGGGTCAACCGGTTTAAGGCCTAAGGGTATTAGGAGTGTGGGTAGATAGTAAGCTCCAGTAGAGCGCATATACGGCGCAAGCGGCCCGTAAGGGCTAAGCACAGTATATCGCTATGTCCAGGATTGTTAATTCTATATAGGGTCCATGCTTCCAGAGGTCACGCCTACTATATACAGCAGTTGTCCGGCTAACCATAACATATAGATCTAGCATTTGGGCCACTAGAGAAACTAAGAAAGGCCCCCCTAAATCACTTCTTAAACCACTCTAAAAGGTCCAAACAGCCTGCCTTAGGAGTATAATAGGCGGGTATAAGCGAACGGCCACAGCACTGCTTAAGAAGGAAGCCAATATTCCCCCCCTATAACTATATATTAAAGCCAATGCAATGTAAAGGGTGTAAAAGGAATATAACTCTAACGTTATAAAGTATATTAAGACACGCCTAAACAAACTATAGAGGGACCCTAGGGTGCCCTATAGGAGAAGGAACCAACAACCCTAAAATAGGGAAGATATATTAGGAAAACAGGTAGAGAAAGTAGAAGAAGAATAGTGCGGCGCTAGGGCCCAGGCCTATATAGAGGAGGAAGGGAGACGCGTAAGAGGCCAGCAAAGATAACAGTAAGGGAGAGAAAGGAGCCAAAGTAGAGCACAAAAGAGTACTGGAAAACCATCTACCGCAATACAATACTAGTTGGACCGACGCTGGAGAGACAAATAGGAGTTAAAGGTATAGAGGTAGGCTTAGGCAAGGGGAACCCAAGCCATAGTATAGGTAATGCTATAGGAGGTAAATACCTAAGGGCTCTAAGAGGGCCTAACAAAGGCAGAAAATACAATAGCAACACTCTTAAGGACAGGAATAATAGGACTAAAAAATTAGCTTCACTAGGTAGGTGTCCTAGTAGGTAGCCTAAGGTGCGAATATAGCTGGCTAAGACAGACACTAAAACACGTAATACTATTATGCCCCTTACACACCGGCTAAGAAGCAATGCTCTCAGCAGCTGGCACAGAAAACTATAATATACTACTCTTAACATAGAAAGGCCTTAAGGCGGCTACCCAGTGGCTTATTGGCCAAAATATGCTAGACCAGTTCTAGGTTGCAAAGGAAATAGCAATAAAAGGCAAAGGGGTGAGTAATAGGCGCCCCCTAATAACCCTACAGGAGTAGAGTATAGTGTGTAATACTAGCGCGTCCGTAGGTTTGTTACGGCAGCAGTAGTTCCCAAGGAGGTTAAAAAGTAAGGTAGTAGAGCACCACTAGTAACTCGCAGGCGACTTATAAGCGAGCCCTAAAAGGCGGGGAGACGGATTACGGGGTTTTCTCAAATAGAGTTTTCTCCCCATATGTATATAAGGAGTAGTCCGCGTGGGCCCAACAGGGATCCGAATCGGACGTTAAGCAATGAATAATAATTATATAACGTCTTGTACTCTGCAAGAGCTATATACCCATAGATTTAGATAGAATTTATATTGTTCCTTTAAATCTTCCCTAAAGCCTCTTTATGCCCTTATACTATATTGCGTTAAAATAACTATTATTAAAATGGCAAACGAACCTAAATCCCTTTTAATAACTATAAGTATTATAACCCTAGTTAGGGAACAGTTAACTATAATATAATAGGCCTTTATAGACGCCTTAGCTTAGTAGCGGGCTGTACTAGAAGCCTAGCACTAGCAATTAATGGAAGTACTCCGTAAAGAACTCTGTAATATTAAGGCGTTTATGTTATAGACCCTAATAGCAACACCTATAAACAAGATTAAAATAATGGTACCTAAATCTAACCCGTTAAATGCGAACACTAAACTAGTAATAGTAGCTTAACCTATACCTATAGCGAACCTAGTACCTACTATAAAATCTAAAAGGCTCCCTAATCCTCTAATATTTAATAGAAACCAAAATAACCTATATCCCTTTATAACCAAGCTCTGTCTTAAACTCTTAACAAACTACAATTAATACCCTACTAAGGCTAGTAAGGTTAGCTATAGAATATCTTATTTAAGTAAGAACGCTATACAAACCATAGATCCATTCTTCCGTAATAGTATTTTCGTTAATTTTAAAACCTTTATCTCTCTGCTAGAATAAATATATAATAACGCCAGCCGCGAATATACAGCTATTACTAAACTTAAAACCCTATAATAACGGAACCGAGATTTTACCAGCTTCTTTTTGGAATTTTTAGGCCTTATTAGTAAACTAGATTAGAATAAAGCCGCTAAAGTTGCTGCCCTTTAATAAGCTATCTTGGATAAAATTAGAGCCTAGTTAGTAGGTAGGGAACTGCTAAAAAACCTATCTAAATTTGCTATAATATGTTAATAAATTAATAAGGACCTTTAATATAACAAATGGACTTATTTTCTAAAGTTAACTATACCTCGCGTTTAAAATACTATGAAACCAGTATATACCCTAAAGCGCGATCTGTCTCCGAAACCTAAAAGCCCTATATATAACCTTATGGACCTTAATGCCACTTAATTCTATATACCCTTGGGAACTAATAAATAAAGAACTTAAGCTATAAATGGAGAATGCTTTAGATGCGGTAAAAAATGACATATTTAAAAGTATTACCGAACTTACCCCTTTAAAAAGGTCCGCCGTAGTTCCTCTTAATCCTTAAGCCGTACCTAGTCCTTAAATTATACCCGTTCTTTAAGTTATACTTATTCCTTAAATCGTACCCAATCCACAAATTATACTTGGACGCCATAAAGTACCTCACCTTTAGTTAACTTGGAAAACAAATCGTCCTAAGGCCAAGTCGCGTCTTAAGATAAAAAGTGGAAGAGTATAAGTATCTAGGCTCTTCCAGCGCTAATACACAACACGATTCCCTTAATATACTTGGCGAAATTTAAATACTTGGAAAATGGAAGGAAGTATAAATCCTTATAGACAGCAGAGCCACCAGCATAGGCTTTATTAATACAAACTATATAAAAACTTAACGCCTAAATTTAAAGAAACTTAATAAGCCCTAAGGCCTATAAGGCTTTAATCGCAAACCCTTAATATATGGTGAAATAACGCACTACGCTCTTATAAAGTTGCGGATAGGTAAACACCTTAAATATATTTCCCTATTTATAACACCCTTAAAGCACTATAAGATAATACTTAAATACAGATGGTTAAAATAATATAACCCTTTAATTAGCTGGGTAAAAGAAATACTAAAGTTCTATATAACGTACTACTAAAGTTATTGCTTAAAAAACCATTTGCCCTATAAACATATATATAACTATTTAAACTTAATATAATATAAATTACCCTTGCTATAAACCTTAACCTAATATAATAAATCTATAACTGTTAATTGTAGTAAAGAATGTAAAGATGTTATATTAAAACCTCTTGAAATTTATATAATATAGGCCGCGCCTTTTATCTTATTAGTAAAAAGACAAGATTATAAAATCTTTACTATAACTATAGAAGATATTAAGAAAGCATTAGAACTAAAATAGTATCCTAATCCCTAACCTTTTATACCTAAAAAGTACTATAACCTAATTAATAAGTTTAAGAAATAATTTATAGACTAACTAGCTCCGTACTAAAAGAAGCATAATTTTAAGATAGAACTTAAGCCTGGTATAACACTAAAGTTTGGTCCGCTATATGGTATATTATAAGAAGAACTGCTTATAATATAATAATACCTTAATAATTATTTAGAAAAAGGATTTATTTATTCTAGTTAATCTCTATTTACCTTACCTATACTATTTATTAAAAAGCTAGGAGGAGGCTTAAGATTCTATATTAATTATTAAGCTTTAAACGTAATTATAATTTAAAACTAATATCTAATTCCCTTAATTTAAGAGACGCTTAACTAATTAGTAAAGGCATAGTACTTTATAAAGCTTAATATAATTACTGCCTTTAATAAAATTTGTATATATAAAAGAGATAAGAAGTATATAGCTTTTTATATATAATAGGGACTCTTTAAATACCTAGTAATACTATTTAGCGTAAAGAACAGTCCTAGTACATTTTAGTAATACGTTAATAATACGCTTTATAAATTCCTTAATGTATTTATTACCGCGTATATTAATAATATCTTAATCTACTTATCCTTGCTTTTTAAATATTAGAAATATATTAGAATAGTCCTTAAACGCTTATAAGACACAGGCTTATAATGCGATATTAAGAAATACAAGTTCTACACGTCTAAGGTTATATACTTAAGCTTAATTATATCCCATAACGGAATTAAAATAGACCCTAAGAAAGTTACTATAATTATAAACTAGGAAAGCCCTAGCAATATATAGGATATTTAAGGATTTCTAGAATTTATAAATTTCTATTAATGGTTTATTAACCACTTCTTAGAAATTGCTTAGCTATTAGTAAACCTAATAAAGAAGAATATAAAATTTAAATAGACCGCTAGATATAAATAAGCTTTTAAGAACTTAAAATATTGCTTTATAACTACTCTAATCCTTACTTACTTTAACCCTAACCTTAAATATACTATTAAAACTAACTTATCTGATTATGCGCTAGGGGGAGTATTATTATAATATAATAAGAATGGCGAATTATATCTAGTAACCTTTCTTTCCTAAAAACTCGCCCCTATTAAATTAAACTATAAAATATACAATAAGGAACTTGTATAATTATAGCACCTATTGTACCAACCGCGTGCCTACGCGCTTGGTACGCCAGGTACGCGTTTACGCGTTCGGTGTACCAACCACTCGCTTACGCGTCTGGTGCACTTATGAAGCACTAACTAATTAGGGGGAGGACGTATTAGTATATAGACCACGTAGTCTGCTTTATACAATTAACAGTCACCATCCAAATAAGCATACGATACTATATGTATTTCGTGCCCGTGGATACGACTCACTTATGCTATTAAGTTAGTACGAACACTAATCAGTAAGCGCGCACAGATTAGCAATTACTTAACACCTCCTACTAAGCAATACTCGACAGCGACCACCCGTTTAGACTCCTAGTACGACCTGCTAGAAGGCCGGAAGTTGGGGATTACGGACTATTACCAACTCTGTATACTTATTTAAGTCTTAGTACGGTTTACTAGAAGTTATAGACGCAAATACAGACCTGTACGGAAACCCCTACCCTCGACCTACCTTTGAACCTCAAACCCCTGCTCCTACTACACCCTCCTTCGATACCTCCGACGTCTTTTTGGACCCCTTACAGAGACCCCCTACCCTTCTACGAACTATTATGGACCTGTCAAGACCCCTTACGGAGACCTCTTACCCTCCTACGAACCCTTACGGCTCGTAAACCGATTTTACGGACCCTTATAAGAACTCTTCCGCCCGCTACGCACTACACTATAGTATGGCAGATATTAGCAAGCAAGTCAGCGAAGGTTAAAAGAAGTGGAGACAAGGAGTTAACGTTACGTCTATAAACGACGTTAACGACTATATCAGTTTCAAAATCCTTAAATATAGATACTTTGAGCTTATGAACGACGACCTATGGGAGCAATACTAGGAAGACTTTGTAGACTTTATAGAAGCTATTTTTAAAGCCTGCAACCCTACTACCATCCGCAAACTACGAACCCATTTACGTAACTAAGGTGTATAGGTTAAAAGGAATAAACGAGTTACTGTTGCACAGTCCTTATACAACACAATATATAAAAAGGACCAAACGGAATGGACCAAGGAGGAAATCCTTGTCACAGTACGTGCAGAGGGACAAGGTACGAGGTACTGTGTATCATTGACAAACGATGTCGTGTGCAAAACTATGTAGGAGGTGAGGCGGTATATATACACGTCGCTTAGGGGTTAGGTCTGTGCTCGTGTCACGACAACACCGAGTCATAACAACGCGTTAGGCCAGTGCCGTGACAGTACATCCCCCTTCCTGAGGCGAGCTCCTGTGAGCCAAGTGTTGGCAGTAAAAACACAGAAGTAAAAAAAAACAGACACATATATCCTTGTCCTTCCAGTCCTCACGGTC
>Ga0307507_10000042_pt1 | contig 175264 bp, 137 predicted proteins | sample 7_EM_MG_FD_207223 | JGI IMG/M metagenome (GOLD analysis project Ga0307507, IMG submission 207223) | Populus trichocarpa ectomycorrhiza microbial communities from riparian zone in the Pacific Northwest, United States - 7_EM | ecosystem: Host-associated > Plants > Roots > Unclassified | place... | reverse complement strand
AGGGTGGACTTTAATTAAGTCTGGGAGTTTAACCTTATATAAGTTGCCTTCTTTATTAAGGATCTTATACGGTCCTGCCATCTTATAGTCTAGCTTACGGCTAGGCCGTTCTATCTTCTAGTTCTTTATTATAACCCAGACCTTATCGCCTATGGTAAAGTCGGGCTTGCGCCTATGCTTATTTGCCTACTGTTCCATCGATTTCTGGGCCTTCTCTAGGTTCTTATAGGCTACCGTCTATACTTCTTCTAAGTGTCTAGCATACTGCTGTGCTTCCTCATAAGATAGTTTTTCGCGTACGGTCTATAGTCCTTCCGGTCTCTTCCAGTCAAAGCTTATATAGGGTAAGTATCCCATTTCTAGCTGAATAGGTGCAAACCCCATAGAGTTATAGGGTAGGGTTGCCTGGGCGTAGTCTATTATAGGTAGTAGTCCGCTCCAGTTGTCCTAAAAGTAGTTAATAAAGGGCCAGAGTCTCTAGTCTAAGTACTAATTTACAATCTCCGTCTAACCGTCTATCTGGGGGTGGTATGCCGTAGAGAGCTTTAGCCTAATACCTAGGATCCGGGTGAACTTATTTTAGAAAGCCAATATAAACTACGGCTTATAGTCGGATATAATAGTATCTGGTGGTCCGTAAATTCGGTAGACATAGTAGATATATAGTTAGGCCGCCTCTTTAGCATCAATATTCTTATAACAGGGGATTAAGAACGGGCGCTTGCTAAAGCGGTCAACTAGGATCATAACCATATTATATCTATTACGGTCCGTAGGTAACTTATAGAAGTCTATAGAGATATACTGCTAGGGGCATTCTAGTATTAGGAGTGGCTTTAATAGCCCTAGGGTCTTATCTCGTGGAATTATAGACCTATAGCAGTCGTCGCAGTTCTGTACATAGCGGTTAATATCCGTAACCATTCTAGGCCAGTAGTAGCGGTCGCCAATAATTCTGCGGGTCTTATTTTTTCTAGGGTAGGCCGTAGAGACCTAAGTATGTGCTTCGGCGATAAGCCAAGTCTGTAAATTCTATTCCTCTACTACTACCAGCCATTTCTGGTGCTTAAGCAGTCCGTTTTCGAGGGACTATAGGCTAGTAGCATCCTTTATCTTTTCGCAGCACTCCTGTAGAGAAGGGGCCGTACGGTTTGCCTATAGCAGTTTATCAATAAGGTCAAGTTCCGTGGAGTTAATAGGGCATATCTCAGCGTCTAAAGGGTCTGTATTTAGTTCTGCCTATATCTGGGGGTTAAGGTGCTCTAGTCGTAGTAGTACCTAGGTCCGTAATAAGATCTTTATAGCTGCCTAGTTACCTAGGTCCTGTTTACGCCTTATAAAAGCATCCGCATAGTTTATAGCGCCTGGTCTATATATAATTAAGAAGTTAAACTAAAATAGGATATCCGCCTAGCGGGCCTAGCGGGCCGTAAGGGCCTTAGTTGTTATAAAGTATTCTAAGGCCTTATAATCCGAAACTACCTTAATGGGCTTAGGGGTCCCCTTTAGCTATATGCGCCAGTGCTAAAAGCTAGAGATAATAGCCAGCATTTCTTTATTATGGATATAGTAGTTCAGCTCGGCATCTATTATAGTCTTTAAATAGTATGCAATAGGGTGCTATTCTCCGTCCAGTTACTTCTAGGAAAAAATATTGGCTATTATACTATCTAAGGCATCAGTTTCTAGCATTGAGGGCCGTTCTAGGTTAAAGTAGGTAAGTAGGGGAGCCGATATTAGCCGCTTTTTAAGCTTATTAAAGGCCTGCATATATATGGCGTTAAAGTGGAATAGCTGGTCTTTCCTAGTAAGGCGGTTAAGAGGCCGGGCGATTCTGCTATAGTTCTTAATAAAGTGTTAGTAGAAGTTATAGAAACCTAAAAATAATTATACCCCCTTTACGGTCCGTGGGGGTGTCTACTGGTTAATTACAGCTGTTTTCTCTGGGTCGGCCTTAATTCCGTCTATACTGATAATAAAACCTAGGTACTTTGTACGCTTAACACTAAATTCTAACTTCTTAATATCGGCCTGGAGACCAGCCTTGCGGAGCCATTATAGGACTTTATAGACGTGCTCCTCGTGTTCTAGCTTATTCTTAGAGTAAATTATAATATTATCTAGGTAGGCTGTATAGAAGTTATTAAGGTAGTTAAAGAGTACATCGTTTATATACCGCTGGTACGTAGCTAGTCCGTTAGTTAGTCCAAAAGGAAGTACCTTGTATTTATACATTCCGTAACAGGTTTGAAATATAGTAAGCTCCTTAGACCCAGGGTTTATTCTAATTTAGTAGAAGGCCTAGCGGATATTAAGCTTTATAAAGACCCTAGCTCTACTTATTCGGGCAAGAGTCTTATCAAGTAAGGGTAGTAGATAGCGGTCCTTACGGGTTATATTATTTAGCTTATAGTAGTCAATGCAGAAGCGCAGTCCTCCATTTAGTTTTTTGGCAAAGAGAATAGACGAGTTAAAAGGGGCTTAGCTAGGCTCAATAAAGCCCTTATTAAGGTTGTCAATAAGGTACTGCTTTATGGCCTACAATTCGGCGATAGACTATAGGTAGAGAGGGCTAAAGCTAAAGGTGCTTTCCTTACCTTAATCGATCTTGATCTTGTGGTTATATAGTTAGTAAGGCGGAAGTATATCTAACGCTGCCTTGGAGAATACGTCCTTGAATTTCTAGTATTAATTAGGCAGTTTTTATTCTACTAGTTCCTTATCTATAAGCTCGCTTTCCTATCCACTAAGCTCGCTTTCCTTTTCCTTAAGCATTTGATCAATTTCATACAGGCTAGTTATAAAGGCAATGGTATTAGGCTAAACCAAGTTCTGGTAGAATCCTACAGCGTCAATACAGCAGATATCGACTGGTGGGAGGTCTATAGGTTTCTTTATAGACGCTTATTAGGCCATATCTTGCGGTATAGGGTGTATAGTCTTCCTTAGCTTATATTTCATTTTCTATAAGTTATCCTTCCTATTTATTAGCTTAGTATAGCGTCCGATATCCCTGGTTTTCCTTTAGGGCTATATAGGGCCTAGGTTCTCCGTAGGGGGCTTAGCTAGGTCACTACTAACTTCCTAGGTCTCTGGTATAGATAGCGTAATATACATAGTCTAGGGGCGGCGTAGTATACAGATCTGTTAAGAATTAAGACATATATCCTTCTTAAAGGCCTAGTCTCTGCGCATAGCATCGGCCTAGTAAATAGTATTAATCTAGGGCCGTATAAGGTTTTCCATTATAATGCTGATTTCTTTTATAAAGGAAGGGGTTAGGGGTAGGGTTTTAGGCCAAATAAGCTGTCTATTCCATACGTCAAGCTATAAGCCTAAATAGGCTAGCCATTTTCTCCCTATAATCATATCGTGGCTCCTAAGGTCCGTAATAAAAAAGGGGACGTTATACTACCTTTGTCCGTTAATGCGGAGGTAAATCCGCAAGATAGTTATAATAGGTGGCCCTATTCATCCGTTATACCCGCGAATAGAAATTGGTTTGGGCAGTTCTTTAAGGGGTGCATTTAAAAAGTCAGCTAGCTTTATAGCATACTGGGTATCTATTAAGGTAAAGGCATTTGCTCTAGAGTTAGCTAAAGCAAAAGTTAAAACTTAATATCCATTACGGAATAAGGTATAAGGGATAGTGCAGCTTTTTCCACCAACTAGCCAACCTAGATTAATATATAACATATTAATCCCTTTTAACCCTAGAGAGGAGTCTTCCTCTAGGGTTCCTCTTTTTCCAACTCTATACTATCCTCCTAAATCAATAAAACCTCGCCCGTTTTTGCCTTTGTCTAGCAATTCTTTGCAAAGTGGTCTTTCTGGCTATATAAAAAGCAAGCTCCTTAATTACTAAGGGCCTGTTTATAGAGGTCGTTATACGTGGGCTAAGTGTGCGCCGGACCCGCAGCAGAACTAGCTATATAGCTAGCTGCTAAATTAACAGCGGGCTGTATAGCTGGTGCCGTAGGAGTTACAGATTATGCCAGGGTGTTATAGGCCGTTTGTAAAGTGCTTATAGTCTAGTTTAAAGAGTTTCTAGCTTTATACCACTCAGATCATGCCTTAATTCAATAAAGGCCTTGGTTAATAGCTAGGCAGTAGTCTATAAGTACCTTTAGCGTCTATACAGTAGTAAAAACTGGTAGTATGGCGCGCTATAGGTCTAGGGTAAGCTTGTTAAAAAGGTCTAGTATTAGGTCTTTATAGGGAATTTAGGCTTAGCCAGCTAGGTACAGAAAGTGGGTCTAAAAGGCTAAAAAAGTCTCCGTCGTCTTTATATTAAGAGCTTTATAATTAAGGCGGGCGTTCTATATCTTAAAGGGGTCCTTATAAATAGAAGACAGGTAGTCAACCATCTCTTCTTTAGAGAGGAAGGGGTCTATTAAGTCCTAGGCGTATCGCGGACGTAAATATATCTATGCGTCCCTACCAGTACAGCCGAAGACGTAGGCCATTTTAGCTTAGGTAGTAGGGAAGTGGTCCGCATTAACTTTAAGCTTATCTTGCAGTTAAAGCTTCCAATTGTTAAATATAGGGTTAGTTCCATCTATAAGCAATAGGGGGTCCGCAACCTTTACGGACCGCGATAATGCTAATGCTGTATATTAGGCTAGGGTCTTAAGGACCATAGCAAGTCTCTAGGTATTTAATAACTCTTTACTAAGTGCAGGGGTGTCTCTGGTTTTAAGCAGCTCTTAAAGCCGTTCAATTTCGGCATTAGCTGCTACGAGCTCTTTCTGGGGGGTTAAGACAGCGACTGTTTCACTATTGGAGGTATTTGCGGGTCCTATAGCGGCTTTACCAGCTGCTATATTTCTTGGCATAGTGGTAGGGGTATTAGGTAATTTCCAGTGTTTATTTATTTTCTAGGGGTTCTAGTCCGTGCGTGTCCTATTCTTAGGTTTTGCGTTCTGTTTATATTCTTTTAGTTCTTAGGGGTCTGTTCTGTCCTTATAGTCCTAGTAATATCCTTAGGGTCCTATTCTATATCCTTTATAGATATATTTAAGTTCCTTCTCAGAAAGAAAGAGTAGTTAAGCTTTAGATAATGTTAGCGACTTAGTTAATCGAGGCATAAGCACGGCATAAGAGACGCGCAAGCCTGTACAATTAGTAGTCTATAAACGAGGATCCAAAGCTAGAGAAAGGAAGGGAGAAGAATAGCAGCGCTGTGTAAAGTTTTATGCGGTCCTCTAGTCACGTAGACTTACGTAACTCGACGTCTACCATAACGTCTACTATAATCCACCGTTTTCCACTAGCGCCGTAACAGCTAGATTAGCTGTAGAGCTTCTTCTATACCTTCTAATCTTTCTTATAAGTGTTATACTTACTTTTAATCTGCTTTAAAGTAACTGGGTATTAAGTTGCCGCCTATATACCTTTTAGAGCTATTTCCTACCCCTTTTTCTTATATAAGCTATCTGCACGAAGCCCTCTACGCATAGCCTATATGAGGCCTTAAAGTATAGCCTCTTCTATCTTAAAGGTCTAATTAATACGCGACTTCCTTGACCTCGCCTATGTTGAATATTGGTCCGCGGGTGGGGTACTTTCTGGCGACTGGTAACGCGTAGGCATCTGCGTAGATTGTGTAGAGGGAGGATTAATAGCATGAGCAGGGGTGGTAGTAGTTGGCGCCATAGTAAAATACTAAAATTGGAAGCTGGCGATAGAGGTTCACTAGTAGGTTCGTTCTGGCTGTAAGTGGTAATTAATGTGGGTAGAGACTTTGCTAATGTTAAGCCTTATTTAAGGCTTTCTGGAGCGCTTAACCGAACACTCGGCTTTAGATTAGATTAAGTATAACTACTAGATCAAGCGCCGCTAAATATCTACTAGTTGACGCTGGTGGAAGCACGGAGCAACCTCAGATTAAAAAAACCTCAGATTGGAACCGAACACTCCCTAAGCAAAGTGTTTCATGAAGACGAAGGCAATAGGAGTAGGTACCATTGTATTGCACAAGCAGGTGCTTGTTTAGTAATTATTTTTCTTTGACGGCTACCTAAGTTTTCAGGTGCATTAACGAAGCTCTGCATGAAGCTCTGCTCGAAGCTCTGCACGAAGTTTTGCTCGAAGCTCTGCTTGAAGCTCTGCTTGAAGCTCTGCTCGAAGCTCTGCTCGAAGCCCTATATAGAGCTCCAAAGCTCTACTAACATGCAGCACTAAGATACTAGGAAGGTGTTGGCCACGGAGGTAGCTTTACTGCTGAGGTGTCGGACACCGAACGACTACGGACACCGAAGGTCGAACTAGGGTTATTTCGTTATGTATATTAGGGCTCTTAGAGCCACCTTGAATAAAACAGATCACTCGTACAATTCTGTGTCTCTACCTATCAGCTAAGCCTATGTCATTTATCGTGATACCTGCCTGGCTGAAAGAAGGTTCTACAATCGCTCGTACGAACGCCCGTACGAACGCCCATACAATCGTCTCTACAAACGTCTGCACGTCTGCACATCTGCACATCTGCACATCTACACGTCTGTACGCATGCACGTAGCTCTGCACGAAGGTCTGCACGAAGGTCTGCACGAAGGTCTGCACGAAGGTCTGCACGAAGGTCTGCACGAAGGTCTGCACGAAGCTTTATACGAAGCTCTATACGAAGCTCTACTAAGGCTCTGCACGAGGCTCTGCCTAAAGCTTCCCCCCTAGTAGTAGCAGAGGCACTCCGAGCTAAGGAGGATATTTTCAAGGAAGGACCCAACTATAGCACCTCCTAGGTGTTGCAATAGCTTTAAGTAGTAGATGTCTACATATCTGTATAGTTTTATCTATATTAGCAGACTATTTAATAAAATATAAAATATGCTAATAATTTTAACAATGGGTTTTTTAACTTTAACGAAATTAATATTAGGACTAAGCAATAGCTATATTATAAAATTTATTCCATTTAGAAGCCCTAAGTCTTAAAAATAATATATAAACTTTTGGTAATAATAACGCGTTGTGTAAATAAATAAATTAGATATCCGCAATATCCGCTTGGCGGATTTTGCTGATAATTTTAACAAGACGCGCCAAACAACTCTCAGACGTGATTTTGCAATTCGGAAGACGGCATAGGTTATTCCGATGCTAGCTAAAAAATCGCGTCTGAGCTCGCTGAGGTAAGTTATTCGCATGGCGCACTGCTTACCTAACTTTCGAAGCTCTCAGGCACCGCAATGAACAAAAGAAGGCTTGGAATGATCTGCTTGTTGACTTCTACCGCCTCAGCAAGGCCCACTTACGATATTTGGTCGTCAAGAACTTCTATAGGGCTCCCCATCGACGACGCATGAACTAGACCAAGAAACGTTGGAAGTAATGCAAAGGCTTTTCAGGCTTTATGCTTTACATATTCTTGAGCAAGAGAGTTCTGAATTCTACACATCTAGTGCAACTACAGTGCGGCAAATTATACTGCCACGAACTAACACAGTAATGAAACTATCCACATGCAGTCAGGCTTGTTGATGCATGGGGATTTCCCCGACTGGCAGCTCGACAGTAGCCTCGGCAAGTACGATGGCAAGGTTTATGAGGATTTGTTCTTCAGAACCTCCGAGCTGAATCCGCTAAATGCGATTACGGCCGATCCTTATCCCGACGTGGCGTGTTGTTCGAGGACTCGAGTTCGAAAGTAAGCTTTGAGGCTGTAAGATGACGTTTAGAGCATGCTTGGTGTTGTATATGATTGGTCTACATAGACTTTCTTATGCCCAATAGGTACGAATATGGAATACGAGTAAAATTCCGGTCAGAACTCGGCCTTTTTTTTGTGAGCCACTTACAGTATGCCCTACAGGGCTGGGTTTAGGCAGGCATTTGACCACATCCAGACTAGCAACCCGGCGTCGGCTTGTAAATCCCTCCCGACCTGCGTTTCGCGTGTGAAGAAGATGCGAGTTCTAAGAATAATCTAGGGCAAACAGTGATCTTCAGGTACAGTAATCTCAAACTTGGCCTGAGTCAAGGCTCCTGTGGAATATAAATCAACCTACGGACCCTACCTATGTGATATTGAAATACCTAAATACAAAAATGGCGTTCAACAACCAAGAATACAGTCTCTCGGAGCTCGTCAATACAGATATTAGAGCTCTCATCCCAACCCCTATTGTCGAGCAAGTCCTCTGCAAGGAGCCATTCACAGCTGTCCCGGGAGTTATCAACATTCGCGACTTGGGTGTCTATGCTTCACCATTCATCGGCCAGGGTGTTGCCTATCGTTGTGGTACGCTCAGCCAGCTCACCGATGAAGGCAAGACCATTCTAGCAAAAGATCTTGGCATCAAACTGATTTTGAACCTTCGCTCGGGAACTGAAACAAGCAAGGACCCAGAGCCAGATATCGAAGGCGTCAAATCACTTTGGCTGCCGTGCACTCAACAACCCCTGCCAGTTGATCTGAATGACTTTGTAGGAGACGATGGCAAGAAAGGGTATCTTAAGATGTATGGTGACGTGTTAGACATTTACAAACCTAGCTTTAGGGCTGTGCTGGAGCATTTGAGGGACGACCGTGGGCCGGTCTTGTTTCATTGTTCTGGTGAAATTTACCCCTTATGGTTTCATAGTAAACAAAGTCCTGACGTGTCAATTCTGAAATCTAGCTGGCAAGGACCGCACAGGTATATTGGCCGCCGTCCTTATGGGGCTTGCAGGATGCTCCCACGACACCATCGCCCAAGATTATGCTCTCTCTCGTATTGGGATCGAGCCTCATCGGGAGAGGCTACTCAAGATCCTGTCGCAGTGGGGGAAGGATTGGGATGGCAGAATTCTCTGCGATCAAAGGCGGTATCATGAAGACAGTTATGGAGATGGTGGATGAGAAGTATGGCGGGATGGGAGGGTATGTAAAGCACGAACTAGGATTTTCCGGTGAGGAGATTGAGAGGATCAGGGCGAACTTGAAGATGAATGGTTTTTAAAGATAGTCGCCCTGCCACGTATTTGAAGCATCGTTCTCCAGAATTCGCTTCCGTGCCTGAGTATGCGATTACGAACATCGTCACAGGTTCGCAGTCTCATCTGCACCCTCCATCCGTATGACAACGCTTGCTTCCTCGAACCAATGCGGTTGCTCTAGAGCATGTAGCAAGCGAATCCTCTCTTCCCTCTCTATTCAGCATGTTCCTTGCGGATCCTGCGTCTGCGCATGGTTGTGGCGCCGGTCAATCCCAGCCTCGTCATTTCTTCATCCACAACCTCCAAGTAATCCACGCTCCCTACCAGCCATCCTATAGTCCACCTCTTCCCTTATCCAAATTAAACCTTTACATTCTATATACAGCTTGAATATTCGAAATATTCTTTTCTCTACAACTTACGAACGAAGCATTTAGAATCCAATGCGGCACCTAATCAGCCTCCTCTCCCTCCCGAATAGCCTCCTACTACTCCTCTCCGTGTCCCCTTCGCCGGTTACTCCAGAGGAACCGTGGCCCTATAACCTGCCGAAGCATCTGAAATACTTTCCTGAGGATGAGGTGCATATCAAGAGAGGTCTTAAGATCCAGGAGCGGCTAGCAAGGGAATCTCCAATTAGCGTAAAGAAAATGAGTACAGATGAAGGTGAAATGTTCTTCCTTGACTATTGGCTGTTTGAAGGGGAGCAAGATATGGAAAACACAGACCGGAGAGGTCCAATAAATCTGGGGCGGAGAGAGCAGGATTTCTCGCAGCATCCTTATAACTGGTCGAGTTCGGATGAGCTTTCAGACAATTCAAATGCTTCATTACCTATTTTCTCACCATTAAGGCTGCACTCGGACCAAACTGGTCTACGTGGATTCTACCACCGCTATATCCAACGCGACACATTATTCGGCCGCGACTTCAGGTGTCCGGACGGGACTAGCAACTGCTCTTCGATAGGACAGCCCGACAGCTGCTGCTCTACCGCAGATTCGTGCATTAGCATTACCGACACTGGATATGGTACCGTTGGTTGCTGTCCAATTGGGCAGACTTGTGCTGGCTCGATCTCATGTGATACAGCCAATGGATACTCTAGTTGCCCTAATAGTCCGAATGGAGGGTGCTGTTTGCCTGGCTACGGATGTATTGATGTTGGGTGTAAGTAAAGCCACAGCAGCAGATCTAATATCAGACTCACATGGGCATTCTCAGGTGTAATAACTGGTACATCAACCACAACGGCTATGGCACCTACTGCAACCGTTATAGCAAGCCCCTCATCATCTCTGCTAGCCTCGTCGTCTGCTGCAGTGTCATCCGTAGTAGTTTCATCTTCCACACCTATTTCAAGCACTGCTATCGTTGTTGTACCGACCACACCAAGCTCTTCATCCGCCTACACCTGCAGCTCCGGTTGGCATAGCTGTCCGGCCAGCTTAGGGGGTGGCTGCTGCCAATCTGGCCGAGACTGTGGCTCTGGAATAATATGCCCAGGGGGCTCTACAAATACACTGAGTAGCGTCGCTCCGTCCGCTCCTGTTCGCCCTACGAGCGGCTCCGCGACTAGCGTCACAACCACAATATCCGCAAGCTCATCTATCTCACTTTGTCCCACGGGCTTCTATGTGTGCAGCGCTTACTACCCAACCGGCTGTTGCAGAGTTGGTCGGGATTGTGCCACTTCTAGCTGCCCTACGACTGCTAGCACGAGGGTTGTTGTAAGTAATGGAATCACTATCATAGCGCCAAGTGGCGCAAGTTTTGCCACAACTGCAGCTATTCAGGGAGGTACTTGCCCTAGTGGTTGGTACAGTTGCGCGGCTAGTCTTGGGGGCAATTGTTGTCTAAAGTAAGTCCTTCCAAACACTGACGATTTTGTGAACTTCCGTACTAATATATTATTCGTCTAGTGGTTATTCATGTGGCGCACAATGTACAGCTACCGGAACTGGTGGCCAGACGCAAGTTGCTGGCAAGGTTGCTCCGAGTGCCGCTAATAATGTTGGGATGTGGATGTGGCCAATGGTTGCAGGTGCAGTAGCCGTTGGTATTGGGATGATCATCTTATAAAGTATGAAAATAAATGATGTAGGAGTCGGAGAATTTCCGTTTCAATTATCTTCAAATGAATAAAAAACACTATTTCACACGCCTTTATAACGCGCTACCGTTAAAGCTGTTGACTAATACAAAGAAACAAGATGGAACCTGCCCTAACATCTATGAACTATATCCAAAACCCCCATTTTTATGGAAGCACGCTCTCCAAACACTCGTTCTTCGACGTGAAACCTCCAGCAGAGGAGAGTACTTGCCACATAGCACCATCTGTATTCAGAGATGGTGGTTTCTTCCCACTCCAGCTGCATTCCAGGCCGTCAGTTCAAATCGAAGCGGACCTCTTCCACTGTCTTTTGTTTGGCTTTATACACTCTTGATGAACAACGACTGTTGCGGGGGTGCGGGCCAACTGGGGAGACATGGATAGGCTCAGCGATTGAATTCAGTTCCAATGTCTCCATTCCCAGACTCGATATCCTTGTCAACTATGTTGACGTCAGTTGGGCACTTTTAATGAGGTAGTTTGATGTAAAGGGTAAGGATGAGCCCATTTGCCCTGATTTCCTTCGTCGAAAGGCATGAAAGCGTGGTATTTTGAGCCGGCTAAACCTAACCTAGTATAGCCGATTGACTTTACACTATCTAGGAATCCAGGTGTATAGTTTATGCAACAACGCTTCTTGAACCTGTGATAAAGCCTTGAGGAAGACAATCCAAGTGCAGTGGGCGAGTTGCTGGGTTTAAAACCCATTAGCCTTATGAGTGGCTGTTAGCAAAGGCACAAATGGCAATGGATGGCGTAAAGTATTGGCAAAGATGCGAACTTTTCGAAAAGTAATATTTAGAAAGAAATCTCAGTTCGTTTGCCTTGATTACTATTCACAGGCTGAGGTAAACGAAGCTCGTGTATATGGTCTATAATCATGGAAATAACGGTTTGCACCGAGGCTAGGACTCATAATTGGTCTATCCAGGTTCACTGTCTGTAGAATTACTCATGTCATGGTTACCTGGAAATCCGTCAGAAAGCATGGTAGACTAATTCTTCACAAAACTTACAAGCTCTTCAGCTGAGACGGGGTGGATGGCCTACAAAAGCAAGTGAGGCAATCAGCTTTGTTCCGATCCTGGCAGATCACGGAAGATCACACTTACAACACATCGATCAAAGTCAGCCTTTGTTGCTCCCATCTTAACTGCAACAGCGAAGCCTTGTAAAATCTCACTACTACCAACTCCCATAATATGCAGCCCAACAACTCTCTCATTTGGACCTTCACAAACGATCTTGTAAGCTGTGGGACCCTTGTTTTCCTGATCCATCATGGCATAGTACATTGCTGTAAACTCGGTCTTGTACACCTTGACAGTATCTCCGTACTTCTCTCTAGCAGCTGGCTCGGTTAAGCCGACACTTCCTATTTCCGGATGGGCAAAGACAACAGAAGGAATATTGCTGTATTCGAGATGTGCATCCTTCTGTCCCCTAAAAAGTCGGTCACTGAGACGGCGCCCGGCTGCAATAGCTACAGGAGTCAGTTCGAACCCGCGGTCACAGACGTCCCCCAAAGCGTATATGTTTTCTACGTTAGTGTTCTGGTATTCATCAACGATGATATGCCCCTTCTCGTTAAGTTTGATGCCGGGCTTGTCAATTTTCAGACCCTCAATCATAGGTTTGCGCCCAACAGCCCAGAGCACGCAGTCAACCTCGATTGTACTCTCCTTATCCCCTTCTTTGTAATGCACCCTCTTGATACCATTGCCCAGGTCGTCAACTTTGGTGATTTGAGAACCTTTATGAAGTTGAATGCCTTGCCTCTCATATTCTGCAGTGACCTTGTCTTGGATCATGGAATCGAAAGTCCGCAATAGTTTGTTTCCACGAATAAAGAAATGGACCTCGGTTCCAAGAGCGTGTAGCATGCCCGACATTTCTACACCGATGTAGCCGGCACCGCTTACGGCAATTTTCTTGGGCCGATCTTCAAGGTCAAAAAAGCCATCACTGTCGATGCAAAATTCCTTCCCAGGAATGTTGGGTATGGTAGGATGGCCTCCGGTGGCTACGAGAATATTCTTGGCCTTGATAACTTGCGCTGTTCCATCATCCAGCTTAACTTCAACTTCCTGCTTGCTCAAGAAAGTGGCCCATCCTTGAATTTGGTCAATCTTATCCTTCCCGAGATTATTCGCATATATTCCGTTCAAGCGTTTGACGTACGCATCTCGTTTCTTCTTGAAATATGGCCAGTCAAATGAGGGAGTTTCTCCTACAGAGAAGCCGTAGGCTTTAGCATCTTTGAAAGTCTCCGAGATCGCCGCGGCATTCCAGGTAACCTTCTTTGGTACACAACTAAGGATAGTTGAGTGTCTCGATAGAATCACAGCAGTTTAGATCCGACCTACCCGACATTGACACAAGTGCCCCCCAATCTCTTGCTCTCCACTGCAATGACTTTGGCGCCATATTTGGCAGCTCGCCGTGCGGAAGCAATGCCGCCACTGCCGCATCCAATAACCAAGTAATCACACTCTTTTTGTATTGGTGCCATTGTGGGTGGGGGTAATGAGAATTGACGAGTGAAGACGGAAAGACGAGTAGAAGCCAGCTTTGGAGAGGCGCGTGCAGAAAGATGGAGACTGACGAAGTGGGAGACGCCGGAGACTTTAAAGTGTGAGTTGTTCATAGGAGGCAGCCATAAACAAAAAATATACACTGCTTTAGTAATGACACAAGATCCAAACAGGGTGTCTTTCAAATGACGGAGGATGCTAGTCCTAGTCCACAAATGACAGTTATCGGCAGCAGCTAAGAACGAGAGAATGTTAAGAGATCGATTCCAAATCACATTTCAGAATTAAAGCAAGGTGCAGCAGCAACAACGACAGGAGTTTTTTCAACACACTACCCCCCTGTCACCTATTGGTGAGATTTCGACGCCGGTGATGACGGAATCATTTTGCCGTCCGTGCTTCACACCTGCAGGAACAGTCCCAAAACATCCCGAGCATGTTACCTCATACTTTCTCAGCCTTGCGAGGGACTTCTGTGGCTAATCAATATTTGAGGATTCCATATCCTCTAAGGCGAACCCCGCACTAGTACAAGCTGTGCCGTGATGCTTAGTCTCATCTCCCCATCTTGCCGTCTAGTGACGTAGATCCATTGCAGCCCACAACATCAGCCTCAGCACCAGACGAAAACCTCACCGATACTCTCCACTCTGACGGCTTCCAAATCACCCGAAATGGGTGGCCGCCTCTCTGTACCGCGCTCTCCCGACGGCATCTCCGAAATCTCAAAACAAACCTCTCCACAATACCGAAGGAAAGGACCTATCAATGGACGGGTAAGGCGTCTGTCATACTATTGACCTTCTCATTCCAGTTGAAATTCCAATTAAACCTTTACTAATTGATCAATCACTTAATAGACAGTTGTAGCGCCCTTTGCTGCTTTAACAATGGCCGCTCTCCTCTTCATCTACTCCCGCACCTCAATCCGCGCTGCTAAACTTAATGCGCAGAGGCACCGTGAAGCTGACGGCGGGCAGATTAGCTGGCATAACGAGTCCCGACGGCGACATGGACAGATGGAGAAATTGGACGATAAAGGCGTGCTTAGGGAGGCGTTATTGGGGGATAAGAAGATTGTGAAGGCTACGGACTCCGCGGAGGCCGGCATACAGAGGTCGGCCGAAGAGGATAAATTAAGGAGAGCAATGGGCAAGGATTGATTTGTGAGGCTTCAAGAGGAGGTAACAAGCTCTCTCCCAAGAGCAGAGAGCCCAAAGAAGGCCACGTTGCCTAGGCTTTTCGCTGAGGGGATGTAAATCGTGTTCTGCTATGGTCCGGCGCTTTCGGATGACGTACTTGGATGAGAAAACATGAAAATGTGAATTGAATTCTTCTGATTCATTCGCATAGGTGAATATGGTTTGACCTAAAATGCTGCGAAAACTTGAGCTAGCGTAGCCTAAGAATGGTAGGCATTTGAGAGAGTTTTCTCTGCAATTACAATGCCCCTAAACTCCTTGAATACATTATGTTATTTTGTCGTATATATACTACTCCCTCAAGGAGGCGTAAAAGAGGCACAATTGCATCGCCGACAATAAAGCTTTATTACTTACATTTCCTAAGTTTCAAAGGCAAATTTTAGCAACTAGAATTTTAGACATCTAAACTACTTCAAAGCATTCAGGTAGTGTTTCACCTATGAAAATTTAGAGTATCGAAGCTTAAACCTCGCTTCGCTCTAACGTGGTTAACGACCGCTCCCTAGGTTATGACCGATTAGAAAATCAAAATTAGCCGGAATGCTGATTTGGTGGTAAATAACTAATAAAAGTTCAAATCGGTCATAACTCAAGGAGCGGTCAAAACCCCGTTAACCACGTTATCCCTATTGGGAGCTGCTTGTTTCTTCCAGCTAGATGACGCTCAGAATCTCCAAGCCCTTTGGAATTAAATCTCAGGTCCGCAATTAGCAGTGGTTTTGTAGCCCAGTATCTCGCCTTGACTATCCCTTGCAACGTTGAGGTCCTACTAGAGGTGGCCCGTGCGGGAACACCAGAATCAGAGCTACACGACTCCGAGATTCTCACGATTTGATTGGCTGGAGATTATCGATAAGAATAGGGCACATTTCAACGCTGCAAGGGATAAACATCCCAATAGCACGCCACTATGGTGCCCTGGCAAGGGCTTGCGGCAGTCGGCGTTTCTCCGTCCGATCTAACCATCCAACGCACCCTTGTAGCCACAGGCTGACAGTCAACAGCCTAAAGAACCTGTTGGCGGGGTCCGCAATGTTGAAACTGAAAGATATGTAGCCAATACCCGGGAAGGGAAATGATAAGACTTATTCATTGCAGGATCATGTATTACAAAAATTGATCAAAAGAGGGAGCATTCTCATTTAGTAGTGCATTACTATTGAGAAATTAGGGTCTGAGATTTAACTTATCCGCGAGTTTGCTAAGGTGTCAAGGATGGACTAGCTGCTTACAAGTTCCTTGCGAATTATTACCAACTTTAATCCTGCATTCCCACATCGGAGAGAACAGAAGCGCGGAAGATACAGCAACTCGTGCCGAGTAACATGGTACCCATTGCAGTAAGCAGATGATGGATATCAGACGATCATCAATGGATGTTATCGATCTGGAGCCTTTCAATTCCACTGTCACGCTCCGGAGTAAAGAATATATAAAAGAACATATGTATTTGTCTCCCTCAGCCTCCTCATGAGGGAGTATATGTACGTACCTATGCAGCTCGCAGGATCTTGCAGACCTATCAAAACGTCGTCATACATCCATGATGTGGCTGCCGCCCTCTCACATGCCACCTCACGCAGGCGCTGGGGTTCCCCGCATTGTGGATCCGTCGTAAATGGTGAAAATGAAGAAGAAGGGCTCATTGTCGCGTCCTCAAAGCTATCTGGCGGGTCTTTGGTGACCTCGGTAGGCGGCGGGCAGCGGCGCTGAAAAGTACAGGCGTGATCCAGCAATGATCAGTAATTGACTGCACATCGATGCCAGTCTGAACGACTTGTTAAACGCCAAATGCTTTTATGAAGATCGCTTCTAGTTGCGCTGATGAAGAAGCAAACCTACCACGCCGTGCATGCATACTAAGCCACTTGAAGGCCTTCCCGTGTTTGTTACACAAAGAAGCTGCAGACCCCACCAATTCCATCATCACGCTGCACCTCCAATCTCCTACAACCACGCTCGCCCACCCTCTCTACTGATCTGCCCACCAACCCCTCAGGGTCTCTTCATCAACGTCTTGAGACGACGCCGACAGGATTGACCAAAAAGGACTGAAGACGGACTTGATGGAGCACATTTGGCTACTGGCCTTATCGCGATTGCCTTGAGGACTCACGTCTTCAACAGCTAGCGATAGCCAGTATGCCCGAGCCAAACGATGACCGCCGTGCTATTCCACAGCAGCGGGGGATGTTGCCGATCTCCAGGGCTGTTTTGATGAGTGAACAAGCAAAGCGATGGACGAAGAGATATCGAACAGAAGTTGCTGCGAGTTCTAGCAGTCTACTATCCACATTGGTCGCTGTACGTCACATTAGAGATAAAAAGAGGATTCAGCTAGGGAGAGGCTAACTGTCCTTTAGTATCCATTGGACTCTGTGAAAACGCGAATGCAGGCGTAAGTATAGGGAACTCCATTCGATCGAGTTTGATGCTCAGCCACAGTCCAGATACAAATTCCAGTCCTTTACAGACTGTGTACGATACACTTACAAAACCGAAGGAGTTCATGGTTTCTGGCGCGGTGGGCTTATTATCCTTCGATGCCTCAGAACTTTTGCTAATAGCTTCACACAGGTGTCTGGTCACCCCTGGCGAGCATTACCTTGGTCCGGACGGTATCCTTTTCCATCTACCAGAAATCGAAATACACCTACGATGATTGGATTCACAAGGCCACTGGCAGCTCCCCCCTACGTATTGCAAATACCAAGGGCGCGCTCCCAACATTATCAACTGTTACGTGTTTCGGCGCAGCCGGTGCAACGGCAGGGGCTGTCATCACTGCAATTGCTTGTGAGTAGTAGGAGAGTGCCCTGAATTATTGGAAAACGCAACAGCTGACCTCTTTCTTTTGGCAGGCCCCTTTGAATTGACAAAACTTAGTGCGCAAATATCAGTTTTGATAGCGGAGAGGACCAAATCTGACTCGACCGCTGACGAGACTTTGCGACGAAGCTACAATAATCTGGGGACATTCAGGACGGCACAAAATCTCGTAAGGCATAGAGGTTTTAAGGGTCTTTACTCTGGATTTCATTTGCATATGTGTGAGTGCTCCACTTGGTTTTGTTCTTAGAACCGCCGTACTTGGTAGATTTAGTATGGAGCTGACCCGGTCGTAGTGCGTGATACGATTGGGACAGGAATTTATTTCATTACATACGAAAGTGCTAAGCAGCTCCTAGCAAATGCTCGGGGGAATTCCCCAACAACCCCTTTGGCTGTTGTCGTTGCAGGTGGTCTTTGTGGGCTTGTCAGTTGGGCCTGTGTATGTTCGCATTGTCTCGTCTCTACATTCCTATAGCACTAACATGTGGCTCTAGATATATCCCATCGATTCTGCAAAAAGTATTTATCAGAGGAACTGCTTGACAAGCCACAAAGACCGGACGAAGAAGCCAAAGATCCAGTTCTTCAATCCACGGATGTATCGAGGTGGGTCTTTCATTTTAATTATTGACCGCTAAGAATTCTAGACCTCTCAATGATGAACGCAGAGCTAACCTTGCGCATAGGTCTTAGCGTCTCAATGAGTCGGTCATGTGTCGTCAATGCTATTTTCTTCTCGGCGTTTGAATTTACGAAGAAACGCATCAACCGTTTGGAAGTCGATGAGAACCTTTTCCGCGCAGCTTCCACTTAGGGAGCTCTCTTGGCGCACATATCTTGGCATTGGCGTGGCGTTTTGGGACGCCGATTTTGTATTCTAGCTTCTCCATTACGTAAAGCATCAAACAGGATTTGAAACTCGCAAGCCCCAGCAAAACCGAATGGGTAGTAGGATTTCATGCTACTCCTGAGATCAGCTCCGCGCCTACGCCCGGTGGTACCTAAATTAACACCTCTACTTCGCATCCAAGAGCCTGCAATTGTAGAGCGTCGCGGCGGTCGGCCAATTAACTCTACAACTAGCTCTACAATTGTCAATCGCGTCGACAGATCTACTCGTAGAGAGCCCTCAGCATTCGAGCGAAATACCGGCTATACTATGGGCTCGCACTTTGATGTTCAGACTTGCGGGTAACAGGGCTTAACAGCCCTGTTAAACAGCCAGCCTATCAGCTGACAGTATCAAGATATTATTAGAACAGGGTCTGACAGCCTAAGCCATAAAAGGAAATTTTAATTTATTATTGTCTTAAAACCCTCTACCAGCTACTGTACGATAAAGAAACTATAAAGGGATACCCAGAATTCCTTGATCAGTCCAGTTCTTTGAGCATTCTGTCGCCTCAAGTATTCGTATACTTGTTTTCGTACGATCCCATAAAACTCTACGTTGAGAGCCTAAAAATACTCTCTCTGGTTTATCACTTATTCTAGGTATAGAAAGAACTTTAATTGCAAGCTATAAGAGTCGTTTATATCTCTTATGCTGCTAACTCCACTATTGAATAGCCGTTATTTTACTATCTAGCATAATTGGGTTCTTACTAATATAATTATCAAACTCATCCTGGCTCTGTGGACGAGTATGCTTTAAAATATGTAGCCAACGAGCCTTATGGAAGGCAGAGAGATTTTCCTCCGGTCGGAGAGCAGATTTGCCAGTACTTTTAGACTCGTACGGTATAGTTAAAAGTGGTGCCTTATCACGGAATCTCTCCCAGAGCTTTTATATGGTGTAGAGCTGTTTCTCTCCTTTAATTGTAATATGGTCATTCTCATCTTTAAGGAAAGCCGTACGATATTATGGGTTAAGAATTTGTGCCGCTAGATAGTACGGAGAATCGTCTAGCTTCTTAACGTACTTTATAAGCTTTTCCTCAGCACGTTGGAGTTGAAATGCCATAAACTTATCCTTAGCCTTAGTGGCTATCACCTAGTAGGAAAAAATTAGCTAAAGAAATATTAAGAGTATTGTACGACATACCAATGCGTCTTGTATTAGATCTTTAAGAATATTAATTAATTCTAAAACCCTTTCTAGTGTTGTATAATCTCCCTAAAGAAATAGAGTTGCTTCGTAGAAAGACTAAAGGAAGTTATAAATCGTATAAAGGTGTACCCATTTACTTATTATAAGGATATCCTCTTTTGAGATACTATCCTGGTAATATTCTACATAGAGTTAAAGCCTAGCCTTTACTCTATCCTCTAGAGCTATACTTAATATATTATACTAACTATTCCATCTTATACAATTATTAAGAGGAATGATCTTAAGTGCACGTTTTTTAAACTATGTTGTACGATTAGCTGATTTGCGGATGTGTATAATAAGGTTATAGAGCTTTCCCATAGGGCCCATAATATCTCGAATATTCTTACCTCTTTCGGCCGATAATAGCTCTGGTTCTTTACCCTTCTTTTTCCTCTTATCTTTCGCTATTACTGGCTGCGGTACTAGTTATACGGGCTCTTCCTTATCCTCTTCTTCTTCCTAATCCTAATCCTCTTTGTTATATAACTCTATAAGCTTCTCATCCTTCTTTGATTTAAATAGAAAGGCCTAGATAATAAGATTAATAACATGCCCCTAGCAGCGAATTCTTTAATATGTTGCGTTCCAGGTAATTTAGTATTTAAGCCTAAGCCATTGGCTTATTATACGACAAAGAACGTCGTTTAATCCAGTATTATCGCCAATAAGAGCTCTAATCTTTGCTGTAATTCTATACTTAATAAGGACAGGATGAAGTGCCTCCCATTAATCTATACCACTCTGACTATGTACCGTACGAAGGGCAATTAAGATATTTTGGTATTTATCTTGGATATTAAGAAAGCTAGCACAGATTCTAAGGAGAAGAGAATAATTGGGACAGGTCCAGATATCAACGGCAAGGTGGATATTTGTCTTTGCAGATTAAAGTGCTCTTTGTACAATATCCTAACTCTTAATAAAGTACTCAGAGATCCAGTCTGATATTGTTAAATAATGTTTAGGGACGAATAAAGGTGCTTCTTGATTTAATGCTTTAATAAAAGCATAAAACTCCTTCCATTCTATATATAAGAATGGAAGCCGTTGTACGATAATAAGATCTAAAAGTGCTTGTTTTATAGTATTTTTCTATACTATACGCTTTAGAACCTCGCCCTTAAGACCTTATATTTCTCCCTTTGTTAAAAGTCTTTGGTATAGTTATTAAATAGAACTTTCTGCTTTATCTTTTGTTGTTATATATAGATTATTCTCCTCTAGACTCTATTGAACTTTATATTTCTTGAGATAAAGTTACAGTCCTTGCGTTAAGGCGTGATATCCTTTTGGATCTTCAGGAGGGCAATATTTATAGAAGTAATTCTTCTTTGTTTATTTCTTTTCTTCTGCCGTTATTATACGAGTATGTTTATGGATTAAGGAGTGGGATCTAGAGAACGCGGCTGTTTAACATGTTAAGGTTGAGCCTGTATTAGCATCGGCTTCAATGGGGCTTAAAAGAGTAGAAGGTATATTACTTTTAAAGGAGTTATTACTGTAAAGATTATTAGATAGAATTTCACCAGGGCAGGCCATATCAATAAGGTTGTACGATAGGGAAATAAAAGAATCAATGTATTATCTATTAGAAAATTTTAGACTGCTAAGCCCTATTATAATAGCTGTCTAATAGACAGCCCTGTTAGCTAACACCCTGTCTATTTAATAGGTTTGACAGGATATTCTATTAGCCACAAGTCTAATTGATATTCTTGATCGCGCGCACAGGCCACATTTTATATCACATCAACAATGTAAGGGATAGAAAAGCACCCTTTAACTCTCCCTTAACGCCGGCGGAATTAGGGCCTTAATAGTATAGCGAATTCTCTACTTATTAAATATGCGAAAGACGAAGCCAACGCGTAAGCCTAGCCTTATAGCGCAGATAAAGAATAGACTTAAATTCCGCCTTTACTGTAACAAAACCTTGTAGCTTAGACTACGGTGGGTTCTGTTATTGGGCTGGGTATATAGGTACAAATAAAATAACAACATAATAATAACTGGTGGAGTAGTTGCCTAACAGATTAACTCCAATTATATTCTAAGATTTACTATAAGGAGAGAACTATCTATGGTAGGGACTAAGGTCCTTTAAATATATAACCATACGCCTAAGAAATCCTCTCTTATATATAAGGTACGTGTTATACGTGTTATATATAGACGTATACTGCGTATACCTCGTATACTGCGTATAATATTATATGACTCGCTTACTATTCCTTATTATATAGTTCCACTGGATCTATTCTGGACTGTGCCTGTATTAACTAACTAGCTTCCTGCGACTCTTCCCTAAGTAGTTATAACATCGTACTTAAAGCGTCTGTAATACTATCTCCCTTCTCTTTATCTTCGTTCTTAAAGATTCCTAATATCTCTAAGTTGTTTACTAGAGGTGTAATATCTGTTTAATTAGTCTAGTTAATATTCTTACTTATTATACCTAAAGCTTCTTCTTCTTTATAAGCGCAACGTTATGCTCGCACTGTGGCTGCTATACTGTTGCTTAGTAAGATAATGTCGTCTCTATATTCTCGCTGTACGAAAGCGGGGTTAGTATGTGTTATAATAGCAAGTCCCTTGTCTTAATAACCCTTGTTTTGCTTGGAGTGTACTAAAGCAAACGTTTAATCGTCCTGCGATGTTTACTCTATCTCTAACACTAAGTATGCGCGTCCTATGACTCTTAACAGTCTTTGAGTTCCCTGAGTAACTTGTTATAGGGTCTTATATTTAATCTGCCACTATAAAGCTTAATAGTGAGCTCTTAAGCGCCTTGGATAAACTCCGTTATTTATAGAAAGCGGAGTAGGAGGCTATAGCTACTTAACAGCGTGCCCTTAAAGCCTATTTATCGGCCTCTGCCCGTTTTCTTTATCTTAAATGTGTCCGTAAGAAGGTCCGTTCTAAGGAGTAAAAACTAGTTTAATAGGGTTTGTCTAAGCTAGGTAATAAAAGGACTAGCTCTCCTTCTATAAGGGAAATAACTCTAAGTAGCTTAGCAATTGCTTCTCTTGGGTCCCCCTTAGGTAACTTATTCTTTAGCGATCCTTTTTTGTTAATATTACCTAACCTACTTTCTTTTAATACTTATATACCTTTCCTATAGCGTTTTTTAGGTTGCTTAGTGGTTCCTAGGTAGTCTTACTATAGCCTATCTACTTTACTTTATACTATGTTTTATTATCTATATCCTTATAACTAATAATCTTTAAAACTTGCTATTTATCTTCCTTCTACCCTCTGTATATGTCTGCTTTATAGACTGGTAGCTTAATATTTCCGTATACTGGCTCTAGCATTGCGATATACTATATAGGGTATATTTTCATTTTGGCTAGTAGGTTTAACTTATATATAACTAATAAAATTCTTTGCTTAATTTTAAAAGGTCCTAGTCTAATATAGTCCAATTTCTTGCTTGGTCGTTAACTTTTAAAATTTTTATATAGTAGCTATACTTTATCTCCCTCCTTAAGATCTGGTCCCTCAGATCTCTTAATATTGTAGTACCTTTTTATTTATTCTTATACTAGTTTAGCTGTTTCTTTAAGGTTTATATAAAGATTTATTAACATCTCTATTCTTTGCTTAGCTGTGCTACTTGTCTTTTTTGCTTAATATAGTAATAATAATGTTCTTAGCTTATACCTATAATTCGCCTTAAATGGTAATATCCCTATTCCTTCTTATAGTATTGTATTGTATGTAAACTGTGTAACTGGTAATAATAATACCCAATTATTTTATACGTGATTAATATAGTGCCTTAGATACTACTCTAGTGTCTAGTTTAGTCTTTCTATTTATCTATCTATCTGCGGATAATACGCTGTAGATATTATGGTGGTGTAGATTGGACGTCGCCTACTGTTTTGGCATTTTCCTATATTTATAGAGCTTTGGCTTTCCTCCTTCTTTCCTCCTTATCTTACATACAATTACGAACCTACTGGAATATATTCTTTTCTTTCTTTATTACCGATAGAGAGATAGACTGACTGACTGACTGACTGACTGACTAATAGATAGATAGTACCGTGACTTTCCTATCTGAGAGACACCGTACCCTTCCACATATTATTTGGCATTCCACATAGGGACGATGGCAAGCTCTTTGGATTAGAAGTCTAGTGCTATATATATAGAAGACATGCAGGAATATACTATAACTGCCGAAGAACCGCTAGCTGTAGAAGAATAACTAACTGCAGAAGAACTAATAGACAAGATAGTAGAACTAGAGAACTAGAGAACTAGGCAGTATTAGATAGTGAGGGGAACTAAGCAGACCCTAAACAGAAAGATAGCGGAAAAGACAGATAGCTAGACTTAACGCATAGGCCAAAGAGTGGCAATAGGAAGCAAAATGGTGTAGGTCAAAAGGTCTTGGGAGTTGGGTTCGGTGCCTATACTTAGAAATTTGGTGTTAAGCGAACCAGCGAGCCAATCAGATAACTACTAGCGGTCGAAATCTTGCTACCTGTGTGCGCACGAGCATGGCTAGAACGTTATTAAAGATGTAGAGATGACAAGCTAAGGGCTAATTAGTTAGATGGAAATAAGATCTAAGATATTTGGCAGCGAAGGAAGCTAGCGCTGCCCTTTAAGAATAGAGACAATACCGAGCAAGGCCGTAAGCATATAAGATTGAATCTGCCTTTAAAAGCTTTCTATTCTGGCTTAGCTTTGTCCTCTTTTAAGTTATCTAGATTATATTAGCAGCGGCCCTAGAGGCACTCTGTAAGGACCTACTATACGGAATAACAGTAGGCCAAAATAGATGGACGTATTAAGACCTGGTAGTGGTAGAAGATGAAGATTCTGTGCTCTCCCAGGAAGACCTTCCTTTAGGCATTAAGAAGCAGGCGCCTTCTGTTAGGGATATAGCTGTATAAGTAGACCAGCCGAAGTATGCACCTGTTAATGTCCCGCCAGGACAGTTATCTGGGACATCCTCTGTTAAGACTATGGCTATACAAACAGACCTACTATAGTGTTTACCTGTGATACCTAGGACTGATGACCCTTAGTAGATAAAGGATAAAAGCCGTAAGGATTACCTGTAAGCTTCTAAGGAAGCTCTAGATGCACCTAATAACCAGCAGTTAACGGCTTAAGATAAGGTCTACATTATAGTCCAGCCTATGCTAGCCCTAGGAACTGCTGGGACTCCTTACTTTATAGGGCAGAATGTGTTACAGTTTATTAAATGGTATAAGCGGCTATGTACCTAATATTGTGTGACGAGTATAGAGAAGCGCTAGGGCCTTCTAGAGTACTGCGATTACTAGATAGGGATATAGATCCGAAGCTTGCCTAAATTTATAGCTGGCAATTAGATGGAGCTTATAAGAAAGCTTAGGGCAGAATACTAAGCAAACGACTACTATTAACGCATAGAGATAAGAGACTTTGTAGAAGCTTTTGTTTAAAAATCTGCGGAACAGCCAGGCGAATTACGTTACTATGTATAGGACTTTACTACTATCTCAGCTAAAGCGGTAGCCGCAGGAAACCTTACTAAGTAAGAGAAGGGGTGGTTGTTTGTGCAAGGACTTCCTATTAAATACTATAGGCACGTAATGGAACAAATAGGAGCCGTAGTAGACGAGCCTAGCACCCTTGTGTTTGAAAGACTGAAGGAGGCCGTAGAGTTAAGGATAGTGGCTATAGAGGGCGCCAAGTAAATGGATGTCCTTTTGGAAGAAGACGCCCTGAATGTCTAGCTTATATAGGAGCTACGGCAGTAAAGGGATAAGCTTGACCGTAGGAGAGAAGGAAGGCTTCTGAACTTAGGTGTATATAAAGGAGCCCTAATATAGCAGTAGTCACCCTCTACTGTAGACTAAGAAATGGATGAAATACTAAGCTAACTAAGGAGTCTAAAACTAACTAAGACGGAGCTTATAGTAGCTGTATGGTTGATGCCGTTCCTTGACCAAATCTGGATAGACCCAAGGAAGTTTATAATACTGCTAGATTAGGCCGCAGTTTAAGGCTTAGTATAAGGATATAAAGACTGGCAGAAAAGTAGCTAAGCTCCCTTTATCCCATAAGGCTGTTAATCTCCGCAAGACTTTTAACCTTTGTAAGACTTTTAATATCCGTATAATTTTTAATATCCGCAAGATTCCACCGCCTTTGGACAGCCGCAGTAGAATATACGAGGTTAGTAAGGTATATAAGGACAAGGCCTGCAGACCTGTTTTAAATATAGAGGAGGTCACCGTTTTACCTAGTATAAATGCTAAGGGTTTAAGGATCTTGTTTAGCAAGGATTTGTGTATCTATTTAATTAAGGAAGACTAGTAGCTGGGATACGTAAACGACCTAGACCAGTACTTCCGTGGCTCGGCAATAAAGGACGGCTAGAAGGTATTAAGAACTGGCTTTGTATGTACCAGGGAATAGACCTAGGCAGGCCAAAGGAAGAATAGACGTAGTAGTAGGCCCCTATGTTACGAACTGATTTTACTGCTTTCCATGATAGAGTAGTGCTGAAGAATAGTGACAAAATGCGTATAAACTGGGAGGACTACTATTAAGTACGGCCTACGGACTTAGTAGTAACGCCCAGCCAGTAATGTCTGTAGACTCGCCTGACCCCTAGAGACAGCCGTATAACTAGGACAACCGTCGAGCCGCAAGCTCTGCCGTAGGAGAAGAATGTACGACTAGGAGAATGCATCTAGATTATATTACGGCCTGTGGATAAGACGGTAGAGGCTAGGAAGAAGAATAAATCTTTTAATCCTTAGAGACGGTCTTGGAGACGGACGCTTAACTAGGCTAGCTATTAACCCGTAGGCTTTATAGTAGGTGTAGGGTGTTTGACTAGGGGACAGTTAAGTTTTAAGGTGGGGGAGGGGACGCAGGTGACGTATAAAAGATTTCTATTTATCTGCTTAATTACTGTATTTCCTAAAGCTCCTTTCTTGTTTACTTTCTTGATCGCAACAAGACGCGTTAGTCGCGACGACCTGCTATAAAGATGTCAGTTCAGCTTACCGCCTGTTGACGAGCTAATAGCGATTTTCTATCCCAGGGACGGAAAATCCTAATTAGTCCATTTAGCAATAGAGCTAGCAGAACTCTACACCACCCCTAGAATTTAATGATGCGCCAGCTATAGGATGAGAACGGCACTAGAAGCCTTAGTTAATTATATAAATATAGAGCCGATTATACGATGTAGAGCTAGATGCAGAGCTATACACAAAGCCTTGATCAAACGACTGCGCGGAAGTTATGGTTAGTTAAAGAACCGAATTAAGCCAGAGCCTCAATATTAGTATATCACCGTTACTAAATTAAGTCAATTAAATGTCGTTAGATTAGAGCCTTTAACCGGGCCGACCTTATTTCTTATTTAAATGACGACTGATTGCAGTATAACTATTACTGCTATCTGAGTTTAGTACTGCGCTAGCTATATAATAAGAACGGACACTGCAGTAAGAAAGGGATCTGTACAAAAAGCAATAATATAATATTAGTGATTAAGTACCGCGGAAACGGCAAAGCAGTATATAAAGAGGCAGTGACAAAGATACTCTATAAGAGATCGTATATAGGACGCAGCTGACTATAATAAGCCTAAACTATCCTTATATAACCGAAGACAGGACTAAGCTGTATTGGGATAAACTAGTAAAGGATCTTGTTAAGGATTATAAGGAGAACAGGATTTGGATATACAGAAGCTAGCGCTTTTCCTTAAGAGGTTGTCTTGATAAAGGACTGCATTATGGACACAAGGGCAAGGGACATACGATAGAGGCAGTTATAATAACCGAGAAGCTGACACTGGATAATATTAAGGACAATTTAGGTAAAATGTAGAGCTAGTAGGACAGTAATCAAGAGACTAAAAGTAGAAGACAATCCTAAAAAGGCTCTTAAGCTAGAAGAAGATCAAGGATACGCAAGCGTACTGCTAATAGCTGGGGTAAAGAAGCAGTTGCAAAAGCCTAAGGATGCGCCGAAGAAGTTAAGAGCAAAGACGGTTCTAAAAGGAAAGAAAGTAGCTATTAAGGACGTCTTATAAGGGCACTAGGCCTGTGGTAATGGTTTAGAGGAAGCTGCCGTTAGTGCTTGTAAAGGAGGAAGTCTTAGGATAGGTCTCTGGATTAGACGTCTAGTGGATACTAAGAGCCTTAATTAACTATAGATGCAGAGCTTTAACCGAACGGCTGCATAGCTAGAGTCTTGATTGACTGTCTGTAGGTACAGAGCCTACGGATATAGAGCCTTAATGGAATGTTAACGGATTTAAAAGCTTTGATTAAGTATACGATAATGCAGAGCCTAGGTTATATATATAATAGAAGACGCCTTGAGTTAAGCCAGAGCCTCAGTTAAATCTTGATTAGTTGGACGCTACCTCTATAGTCAAGTTGGATTAGCTAGAGCTTTTAGTCGGGCCGACCTAATACCCTATTTGAATATTAGTCGATTGTACGTTGTTATGGTTAAATTAAATTAGTTACCGTCGCCGTTAGACGTCTTTAATTAGCAGTTAAAGGTCCTATAATGGCAGATAGATAGCCTCTGCAGGAACCTCTCCCTTTGACCCTCCTTTATTAATTAATTACTGCCTATCTTAACGCCTATGGACTGGTTAACCAGAACGGTCTTTTCTATAGACGCAGATACGGATCTCTATACGGAGTCTTATATGGAGTTATACGTAGAGTCTACGGATATAGAACCTTGGTTGTACGTATAACAGAAGACGCCTTAAGTCAAGCCAGAGCCTTATCAAATCTTAATTAGTTAAACGCCGTCTCCGCATTTAAGTCAGGATAGTTAGAGTCTTTGGCTAGGCCAACTTTTTACCTTAGTTAAACGACTGAACGATTAGTTATAGCACGTTGTTGCTGATTAATTAGACAGTCTTTAGCCAGCAGTTAAATTAGGCATACAGGACGCACGTAGACACGGACATAGACACGGACGTAGAATATACAATGTAGAGCTACTGATGCACAGCTAGATGCGCAGCTAGACGCAGAGCTAGATGCAGAGTTTTGATATTAAATAACTAACTGAATGATTAAACCAAGCTAGAGCTTCTGCTATCTTGGTTAACTGCCCTGTTACCGCTGCTACTACTAGCTATTTTGTCCCTGCTATCTTGACTAACTATTTTGTCTCTACTGTTCTATCTAGCTGTGCCGGATCTGTACTGCTGCTGGATCTATTAGATCTGTTTAGCTGTTTAGCCGTTTTAACCGATCTATTCTGGACCTAATGCTGCTTTAACTGTTTGATTCTAACTACTATTTTGACCGACCTATCCCGTTCTACTGTTTCTACCGACCGCTATTTAGACTGACTGTTCTACTGTTGTTACTGCTACTGCTATCTTAACTAACTGTTCTATTTTAACTGCTGCTCTGACTGTTCCGTTCTACTATTCTAACTATTCTACCACTGCTGTTTTGACCGACTGCTACTAACCAACTGCTATTAACTGTTTGCCGCTACCGAGATTTCTACTACTAAAAGTTCTACTGCTGGATGTCCTACTGCTTACTAACTGTTACCGAGTTCTTTTACTGAATATTCTACCGCTGACTGTTCTGTTTTATTTTACTACGCTAAATGTCTGCTTTTATTACTGTTACTACTGTTACTACTGTTACTGCTATTACTGTTACTGCTGCCGTTATTATTTCTGGTTTACTGTTCTGGTTACTAGTAGGAAGATTAGATCTTAGCTATAGATAATAGAAGGATATTGTGGAATAGTTCTATAGGGCTATAACGGCTGTAGAATTACGCTTTTGACTAGTACCGCTAGTAGGTATAGTACACAGGCGATTAGGGCGGCTAGTGCGTATATTTATGCTTTTAACCAGTGACGCTGGTGGGTATAGCGCATAGGCAACTAGTACGGCTAATAGGTGTATTTATTTAGCGCGTGTCTAATAGGTATCTTACTAGGAGAAGAGGTTTCCTATGTTCTATTATATGCTTTCCTTTTTCTATTCTGCTTTTACTATACTTTTGTTTGGCTATTCTTCTGTAGGGTAGAACGTTAGGGGACAACATTCTTGGTGGGGGAGGTATATAGTGGTGTAGATTGGACGTCGCCTACTGTCTTGGCATTTTCCTATATTTATAGAGCTTTGGCTTTCCTCCTTCTTTCCTTCTTATCTTATATATAATTACGAACCTACCGGAATACATTCTTTTCTTTCTTTATTACTGATAGAGAGATAGACTAACTGACTAACTAACTAACTAACTAATAGATAGATAGTACCGTGACTTTCCTATCTGAGAGACACCGTACCCTTCTATAATATTACTACGCAAACTCCTTATTCTGCCAGAAATACTTCTTAAAATACTACTATAAATCTTAGATCTCTGTTTAATATAATCTTATTTAGTGCTCTATATCTTGTAAATACTTCTTTTATATAGATTCTAGTAATATCTTCTGCTAATATTTCTTTAGTGCATGCTATAAAGTATCCCTACTTTGTTAGCTTATCCACTATTACTAAAATTGCGTTATAATCTTGTCCTATAATAGGATCTCTTAACTTTAGTAACTTAATAATAAAGTCCTATAATATAACCTCCTATAGTCTTCCTAGTGTCTTGATAGGTTATAGCCCTCTATATGGCTTATGCCTTATTAGTTTATTCCTTTAACAATTTAAATATTCCTTTATAACTTATCTTACTAGTCCCTAGATTTCTTAAATAATATACTCCTTTTAAAGTCTTAACACTAAGCCTATAGCTCTATTATGTCCTTATATTATTCCCTTGTGGAATTCCTTAATAAATTCTTCTGCAATAGACTTAGGTATATATATTGCTTCTCTATTTTTATATTACTCTAAATCTAGATCCTTTATCTATACTTCTTAGATCTTCTATGTCCAATCACTTTCTAGTAATTTATAGATCTAACTTTCCTTAGTTACTATAATCTTTAGATAATTATACCTAATTATTCTATCTTAATCCTTTTGCAATAAAGCTCCCAATAGCTTTTTATTACTTTATAGTTTAGCCTTTCTGCTTAGAGCGTCTGCTCGTGTATTGTCTATACCCTTAGTATACTAAATTTCGAAATAGTATTCTATAAGCATTTCCGCCCATCTAATTTGTCTTTGGTTGAGTTTCTTTATTATTAGGAATCCTGTAAGGTTCTTATAATCCGTCTTAACCATAAATGGTTTCTTTGTGCCTTATAAGAATGCTTTCTATTCCTTAAATACTATAACTATACCTAATAACTCCTTGTTATAGATGTTATAGTTTAACTCTAGTAGTATTATCTTCCAACTGTAGTATGCCACTGGGTGCCATCTATTTTAATATTTTTATAGGAAGTATACCCCTAGTATAAAGTCTAATATATCTATTTCTATAACCGTCTCTAGACCTGGTTAATAGATCTTAAGAACTGGCTCCTAGGTAAACAACTCTTTAACTCTCTTAAATAGTTCTTATTATTCCCTTCCCTATACCCATAGTTCTTCTTTCTTCGTTAACTGTATAAATGGCTTAATATCCTATAACTATTGCGCTATAAACCTTCTATAATAATTGTAAAACCCTAGGAACGATTTTAACTACATAATGTTCTCTAGTTCTTGCTAATTTACTATAGCCTTAATCTTCTTTGGATTTATACTAAGTTGGCCTAGTTTAATAATAAATCCAACAAAATTGGTCTTTTTGGTAAAGAACTTGTATTTCTTAATTGTTACTAGCATCTATTCTTCTTGTAGTCTTTTTAAGACCCATTTAATATGTTCTTTATGCTCTTCCTTACTCTCTAAGTAGATAATAATGTTGTTAAGGTATACCATAACAAATTCATCTAGGTGTTCTCCTAATACACTATTAATTCGCTTCTGGAATGTTACTAGTGCGTTTATAAGCCCAAACTATATAACTAACAGTTTGTATAGTCCTTCCTTTAACCTAAAGGCTGCCTTCTATTTATTGCCTTCCTTAATTCTAATCTAGTAGTACGCCCATCTTAGATCTATTTTTATAAAGATCTTTGCGTTGCCTATCCTATCTTGGATTTCGCTAATTAAGGGTAAAGGATACCTATCCTTTTTAGTAATACTGTTTAACTGTCTATAGTCTATATACATCCTAAGTTTTCCGTTTTTCTTTGGGATAAACAATACTGGATATTTTGCTAATAACTATAACAGTTTAATATATCCCTTTTATAAGTTCTCCTAAATAAACTCCTTAAGCGCTACTGACTCTGTTTTAGTAAGCTTATAGATTAGAAAGAACTTTAGACTTATTCCCTCTTTTAATCCTATCTTATAGTCCTATGCTGCATGCTTTAACAGCTTTTTACTTTTTAGTAACCATAACTTTTTACCATACTTATAGTATCTCTTTGGTATATAACTTAAGCCTTACTTAGTCTCTCCGCATATCGCTCCAACTTAGTACTATACTAACTTGGTTTACTATCGCACTTTATATCGTTGTGTATCCTTAATATTAACCTAACCTATAACCCAATCAATCTTTGGATTATACTCCTATAACTAAGGCATTTTTAGTATCGCCTTATCCTATCCTAATAGTAGGATATTGAAAGACATTCTAACTGGTCTCCCTTTAATAGTTATTTAAATAGGTCCTATTTTAAGATTAATAATGCCTCCTCTATAGGCTATCTAATCTCCTAAAATTATTATAAGTGGATATAGGTGTTTTTTCTATCTATATAGTAACCCTATTCTTTCTACTGCCTTTGGTGATATATGGTTCCTAGTTGCTTTACTATTTACTAATACTTTAAACTACTGATCTTGCTATTTAGCTTTTAAATTTAGGTATTGTTTTTAAATTCCTTTAAGGGTCTAAGGCTCTAATACTAGTTCCCTCTGGTTTTATACGCCTCCCCTTTTCCTAACTGTTGGCTGCTTAATCCTGCCTATACTTAATCTAACTTTGGCCAATACTTAGTTTATTTCTTTTCCTCTATATACTATAAATAAGTGTTCTCTAGGCACTTCCACCACTATTATCCATTTAGGCATTCTTCCGTAAGGAATCTTTCTAGTTAAAATATTAAATCCCCTTAACCTTATACTTCTACTAGGTGCTAACTATATATATACTTAGTATTCCTAAACCACTTTTTCTCTGGTGCCTAATATATCCTTACTAGGTACTTCTGGTTCTTATCTTTGGGTGCTCTATGTATGTTATATATATTATCCACACAAGCTATTTACGATAGTGTATAATGCGCTATATGTTTTAGGTTAACTTTTAGTTTATCTTTATTTTTAAGTTTAAACCTATACCTAGTTAACCTAACCACTGGTATCTCTACTATAGGTACTAAGATTTATTGCTCGCTTCTCTAGTCTCTAGATCCCTCTTCTAGGTTCCTTAACATTATAATTAATACTCCTTTAATATGACTTATATGTTTTTCCATAATAGGTTAGTTTTGGACAACTTTTTTATCTAGCTATATATAAAAGTCTTTCTATTTATTATTGTGTCGTTGCCTATACCACTTTCCGTACAACTGGTTTAGTGTATATAGTCTATTTGTTAGAAAGTACCTTATTATCGCTACATTATAATATCCTTTAGTATGTCTTTCTTTAAACCTAGTTAGAATATTTAAATTCTCTTTTTGTTCTAGTTTATCTAACCACTTTACCCTAGGTGTCCCTGCACTTGGCCTATTAGTAACTCTTTATATAGGTACTCTATTCCTTATATAACCTGGCGTAGCTGACCTCTTATCTAGCTTCTGCTCTTACTATATAATAATTCTTATCCTAAACTTATCTATAGTTTCTTATTTTCTGTGTCTTGTAGCTAAATCCTTATAGTTATCTTGCTTTTTAATCCTAGTATTAACTATTTAATCTTTAGGCTAAATACTACATTTACCTAGAATTACTAATGTTTTTATTTATTCTCCAAACTCATGGTTCTTAAACTTACGTCCTATACTTATTTATTTATTACTAAACTGAGTTACTACCCTTTCCCATCAGTTTTCGTCCGTTGTGGGTCCTTAGGTATGTCTTATCTTACTTTAAGAATCTTAAGCTTCTTTTATCTTTTTTTAAGAATCTTAAGCCTATGGCCTTTTGCCTTTATTAAGTAATAAGCTAGCACTAATAGTTGTTTACTTATTTAGTTTCTTCTAAATATTACTCCTATTGTCTTATAAAGCGATGGAAATTGTATCTAATAGTATTATAACATCCATTACTAAACCTTGTTTGGTAATAGTCTTAGTCTCTACTTCTATTACGTTATTAAGGTTTAAGTACTTCTAGTTAGCCTTCTTTTCGTCCTTATTGCTAGTAATTAATAAATACTCTAACTCTATTGTTATTACTGCTAATCTTTATCTGTATATTACTATAACATCTTAATCTAGCTTATAGAGTTAATTTTATTCTTTGTCTAACTCTCTAGTTCCTTTAAGTCCTTTTGACTTTAGCTCTTACGGCCAATAGCTTGCGCCATACTTAGCGTCTTCATAAATTCAGCATGCGTTGTTATAACAATACGCAAAACTGTTAATTAAACATTCTTTTATTCCTTATAGTGCACCATCGTCCCTCTGTATATATGTGCTGTCTGCTAGTCTGGTTCCCTTTACCATATAGTTACTCTAACCACCTCTATAGTCTCTAGCGAAATGACCTTATTTTCTATAATTTATGTAAGCTCTATCTTTGAACTATTTTTCTTACTGTAGAGTCTGCCTAAATATCTTCTACTACTAAGATCCCTAGTTTGGCCTCTACTTCTGGGTCCTTTAATTACTTAATCCTTAACCTTTAGGTTTCTATAGTTTCTTTTCCTATCTCTAGGTTTCTTTGGTACCACTTAGGTCTATTAACTCCGCGCTATTCCATGGTTTTTAACTCTATGTCTATTATTGCGTACTCTACGCCTTATATAACTATTGTTAGCGACTCAGTCAATCGAGGCACAAGTATAGCAAGAGGGACGCGCAAGCCTGTACAATTAGTAGTCTATAAACGAGAATCCAAAGCTAGAGAAAGGAAAGGAAAGGAAGGGTAGCGCCGTTTGAGGTTTTATACAATCGTCTGGTTACGTAGACTGCGACTGTCTGAAACAGTAAGAAACTGTCTGCGATTGTCTGCCACAATCCACCATTTTCTACTAGCGCCGTAACATTACCCCCCCCTCCGAAAAAGCCTGCCCTTAGGCTTTATATGTCCGTATTATGTCCGTAGGGTATTCTTATCTTTATGCTCAACAGGTAGCTTATTATCTTTGCTATACTAGCACTCCATCCACTTGTCTAGATACTTTGGGGGTCCTGGCTTATTAGGGTATTAGTTATGGAATTCTTTAAGCTTTTAGGGGCAACCTATAAAGTTCTAAGCAGGGTACTAGGTTGGGTCTAGATCGTAACCTTTCCATTAGACATAGTATTTTAGCGTTCCTCATACTAGTTTATAGGCTAGTATTTTATTGACTTCCCATTCGTCGTCGCTATTAACTTAAATTGGCAGTAGAGGCTCATTCTTTTATCTAGGTAGTGGGTTATTTGCAGCTTTCCGTAGCTTATCTAATAAGAAAATAGGGTGGACTTTAATTAAGTCTAGGAGCTTAACCTTATATAAGTTGCCTTCTTTATTAAGGATCTTATACGGTCCTGCCATCTTATAGTCTAGCTTACGGCTAGGCCGTTCCGTTTTCTAGTTCTTTATTATAACCTAGACCTTATCGCCTATAGTAAAGTCAGGCTCGCGCCTATGCTTATTTGCCTACTATTCTATTAATCTCTAGGCCTTTTCTAGATTTGTATAGGCTACCGCCTAGGCTTCTTCTAGGCGTTTGGCGTATTGCTAGGCTTCCTTATAAGACAGTTTTTCGCGTATGGTCTGTGGGCCTTCTAGTCTATTCCAGTTAAAGCTAGTATAGGGTAAATATCCCATTTTTAGCTAAATAGGTGCAAATCCCATAGAGTTGTGGGGTAGGGTCGCCTGGGCGTAGTCTATTAAGGGTAGTAGTTCGCCCTAGTTGTCCTAGAAGTAGTTAACGAAGGGCCGGAGTCTCTGGTCCAAGTATTAATTTACAATCTCCATCTAACTATCTATCTAGGGGTAGTATGCTGTAGAAAGCTTTAACCTAATACCTAGGATCCGGGTAAACTCATTCCAAAAGGCCGATATAAACTATAGTCCTTAATTGGATATAATAGTATCTAGTGGTCCGTAAATTCGGTAGACATAATAGATATATAGTTAGGCCACCTCTTTAGCATTAATATCCTTATAACAGGGGATTAAGAATGGGCGCTTACTAAAGTGGTTAACTAGAATTATAACCATATTATATCCGTTGCGGTCCGTAGGTAGCTCGTGGAAGTCCATAGAGATATACTGCTAGGGGCGTTCTAGTATTAGGAGTGGTTTTAATAGCCCTAGGGTCTTGTCTTACGGAATTATAGACCTACAGCAGTTGTTACAGTTCTATATATAGCAGTTAATATCCGTAACCATTCTAGGCCAGTAATAGCGGTCGCCAATAATCCTGCGGGTTTTATTTTTTCTGGGGTGGGCTGTAGAGACCTAGGTATATACTTCGGTAATAAGTTAAGTCCGTAAGTTCTATTCCTCTACTACTACTAGCCGTTCCTAATGCTTAAGTAATCCATTTTTGAGGGACTATAGGCTGGTAACGTTCTTTGCCTTTTTACAATACTCCTGTAGAGAAGGGGCCGTACGGTTTGTCTACAGCAATTTATTAATTAAGTCAAGTCCTAAAGGGTTAATAAGATATATCTTAGTGTCTAGGGAGTCTGTACTTAGTTCTGCCTATATCCAGGGGTTAAGGTGCTTTGGTTATAGTAGTATCTAGGTCCATAATAAGATCTTTATAGCTGTTTGGTCACCTAGGTCTTATTTACACCTTATAAAAGTATCCGCACGGTTTGTAGCGCCTGGTCTATATATAATTAAGAAGTTGAACTAAGATAGGATATCTGCCTAGCGTGCCTACTAGGCTATAAGGGCCTTGGTTATTATAAAGTATTCTAAGGCCTTATAATCCGAAACTACCTTAATAGGCTTAGGGGTCCCCTCTAGCTATACACGCCAGTGCTAAAAGCTAGAGATAATAGCTAGCATTTCTTTATTATAGATGTGGTAGTTTAGCTTAGCATCTATTATAGTCTTTAAATAGTATATAATAGGGTGCCATTCTCCGTCCAATTACTTCTGGGAAAAAATACTGGCTATTGCGCTATCTGAGGCATCAGTTTCTAGCATCAAGGGCTATTCTGGGTTAAAGTAGGCGAGTAGGGGAGCTAATACTAGCCGTTTTTTAAGCTTATTAAAGGCCTGCGTATATATAGCGTTAAAATAGAAGGGCTGGTCTTTCCTAGTAAGACGGTTAAGAGGCCGAACAATTTTGCTGTAGTTCTTAATAAAGCGTTAGTAGAAGTTACAGAAGCCTAAAAATGATTGTACCCCCTTTACAGTCCGTGGGGGTGCCTACTGGTTAATTATGGCCGTTTTCTCTGGGTCAGCCTTAACTTTATCTATACTGATAATAAAACCTAGGTACTTTGTACGCTTAATACTAAATTCCAACTTCTTAATATCGGCCTAGAGGCCAGCCTTATAGAGCTGTTGTAGGACTTTATGGACATGCTTCTTGTGTTCCAGCTCATTCTTAGAGTAAATTATAATATCATCTAGGTAGGCCGTACAGAAGTTATTAAGGTAGTTAAAGAGTATATTATTTATATACCGCTGGTACGTAGCCAGTCCGTTAGTTAGTCTAAAAGGAAGTACTTTATATTTATATATTCCGTAATAGGTCTAAAATATAGTAAGATCTTCTAATCTAGGGTTTATTCTAATTCAGTGAAAAGCCTAACGGATATTAAGCTTAGTAAAGATCTTAGCTCTATTTATTTAGGCTAGAGTCTTCTTAAGTAAGGGCAGTAGATAGCGGTCCTTGCGGGTTATATTATTGAGTTTGCGGTAGTTAATACAGAAACAAAGTCCTCTATTTAGCTTTTTAGTAAAGAGAATAGGCGAGTTAAAAGGGGCTTAACTAGGCTTAATAAAGCCCTTATTTAGGTTATTAATAAGGTACTGCTTTATAGCCTATAATTCGGCAGTAGACTACTAATAAAGGGGGCTATAACCAAGGGTGTCTTCCTTGTCTGGCTTAATCTCAATCTTGTGGTTATACGGTCGGTGAGGTGGGAGTATATTAAATACTGCCTTAGAGAATATGTCCTTGAATTTCTGGTGTTAATGGGGCAGTTTCTGTTCTACTAGCTCCTTATCTATAAGCTCACTTTCCTGTCCGCTAAGCTCGCTTTCCTTTTCCTTAATTATTTGATTAATTTTATATAAGCTAGTGGTAAAGGCAATAGTATTAGGTTGGACTAAGTTCTGGTAGAATTCTACGGCGCCAATGTAGCAGATATCAACTGGGGGAAGGTCCATAGGTTTCTTTACGGACTTTTATCAGGCCGTATTTTGCGGTATAGGGTTTATAGTCTTCCTTAGCTCACGTTCTATTTTCTATAAGTTGTCCTTCCAGTCTATTAGTTTAGTATGGCGTCTGGTATTCCTAGCCTTTCTTTATAACTACGTAGGGCCTAAGTTCTCTACGGGGGATTTAGCTAGGTCACTACTAATTTCCTAGATCTCTGGTGTGGGTGGCGTAACATAGGTGGTTTAGGGGCGGCGTAGTATACAAATCCGTTGCGGATTAAGCTGTATATCTTTCTTAAAGGCCTGGTCCCTACGCATAGCATTGGCCTAGTAAATAGTATTGATTTGGGGCCGTATAAGGTTCTCCATTATAATACTAATTTCTTTTATAAAGAAAGGGGTTGGGGGTAGAGATTCGGGCTAGATAAGCCGTCTACTCCGTATATTAAGCTGTAAGCCTAAATAGGCTAGCCATTTTCTTCCTAAGATTATATTATGGCTTCCTAGGTCTGTAATAAGAAAGGGGACGTTATACTGCCTTCGTCTATTGACACGGAGGTAGATCTGTAAGATAGTTGTAATAGGTAGTCCTATCCGTCCATTATACCCGCGAATAGGGACTGGTTTAGGCAGTTCTTTAAGAGGCGCATTTAAAAACTTAGCTAGCTTTACGGCGTACTAGGTATCTATTAAGGCAAAGGCATTCGCTCCAGAGTTAGCTAAAGCGGAGGTTAAAACTTGATATCTATTGTAAAATAAAGTATAAGGGATAGTGCAGCTTCTTCCACTAACTAGCTGACTCAGATTAATATGTAATATATTAATTCCTTTTGACCCTAAAGAGGAGTCTTTCTCTAGGGTTTCTCTTTTTCTAGCTTTATACTATTCTCCTAAATTAACAGAACCTCACCCGTTTTTGCCTTTGTCTGGTAATCCTTTACAAAGTGGTCTTTCTGGCTATATAAGAAGCAAGCTCCTTAATTACTAAGGGCCTGTTTATGGGGGTTGTTGTATATAGGCTAAGTATACGCCGGACCCGTAGCAGGACTAGCTGCTGAATTAACGGCGGGCTATACAGCTAGTGCCGTAGGAGTTGTAGATCGTGCTAGAGTGTTACGGGCTATTTGTGTAGTACTTGTAGTTTGGTTTAGAGAGTTTCTAGCCTTATACCGCTTAGCTCGTGCCTTAATTCGATAAAGGCCTTGGTTAATAGATAGGCAATAGTCCGTAAGTACTTTTAGCGTCTGTACAGTAGTAAAAACTGGTAGTACCGCGCACTATAGGTCTAGGGTAAGCTTATTAAAGAGGTCTAGCATTAGGTCTTTATGGGGAATTTAGGCCTAGCCGGCTAAGTGCAGAAAGCGGGTCTAAAAGGCTAAAAAGGTCTTCATCATCTTTATATTAAGAGCTTTATAATTAAGGTGGGCGTTCTATACCTTAAAGGGGTCCTCGTAGATGGAAGACAAGTGGTTAATTATCTTGTCTTTAGAGAGGAAGGGATCTGCCAAGTCCTAGGTGTATCGCGGACGTAGGTGCGTCTGTATATCTCCGCCGGTATAGCCGAAGACGTAGGCCATCTTAGCTTAAGTAGTGGGGAAGTGGTCTGTATTGACTTCAAGCTTGTCCTGCAATTGAAGCTTCCAGTTATTAAATATAGGGTCAGTTCTATCTGTAAGTAATAGGGGGTCTGTAACCTTTATAGACCGCAACAAAGCTAATGCTGTACATTGGGCTAGGGCTTTAAGGACTGTAGCAAGTCTCTAGGTGTCTAATAACTTCTTACTAGGTGCAGGGGTATCCCTAGTTTTAAGCAGCTCTCAAAGCCGTTTAATTTTGGTATTGGCTGCTGCGAGCTCTTCCTAAGGGGTCAAGACGGCGACTGTTTTATTATTGGAGGTATTTACGGGTCCTATAGCGGCTTTACCAGCTGCTGTATTTCTTGGCATGGTGGTAAGGGTTTTAGGTAATTTCCAGTGTTTGTTTATTTTCTAGGGGTTCTGGTCCGTGCGTGTTCTATTCTTAGGTTTCGCGTTCTGTTTATATTCTTTTAGTTCTTAGGTCTGTCCTGTCCTTATAGTCCTAGTAATGTCCTTAGGGTCCTATTTTATGTCCTTGTCCTGTTTATGGTCTTGTAGATAGATATATTTAAGTTCCTTCTTAGGAAGAAAGAGTAATAAAGAGCTTTGGATAATGTTAGCGACTTAGTTAATTAAGGCACGAGCACAGCAAGAGGGACGCGTAAGCCTATATAATTGGTAGTCTATAAACGAGGATCCAAAGCTAGAGAAAGGAAAGGAAAGGAAGGGTAGCGCCGCTTAAGGTTTTATATAATTGTCTGGTCACGTGGACTGCGACTGTCTGAAACAGTAAGGAACTGTCTGCGATTGTCCGCCACAATCCACCGTTTTCCACCAGCGCCGTAACAACTATGGAACTCTATCTTGCCCTCTTTTAGCTTGTTCCCTTTAGTAGATTCTATTATTAATCTTTATTAACTAATCTATTAACTCTTTTAGAGTATCCGTATCTTCTATTAGGATAATTGTGTCCTAGACTTTAGCCTTAAGTCCCTGTTTATACTATGCTATAAGCGCCCTATTATTCCACTTAACCTACGTGGCTAGTGTTTAAAACTGTGTTGTATACTTAATTGCTAAAGTACGTTATACTAAGTTCTAAAGCTTTTGTTCCGCTGTGGTTGTGGCCTCTAGGTCTCTAAATATCTGCGTTAGTTACTCTGCGAACCCGTTCTAACTAGCAAATATATACCGTACATCTTGGTTAGTAGTTGTTATACTATTAGCCTATATTTCCGTAAAATACGGCTCGAACTACTTAAGTGCCCTCCCTATTAGGAACAATTCTGTATAGGCTACTTAATCTAATGATATTGCTAACTTCGCTCCTTTCTGTACTACCTTAAAATGCATTTGCGTAAGAAATCCTTTAAGCTTTAACTTCTCTCCTAAGAATCGTTTAATTGAAGGTAACTTAATCTTTACTGCTCTAATTTTATTAATGCGTTTTTTAAGTATCCTATTGTTATCTTATAAGTAATTAACCATTTCCTATAACTAACCTCGCGTAACCACTTGAGAATCCCTATTGTCTATACTGGTATCACCTGGCCCTAAGGTTATGGCTACTATTAACACCATTATAACTGGTGCTACTCTTAGTAGTATATTGTTCGATTTTATTCCAATACCGTAACCTTAGTAGTGAATGTGTAACGGAACCTTATAGTTTAAACTATAGTGGGTTCTATTATTAGGCTGGGTATATAGGTATAAATAAAACAACAATATAATAATAATTGGTGGAGTGGTTACCTAATAGATTAACTCCAATTATATTCTAAGATTTACTACAAGGAGAGAACTATCTATGGTAGGGACTGAGGTCCTTTAAATATACAACTATACGCCTAAGAAATCCTCTCTTATACGTAAGGTATGTGTTATACGTGTTATACATAGATGTACACTGCGTATACCTTATATACTGCGTATAATATTATGTGACTCGCTTACCATTCTTTGTTATATGGTTCCACCAGATCTATCCTGGACCGTGCCTATATCAACCAACTAGCTTCCTGTGACTCTTCCCTAAGTAGTCGTAACATCGTACTTAAAGCGTCCGTAACATTTACCATAAGGATTAGACTCTAGAAGATTAGAAGAACGTTATCTAGACCAATAAGACGTTAGTTATTCTTAGCTATTGCCTTAAAAGCTACCGTATCTAGAGGACTCTAGAAGAGCGCTTTCTTAAGTCTATAATAAAAGAAGATAGAAAGGGCTTTTTAGAGTTTATATTTTAGGGCGCTTTTATATATAATAGGAAAATTCCCTACTATATTTGGGCCCTAGAAATGAAAAAGGAGCGCTCTATTACTACCATAGAACTTATTAAAATTAACGCTAAAATAGAGGCTACCGCGAAGGAAGAGTGGGAGCCTACTATAGCTATAAGATGCACAGGACTTTAAAACCTTAGAGGAGTTAAACTTATATAGAAATGGGATAAAAAGCATGGCAAGCTTATAAGAGGTAATAGTAAAGAAATTAATTGGTATTACTATATAACCTTCGTTCTTAAGCCAAGGCTTATACCCTTTACTTTAGCTTATAAAAAAGACCGTCCTAATACGCTAATTTAAGAAGATAAGGCTTCGTCATACGTCTCTCTCTGTTACAAACTTCTTATAACCCTCTTAAACGTTTAACGGCTCCTTTAGTGCCCTAATTTACCTAATATAAACATAATAGAGCTAGCGTGGCCTTACCTTAAGAGAGCTACCACTAAAAAGGGCGCTCTTATAACTCCCGTGTCTACTAGGAGAGTATAGAAGAAGGCTCAAAAGGATCTTAAACAGTAGTAAATTCAGCGGTGGATTGAGAGGATCCCTTAGCATATTTAAGAGATAATAAGGTTTAAGGGAGGCAATAAGTATCGTAAGGGCTTATTAGATACACCTTGGCGTGTAGGGCCTCCAGAATACTATATTCCGCAGAATAATTAGGAGGATATATTAGATAAAGATGAGAAGAATCTATAGTTAAAGGTAAAGGCTAAGCTAAGAAAGCGTGCTCTAAAGAAGGCGGTAAAAAGCGCTGCTGGAGCTGCTCTGGCTGCTGTTTTCGCTATATAAGAAGCTTAAGAAGCGCCACGACGAAATCTACGACGTCGCCTTCCAAATGAGGTCCTTAATGAGACGTTTATTGAGCCCGAGGAGCCATAGTAGCAGAAGCCGCAGCAGGCTGAGTCATCAAAGAGGCCACAGCGACGAGGTAGTGGGCGGAAGCAGTAACTGTATATATTGTAAGAGTATGGTTCAAAAAGACTGCATATAGGGAACTTTGATTTTCGCGATTTTCTCTAAGTCCTACTATGGCGGTACCTTGTGTACGCAGACGTGACCAAGACGCCTCGCAAAACGACTTAGAATTTTGAAGTTCTCGCCTAGCAAAATTTCCCTATATGCAGTCTTTTTGTACCATACTCTTATATATCAACACCTCAATAGGTGTCTAATATGACATCATCTATCTACGCTTCCAGCCTCCTTCCTAACTTGGAACGCCAAGAGCTGATGACGTAGCGTTTTGGCGGCTTATTAGTGGCGCAGGGGGGCCGTCACTTTTGACCGCTGCCTCCGTACTAAAGTTTTAAAACAGATCCAGATTAAGCCAATAGAATCGTCTAACTGAACCTATCCAATGAAGTAACCTAACCAGTTGCATCACTGGACAGCTTTCTGGTCTCTAAATTTAGGGAAAAGCCACTCCTCAGCCCACTTCGATTCCAGAGGAGGGATTCTAGAAATACAGCTTACTTTCCCTTCCTTAGCCTACTATCCTTAACCCTCAACCCTATGCTATACAGAATGCCAACATAGTTTCTACTTGGATTCCGGTTGGCAGCGTGAGATGGCCGTACCCACCACATTTGCTTCATCGACTGTACCTCCTCTAACTACTATATTTACTCCATCGCCATCTTGCCTTTCAACTACATGTTGGTTCGAATCAAGCGGCATTGGGTTCTTCAGCCTTGGCCCGCCGAGTACTTCGGATTGCTTACCAGGAGGCTGGGCTCCCTCTCCAGCGTCATTTTTCTCTCCTGGGATATGCCCTTTAGGATATACTATCGCGTGCTCATCAACTAATGTTGTTGGTGATATATCTCAAACGGTTGCAACATGTTGTCCGAGGTGAGGATTCTTATAGGGCGTCAAAAGTCGTTTCAATTGCTAATCCATAATGCGTGGGCTCTACAGCGGATATGTGTGTCAAACCCCCGACCCTACCATAGACTGGCAAGCTCCATGGACTGCACACCCATGCGGATCACCCTTTAGCTCTTCGGGCAGTTCACCATCCCATTTTACATTCACTATGGGAGTTATCCAGGAGTCGAGTAGTACCGGGACAACCACGATAACAGGGACGAGCGGGGGTGTCAACGCTTATAGCATTCAGGTGCGATGGGAAAGCACAGACAGCACGATCCTCTCACTGCTCGATCCTAGCAACACCGCCATACTAGCCTCAATAAGTACTGCTTCGAGCTCATTTATTACTACTTCGAGGTTATTTTATTTTCCTACATTTGTTGCCACTTCGAGCTCATCAACAAGCACTTCAGCAACAACTGCAAACCCTCCACCGAGAGCACCTCTAACTCCTGGAGGGCTTTCTCAATCTGCAAAAATTGGTGTTGGGGTTGGTATCACCATTTTTCTTCTCGCTTTGGGTAGTGGCTTGTTCTATTACTTTTATCGTCGTAGGCTTCGAATGATTCAATTGCGCAGTCCTCAAATCTCTCCACTAGAGTATCCTTCTCGAGCCGTAGAAGAAACCAATAGTAACCCCACAACTCGTTACCGACGCACTACCCTGTAATTCAACATGGCCTCTCACAGGTTACAATACTTATCCGGGTGGTGCAAATTCCGAAACTCACTTGTTACCATACATACACCAATTATGGCTCGGCCTGGCAAGCGGGATTTTCTAGTTCTCTTGCGTCTATTGCCTCTTTCAGGGATATCCGAGTTGTCTATCCGCGTATGCATGCCGAATACTAATTATCTACCGGGGCGGCATGCTGGGATAGTTTCTGAGGGTGCTGAGAGACTAGTCAGGTCAATGGGTACTTTGTGTATTTAATTTTCTAACCAGAGATTTCCGTAACTCATCCATTGCTAAAGGCCACCACAGCGAGCAATAACGTCTGCATTGTTCTAGAGGCAAGGGCATGATACTTCCATATTTCAGCATCAATAACCACTTCAATCCAACTTAATGGATAGACGGTCGTATTGAAGAGACATAGCCGCCTCTTTTACCAAGACTGCAGTGTATGTCTTTAGCACCCCTTCTTTTTGAGGCCACGGTATGTATTAGACTGCTGAAGCTGTCCCATCTAGATAATCGCATGGTTGGATACGGCCGACCACGTAGTTCCAAATGAATCTGATATCCGGTATACTTGGTTAAAGTCTAGAAAAGGATTTTCTGACCAGCAGAGTCTTTCATTGATGCCCGAGTTGCATCTCATTTATGAGATAAACCAATGGACACCCAGCAAATCTACCTGTCCAAATGTTGTATGTGAACCGATGCTTGAACTTGCTAGCATTCTGGAGCAGTCTGGAGACTTTCAGGCCTAGCTGGAAAGCTTAAATAGCGTTCCGCTGTATTGTGCTTAAATAGCTCCTAATGCGAGCGGAGCTCTAATTCCGGGAGTGGTCGGGGAAACGCAGAGTCTTGGCATGGTGTTGAACCGAAGTCGGCAACCCGCCCGGCCGGATCCCCGTTGACTCTTGTTGCTCAAGAGTGCATCCCAACCATATTGTAGTATTTCGTGATCTGCAAATCCTGTGCGGGAAGGAAGGAGCGCTAATTTTGCAGCTGTTCAAGACGAAGCCAGTCAATATTGTCGTGATTGGCGTCATCGGCCTGGAGATGATCAACAAAATAAAAGAAAGGCCTAGTTATTATATGGCTCAACGTTTCAGGCGAACGACTCTCAACCTTTCCGGGAGTCCCGACAGGCTTTGAATAGCAGCAACCATGGATGATATTGTGATATGCTTTTGGGTTGCAGTATCAATCGATTCCCGTTGCTCGGAGAGCGATAGGATGCCGTTTCAACTCGAATAGACAACGATGCCTGCAGTTGCGTCCGTAGTTGGGCCTGACAGCATTTGACAACTCCTCATCAGAGAAAGCAATGCAAGGCTGACGACGAATATGTGATCTCGACGTGGCGGGCAGAACACCGGAAAGTTATTTCTTTCGACGGTCTAAAATCGCGCCCAACAAGCTGCGGGATGCGGGATGCTGAGCGCTCAAGTAGAGCGCTCAAATCGGGAGACAGAACAGTGGGCCTAGTCAATTCATTCGGCAGAAGGATCGGCCTGGTAGATATTGGGGGTTTATTCGAGGGACGACAATGGACTGGCTGAGCAGGCATCGCACTGACACTCATGCCACAGCTGAAGATGCCTCCAGGCTTCAGCGCGAAAGGCTTCTCGTGAAAGACCGAGAGGGGATCAGCCCGACTTCTTATCAACAGGACAAAGGTTCGATGGCCACCGTTTATGTGTCTTGTCTGACCGGCTGACCGCCCCCATATTTCGTGGCCCCGGTAACTATATTAACGCTAAGTCGTTGACCGCCTTGCTGGCGCTTCCTCAATCCTGGGCTAGCGAGTCCCTGCATGCGGGTCCAGTTGTGCTCCGTCTTCGGAGTCGTGGAATGAAGCTGTACCATTTCGACCTCAAAGGTCAACGATTTGCATGATTTCCGGGCTGGTGGGCGTTGCTTATCTTTGCGACAAGCTGCATCGTGCTGGGACCAGGTAGCTCATGTAATATTACTCAATGAGGGCAAAGACAGCTGAATTCGGGGTTAGCACGCGACGCTAGCAATGGGCTGATAGTCATTGCACCCAGCGGCTGGACCGCCTCGCTCTGCTGCATAATAAAACCTATCACTTGCAGCGGTCCCGGGGGCGAAGGGTCTGGACAATGGAGATATAAATACCGCTCCATGTCCACCCCACGGCTACAAATGTCTTTTATTTTGGAAGAAACGATGAAAGACGGGGTCTAAGATATATACGAGAGGGCAGGAAGAGGCAGGAAAAAAAGGCAACATTTATTTCCTGATACTTGCGACCCAATTCCTTTTTTGTTTGACTCTCACGGGTGTTGCTTTTCTGTAAATCTTGTGGTGAGTCGATTCAAGCACCCACGCCCTGGATGCCTTCTGGAAAAGTTTGCCCACACTGTCGTTCAGCCGTCCGCGAACAACCGGAACAGACGAAAATTTTCACATTAGGACGTCTTGCTGACAATGAGACAGGCATATAAACAGCCTCGCAAACCAGCAATCTCCTCTCCGCCAAATTGCAGATACTCTCCCTCCTAGAAGCCTCGACAGCAGCACCAAGCCACCCAAAATGTGCAGCTATACCTACTCCTGGTACTACTGCAACCACGATTACTACATCTGGGCCAACAGCATCGAGGTGTGCCACAACCGGCTGCTGAGCGGCTATTCGTACGACGCCTGGAGCATCGACATGTGCAAGAATATGCAGGTCACTTGCGGTGGTTTCTCGAATTACTACTGCTCCGACTGCTCCGAGGACGTTGCGCTCGAGTTTGAGCTAGACGAGCTATGAACATTTCTCTTAAATTGTGCTTTGCTTGGGAATTGCATGTAAGTGCATGCGGTGCAACGGGTAATTGGTATATTGCGATGCTGATTTCCTTCAATAGTTCCAACATTTCTTTGCAAATTGTTATCGCCGGATTGGACGGAGTTACGGCTGGGTATACGGTTAGTAAAAGGATCGCGGCGCACCTTCGGCGTTATGTTTGGCATAACCCTTCGTTATTTTCCGGCGAATACGTTGTTATTCGAACCATTTGACAGCACTGCACTTCTAGCGTTAAAGCGTAGGGGGTTACTTGGCGTCTTTTGAATACGTCTCGGATTTCAAGAAGATTGATATATAGCCAAGCGCACATTACACTGCTCATATATACCTTAGAATAGCGTTGCTCCGCTTCATTCTATATACATACAGACATTGTTGTTTTTACCATCAATTTAGTAGCATCATTCTGTGACACTCTCTTGGGCTCTGGGAGACAGTTGCTCACCCGATGCTGCTTCCCCAGAGTCAATAGAGGCAGAAACCTGCTCGACACGACGCCGGGCGTCAATATACATCATAAACTCTTGGTATGTGCGCGGCATGACCCTGATGTCCCTATCGACGTTGAAAGTGTAGTTAAACTGCCCAGTCGGTTTCGTCTCTCCATGCTCCACATTCCTCACCTTCGAATCCACTCGTACCTGGACTCTAGTATATTTGCTGTTGGTGTCGGGTGTTTCCCCGGGCGCTGCGATAAGCGGCGGATCGGTATAGACGACGGTGGCGGTAAGATAAAGAACACTGCCGATAGGCACTGGGTTTTGGAACGTGCTAGGATCGAGAGAGACGAAGGTGGGGCGCGTATGGGCGAAGGATGCTGCGCAGCAGAAGGCCAGTTCGAAAGTTTGCTTTAGCAAGAAGCCGCCAAATATCATAAAGTGGTGTCTATTGCGGAACTGCGGCTGCATTATGGCTGCCGTCTGAAGTCTGGTGGTGTCCATGAAATGGACATTGTCTGGCTTTCTGAGTGGATCGGTGGAATCTAGTGAAAGCAACCATTAGAAGAAGTTCAGAGGCTGACACTACGAGTGTCAGGATCGGCCATACCGTGATATTGGATTTGCTTTTGCCAGTAAGCATGTATTAGGTCGCTTTCTAAATCGTTTGGCGTGTGTTTGATGAGGGAAGTCTGAGTTAGCTGCTTTCTACGTTTCGAATTCTGTTCACCCCGTGCGAAAAGCTTCTTCTCCTCTGGTGTCTCGGCTATTACTGGGTTTATAGGAACCGATCTAGGAGCGTTAGATATCTTATTTGGGAAGTAGCAAGGTAATAACTACCTTTTGGTGCCCGGATCTAGCGAAACCATGGTAAATGTGCAGTTAATGAGCACATCCTCATTCCTAACCTTCTCTCCATCTTTAGGGGCCTTTGCTACTTGTAATGATATTTCCATGCTGCTCCTCCCCGTAGCGTAGGTTACTTGTCCACTCAGTTCTAAGTCGCATATCTCCGTTAATGGATGGATGATTGTGATCCTGTCACACGCAGCAGTAACGGTCGTGACGGCGTCGCCAGTATGTTTGTATGCGATTACCCCAGATAGAGCATCAAGATCCATAAAAATGGTACCAAGCCTGCTCAAAATCAGTTTGCTGACTTGTATTCAGACCCCCCGTGAGTAGACGAGTGCACCTTATATGCCCTGACGAGTTGGTATAAGTATCCAGTAGCCATGGATCTTGAGCAAGTGGTAAGATCTATCACTGGATCTGTTAGTTTTACAGGGCTTAAGTGTGCTAGAAAGACACTCACGACACTGTAGTAGCTGTCTGACATCCTCTTAGGTGTCAAGTCGCGGTCGGCCGGTACCTGAGGTTTGTCTGAAGCTTTCGTGGGGTCTGAGCTCTCCGCTTGTTTCTTCCGGAATGCTTCTATCCATGGTATTCGTACTCTTGCTTCAGTCAAGGCGCGAAAAACCCCATCCGTTAGACGTGGGGTGCTTGAATGAAAGCTTCTAATAAAGCGTGGTGAAACGGTGGTCAATTCGAGCTGGAAGCGTTTCGAAATTATGCACAAGCGCCTGCATGCTGCTCTTGAGGCTGGGGTCATGGTTGGAGGAGAAATAAAAGGTGTTTACTGGGTTGCTTAGAGAGACTCTGGGGATATGACGTTTCCGCCAAGTTGAGCTTGGCGAAGATGTTTGTCGGCTTTGCGGCTTTCTCTAACGAACATCGTTCCAGATAATACATCGATCATCATATTGTCTAGTCAATTTGTGGAGTAGGTCGCAATATGCGATCAAGTTAGTGTCGTTGACTACATGTCGACGACTGTGGAGCTGGGACAATTGGTCCTAAGCTATCCCAAAGCCGAGCTACGGCTTGGACTCGTTGCTTCTGCCACTACTGAATTGTCACAGGATTCAGTTAATCTGCAATGGAACTCATCTGGACACGTCTCGGAACTGCTCACATCTAAGTCTGCATGGGTCTGCCGAGGGAGCGGTCTTCATCTCGTGATCCAGGTCAAGATTGATGGGCAGCCGTTGGGCACAGTGGAAAGTGAGATTCTAAGCAGGTCGCTAACTAATGCTGACGTATATACCTGGCTCCTAGAGGAGCATTACTGCTGCTAACCGGGAGAATAGCTGTGGAGTCAGCTTCATCTTCACGCGTCATTGCCGACTAATCACCTAGATACGGCGCATTCCTTGTATAAAAGTGGTAGAGTGCAGCTCAAACTTTCTCATACCCGTACAGATACAGACGTAGAGGAAAAACGAAGTCACCGATTATCTTCCGACGTACCATTCGCAGACATAAAGCCTCCGGATGGAGTACCTGTTTGTACGCTTCGGGTCATACGCCTTTCTATCGAGATTTCTAGGACCAACCAGCCGCCAAGGAGCAAAAAGGCTAGGTGCCCTATCGAGCTTGAGAACAAAGGCGAAGGGAAAGGAAATAAAACTGCTTTCTTACAGGATGGTTGGTATCTACAGGGCTTGCAGGAGATGTCTCAACCTTGCTCTTGGCCTGGGGATATGATTCTTCTCAGCGGGCAAACGGATCCTACCAAGGCCACTTTTATCCAGCTAGATGATAAAAAAGAGGTGCCGATTGTTACCCCTAATGATTTAACCCGGACGAGTTGCCTACGCAAGCGATCAGCAGAGTCGGCCTTGCACGAAGTGAATTCGACTGTGGATTTGAATGTGGAGCAACACTCAGAACTCAACTTTGGCCAAATCATGGAACTTTTAGATGCGGCGGTACGGATGACAATATGTAGAAACCCGTTGAAGATATCTTCTGGTGTGAAAGTGAAAGCAAGTAGTTTCGGTGCAAGACTTGCAGAAATTGCGCCTAGTTTATGGAGTCCTGATTATCTTCCGGTATAGAATCTACTCATCAGCTTCACGCCTTCGTATTATACTGACTTCAGTGACTTATTAGGCAGTCTCGCAGCGGGCCTGTCTGACTCCAATCATCAGCCGTGCTCTTTGCCATTCTTTTTTGAAAACTAGATCGTTCTCGCTGAAATGCAAGATGGAGGAGTTAGCTGCTCGCGGATTGCGCCAATCGAACATCCGTCCCGACATTCCCAGTAACGCACCCGGGACATTTAAAAACGTGCATATAATGAATCAACTACTGGCCGCTAAGCTCTGGGGTTTCATTCAATCTACGTTATTTGATCCTTCCGCTGCTAGACGCTTGAAACCACTATGGCAACCAGGGGCCCGCGTTTGTGGTGCTATCAAATCAGACGAAATTCTAGAAGAACAGAACACCCAGGGTTTGGAGGGTGGCTCCGAATCTTATTTCGAATCTGGGGATATCCTCGAGTCAGTCGATGATTATGCCGATAATGATTCGGACGGGGAGCTGCTTATGGCTTCGGTTGAGGATGCGTGGATACCCAACATAGAGATGCGACGACATGGAGGCCTCGAGGTTGATTTCGATTGTGTCCATGATGGGGGCTTGTCGCAGAACCAAAGTCTTGCTGCGGGCACCCTCCAGCACAGCAACGTTGGCAACGAACTCAGCGTGAGTTTCTTAGAAAGTACATGCCTCGGTGGATTGGAGGGACGTGCTATCACCAACGATGATTACGGCGATGTAAACGAATGTTTTGAGCCCTTGGATCATGTGATTGTATGTTCACCTTTCGACAGTGGCTTGTTTGAACTAGACAAGCGGAAAGGTGAAGATTTACTTGAGGAGCGTGTAGCCAAGTCACAGTCCCCTCGGTTCCGATACTTGATGCAGGGTAGCGCAGAACCAACGTTGAGGTTAGGGGAACAGTTCCATGACAATGCGGAGTCTGAGGATCTCATCCTAAGGGTTTAAGTTCGATTAAGCGTTCCTACGCCCAACAGTTGACGAGACCGTTTGATGAGACATGCGAACTCTGCCGTAAACCTATCGTGGCCGTCCTATCCTAGGGTTGCTCCATATTGTCCTGCGTCGTACTCCCACCTGCATGGCGCATTTATCTGACAAAGAGCTCTCCGCTCTAGGCCGGTTGCCGGGTCGATGGATCGTACTTCAAGACTTGTGGGGAACAATGCTGGGCCAGATCATTCGGCAGGATTTGGGAATCGTTGTTCAAGACTTTTCGGGGTACGTCCCTGAAGCGGTTGGCATACCCGAGAAAAGTCGCCGATTTACAAATTCTTGCCTTGGCTTTCAAGGATCGTAGATCTAAAATACGAAATGTCCGTCCCCACCGTTGCATCATCTTATCTCTCCGAGTTTGTTTCTTGAAATGTAAAAGGGGAGATGGCATTCATAGACTTGGGTGGGGTGTACCTTGCACAACTCGAAAAGATTATTTACCCTTGTCGAATCTCGACCCGTCCTTTTTAAGTAGTTGCAACACGTGAGACAAACTTTAGGATGAAATTTGAGGGCGGTTGGTGGAAGTGAGGGAATAGCTACCGCAAGGGGTAATGACCAGGTAGTGGTGCTGAGCCGTTCTTTTAGCTCGCAAAATTTGACGTGATCAAATGCAAGCAAGCGTTAAGAATACTAGGTGTTAAAACAGCTTCTAGATCACTTAAACTACTTGACACGCAGTTGATACCAGAGGTGGGGCTCGACACGCTTTGCTTGCGCCATAGGGAGTTTATCTCGGCCCTGCGCCTTTGAACATCTGGGGTTGGGGAAGGGTAAGCCCGTTGAGTTTGAGCTTGAGGCTGGCTGAGGCGAACATGCATGCTTGGCTTCAGGTCCCGTTTTGCAACTGCCAAGATGGAGTGGTCTCTTGTTACGTAGTAAAATTCCGAAGTGAAATGGTGTAGAACGCGGCAGATAATAAGATAACGGTTGATAAGAGGATAGCACGGGCTTGGATGTGTAGATGATGCTCGGCTTGGGGCAGAGGGATACGGGCAGGTTGAGGTCCGGGCACACGGCAGTGCGAACGCAATGGGTCAGGGCGGCGGCTGGGAGATTTCTGGCTAATCTCGGGAGATCGATCTGGATTTGTGGCGAGCGCTCCGGGGAATTTGTGCAGCCAAGCTGTCACCTTGTCTCTGTCGCGCGCTCTCACTCTCTCTCTCCTTTCCTCTCTCCACATCCACTTGTCATATGCGCTTGCTACCAGCCAATGACTAATGCCTACATGTGTTGGCAAAAAACTTGCCGGAAACTAATGCGCCGAGCTGCTCTCTATCTTTCCATAGCCGTTGCCGGGCGGGGACGCCGGTACATGCTGCAATTGAGGAGCTGCCCAGGTGTTGTCAGGCGTAATTCCGCGAGCTTGATGACGGATCTGGAAAACTAGCACTGCTGGCATGCGCCACCACTTGCCAATACTCCGAAAAGTGACATTGCCGAAGGCAAGAGCACGGCAGCAGCTAGCTGCCTACATTAGCATTGTTGACGTCGCTCAAGACGCGTCTTGCAGGAATCATCAGTGAAAAAGCAAAGCGGTTGCGGGGTTTCGATCACAACGTCTTTGGGGCATAGTGGTACAGCGAACACAGCGAACACAGCGAACGCAGCGAACACAGCAGCGAGGATACTCGCTTATGGAGATTAAATGCGCGTCGGCGGGAATACAAGGAGTACCATGTACTCCCCTTGTACTGCCCTAGCACTGGCTATGGGCATGGCCTGGACAGGCGCTTTGATGCACTCCTCGGGAGCTGGAACTGGGGTTTCGAGGGCTGAGTGGGCCAACGAGCAGGGCGCGTCGCTCGGCTCTCACCCTCTTAACGTCACCGTTGGAAGAATTTGGGCTTTGGTGCGGTCGCCTTGTGGATCGCAAATGGGCAAGATCGGCGCGATGCTTGCTTGGTGCCGCTTGGGGGTCGCACCTCCCTGCAAGGATGACTGCAAATTCAGGTGCACCGATATGATATGTGCCGTCTAGCCTACTCACTCAACGCGTACATATCTGTTTTGACTACCTTCTTCCCTTTCGCTTCCGCTACTGATGTCCAATTGTTGCCCATCCCCTCCAAACCCCCTCTTCCTCATTCTGCAGTGCAAGGGAGGACGCCATGAAGCAGTAACAGCCACTTTACCTATTCCACCCCAACTTTTCAGAGCACAAGTCTTGACCGCGTGCCCAAACACGGCCGTCCGCTCGTTTTCACTCTGCTGCTGCTCTTGGCCAAACTTCTTTTAGAGCTCCTCAGCCCATCAAGCTCATTGGAGTCGACATTCCCCTGACGTGCGACCCACCTCACCGCATTCGCTTGCGCTAGCATTCTGTCCTCACGGCGCGTTTGGATATCTGATATCGCTTACCCTATAAGCCCGGATCACCATCACTTAGGTACAATTGACCTTGTTGCAGCCAAGCCGCGCAATAGCATTGTACTTACCACATCCAAAAAGTATATTGCGGCCGAGGTTAGGCGAGAGTGAAGCGCTTCAGTGGAGAAATAACGACTTTTTGCTACAGGCATCCAGTTGTATCAGCCTTAGACCATCCGACGAAACTCTGGGCGGTACCCAAGCAGCTCGTACGGAAACAAGGAGCGTTCTGGAAACTAATTAACTCTGTCCGCACTACAACCTAGAGGAAAGCAGCGCAACAAATCCGTTTCACTGGCCTTGTCTCTTTGTGCTAGCTGTAGTTCCACTTCCACACCACTGCGCCGGCAGATAGTAGAACTTGCAGTCTGCACTCTTCAAACACAGGGACTGAGAACTTTCAATCATGGTTGATAGCGAAATCACCACCAAGTACCACATTGGCGATGACGTTCCTTTTCATTTTCTGTGGTATCTGGTAATAGCGTCCTATTTCGTCAGTCTTGTCGGAGCCTATACAACCGTTGAACTGCTTCATCGGAGAAAAACCGGGAATGGGTGGCTGAGCTGGTAAGAAAGTGGCGATACTCTTAGCACCTCGAAACCTCCATGTTAACGTAATTGATAGGCTGCAGCTCGGAGGCTGCTCTGTGTCCTTTGGATTAGTCGCCATCTGGTGTATGCATTTCGTGGGGAACCGTGCCATCATTCTTGGTGATAGCAAGAATGAAATCCAGCTCTATTACAATCCTGGGTTCACCGCACTCTCTGTTTTCCTACCAATTATCTTCCTGTTCTTTGGTTTTGCTGTTGCTGAGCGCTTTACTCGCACGAAAAGAAGTCTTTACGGTGCTCTTACGGTCACCGGACTGGCAGCAGGACTCGCCATCACGGGAATGCATTATATCGGAAACTTCGGGACTACCAATTACTACTTATCTAATAGTAAGAGTCATATTGTCGCCGCCGCCGCGATCGCTGTTGTGGCCTGTTGGTTTTCGTTCACTTTGTTTTTCCACCAGAAGGAGCACTGGATAAACACCTCGTGGAGAAGGGTGTTAATTGCTTGCTTGCTCGCGGGAGCCGTCTCTGGGATGCACTGGACTGCAACAGTGGGAACTAAGTATGAGTTGAGGGGCTACCATACTGGTAGTGGCGCCGACAGGAATAATAACTTGATCGTAGCAGTAACCATGGTACGTTCAACGCGGAATCCCTGCATTTTTTCTTTGGCTGACACGATTTAGTGTTTGCTTGCTAGCGCAGTATGCTTTTCCCTAGCGTTCTTGATACAACGTCGACGAAGGCAGCTTGCAGACAGGGCGCAACATGTTGTTCTGGCCTCTGCCACGTTTGACCCAGACGGAAGGCTTTTAGTGACACAGGAAGGACTGATGCCCAGTCAGAAGATCACTAAACAGTACAATCAGCGGGTAGGTTGAATATTTCTTGATATAGTTACTGATGTAATTTACCGTAAATATACTGATCTGTCGCAATTACCAGTCCTTCAACGACGAATTCAACGTCGCACACCCTGTCTTCCAATGGCTTTTCCGAGTAACGCGCAATTGGCAAGGTGTCGCAGATCTCGTACCTGCAATGAAGAATCATCTTCGTTCAAATGGTAGCTCAAAAACTCCAACCCGTCCTGGTAGTTCGGAATCTCGCTCGACCTGGGAGGAAGTGAACGGAGAAGACGATTACTCCGCAATCTTTCGAGAGCACTTCTGCGTTGCTGCTTCAGATCTTGCAGACCATCTAGATACCTCGCTACCGGACCTTGGCGTGCTCTATGAAGAGATTCTGATGACAGGTACCCTCATAGCTGAATTAAGGACAAAGAGGACAAAGATAGGCGGCTCGAAAGATACCCTGACCGCGCAAGTCACAACCAAGCCTGCGGATATTGAGGCAGGTCTCGTCATACCGTCTTTATTTGGGAGGGGCCAGCTCCTATTTGTCGTGCGAAAAGTAGATAAGGCAGAGGCCTCACGATTGATGAATGTCGGGTATCGGTTCGCTCATACAGATCAAGTTAGCGACCTACTAGCTCGTAGTATGCAGATTAAGCGTACAGACCTTGTCAACACAGTCGAGAAGCTACGAACGTACTGCCAAAGAGAGCCATGTGTCCCTCCAGCGGGAACATACCTGGCATGCTTCGCGCTTCGGCCAGCTGTGAAAGCGTCGAATGGGAATTGGGACATCCTCGTGCCCAAGGCAAATCCTTGCCGACTCCCAATGGTGTGTTTGTCATCGGAGCAGCTGGAACCGTGGCAATTGCAGTTCCTTGGCCGATTGGATGGTTTTTCTCTAACGCAATGCATGCAATACCTTAGCAGCAAAGCCTCAGAGGATTCGAGCAAAGAGAACGAATTCATGAAAGAGTTGCGTAACGAAGTCGTAGCACTTATTGATGAAGTGCCGGAAACTTTCTTCCGCCAAGCTGTTTTCTCAGCAAGACCTGTTAGGACCGAATGTATCGTTCCAGGTGACGATGTCCCTAGTCAAGTCACCGTCATGGCCTTCTGCATCATTCCGGATGTCCACAGCGCATCTGTGAGGAGTGATACGCTGATGTACACACCATTCAGTTTCTTCAAGTGCCAGCAACGCGTCTACACCGGTTGTCCAGACCACGCGGTTCTTGCCAGAAGGAACCACAGGGAGTTTGGTTCCCTTCTTGCGCGTCAAAGGGAATTGGCCTCAACAGACCCATCATCCAAGAGAGGAAGTTTTGTACCGCCAGTCTCGGTCCGTGTCCGCATGTGGCCGTTTTCTAAGAACGCCTCTCCACGAGATACCATAATGCAGCCAGACAATTCTTCGGAGAAGCAGCTGGTGCAAATTCCTAGCCAGGGAGAGGAAAACAACACAAGCCATGCATTTGGTGGTATTATGGTCAGCCAAGATATTACAGTCAATGCGAATAGCAGGTCTGATTCGCAACTGGAATTGCGAGATCTAGGGGTCCGGTCTGAGGCAGGCGTTGCGGCGACGGAACAACCAACATTTGCAGACGAGCTGTTCAAGATCACGTCGTCTAAGTGGCAGAGGCCTTGAGCTCTGACTGCTCCGATACGGCCTCCCTTTTCTGATCTGTACTCTGGTTCGACTATTTTCAGTTGCTGGTTCTACCCCTATTCTGTTTTGCATCGACTCTTGCGGGCAGGGTCAGTGTTTGACATGCTGTCTTTTACTCTTGCATTATCTTGGCTAGGAATATGTTCAACGGCATTCACTTGGGGATTCCTATGTTGCTCTGGCGAATTGTGTCTTTTACATCGGAAGATATCCAAGTAATGATATGGGTTGTATGGGCGTTTTCGGGCGGGCTTGTAATCTCATAAGCACGATGTATGGAGGATAATTACATAATGTAATGGAGATTTACAATTAAATTTCAAAATAGTTCCCGGTGCAATATTGATCTGTGACAGGAGGTTGAGCGAAGGTGTGGAGTTCGGTCTAGGAGAAAGCAGAACCGGCGAATCCTCGGACAATAACCCTCAATCCAAAAAATACATCCCGCGGTGACAAAACCCTTTACAACTCCTCGCCCCGTCCTCCATTGCCTTACTAATTCCCATATAACAGTCCCAGCCGGCCGCAACCCTCCCCTCCCTTCCGAACCACCAAAAAACAATCTCGCGCCAGCTTCCTACCCCCTTTCTCCGGTCAACACTCTCGAAATCCCGCTCGCAACCCACCCCCTCCCCGTCGGCCCACCAGAAAGAAACCAAAGAATAAAAAATGCCTCCCCCACAACAACCAGACGGCTCATCGCCGACGCTCACACTCTCACCCCTCGCAACACTGCAGCCGGTGTCGACGGCGCGCACCTGGCAGACGGCGCCGCACCCCACGCAGCCCATTGTAGCGACAGCGTGCGCAGACCGCACGGTACGCGTGTACTCGCTGACGTCGTTCACGCTGCTGCACGCCGTCGGCGGCGGGCACAAGCGCAGCGTCAGGGCCGTGAGCTGGAAGCCCGGCAGCCGCGGGCAGAGCGTGCTGGCGACGGGCAGCTTCGATGCCAGCGCGGGGGTATGGCGACGGTGGGAGCGCGGGGCGGGCGACGCGGCGAGGGACTTCACGCGGGAGCGGGAGCGGGGGCCGTCCTTTCCTGGATCCAGCGATGGCGGGGATGGCGGTTCCGAAGAGGAGGACGAGGAGGAGGACGAGTACAACTTCAGCTGCATCCTGGACGGGCACGAGTCGGAGATCAAGAGCGTGGCGTGGAGCGCGTCGGGCCAGTACTTGGCGACGTGCTCGCGCGACAAGAGCGTGTGGGTGTGGGAGGAGCTCGACGACGACAACTTCGAGACCGTCGCCGTGCTGCAGGAGCACGAGGCCGACGTCAAGTGCGTCGCCTGGCACCCGACCGAGGACCTGCTCGCCAGCGCCAGCTACGACGACACCGTGAGGCTGTACCGCGAGGACCTGGACGACTGGGTCGCCGTCGCCGTGCTCCACGGCCACGAGCGCACCGTGTGGTGGGTCGAGTTCGAGGGCCCCGCCCCACCGGGCCTGCCGCTGCTGCTGCCGGATGCGGGGGCAACTGGTTCAGGTGCTGTTGTCGCCGGTGAGGCGGAGATGGGGCGGAGAAGGACGCTGCTCGAGGCGCGCAAGCGTGCTGGGCCGCGCCTCGTGTCGTCATCGGATGACTGTACGGCGCGGATCTGGCGGCGGGTCCCAAAGGAGACCCAGCAGGGCGGTCCTGGTGCGGGTGGCATGCCGAGCATCCTGAGGAGTCACAGTGTCGATGAGGAGTGGGTCCAGGAGGCCATCCTGCCCCGGCATCACGATAGGGCTATCTACGCTGTTTCGTGGAGCCCGAGGACAGGGATGATTGTCAGCGCCGGCAGCGACGGCAGGATCATTGTCTACAAGGAGCGTTGGAGGGGCAGTAGTGCGTCGAACGGTGTCCAGGAGACCGCCGTAGCGGCGGATACTGCCATTGGAGATGGCGAGCGTAAGGATGAGGCGGAAGCCGCAGAGCACTCGACAGGGGCAGACGCTTCGTTGACTGAGTGGGTCGTTGTAGCGGAGATAGAGGGCGCGCACGACGTCTTCGAGATCAACCACGTCTGCTGGGCACGGAGATGCGACAAGGGCAAGCGCAGCGAGGACGAAGAAGTCATCCTAAGCACTGGCGATGACGGGGAGGTCAAGGTCTGGACCTTGGAAGAGCAGAGCAGCACCGGACCTTGATCTTAAAAATCACCACGGAGAAAAGGGGCACACATCTCATGAAAATGTCAGAGCAAGCGCAAGTCAGGAAACATGCAACTCGCTCAAAAGCCTATTCAACTCGAGTTCTGACTATATATAGGTCCTCAATCTATCTAAGCCTCAGCGGGGGCGGGACAAAGCAAAAAAGAAAACCCCCTGAGTCCTAACATATTCATCACCCCTCTGCAAGCAGAGGTGGGGGGTCCGAAATAGGAAGAAAATTAATTATTCGGACGGTGTATCTCTAAAATCAGCACCCTCTCCTAACGCTCCGCGCAATGCCTAAATGCAATCGCTAGAAATAAAAGGGAGTGTTAGAAAATGATGCAAATATGCCTGCTGCTACCATAAATACTAATGGTCCCAAAAAGTTAATGATCCTCCTTTTTACGCCCCTCACCTCGTCATCGTGAAAAATAAAACTGAAGCGTGTGATGGTGGTGGGGAACGTATATATATAATACATCATTTAAAATTCGTAATGCTTGTGAAGACAGTAGAAGTGAAGTTTTGGAGTCCTGGCCTCATTCTAACGTAGATGCTTCCGGCGCCTGCCCAGTCATTTGGCGCGCGCCTGGCTGTGGTGACGGTGACGGAGATGGTGTTGAACCGGTTGTGGGAAGTGAAGGTGTCGTTGACTCATTTTTGATTACAAGTGGCTCGCTGGGTCTGCTCTGTCGATCATCGGAGGGTCCGTCGGTAGTTCTCAGGTTTAATGCGCTGTCTTTCTCTTCAGGAAGGACATAGACTATAGGTCCCCATATCCGCCAATGTAACACCGCAATGTGCGTTATACGGTGAATGATATCTGTTAAGCGATCTGAGGGCGAGGATGGGTTTTGCTCGTTGGCAATTCGCTGGACTACGACATTCATATGTGACGGAGGTGGAGGTGGTGGAGGAGGTGCCGAAGGAGCGATGAGGGTGCTAAACATCTCCATTGGCGAAGAATTGACATGCCTGTTTGCGCAGGCTAGTATTTCAGGAAGAATTGTTCTTTTCAATACGTCTGCGTTGTGGGCAAATATGCCGTGGTGAGGCGAGCATAGCATGGCTCGGAGCATTTCATGTGCTTTTTGAAGTAAATGTGCTTTGTAGGAGTGGGTGTCGCCGCAGAGATTGAGTGCATGTCGGACAAGTTCCACAGCCACGTAGTCGACGTTGACGATCCATTGACGGGAACTGTAATTTCTATCCTCACCAACAATGGCGAAGAGGTCATTACGAAGATTTTGTTGGGCGGTGTGCGGAACTGACCCTCGATAATTCATTTCCCGGAGAAGCCAGGCGAAAACCTTGCAGCACATGTCGAAGTGAACTATGTCATGAAGTTCTGACTTGAGCGCACGCAACCGATCCTGATCGAGATAGAAAGTCTCTGGGAAGTCCTTGCTCGGGCCGTTGCTGAGGAGGATGTCAACTACGGCTTGGACGAATGTTTCAAATTGAGCGCGCCCAATATCTTTGCGCACATATGACGGAGGTGCGCTCTGTCTCATGGCTTTCTCCTCACATGAGTACCATCGCTGTGCCCCTTCTACATTTATACGACCGCGAGCAATTCTGGAAAGATGGTATTTCTGTTCGAAATTGATGGTATCTTCAATTAACAGTGCGCGAAGGTTTCTAATCTGATGATTTGCAACATCCTATGACAGTCAGTATGATGAATGATTGTGCGTTATGCATTGCAAGAAACTCACCAATTTCATGGCTTCCAAAATCCCGAGCAACTCCCGTAATCCGCGAACAACTGACTCTGAACTAGAATCCTCAACACCAATTCTCGTGGACTCCACCATCTTGTCAACCCAACCATCCCGCATCGGTGCACAGTGCTCCTTCAAGAGATGTGCTAACCATTCTGAAAGTCTGACCAAATCGCAGACGCCCTTCTCGATTTGTTGCATCAACATGGAGACCTCTAAATGTTCATCAACTCTTGCTTGGTCCCTGTCGGGTACCAAGTTCTTCAAAATTTCCTGAATTGTATTGAACATGAGAGGAATCCTCTTCTTACTAGCTGCAACTAGTATTGGCCATGGTGCATGCTTTGGAGAGGAGCTACCGTGGAAAAGATATGCGTAAAGTTCGAGTTCTGCTGTCAGAGCATTCCAGTACTTCTGTGCAGCCTTCAGTTTCTCTTGTCCTTTCGCTCCGTCCAAGTTTGGTCGGAAAGACAAATCACGGTCGAAGTTGACGTCATGCCGTAGCTTCAAGTTCTGGATAATGTTGGTGATATCAAGCTCGCTCAGCGACTGTTTTGTTATCGGGGGATACAACCCAGCCGACAAAAAAGCATCTGCTAGATGCTGTCCTGGCGAGGTATCAAGCATTTTATTGATCAATTCGGCGAGCTGTTGTTCATCAGACAGTTGTATTTTAGATGCGCCCACAGATAGTGTCGCAATGGTTTCATCATCTTCCCCCGTAGACCGACTTTCTTCCTGCGAATGGTTTGAATTGATACTATCCCTCTCATCATTTGCTGGCAGGGCCTCCGAGTCATTGTATCCCCTGTAAGATTCCGATTCTTCCACATTTCTTTCGGTCGGCTTACATACTGCAGTAACGTCGGGACACGTGCGGTACGTGGGGTGGTCAGCAGACCCGCAGCTAACGGAATTGCTGCGGTGTGCTTTCTGAGTCCGCGAGCTCATCTTCTGTTGTCGGCGAGGGCCCCTGCCCTGTCGTTCTTGCGAGTTTCGGCGATTAATTGCGGTCATCGACCAAAGACGCAAAAAAAGAGCTGAATTGACAAGCCAGAGAGGTTTACCGAACAGAGATAGGGAGATATGGCCGCTGATGTGCGAGGCAGGTGCGAACACTCAGGAGTGCGCAGGAAAGGACTAAAAGTGTGTACTGGGACTGGTTAGCTACCAAACAATACAAGGCGATACGCGGTTTGTCGAGACACAAGCTGAAGTGCTCAGGAACGTGTCGGTGGGTTGTTTTACTTGCGAAGCGGAAAGCTGTATGAACCAGAGGTAAACCAGTAGATTGGCCGCTCCCAAGTCAGACAAACACCACGGAGAAGGATGGAGGAGGATGAGGGACGCGTCTCTTGTGTATACCTTTCTCATGTGTTCGTATCGACGGCGAGCGGAAGTGGTGCTAGCACGGGCTTTCAGGGTCTCTTGTGTTGATACATTGCCAGGAGGACAAAGTGCGGGTTAATCAAAGATAGACGCAGGCGGCACAGTACGTTTGCGGAAGTAACGAATTGAGACAAGAAAGGATAAAATAATTCAAGGAGCGGAGGATTATTTTATTGAATGTTTTGTGCTGAAACGTATGTAAGATGCGGAATCCAGACGCAGAATCTTCCCTTTTTAAGACCTAGCAAGGTAAGTCCGGGCTTGCATTTCTATTGACGTTCATTTTAGAATAAGAGGCATTGGTGGCCTGAGCATGTAGCCGCTATGGTGGCGATCGCAGACCGGATCGTGGATTATTGACAGCATAAAAGGCCAATTTTATGAAATATCCCATTACTAGCATCAACAGGGCCGCCAGCCTCTGCGAGCGAGAGTGCAGCAGGGCATATCCTGCACACCGCCTCACGAAGTGGAAAGAGCTTGACGTTTGAAGAGAGCGCTCGCGCCCCAGGGGTTGCACCACGTTAGGCGGACGACCGGGAGTAAGCCTCAAATTTCGGCTTTGCCATTCGGGTCCCGGCCAAGCGTCAAAAAGTGAGGCTGCTACGGTAGGGCGAGATAGCTGAGCGAATAATGGCCTGTCCGTTTTCGCACACGTTGAGGAATAATCCTGCAAAAAGCAACAAGCCATGCGCATATCCCACGGTCCCAGCTTTGCCACAGCTGCATGTCATGTCAGTGTCAGCGTCTCTTGTCATCAGCTCTTTCCTCTCTCGAAGCGAAATGTGCTGCTGTCGGGTTGGTGGGAGACGCCGCAGACGGGAACGAGGATGCAACTCGAGAATATACGGCATGCTCAGCTTCGGCTCCAACTTGGCCCGTCGCTCTTGCTCTCGTCCCACACTTGAGGGCAAAGAGGGCAAAGAGAGCCGGTGGATGTGCGCGGTATGTGTGAGTAACCGCAATGGCGGGTAAATGAGCGCGGGACGCTATAGGAACGAGTATGGGGACGAATATGATGATGGGAGTGCCGCCACGGCCGATGCGGTGCTGCAAATGCGCCAGAGTCCTCGTCCCGGGTCATCAAAACAGATCAGCGCCCATTGCAGACGGTGTGCGCTGAGCCCCTCATTCTGACTTGGGTCAAGTGGACCAGAGTACGTACGGGTTTGTCAGTGCCTCGGGGGGAACCTGGAAGAGACGCGTGGAAAACAGTGCAACGAGTAAGATGCAGAGTCCGGTAGTTAAGTGGCTCTTTTTATACTCCGCTTGTTGAACGGGGATCCTAACGGCAGTCCGGAACAAGACGGTTTCGTAGTTCTTCACCACAAAGTAGCCAAGGAGCCAAGTCAACCAACATGCTGTGGTAACGGCAATACTGTTCAATTTATGTTCGGTACAACTGGACAAGGCGACTAGCCCTATCTCTAGGCAACAAGGCGGACCGTATGCTAACCTGATGCTGAGCTAGGGTATACCATGACTTGAACACATATACTGAACCCTGAATGGTCTGTTTCACTGCAAGGCGAAGAGGGACAGGTCCTCTGACCACGGCACTTCATGCAATCGCCCACAAACCGGATAGTTCTGCTTCTAATTCCAACAGCGATCCCTAGGATAGTACCCGTCCGCAAAAGTAAAAGACCATCTGGCCGAAGACCTCCCTTCATCCAATCACCCCCGTCCCCTTCTACCACTTGTTGCCCCATCTTCTCCGTATCCATCTCTCTGCTCTGAGCTCTTCCATCTGGATCTGTCGACACATACCGCACATCTGACCCGTCGCACCTACTCTCGCTTTTCGTTGGCCAGGCGGGCAGATCCTCACAGGCCGTCTTGCTAACGCCACTTGACAGGGCTGTTGATACGGCCGGCAAGGCATGCAAGGGCAGCCGCAGGTCGGATATGCAAAGAATATGTTGCACATAATAGGTTTAAAGTGTTTCCGAGTGAGCTCCTAGGCGCCCAATTTCAATCTCAATCCTGGCAAGGCTGCTGATACAAGCCAGCGCGTCTATCGATCTTAACTATAACAAGCTGACACTGCAGGATCAAGCAACTTCTGGTTGATGTGTTATGCCACGAGCTGCACGGAAGGACGGTGCTTGCTGACGCAGCAATACAGGGCTTCTGAATACCGAAATGTGTCAGCAGAGAAAAGGTTAATCTGCTCGCAGCAATTTCAAAACCAAGGACCTGATTATGAATGTCTTAGATATGAAGGTAAGAGGTATTAGTATTCGGGTATTTCCGGCCTATACTTATGAAAATCAAAGGGTAAGCGCATCGCAGATAAAGAAACTGAAGGGAAACAGCTGAGGAGATTGCACAATGACAACTTAGGAGACAGCTGGCAATTTGAGAGCTCTGCTTGAATGATGTTTCGGAGGATAAGCAAGCTGCAGACTAACATGGAGACGCAGCAGCAGTATCATTTGTTGAAAACCCAGAGAATCTTATCTCGCAAGTAACTATGGTATTACATATAGACAGTGAGGGTGGCGATTTCGCACGTACTTGTCAGACAGCAAGCTAGCAAGCCAATAGGCGACACGGGCCGGCCCGTCTGCTTGCCCGTTCTTGTAAAAGTATGAGAACACACATGTTTAGAAAGATAGCAAGCCAATGAATGATGAGAGTTGAAATTTTGCTTCCCTGTTTCGATTTTGAGGCGTTGTGATTAGGCTAAAAACGTGTAGTCAAGAATTGTAAGGCTGATAGACGCGGAGCTAGAACAAATAAAAAGAAATCTCCGGACCCGCAACCTCATTGTCTACTGTACAGTTGGGAAACATCACGATCAGTGTAACGTTTAGGACTGAACGTCCATCTCGTTTCCCACTTCATCTTGCTGATGTTTGCCTTGCCGTCCCCGTGGTGGCTCCTTAATGCTCCGCTCATCTGAACTACCCTCGCCACTATCTGGGCTGTCGGGTCTGCTGTCGTTGAGATTACGCCGACTCCGAGCCATCTGTTTGTAATGTCAGTGGAAGCTCACGCCACAGTATCGTAAGACAGTGGCGGGTAAAAGCGATTTCACTCACCCAAGACCGGACACCGCCAATCAAGCCAAGGCTATATCCAGCTGCGAAATCAGAGGTTCCTGATCCATTCGCGTTCGAAATCTTAGGAATTTCCAAATGACTCAGACGTGACAAGGCAGAGGGTGATGCGGTGGAATATCTCGGGGAAGTTGCTTCGGCCTCATTCTTCTCTGTTGGCGTCCGTGCAGGGCTTGCAGGTCTGCTTGATTGCCAGAATTGACGCAGATCTTTTCCCAGCTCTTGACCCGTCGTGGTCCAGTTAGTCTTGATGTTATCACGCAACTCGGCCATGTTGCGCTTAATCTCTAATTCATGCTTCTTCAGCCAGGATACATTCAGCTCTTTCCGAGAAGTTCCACGGTTGAGCTGTCGGGTGATGTATTTATCATAATCGCGAACGATTCTAGCATTGTCAATGCAGGAACTACGGATTTCGGGAAGATAAAACTTACTTCGTAATAATGCCTGTTGTGCTGAGACCTTCCGTTCTCTGAGTGACCAGGAACATACCTTTCTCTTTGATTGGAGCATAGATGTCATCCCCCTCTTCCGCTCCGTAAGGGATGTCATCGTGAGCCACATAATCAATCTTATGTTTTTCAATAAATTCAGGGGCATCTGCGATAATCCATGGGCAATCTTCAACTACTTCATCAACCCATTTACAATGCCGAACACTCTCCGCTCGTTCTTTTGCAGAAAGGACAGTGAGTCCCTTCCTCCGATGTGTTTCTTTATCACCAGTAACCCCGACAATGAGGTAGACGTCAGGGAATGCAGTTTTAGCCTGTTGGAGCTGGCGCATGTGTCTATGCAGTCAGGTCAGCGTCTGGATTTATCCCCTACTCTCTAAACTGAAACATACCCAATGTGGAAAAGGTCAAAAACTCCATCGGCGTATACTCTTACAGGGCGACCAGTGGGAGGCGGGTTGGTGTGATAGCCCACAGGATCCACCAGCCCGGCCTTAGGTGGGTCCTCCATCCTCATTGCATCTCTTTCCCCATTCTCACCATATTTGACAGCCTCCAGAGCTGCTTTTTCCTCTCTACTCTTGTTTGATGAGCCTCGTCTGCTCTTTCGACTGGGCCGTGATGCAATGCCTTCTCCCTCTCCATCGACGACATCATTCTGCCCCTCCGCCCTGTGATCCATTTTGTGCGACCGCACCCGCTTAGATGGAACATGTGCAGAGTCTGACTGCCTTTGCTTCATGCTGCTTACTTCTTGGAGCACCAGATCTTCGGCATCTTCACCGGAAGCGTCTCGGGATGATGGTTGAGGGACGTCCATGGCTGTGCTTTTTACGGATGATATGGTGGTAGATCGCTTGCGCTTGGGGGGCATTGATTCGAGATCCGTATATGTAAGGAGGCGCAGGTCTGAAAGGAGAGATACTTTTCCAAGAAGATTTTAGGAAGTTACTGCCGGGTGAGGGTGTACTGCGATCAATTGGCGGAACGCGAGGTAGATGACGTGAGAGAAGGAAAAACTGCAGGGAAAGACGCAGCTTTGCTGAATTTCAATGTAGGAATATGTATTCAAGATAGTCCAGTGGCTGTTGGACCTTTAGGAGTTTTCGGTTAAAAAAAAAGGGTGAGGGATGTCAGCGACAAATGCACCACAATTTCAAATGCCTTGCTTCGATCATCTTGGCGCTTCTACGTCACACAGAGGGATCCCAAGCAGAGCAGCCTCACGCAAGCATATGTGAAAAACATCAACTTCTCTAAATTTCAACTTCTTTTCATACATTTTCCTCGCCCAATGTCGAGTTCTTTATTCGTTCATGAGGTCAGAGCTCCTATCTAACTCCGGAAGTGAAAGCAGGACTCAATCATTACTCAAAAGTAACTATGCTCTTCGGATCCTCGTTTCCTCTCCAGGAGATCTTTAGAGCTTGTATTTCCATCGCTAGCTTCAAAACTTCTCAGCATCTTCAAGCCATTTGCCTAGCTAGCATGCCACTTTATAGCTCCCTAATATCATAACTTCGGAATGTCTCACTTGTCAACCCACCACTTCTCATGGTAAACCACTAGAGCTAGATGCGTCGCTCTTGGGGAAAGGTTGCATTTCAGTGCTAGCTATGCTGCTTTCAGACCCTTTCAAAGCGACCTCTGCTATGACAAATGCCGTTCTAGATGTACATTGGATAAGCCACACTCCCCCACTTAAACCCGACTACGCCGCCAACAACTCCGGGCAGTTCAGGCAACACTTAGTCTTCATTCTTTGTGAAAATATTTAAGGGTTAGCAAGTACGTCCGCCGGTTCTGTCTGGGCCAACATCCTTCCTTTTTTTTTAATCATAACTCCTCCACAACCTCCACAACCTCCATCTTGGTCTTTCATATTCTCGATTAACAGTCTTCCAAATCTGTGTTATCCTGACTACCGTTACAATGCATTATACGCAAATATCGTTGCTTCTCCTTCTCACTCATCTTCTCGCCTTCACCAGTGCGGGTCTAAATGACATAGGCGGAATGTTTCCTCCGAGAGACCTTATTGGGGACATAAGAGCGAAAGCCGTCGAATCCCTCTTACCTCGGGCCCACTGTGTAGTCTTTTACTCGCTTGATTCGACGATCGTGCCAGCTCCGGATATGATCCGCACCGTCAGTGCCGGATCACAGGTCTCCCTGAAGCCGATAATCACGTTGATGCGTTTAAAAAGGAGGTCGAAGACGCCTGTTTCGCCGACAACCTAAAAAAATACACCCCTCGCGCAAATTTGGCGAAGGATGAGGTTGCTGTTACTATGTCAATCAAAGCCATAATAGATTTTAGGAGTGGAGGTGCCGCGCCAGAGAGCTGTCAGGAAAACGCCATTAAGAAGTTTACGGGTCTAACAGACTTCTCTGGCTGTGATTACCCCGCGCATTAAAGTCCACCTACGAGACGATCCGAGGCTCTAAGTAATGTGGTGGAAAAATTGAAAGCTTTACCCTTTCTAGGTGTGAGCGCTTGTCTAATCCAAGGAACTTTTCATGGTGTTCAAGGAGCACTCGTCTTGTGCTCGCCTTTTCAAATTCTTGAGAAGTGGACAGGTCTTCCGCTGTACGATATATTTGATCCTTGGGGGTGGGGTCGCTCTCCGCATTCACCTGCTATAGGCCAGCCTTGGTTTCTTCTACTAAAATTATTCACCCTGGACTGCAGTCATCATTGCGCCTTCTGATATAGCCTCCATATTACAATGCCTTCCTCAACGCGCTTTTGAAAGGAAAGACCTGCACCTTATCCCAATCCCAAACCCCACCCGTGACGTACACATCATTCTTGAGCCTCTCCATCACCTCCTCCTTCGAGTTTGCTCGGATGAGCATCGCGCTGCCCTTCATCTTTGGCGTCTCGCCCTCCTTAACTGGTTCTTCGAGAAAGGCACCTACGAAACGTAAATTATCAAGTTGCACCAAGACCTATGAAGTGATTCTTCTGCGGAGAGCGGCAAAGCACAAATTAGACTAACCCCCAAAAAGCCAGAAATCCTCAGGGTCATTCTGGAGATTCTGCAGATGCTCCGGACGCACGTTCAACCTCTTTTGAAGCGAATCCGGAAAGTCCGGGCACATAACCAGCCACTCATGGCCCGTAGAAGTTGCCATTGTTTTTCGTATTGAATCTCGGCAGAAAGTGCCTCGGGAGTTTCGTACACCTGTTGTGAATAGTAGAGTCTGGGAGGAAGACTTGAGGAGCTGACAAGTGCGAAAACTGATGAACTGCATGCGTCCAGCTAGAATATATATCCCAATTGCATGGCACGATATTCTCCGTGTCGCTGGGTGGAATATTAATATGAGAAAAGCAAGTACCTAGGCAAGTCGCTGGAAGGGCGTGGTCACCGGCGAACCCTTGGTGCGGAGAGGTTCCGCAATTGACACGGTGGGGCACACGGATCGGGAGCTTGAGCTTTTTAATCCACCAGCCATGTAACGTTTCAAGTCTGCAATATGGATCTGAAACACTTATTACGGCGTATAGTAGAGCTTTACCATCCGGGCCTGCATAAAATGCGAAGGCAATGCTATCGTAAACAAAGCGTTCTCACGAGACTAGAGTTATTGGTTGTTACGCCGACAAGCAGTATGTATAGAGATTTCAAAACCACACGCCTTATCCCATGTCTTTACTTAACGCTCAAGACCTAGAAATACAGGCCAAAAAAAAGAGATATTTACTTTCCAGTACCCAGGCCCCAAAACTGTATACATGCATATGAAACAAGCAAGTTATAGCTTGGCCTTTGGTTGCTCTTGTTTGAACATTGCCTCCGCCACTAGTCTGCGCTGCACTTTGCCAGTCGCCGTTTTGGGCATCAAATCGGTGAAGAATACCTGTGAATCATTAGTGATTTTTCATGTTGGCTGCAGGTTTATTATGCATGCCTTCTTAGGAAGCTTGAACTTAGCGACCTTCTCCGCCATCCACCCTTTGAGTTCATCCCCACTCATTTTCTGGCCGTCTTTCAATACAACTGCGACCCCGACATCTTGCCCATACGTTTTGTCAGCCATTCCGAAACTAACGGCTTCGCTAACTTTGGGATGAGAGGCAATGATGTTGTCCAATTCTATAGGACTGATTTTCTCTCCCCCCTTGTTGATGAGTTCCTTAATGCGGCCGGTTATGATAACATATCCGTCTTTATCTTTCTTACCCTGGTCTCCAGTCCGGAAAAACCCTCCTTTAGTGAAGGATGACTTGTTTGCCTCAGGGTTATTGAGATAGCCTTTGGTGACATTCTCACCGCGGATACAGATTTCCGCCTCAGTACCTTGCGGTACTTCACTCCCCTCCTGATCGAGAATCTTAACCTCGACGCCCTGACCGATACCGACACTCCCTGGTTGGCGTTTGCCTGGCGGCAGAGGGTTTGACGTCATTTGGTGCGCTGCTTCGGTCATGGCGTAAGCTTCTAGTACTGGGGCATCAAAGGTCTTCTCCAATTCGTGGAAGGTCTTTGGAGACAACGGTGAGGAACAGGACCTAATAAAACGGATGTTCGGTTTAGGGTTTGGTGGTGGGTTCTTGAGGAGGATTTGGTGGATTGTAGGCACGGCTGTGTACCAATTTGCATTATGCTTGATGAAGTTTCCCCAAAACTCGGAAGCAGAGAATTTTAGTGGTACAATCACCGAGCCACTAGAGGCCAACGGTGCCAAGAAGCCTGCGAGAAGCCCATGGACGTGGAACAAAGGCATGACCAAGAGAGTACGATCTTCTGGGGTTAACTTATACGTCGCCTGGATATTTTCTAAATACGCATAAGATACGATCCCAATTTGTGGATGGTCAATAGAGCACTTACTCATTGTTCGAGTCAGATTCCGATGGGTTAATGGAACCTACCAATGGTCAGCCTCGTCGGTCAGGTTGCGTAGATATCGAACCTACAGCCTTCGGTCTACCTGTTGTTCCACTCGTGTGGAGCACCAAAGCGACATCGTCCGGCTGGGCTTGCTCGACCCTTTGGTTTCCTTTCCCCCAGAGCTTCCCCTGCTCTTTCACATCAAGAACCACCTCCATACCGTTATAATAACACTCCGCAATAGCTGCTTGGTATTTCCTAGCCGCTTGAACAGCAGCTCCGTCCTGTGCGAAAGAGCCCTTTGGTACAAGAGCAACAGCTGAGCTCAAATCGTCGATGTAGACTAGTTTAATAGGCGGTCAGCCATGCTGGGTTTGTTCAAAGTACCGGGGTAAGGAAGACGGGTCGCAGGTGGGGACATACATTCAAACTCCGATTGCTTGTATGCTGGGTTCAGTGGAGCCGCAATGGCTCGTTGCCAAGACGCAGCAATAAAGGCCACGATGAACTCATAAGAATTCGGGAGCGCTATTGATACCGCGTACTCAGGCCTTACACCCAGAGCAGCGAGCTTATGCTGAAATGATTTGACATCGGCTGTCAATCGCTGATATGAGATTGTTATAGTAGGGTAACTAGGCACAATGATCGCTGTAGCTTGAGAGTCCTTCTGAAAGGAATTGGCTAGTGTTGTAGCCATGGCGAAGGTATTACTCTTTTTTGGAAAGAGGTGAGCTATTATGAAGTCGACTACGAATTGATTAGCAATTCAGATAATTCTTCTGAGGAGTGAGGAGATCCACTTGTACAAAATATACAGATACTCAAGGAAGTATGCCAAACCGTACGATCAAGTCCAATGGCAGAGGTCGGCTTTGATTCAGCTCTTTTATTTTCAATTCTTAACCGTCACGCATGACAAGTCGGAGATATGGTTCAAATATAAGCTTCTGACTAAGGTGCGCGATAACATTATTCCGAGGTCTTCTAGACTTGGCATTAGCCTTGTTCTAGATGGACAGATTCAACCCTCAATTTATATACACCTTTCCCATTCACCATGGCCTCCAACACGAATCCACCTTCTCGTGGAGGGCTATCTCTCTATGCGAATCTTCTCAATCAACCCTCCGGCGCGTCGACCTCTAGCACCATCTCCAGTGCTCCAGTTTTATACAAACAGCCAGGGAGTGAAGATGCGCAGAAGCAAGAAGAGAAGAAGAAAGTGAACTCTGGTAGAGATACTTGAACCCTTATGGACACATATTAGTCTGTTTGCTCACGCTTCTCACTTGACTTAACCAGCCGCTTTACTTTTCCAGCCTACGAAGAGACCTCAGATAGCATCTCAGAAAGCGAAATCAAAAACAACATTCCCGAAGCCTTCTTCTCTTCCCGTAAACTCGAGTTCGCCTGATTCCGGCGCAAAAGCTGCTACCCAAGCTCAAGCTGCTGCCCCAGCTGTGAAAACAACGTTGGCAGACTGGACGGCAGACGATGATGACGTGAATGGGTTTTATATGGGTGAGAAACGGCAGCGCGGTGGGCGCAAAAAGAGGAAGAAGAACAAGGAAGAGGCTCCTGTTATGCAAGATTGGGATGATATATACGACCCTGCACGACCGAACAACTATGATGAGTATAAAAACAGCGAAGAGAGTATCCGTGAAATTAGAGATTGGAAGGACAGACTGTACGCACATCGCAGGGCACAGCGTCACAGCAGCGACGATGCCAGCAGTGATGATTACAATTATACCAGGCCAGGTGAGAACAGTGACCTCATTCTTTACGCCCCGACTTTTTGTGGAGCAACCTAATAGCTGTGTAGCCCGATTTGCTCCACCATCAAAATACTCCTTTGCTCCTCCCCCATATCAAGATTCGCCAGGCGAAGCTCCGCCTCCACCTCCGGCCGATATCCCAGATGCTGCAACGGGGGAAGATGCATATGCACAACGCATTCGCCTGAGCCAAATGGCACAACAACAGCCTCCTCCCCCTCCCCCTCCAATAGAAGCTCCTCCACCTCCCTTGGAGCCTGTAGCGCCTCCGCCTCCACCTCCACCTCCACCCCCATCTCAACCCCCAGCGACAATCTCCCGGGCTCCTGTACGCTACAACCTTCCTGCCCCATCTGCAGAAATCCCTGCCTCCGAAGAGGAACTTGAAGAGACACTGGCAGAAGTCGATAGCCCCGCTGTTGACGCACCCAAAGACTCGCCTGCAGATGCCCCGCGTTCCAATCGGCCGGGTCAAGCCGGTTTCGCGCAACGTATCATGGCCAAATATGGCTACGTCAAAGGTAAAGGTCTTGGCGCTAACGAAAGTGGCATCATCAATGCACTTCAGGTTCAAGTGGAGAAGCGCAAGAAGCTCCCGGATTCCGAAGGTGGTGGGTTTACAGATCGCGGGGGCAAGGGCAAGATAATTGGCGGGAAAAAGGCGAAGGGAACTGAGGAGAAAGAAGGCAAGTTTGGCCCCATGAGCGATGTAGTAGTAGCCTGGGGTATGGTGGACGGATTAAACTTGGAGGAGGAGATGAGCAGTGCGAATGGAGGGATCAGACAGAAAATTGGAGATGCGTGCCAGGAAAAGGTGAGACCCGTTCTCTTCCAAACTACGTCTATAGGTTTTCTAAGTTATACCAACCGATGCGTGAACGAAATACTGATCTTGTAGTATGGCCGCGTCGAACGAGTCTTCGTCCACGAAAACAGCGCCGCGGAAAGTATCCCCGTCTTCGTCAAGTTCACAAGTCAGCTCTCAGCTCTTAGGGTAAGTCTCCACTCTCTGTTTCTTTCGTAAACAGAGCTCACCTAATACCTAACCAGGCTGTCACTGCTCTTGATGACAGTGACTTCAAATTCAACGGCAACGAGGTCCGTGCGCGCTTCTACAACTCCGAGAAATTTGAACAAGGGATTTACGAATGACACGATGAGTGAGGAAGTGGGTCTATCCTACAGGTTTCCCAAAACCCAAAAAATTGTACACTATCGGCCTTCGGTGCTGGGCGGGATCCTACAGCCAGCAATTTTTCCCTGGGTTTTGACCTTCGTCTTTTTCTCTCGATATCACAGCTCTTCTAGCTGCCGAGAGGTTAGTAGCGGCCAAGAAATCCTTCAAGAGATAGGGTGGGTAAGATTATTTCGATTTGAGGTTAAGGGTGTAATAGTCGCTAGGGATTTCGGGCTCAGAGTATAAGGGTCGAATAACTAGCACTTTCGCCCTGTGGCCGATATCATCTTCAGCCACAGCCATTCATGCAAGGTTATAGCAATATAGAAACTCTTCAGCACTCGCCATATCCTCATAGAATACCAGTGTCTAACAAGAATACCACAAGCCCGTGTCAGATCCCACTGAAGCAAACCACAAATACTTGATCTAAAGCTCTAGTGTCAGAATGCTTAGTCATTGTAGAGTAGAGGCCTTCATATCACAGGTAACTTCAAAACCAGCATCCTTAGGAACTTCAGTGAACCAAAAAGACGGTGATGAAGGAATTGCAACAATTCCTCGAATCATACCCGGGTAATGAACCAAAAGCTTCTACAAACCGAGCAAATTAACTAAATCTAAAACATCAAGATTTGAAGAGACGACTATAGTCAAAGAATCAGATTAATACCTCAAGACTTTCCAAAAGCATCAAAGGCCTCCGCTCCTGGCGCTCCGTTTCCTATATTACGCACCAACATCACCGGAAATCACAAAGCAGCAAGCACAAAAGGCAAAGCCTAGAAGATAGATGCACATGTCCTCCATCTCCATTCAGACCGAATATACATCCCAAAACCCCTCCCCTACAAACAGAGAGAGCGAGCTGCACGCTTTCCCCAAGTAAAACCCCATCGTAGTAAGCCCAATTTCTTACACGCAAGAGTTCATATCTCAAGCAGACAGGGAAGGAAAACGCAATGCCAAAAACGCCGCTCCCATAGAACATAAAAAATGAAAGCTTAACACAGTTAAAATAGAAAATAGGGACAGCAGGTACCAAGAAGAAAACAGAAGCTCTACGGGCCCTTTTTTTCACTCCTGCGCAAAAAAGCCAGCCCGTACTTTGCCCAAAGGTTAAACCTCCCTCATTAATGCAACATGTGTGTGACAAGGAGAATGCGTAGCTTGCAGGAAATAGCGATTTCGGGTGGCGGGGGGATGTTTAACAAGGATGCTTTGCCTGCATGTCGGGGTTGGCGAGGGCGAGAGAGCCTGCTTACCCTCAGCAAGATACTGCGCCTCCGGGAAAAAAATGATTCGATCGATCGAGATATTTGGGGAAATAGGGCGTTGATGCGTGTGATGTGTGTCCGATGCGACTACCAGTTAGTTGATTCCTCATTACTCCTCAGTGTCCATTCCAAAAAACAGCTATTTTCCACCCATTTTCTAACCTGTACACTGCTGTTTACTGTCATTTCACTGCCGCTATGCTCTATGCATTGCCGGGCTTCTCCTCGGTATCAATGTGCCATACAACATAGTTGGGCAGCCCAATAACTTCATATCCAGCGCGCTTAGCCATCTTGGCAAAGCCCTCCGTCTCGGCCTGGTTCTCAAAAGCGTAGCAGGGGAAGTTGATGCCGGAGCGGTGCACATCTGCCTTGACGAGGATGTTGACGCCGCCAATGCCGTCGAGGGGAAGTTCCTCATCTTTGTTCTCACGCCAATCGCCCATCTTCGCCATGTGTTTGCGATTTGTCTTATACTCTTTGTAGCCTACGGAGGGAAGGATTAGATTAGTTAGAGCGTTGTGAAAAGAAACGAGGGCTGAACTTACCTTCAGCAAGTATAACTTTCTTGTCGAGAGATGCAGCGAGTTTGAGACCGTCTTCTGATTCTTGCCAAGAATTGTAATCAACTGTATAATAGCGTCAGCAGTAGATCTGGCGTTTCCAATGGGACGGAAAATCTCACATCTACCTTCAATGTCAACTTTCTTTCCGTCTCGTTCCTTATACCTGTGGAACCAGATATCTGGTGTCTATGTCAGCATTCAGTCCTCCTGCCGCCCTGACCCCTCCAATATCATGACTTACTAGGAACCAAAATATCCCTGTCATGTGCGACAAAGTCTTCAATAATCTTCTTGGGGCTATCCTTGATATCCACATCACGCCAGTAGACCCAGCTATGCTCCGGTTTCAGCGCCGCACTTAGAAGGTAATTCCTTGCTCTGCCCATGGCTTTCCTTCGCGGTCCTTGTGCCTCGAAACCATGTCTATCTTCTACATTTTGCCCATGCATCACACCAAAATCCTTTTCTACAATCATTGCGGAGTGGAACGCATCGGACGTCTTTTGCACGCGCTCGAGCTCCATCGCCAACGCTGCCATGGTGTCGTCTTTCGAGTCGCCGACAAGGAAGGCAAGGTCGATGAGATGATGCGGGTAGGTAAGTTGAGTGAGCAGGTCGAAGTGCTGCTCAAGGTAAGGAGAGGCGTCGCGGAGAGGGGTAAGGATAAGAACGCGCTCCTGGTTCGTGTCCGCTTTAGGAGTAGATTTGATATTGTTGAGGTTAACATGCGAAATTGTGCTTTCGTTTACTTCTACTGGATGGTGGTGATTGAATATCACTGGTGTTTGGAGGTGGCCGTGCCATTCTGATTGCTCGTTCGGTGACATTGTCATAGGGGCTTTTGCTGGTCCCCAGCAGTAAAATCTGCATAGCGCTGTCTGTCAGCATCTTTCCCACCACAACGCCGTCGTGCCTTTGCCAGGCTCCATCAATAGGAATGAATTCAACTTTGAGGAAACCAGAATGATATCTCATACCTCTGCATTTCCCCTGCTGTGCCAGATAATCCTCTCCATAGTAGTATTATGATGCCCGCGATGGCGACGAACAGTAGGAATCGAGTTCTAGTTAAAAAATGCCACACTGCTCGAGACGGGGGCAACCTGGCTCTGGCCGCCTTCCACGAGTATCCTCCCTTCGGTAACAACATGCTGCAAGGAGGAACGCCCTAGGCGTTCACCTCGTCCTTCCTCTAGAAAGATGTGGAATTCCCAGCCTATATCACCAGTCGACTGGTCGCTATCCGCTTTCTCAACGGTATCGTAGCACGGAGGTCGAGGTGACCGGGGGGGTTGTCGTAAAGGGTGAGAGTTGGAGCGGATTATGATAGCTCAGGCGAAGTTGAAGGGAGGCTCAAAAGGATTAGGTCAGGGTGCTGAGTCCGCGCGGACGGTAAGGCGTGCCTCACGGCAGCGCGACGTAAAGGAACAAAGGTCAATTGTTGGCAGAAGAGAAGATGGAGGATTATCTTCTCGAGTCCTTCAGCCAAAACGAGAGTAATTATCTGGCGGGTTCCCCAGAGGACTAATCATGGAGCGCAAGGAGAGCAGTTCGGATTACAAGCGACGCCGTAACGTAAATTACCCTGCTCGCTGCTGATTGGTCGCGCTGGCTCGGTGGTAGAATTACACTTCTCCTGCACCACGCGTCGACTAAAGGAGCACTACGATTATTCGTATACTATAACCAGCATTTCACCTGCATTTACTTATGTTTCACTCACATTTCACTTACATCTCACTTACGCCTCACTTATACATTACAATGAGTGGTCACCTGCCCTGCTCTTATCTTGTTTGTCTCGCATGTAATGTTCGCCGCCAGCGCCCGACACGTGAATCCTCGATTGTTGGGCATGCACCGGGTGTTTGGTTGAGGCCTGTGTGAGAGGGCTGATCTTTCGCCGCAAGTCCCAAGTATTTCGTAAATAGATCTGGGGGCATGGCGGAGTGGAGAAGGAATCTACGTAAGCTTAGGTAGGCCTTGTTGCGTATGCAGGGTTTTGTCCCAGCCACCATGCGTCCTCTTTTTTTACCTAGAAAGACAGGATTCCTCGAAGAAAGCCACCACAGATATCGAAGTAAATACCCTTCAATTGATCTCCAATTAGAATTCAAATTACCCTTTCCGCTTCTCTTTCAAGAACAATTAAGGCAAGGTGAATGAGGTGAGATGCAGCATAGACATCCTTCGAAGAAACTTTAGTGCACAGCCAACCAAATTCTACGTATTAAAACGAAGTATTCTGACTTAGCGTCCGAGGCGAGTTCTATGGAAGCCATTAATACTGCTGGATGAGTACTGGTGCACAACAACAACAACATCATCATCATCATCATCATCATCATCATACTCAGATGAATCATTCTTCAAACGCCTGCAAACCCTAGCATAGAACTACATCATTACCCAATGCTCATTCATTTCGCTACCTCATTGAAACCGCCACACCACCCCCCTGTCCCACAGAAGCCTACACAATGAACAAGCTAGATACTCAATTAACATATAACCGAAATGTGTAGGCCGTCTTCACGCCCAAGGGTGCCAATTTCCAATCGGAACACCAATGAAAACCCCAGATCCACACCGGATGAACCGAAACGGGTTTTTAGTCTGCCACCCAGAGCCAGGAAGATATATAGACAATCTCCCTAAATATCACTATACTTTCCCAGTCGTTGAAGCGGAGAGAACCACCATGAAATCCCCAGAACCACGGCTAGAACTGAGAAATAGTCATGCAAGAACAATTGATTTGGTTTCATAGGCACTAAATGGGGAGTGCTAATCGCGTATTTTCCAAGAGCCAGATAAGCTCATGAAAGAGAGAACGAAGAACGTGCATCTCGTATTACATTAACCAAAATGATAGAGGCAAGGGGCCAAAGAAACCGAGGGAACAGGTGACGAAAAGATTATTGATCAGTGGTGCTTACAGCTTCGAAGGATGAGGAAGGGGCTGAGGGTCTGGCTGCGGCGATGCCGTTGGCTCTGGTGTGAAGTAAAGTAGGACGGAGGTTGTGGAAGAAGGTATTGTTTCGCAACTCGGATTGAGGTTGACCAGATCCCCGAACATTCCATACTTCTCCCAAACGTCGCGAGGAATTCGCTCTGTCGCTTGTTGGATGAATGTTTGATACTTGTAGCGTTCCTTCATGGTCTTGCTCAGCTTGTCCTTTTGCCAGGCCAACATATCGTAAGTAGTCTCCAGGATAACAAGCGTACTAGCATAAAGACCACTTTTGTTATGATTATTGCGGTTCAACGTGAAATTCTTGAGCTTCTCCTGCCATCCATTGCCCTTGATGAACTCTTCGAACAGCTGATACATCCTCCCGATCGCTCCCCGTCTTTTCCTCCCCCTCTGCGCCTTCCTTTCCTTGTCAGCCTGGGATTTTCTAGATATTGGCTGTGCAGCCAGACTTCCGACACACGGTCGAGTAGACCAGTCAGATGATGAAGAACTCCGTCGTAGTCGTGAGATCTTTGAAACTCTACCGCCCTTTACACCATGCAGTGATGGCGTATGGTTTTCACTTCGGGTAGCCTTAGACCACGTAGCTGAGCTCGTTGCGGCTTCGTTAAGAGGTGCAAGATCTAGAATTGTCAAGCATGTATCACAGACCAGCCCAGCCACGGGTTTCTCCAAGGCACAACCACAATTTGAGCAAGGAAGCGCCGAAGATGGGGTGGTGGCATCAAAGCTTCTGCTAGGTTGATCCAGTTCCATTCGCTCAGGATACTTCATTACGTCGATTGGATCTTCCTGTTTTATATGGATTGAGTACTTTCGAATATATTGCGGAAATAAATTCCGAAGTGGCGTGAGAGAGAGTGGAGGGTCGGTAGGTATGATTTGCGTTTTCGTTATCTCCCTAAATGATGAGTGAGTAGAAGGTCTCAGGAGTAGGATGCAAGTAGCACACATTTTTGGCTCACTAGTATCGTGTAAGTTTGACTTGGGAGATAGCATTATGATGACCCAGAAGTAACGCAAGTGACAAAGTAACTAGGTAGTCGATCGCGTATTAGAGTGAGGAGCAACGGCTTAGCAGAGTCAAAAAAGAAGGGCCACCCAAAGGAGCAAGAATAAGTGACGATATTAGCAGACGGGGAGGCGGCCATTGGAGTGAAATCGGATGCCTTTTATGATAGCCATGAGGAAATTAGGAAAGGCTAATTTCTGGACAGGAAGAGACGCCGCATACGGGCTGCATATGGTCATGGTACTTTGAGATTGCAATGATTAACTACTTGCTTAAGCTTATACGTCTGTTAGGGCATCCGCAAGTGAGTCTACCAGCGCAAGAAGTGTTACTCGAAACGACAGATCCAGTACAAGGCCAAGACAGCTATGGAAACGATTGGCTATATTTGAACGATGAGTGTGGGGAATTCACGACTCCGCTCCATCCCTTGCAGGCAGCCCTTACTCAGAGGTTGAAACCAAAACATACATCTCTCGGATACTGCGCCTTCGATCTCCCTAGAGGGAACATCCTTGAACAATTGACTACAGCAGACGGTCAATGAGCAGAAACGCAAGGCAAATCCCGCGTGCGCTTTCACCGTCGATGAGACCCCCCACTCTGCCAACGGCCGTACAGCTTGAAGCTAACGGGCGGGCAGACGTAGGGGTCTCTTGCCCCATGAATGTGCAGACAGCATACGAAGAGATGGCATTGAAATGGGACGAAACCGGGAAATGCACGAATTCCACGAGGATAGAGTGTTGAGTGCCAGCGTTCCGGTGGCGTGTGACGATCGAAGCAAAAGAAAAGAAGACGGATCTATGATCCTTGGTCGAGAGCGCCAGATTCCTGCACGCCGCTCTCGTTACGAAGGAACGGGCGGCTATCCAGCAAGCCCAAGGCTTTTGGTTCAATGTAGGGTAGAGTGGCGGGGGCCTGGCGGCAATGTTGAGATGCAGAGCCGAGCGGAAAAGTGACCAGCCCCAGCATATCCAGGCCTAATTTAAGTTACGCGAGAAGATTCTTGTGATACAAGCACTATACCCCCGGATGATGTACATTAGAGATGGCCACCCGCCTGCGGAAAGAAGTAGGGATCGAGCAAAGGCGAAACAAGCGCTAGTCCATAAATCGATCGATCCCTAGTCACCCAACAACCACGAGACAAGACTTAATTATCAAAAGAAATGCATTTTCACGATAACGTACACAAGAGAACGCATACCAATGTATAAACACGAAGCTTAAGGAGAGAAACAGCACAAAGCCGTGATTACCATCCATAAAAGGACCACCCGCTTCCAAACACCAGTAGCGGGCCGGACTTTTCACATGAAGGCCATGCCAAGCCACATATTAAGAGACTTTCAAGATTCCGCCCTTGTAGCCCTACGATACATACAACTTATCCATGCTCGGGCTACAATCTCCTCAAAACATCCAAGTCAAAAAGTACAATATGCATCAGTGACTGACCAGGACGCTTAAAGTCGAATGCAAGATGCTGGTAAAAGGAAAACAAAAGTCTCGAATTAGTCTATGCAATTATTTTTTGGAACGCCAGCGTCGTGAATCCTTTACAGCAACCCAAACATAGCGGCAAGAACGCCGGACATTCCCATCACAGCTCCAGAAGAGACGTCCAGACGGCCGGCAGCACCAGTCTTGGTTGCTCCAGCACCGCTAGCAGTGCCCGATGGGGTGGTACCGGCACCACCTGGCTTGGACTGAAGACCAGCACACTGGTAACTTCCCTTGATAACAGAGCTAGACTTAAGGGACTGGAAGTTCGAGCATGCCTTGGAAATATCACCAGAGGACTGAATGTTGAAGGCACCACGGACATCGCCAAGGCTGGGTAGTTCGACACTGAAAGGAGATTAGTGGAATTTTCAAAGCGGCTGTGGAATGAATCAACCTACTCAGTGAAGTTACCGTTGAAATCCAGAGCACCAACAATAGTCTTCAGCTTGGCGAAACCATCGATCGTCTTCAACTCAGTGTTGTTGGAAATCTGGAAACCACCACCCAATTGTGTCAATTGGGGAAGAGATATGTTGGTCAATTGGGTGTTAGAGACGAAGGAGAGAGAACCGCCGACTTCAGTAAGGTTGGGGGCAGAGTACGACTGAATATCGTTTCCGTAGAAGCCCATGGAGCCGTTGAGACTAGCCAATGATGGTGTGTCAACCGAAGAGCAGTTGCGGAAGGTCATGTTAAAAGCCCAGATGAGGTTAGGGAATGAGACGTTCATAGCCGGGTTGTTGGCTTCTAGGATCAGTGACGTGTTAACGTTCGCAAGTTGCATAGTGATGTCGCCCAAGTATCTGTTGTTGGCAATGTAGAGTGTGTCCACAGTTTTCACGTTGATACCATCGAGAGAGTTGAGCTCAGTATTTTGGATGTTAACGGTTGAAGCCATTTGCACACCAGTAGTGAAAGTCAGCTGTTGGAGATTGGGCAGCGCATTCCATAGGATCATGTGCACGTTAGTGAGCTGGGGAAAGCTCAATGTGCTGAGGACTTGAACTTCATCCAACTGGAAGGTACCCTTGATTGTTTGCAAGCTATCAGCGCCGATGTTGGTGATCGACGACGCATTGCTAACAACAAGATCGCCGGTGATGGTTTCCACATTGCCGATGTTGATGTTGTCGGTCGTTCCGGTAGCTATGGCAATGCTACCTGCGAAGGTCGTGCAAGACGCAAGAGCCGTTGCGTCGCCAGAATTCTGGATGGTTGTTGTGCCGGAGATACTGCATGATGCTGCCACAGAGAAAACGAGTCAGTACGGTGGTTCTATGATAATTCTTTGTCCTGATGATGACAATCGGCGTTCATCCGCAGGTCCTCGAGTGGCGTCGAATGTCATTGGTAAGAGCTGCAGAGAGGGAGAGCAAGGGAGGACATACCAAAAGCTGTTCCAGCAGCCGCGAGAGCGGGCAGGACAAATCGCAGAATGGACATAGTTGCAGACAGACTGGAGTCTTCCACTACAGGTTGGGGGTGTCAGTGGGTTATAAAGGGAGTCGCGTGCCAATTGAGGATTGGCGAGTGATTTGAAACGAACCTTGAGTGAATTAAGACTGCTGAATCCCGAAGCACGAGATAAGGTGTGGATACAGTTGTGGAGCGAATGTCGAGAAAGGGAGAAAACGAGAGAAGAAATAAGAGACTTCGAGCCGAAGAGCGCCGTCTGTCTTGGAAGGCGTGGCTGCGAAGGAACGAAGCAGGTGGATGATTGGAAAAGAAAGAGTGCGGAAAGAGGCAGGGCGCGGCGAGCGAGAAAAGGAGGAGGTCTTCGGTGCTTGACACACCCCTGCCACCAACGAAATCGACAAGGGCAGAGCCCACAACGACTGCCGCCCGTGATTGGTCAATGCTTTGTGCACGTCGAGCTCGAGCTCGAGCCCCCGGCTTGGGGGAGGGGAGGGCATTGATTTCGTCGGATGTGGCGAGTGCATAGACACGGCGATAGGCACGCCAGGGCTGCTGGACTACTGGCCATGGCAGGAATAATGGGCAGGAAAAATGGCAGGAAAGAGCCGTGGGCGTGAGGGCACGGTGGCTTTCACAATCGACAGCCTCTCACAATGCCCAGCTCAGTCTCCCAGTCTCCCACCAGATGTTTGCGGGCCTGCTTGGCTGTCATCATTCTGTGACGGATGCTGAGACCTTTCACGTTTGCAGCTTGAGACCTTCCCGACACAAATTGTCTGACGCATCATCATCAATACGCTGGCTGTTATTTTATGCTTGCGAATCATCGGCCAACGCCACGAGAAATATGCCAACTGAACAAAAAAGTTGGAGATGAATGGATCGCCATGTTTCGGTTGAAATGATGAGAGTGCGCATGCCCCTGGCCTCTCAATCTCTCGGATGGCGTTGGTTTGGCGTTCTGAGCAAGCCACAATTCCCGCCGCCTGTCAGCGCTTTGGGCATCTTGTGTCCTTCGAGAGGTCATCGTTATTTCTTCTGTTATCGCCTGGAATTCCTTCGCTTTCATCGTTTGGCCTGACCGAACCGACACTGCCTGCCAAAACTCAATTGCGCTGACAGATATCCGTCATGTCATGTCGATATCACAAGCACAGCAAAGCGAAGCAAGCGTAGGCAAGTGTAGTTGTCCTGTGTCCCTGTCTGCGTGTACGTGTGCGTATTCGTCCGCGTCGGGGTCGGGGAACCGCAACTCTCACAACTCCATCTCTAGGCCGGTCGTCGCAAGCTGCATACCCGTTGACTGTTGATGTCGCCTCTTCTGCGACTTGAGCTTTCCAATCTTCCAATCATGCACTCCACTTAGTCGAGGCGCATCGGTCGGTTCGGTCATCGTTGCCAAGTCCCATGGCCTCCACCGAACCGCCCTTGTCGATCGTCCAGAGAAGGTTACGTGCATGCAGCCTCCTGGATGCATCTGGAAAGCCCGGACAGGACCCGTTTATCAATTCCCCAGATGCTATTTCGATGCGCCTCCTTCACCTTCCTTTTCTCAAAATGTGACCATGTCCCTATCATCATTCCGGGATATCACCGTCCTTTAGCCATCAAGCAACACGAAATAACATCTAGCCAGGGTAGCTCACCGTGCCCACCGTGCCCACTAATAATCTAGTTCATCTTAATGAAATTGTCTCCTCAGATCGGCTTGCCACGAAACATGTCAAATTTGCAAACCCCTCCGCTTCCAAGTTTCAACACGCCAACTTCTTGTTTTCCGATGAGACCTGCAAAGTTCTTGGGATTCATCGGCTCTTGTGCCTCATGATTTATTATTGTCGTACACCCAGTGCCTGAAATGCATTTCAAAGGCGGAGTAACAGCATCCCCGCAACAACAGGCTCCAAGGCTTGACTAGTCTCCAGACTTTCGCCAGTACCACAGCAGACCGTTACACGATTCTGTACGACGGAAAGCGCGAATAACTTGCGCCTCGTAACTGAGGTGCAACCTGCAGGGGGAAAGGATACTCCCTGGTCGTCGGAAGGTTGTTTTTGACAACCTCCAACGGACGTACAAGTTCAACTAGCAGGAATGAAATTATTTTTACTACCTCAAGTCCAGAGTCTTGATCAATACCAGTCTTCTACGAAGATATGTCGAATTCGAGAGTAAAGAACTCCAGCTTAGAAACAGCGGGAAGAGCCTTAAGACAAATACACTTTCTGTACCTGCGGATGGCAACATTTTAGATTCGAGCCATGGTTTCAAATATAGACAGATTCATGTACTACTGGACTATTGGACCAGGAATAGCTCCAAGATCCTCTACCATGATCAAACATCTCACAACTCGCCAATTATTTCCATCTGCAAGGTACTGCAGTACTTGTGAACAGTAATGCACATATTTCACTCCCTCACATTCGAAGTAGAAATCTATTTCTTCCCATCAGCGCAACATCACCGTGATCCATGAATCCATTAATCGTTTTATCACGAGATGTGCTACCTCGGGAAAATGCAATCGCTTGCATTACGTAAATCGTGAAAACTGATGAATTTCATTAAATAATTACCATTGGATGCTGACCAGCCCTTGGTGAAGAATGCCAGTGAACTTGCTATCCAGTTACTGAAGTCACTTTTGCAACCTTAGGAAATGTTCTGAAAAAGGGTCAGGATACTTTTATAGCGTTTCCGTATGATATGTTAAAGAACCCGCTCTAATACGTCCTTTTTACTCCATGCCACCATAGTAATGAGTGAATAAAACGAGAACATCACATCATTCTCTCCCGTTCATTACCCTTTCATCCTTTCATCCCTAAACCGTTAAAGGCCCATATATACCATCAATTCTGCAGGAAACTAATATCTACGTCTTCTACTCTCCACATATACCACATGAACAAGCTCCTGATGAACATTAGCGATCTTGCCTTTGCTAGGAAAGGCAAACCCTTACCTATATGGTGAGAATTGTTCCGCAACATCCAGCATCTCCTGCTCGGTCATATACTTCCACTTCCCACCCTTTCCCTTTAGCTTCGCGACATTCTTACCAGCGTAAAGAGCCATGCCTCTCCTGGAAACCAGATATTGTCAGCACGCCAAAGATAACCATGCCATCACAGCAACCCATTCGCTATCCAGAGCTCAATTACATGTGCCGCTCTCGACTTTGCTTCGTAAGGCTACAATAATGAAACTAATAAACTCACTGAACACCCAAATCCCCCGTACTAAAAACATTCATCCTCTTCAACGCAAAACAGGTAAACATCTCCACGCTCCACCTCCCGAGCCCCCTCACCGCCACCAACTTCTCCATGACCTCGTCATCGCTCGCACTAACCAGCATACGCGCGCTCAGCTCGCCGGACGCAAATTTCTCGGCCAGCCCATGGATGTACTCAGCTTTGCGCTGCGAGAGACCGGCTGTGCGGAGGTGCTCGAGAGAGCAAGCTGCGACGTCGGAAGGCGATGGAAACGCGGGGGCACAGGGAAAGAGCGCGATGAATTTTGCCTTTATAGAGGCGGCTGCGGCGCCGGAGACCTATTTATTTGATGTTAAGCTTTGACTCTAGGGAAGAATATGAAATGTATATATGTGTGTAAAGTCTATATACGATTGATATAAAGTAAAGGCCTACCTGCTGTCCAATGATCGTACTCGACAGCGAAATAAACGGGTCAACGCCTTCCATCAGCCCCTGGGGCGAGAATATGTCGCAGTGGTGCTTATCGATCAGCACTTTCAGCTTCGGATCGACTTTCAATAGATGTGCGCAGGCACCTGCGAGCAGCATATCTGTCGTCGATGTAGGTGGTGGCAGACCTGGAGGACGATTGGCGGGTATGGTCACCTTCCGCTTCCTCGTAGTTGGTGTAGCTGGCGATGAAGGATACGCTACAACCCTTGATCCGCCCGGTGTCGATAGCGGCGCGTTAGTTGCGCGTGGTTCCGCTGGCCGGGCTTCGGGCTGCATGTTGTTTGGGAGTGGAATGGGAGATGATGAAGCAAGAGGACGGACGCTTGAAGGGGTGGGCGTTAGAGGGGGAGGATTGGATACGGGTTTGGCTTTCTGAGCCTTGCGACGTTTAGTTGTTGGGGTTTGAGGGATGGCGAATTCAGGCCCATCCTGTCCCTTTGCTTCGTTTGATGGTTTCGAGGATTCGGTCTCCATTCGTGGAGCTGAATCCGTGGCTAGATCCGTAACGACTGCAGCCTTGCGTTTTTTGGATGCTGCCGACTGGTTCTTCGGCGCCTGAGCGTTTTTCTTTCGAGAAACTCCATTGGCAACTCCATTGACATGTTCAACATCTGGAGTAACGGCCGAACTGGCTGATGAAAGACGGTTTGACCGGCGAAGAGACATAGTGTATCGTTCGGATTTGCACTTTCTCAGTGAAGGAAAAGACCGGCTACTGTTCAGAATATGTGCGGGAATCGACAGAAAAACAAAGCACAGTTTAGGTATGAGTAATATTAGAGCATGCTTTGATGTGTGTGTACAGGCATTCATGCGACACCTGAACGCGTTGGAAGGAGATGGGGTTGCTGTCGCGATGACGCCGAGGCACATGACTCCGCAGCCAAGGTTTTGCTTATAAATCGGGCTTACGTTTTCTCATATTTGTGCCAATTAGGCTGTAGTGAGAGGGACATCGCCCCTGTCTGATAGGGCAGCCTATGTTCTAGGTACATCTGGAGGGAGTCCTTGCGCTAGTACCTGGCTTGGTCTATGTTAACGATTGTGGTGATGGGAAAGGCAGGAGAGACGGCTGGCAACAATGAACGCGCGCGCACGCCCGGCTGCTAAAAATAGCCTTCACGTAACCGTCTATAGATGTTTCAAAAAGAGCGCCACACTGTGAGTCAGTTAGGCGTAGGATACAATACAACTAGCTAGTTATCTAATACCGCACTACGTAAGCGCGCTAAATCCTTATGCCAAGACACACTGCCGATCCCTTTGCACGGATAAATCTGGAGTGCATACTTTTAAGGGCTAAGCGTCTTTAAAGCTTAGGCTAACTTAGAGCCCTTCCCTATCCTACGGACGCTCGGAATATATAAAAATCCGACTCTAAATAAGAACGGAGTTAAGGTTCCGAAGGCCCCGGCGCTCGTTAGTTAACTTAGTAATATGGCCACACAGAATCACACTTTACCTTAGTAAGAATGGACTGTGGCTAGTTAGTGGCGCCATAACGCCACGCCTGAGACAGTTCGTCCCTTCGCAAACCATAGTTGCCTCTTACTTTATCATTTCAGAAGTACTGTAACTTAGACCTTCACAAGGCTGTGGCCGGTGCGGGTCGGCCGCCCTCCCTGCATATAGTGGCGACATCCTGTACCAAACCGCTTTAATTACCATTATATATATATCACAACCATGCCTTATGTGGCTAGCTGCCACTAGTCTCATACTACTGAAATTCTAGTCCTGTTTTAGGCGCTGCCGCTATCCCTAAATATGATGTACTATCTACCTATCCAACATCGGCTTCTATAGAATGTCACATCGACTTTACCGTTACATCTCAAGTAGTGTCAATCGACCGTGCAAGAGTACGTTGAAGAGGTCATGTAAGGCCAAACGGCACCATAAAGTAGAATAGTATAAATGCATTTGGTTAACGTAGAGGGTAGGTTAAGTGGTACGGTTAGGTACATGTGTGGGGGATTAGAAGTGATCGCTAAGGGTTTATCCACAACGTGGTGCGTGATAAGAGGATACAATGCATATACGGAAGCCTTTTTATAGTGCGTATGCAGCGCCAAGCATGTTTCTTAGCAGAGAGGGCCCCATGGTTTGTCTGCATCCCACCCTACTTAGCTGCAATGCTTTCCTAACTTGTATTATTATTATTTGTTCTTGATTAATGTCTGATGCGGTCCCAACTAAGGTCCATGCAGACAAATACTGCTGAGTTAGGTACAAAAAACCTCCAAGGGAGACGTGAGAGGTAATACAACATATACTCCTCCAGGTAGCATGCCCGTACTACGTCAACGGGAGGAAAAATACCGTTAGGTCGCTGCTCTGAGACTCCTGTAAGGGAGTATCCTGATTGCCTATCTTGCCCTGTCTGCCGCTCGTACTATGCTTCCACTTTTGTGTATAGAGGTTGCCGTAAAGTTCTGATGCTTGCCTGCCCTAGCTCCTTCTTTAAATATCCGCCCCGTATACTTGTATACGTGTATACGCGCCGCTTGTAGGCCTCCTGTTTGTAGCATGAATCCAGTCCTATATAACCTTCCACCCTAGAGAAATAGCGGGATAAACTAGGTGTCTTGTCCTAGGGCCCTAACCTGGGTCCCCTATTTTCCCTAGCTAAAGAATATAGGGGGAGACAATGGAATACCGCGCATTTGGTAGATTTAGGCTGTTGGGTAGGGTGGTATATAAGGCGGGTAGTTGAGAGGCTTATCACAGGCTTCCTGCCTGCGGGCGTATGTAGTTTGGTTGCCGTGCCGTATATAGGTGCCGTATTGTATAGTAATGTATGCCGTATGGGAGGAAGGGGGGGGCGCCGGAGGTAGATGCCGTGATTCGAGTTGTAGGTTCGATGTACAGACGTGAGTAGCTTCGGTGTATAGACGTACTGGTCGTTTTTGAGCTTTCCGTTGGGGCTCACCCTCCCAGCGAAAAGTTCTCCACGCCACCACCACGTCGCAGCGCCGGCGCTGCGTAGCTGTACACACGTCTCCGCGTTTGCTCTGGTAGTCTATTGGCACGATCCTGATGGAACGCCGATAGTTGTCTACCAGGTTCCCGGGCTCCACCGCGTGGAGGTGCAGAAGCCGATTTTCATGGAGCCCTCCTAACTTGTATTAGCGTTGTATCAAGTTCTAGAGATATCGCTGTTTTAGCCAAGCCTTATAAGTTACAATGGATATAAAAAATAAAATAAAAAGCCAAGCCTTACCCCGCTTAATAAATCCCGCACAGTCCGCAATGGTAAATCCATTACAGTGTGATTTAACACTAATTGCTAGAAAATGGCATTTATACAGGAACAAGCTCCTCTTTGGATTCACAGTAACTTTACAGATGTATGTATAGAGCTTAGCTATTTAATACAAATTCTCTAATAGCAATTTTAAAATATAGGAGGTATATAAACATTATATAAAAAAAGGATAACTGCTAACCATAGTCTGCTTATTGGTGTAGTGGGTAAGTTAACCTATTTTAAAATAAACGAGGTGTAATAGCTGCTAACTATAGCCTACTTGTTGGTATAGGATGTAAGTGGGCCTATCTAAGATGGACAAGGTGCGATAACTGCTAACCGTAGTCTACTTATTGGTGTAGAGAGTAAGTCAACCTATTTAAGATGGACGAGATGCAATGACTGCTGACCATAGTCTACTTATTGGTGTAGTCCGTAAGCCAAGCTATTTAAGATGGACGAGATGCAATGACTGCTGACTGTGATTTACTTGTTGGTGTAGGAGGTAAGTCAACCTATCTAAGATGGGCGAGATGTGGTCTGCTTATTGGTGTAGGAAGTAAGTCGACCTATCTAAGATGGACGAGATACGATGATCGCTGACCGTGGTCTGCTTGTTGGTGTAGGAAGTAAGTCAACCTATCTAAGATGGACGAGATACGATGACCGCTAACCATGGTCTATTTATCGGCACAGTCTGTAAGTCAACCTATCTAAAATGGACGAGATGCGATAACTGCTAACCGTGGTCTACTTATTGGTGTAGTTCGTAAGTCAACCTATCTAAGATAGATAAGATGCGATGACTACTAACCATAATCTACTTATTGGTGTAGAGAGTAAGTCGACCTATCTAAGATAGATAAGATGCGATAACTGCTAACTATAGTCTACTTATTGGTGTAGTCTGTAAGTTAACCTATCTAAAGTAAACGAGATGTGATAACTGCTAACTATAGTCTGTTTATTGGTGTAGTTCGTAAGTTAACCTATCTAAGATGGATGAGATGTGATAACTGCTAACCGTGGTCTGCTTATTGGTGTAGAGAGTAAGTTAACCTATCTAAAATAGACGAGATGCGATAACTGCTAACTATGGTCTACTTGTTGGTGTAGTTTGTAAGTCGACCTATCTAAAATAGACGAGATATAATGACTGCTAACCGTAATCTGCTTATGGTGTAGGAAGTAAGTCAACCTATCTAAAATAGACGAGATCCAATAACTGCTAACCATAGTGTGCTTATTGGTGTAGAGAGTAAGTTGACCTATGGACGAGATACGATAACTGCTGACCGTGATCTGCTCATTGGTGTAGTTCGTAAGTTAACCTATCTAAGATAACAAGATGCGATAACCGCTGACTATGGTCTACTTATTGGTGTAGAAAGTAAGTCAACTTATTTAAGGTAGATAAGATGCAATGACTGCTGACCATGGTCTACTTATTGGTGTAGAGAGTAAGTTGACCTATCTAAGATAGATAAGATGCGATAACTGCTGACCGTGATCTGCTTATTGGTGTAGGAAGTAAGTCAACCTGTCTAAGATGGACGAGATGCGATGACTGCTGACCATGGTCTACTTATTGGTGTAGGAAGTAAGTCGACCTATCTAAGATGGATGAGATGCGATGACTGCTGACCGTAGTCTACTTATTGGTGTAGTCCGTAAGTCAACCTATCTAAGATAGACAAGATGCGATAACTGCTAACCATAGTGTGCTTATTGGTATAGAGAGTAAGTTAACATATCTAAGATGGACAAGATGCGATAACTGCTAACCGTGGTCTGCTTATTGGTATAGAGAGTAAGTTAACCTATCTAAGATGCGTAAGATGCGATGACTACTGACCGTAGTTTATTTATTGGTGTAGAGAGTAAGTCGACCTATCTAAGATGGACGAGATGCAATGGCTGCTAACTATAGTCTGCTTATTGGTATAGTCTGTAAGTTAACCTATTTAAAATGGACGAGATGCAATAACCGTTAACTATAGTCTACTTATTGGTGTAGTCCGTAAGTTATCTAAGATAAATAAGATGCAATAACTGCTGACCGTAGTCTGCTTATTGGTGTAGAGAGTAAGTTAACCTATCTAGGATGGACGAAATACAATAACTGCTAACCATAGTTTATTTATTGGTATAGGAAGTAAGTTAACCTATCTAAGATAGATGAGATGCGATAACTGCTGACCATGGTCTACTTATTGGTGTAGGAAGTAAGTTAACCCATCTAACGAGATGCGATGGCTGCTGACCATGGTCTACTTGTTGGTATAGCTCGTAAGTCAACCATCTAAGATGGGCGAGATGCGATAACTGCTAACCGTGGTCTACTTATTGGTATAGAATGTAAGACCTTTGTTTTAGGTCTTTAATTTCTTTATATGTCATGTTAATTTAGGACTTAACTTTAGACATCTTGGATGCCTTCTATTAACAATCAGTTTGCCGCGAGCTTTTTTAGCAACCAGCCCTGGAGCACACCTTCTGGAAATCCTGTCTCTGCTCGATTGTGTCCACACTGCACAGATCTTATGTCTTCGGACCGCCCTAATAGTGCCTTTGAATTACGCACTCCAGGAGACAACTGTCCTCTTTGCAACCTGCTCCTTAGTAGGGATTATCAACAGGTTCCTATAATTAGGGATGATTCAGCCCTTACAGTTACTACAGGTAGTCCACGTGTTATTCGCCTTCATACCAGTCAAGGTTCGTCTCTACCCTTATTTACTATATTTAACAATATCGCTTACTACTTTATATTGGCAAAAGAACTATCAACAGACGGCAGTTACGGTATCCAGATTGGGCCTCCTACTTTACAAACAATTAATCCTTTCCAAATCCGCAGTGCTTTATACTTCCAATTACTGCGTGAATGGCTTCAGGAGTGTGACCAAAGTCACACATGCAACTGGCAAACACAATACTGGCCGACGAGAGTCATCTTTGTTGGAGGTCCAGATCCTAAAAGATTGATACTCCAGGAGCAAGCTAGTGGAGAGGGCTATATTGTGCTCTCGCACTGCTGGGGTAATCCAACAAATGAGGAGAAGAAGCAGGTCTGTACCACTTTGGAGAACTATCGTGATCGAGTGAAGGAGGGATTCAGCTATAATGATCTGCCAAAGACATTTCAAGATGCAGTCCGAGTAACTCGAGAACTTAAGAAGGAATACCTCTGGATCGATTCTCTTTGTATAATTCAAGGGGATAAAGTGGATTGGCAAAACGAAGCTCAGCGCATGGAAAAAGTCTTTGCCTCTGCCTACTGTACCATTGCTGCAAGTTCGGCAGCTAATTGGCAAAACGGCTTCCTCGAGCTGAACCTGAGTCCGCAGTATTTTCAGATCCGAGATATCCCCGGTAGACAGGTTTATGTCTACGATGACACAAACGACTTTAACAAAGATGTGGATGAAGGGCCCCTTAACAAGAGAGCTTGGGTACTACAAGAACGAGTATTGTCCCGCAGAATTATCCATTTCTCGGAAAAACAGACATATTGGGAGTGTGGGAAAGGTGTACTTTACGAAAACTTCACAAGACTAAAATGGTAAGGCTAAAGTCAAAGGTTAACGCAGAGTGGTTTATTCTAATATTACGATTATATATTTCAGCCCACCAGGGAGGCAATATTTTGTCCTTGACCCCCATTTCCCTGAACGGCTCATGGACTCAGGGTACTCTCGCACGGTTGACTTCGTTAAATTCCTTCTCAAGAAGTATTCTCAATGTGATCTTACCAATAAATCCGACAGGGATACTGCGATCTCTGGCTTAGTTAACCGCATAGAAAGTGCCTTGAATACTAAAGGAAGATACGGAGTATTTCGTTGCTTCTTACCTCACCTCCTCCTGTGGAAGCGGTCCGACGAGGAAAAGACGGCTCTGATTGTTTATGAAGGTCGAAAGGTGCCATCCTGGTCTTGGATGGCGTATTATGGAGGAATCGATTTCATGTCAAATTCGAGCCTCAAGGTTCCAGACTACGAAGATCTTCGATTTGACACCGATTCCAAGGCATTAATCGTCAAAGTTAGGCAGTTTGAAAATTGCCGAATGGAACCAGAAGAGAAAGAGTGCGCCATTTTCGCTGATTCAGAGAGAGTGGGGTCTTTATGGTTTGATATGGGAGCCAATATTCAGTTCAAATATTGTGTTGTCGTCGGGATGCGCGTTGACGGAGAAGAGGATCCCCAGAAGACTTACTACATATTGGTTATTCTAAAAAAGCCACTAAGGAAGGGGTATAAAAGACTTGGAGTAGGGGAAGTTAAAGCACCTTACGTATCAAAAAAGAGCGATACTGGGAAGCTTTTGTGAACTAGTTCTCAGTTCATAAATCGATAGTTTTCATATGAGATACGATGGAAGAATATGAATATTGTAAGCTTTACAGTGTGTGGGAATTGACCGAGCAACTTGATTTTGAATGTAGTTCTAAAGCCTCTATATACATGGGGAAAGTATAGGTAATAAAATGAAGGGGAGACTAATACGTAGCTAAAACAGGGTGATACGCAGGTGAGATAAAGTGGTGTTTCGGCATGGTACCGGTAGTCGGTTACAAATGTTAACGTACCTAAGTTGGTTAGAATTACTATGGAGTGGTTTTTCACCGGTATAAAACTGCCACTCGTACTCCTTGAGCATAGGTAGTAGGCGAGCTTTAACATCTAACAGGTATTCTAGCTCTTCTCGATACCAAATGGGGCTCGTCTATACCCCTTTAATGAAAAGGATCGTGTCAAATAATTAAGTATAAGGTTGGATAGTGTATCGTATTTAGGGATAGCGGTAGCGCCTAAAACAGGACTAGAATTTCAGTACTATCCCTTAGCACGATGGGACCCTACGAGAAGGTGGTCTGTGTGCGAACACCAGAATCAAAAGTTACGCGTATGGTCACGGAGCCTTGATCCTATTGATTCTATTGGCTGGCTCTTATCGATAACCGTGGGCCCATTTCATCGTGCTAAGGGATAAGACTAGTGCTAATGTAGAGCCAGACAGCCACATAAGCATGGTTATGATTTATATGTAACGGTAATTAAAGCGGTTTGGCACAGGATGTCGCCACTATAAGCAGGGGGGGCGGCCGACCCGCACCGGCCATACCCTTGTGAGGTGGCGAACTCTGTAGGTGTAAATCGTATTAGATTGGCCAGCACCACTTACAGTACTTACAGAAAACGTGGTACTGTAAAGGTTGACCGCAGTGTCCATGCAACTAGATTTCTCGACTGTTTAACCCTACCATTCAACAGTCCAATTGATAGCCGTATAATATATGCAACTCTACCACAACTAGAAGTGAAATGCTGATTTGGTTTACAGAATCAGCCATCCCATCAACAACATGAGGCATGAAACGAATTTTTGGTTAAATCAACTGCGTTCCGGAGGATAATATACACTCTAATACACAAGCCCACCACTCGTGTTGTATAAAAATCGGTATCGATCCGCTATACGTGCTTCTTGAATCATTCCTTATGACCGTGCAGCCCTTTTCTTCACAACCATGGCTTCCAGATCCTCGCGCTCCTTTATTTCAGCCTCAATCTCCTCGATGATGGGCGTTAAGTATGGTATATCCTAGCGGTAGTCAGCAATTGATTCTTTTCTGGCTAGCTTTTCTCTCACTTCTTCGGGCTTGGTCTGCTCCTCCTTGGGTAGGAGCTGGTGAGCTAACGAGCACTACTGTCCCTTAGCAAATATCCAACAAGGCTCAATTGGTAAGTCTGCAAACCTGGAATGCGCGTCGCATGCGGAACACACGGTCATAAGCCTCCTTTGGCGGTAGGCGCTTAAGAGCAAGAAGGACGGTCTCACTTTCTTCGGGAATCAAGTCATCGGCCCTGCGGACAACGAGATGTCAGAATGCCACTGCCGAGTGCCCAAAAATCGTCCAATCTACCCAAAAATAACGCAGAGTAGCCATTAGCCACAGAAAAAATATGCATACCTCAGTCCGAGCTGCCTGTAGCCCGCCACATTGGTGTACCAGTTTGCCAATGGCTTCATCCAGCTGTTGAGCCACGACCTCTTCATCACAAACTTGGCAACGGACGGTTGCGACATGATTGTGACAGGCGGTAAATACGAGGGCGAGAGGATGGGGGAGATGAGGCGTCGTAGCAGTGGAAGTGGTGAGGTCTTCCAGCAAGCGAGCGATTGGATCAAGGCCGCCAAGCTCGCGCGACGGTTTTGCAGGCCCCCACTCCATTGTCTTTCCAGTATTCCTCATAGAATCACCTCGTCGTCCAACCTCCATCGCAAGGTTACGCCAGCACCACTACCAAAGGCCTGGCCCCTTGCTCCATTTTTCTTCGATTTTGAACCACCCAAGATCAGCATTACGGCTTTTCGCTCAAAATCTACCTGTCAATGGATCCTCTCAATCGCTAGCCATTGTGTCACTGAAGTGCTGCGGGGCTTTCCGCACACTGAGGCACCTTGAAGGGGACGACGGAAAGTGCGGTTCCCTAATTCCAGTGCTGTCGGGACTATTTCATGTTATCGTAAATAAAGGCTTACCAGTTCTGAGCGTGCAGCTTTCACCATGTCCACTGAAGCACCGCAGTCGCCGCCGTCCCCGAGACCGCCTTCACAACGGTATGCGCCGACGACGGCGAGAGTGTCGTCCCACGACACTTCAAAACATAAATCGAGCTTTAGCTCACCCTTCTCTAGCCTAGCTGTCTTCTGCGCCGGCCTCTCCAGCTCCGCTATCAATGGATTCTGCGGTGCGTCCGCCGGCGTCGCCTCAGGAATTGTTACTTGCCCACTCGACGTCATCAAAACCCGATTACAATCTCAAGGCTCATTTCGGCCACGAAACCATGCTAGACCGTCACGGGCAGTATACAACGGACTGGTCGGTACAGCTCGGGTCATCTGGCGTGAGGATGGTGTGCGAGGCATGTACAGAGGTCTCGGTCCGATGCTACTCGGATACCTTCCGACTTGGGCCGTCTATATGAGCGTATACGATGCCTCCAAAGATTATTTCTATAATCGAATAGGTTAGTAATATATGATAAGTGAGAGCTCTCCCCAGTGCTAACCTATATTCGAAAGAAAATAAATGGCTGTCTCGGGTATCGGCGTCTATAACTGCAGGCGCATGCTCAACTCTTGCAACAAATCCCATATGGGTAATCAAGACCAGACTTATGACACAAGTAAGCTCTCGGGCTTCAGAAGAATACCGTCCGCCATGGCACTACAGGTCCACTCTCGATGCCTTTCGCAAGATGTACCGAAATGAGGGGCTCAGAGCGTTCTATTCAGGGCTATCTCCTGCTTTGCTTGGCTTGACCCACGTTGCTATTCAATTCCCACTCTATGAATTTTTCAAGATGAAGTTTACTGGCTTAGAAATGGGACAGTCGTCTAAACAGGACGAAGATGTGCATTGGTTCGGAATACTTGGAGCTACGTTTCTCAGCAAAATCTGCGCGACTTCTGCTACGTACCCTCATGAGGTCTTACGAACAAGGCTACAAACTCAACAGCGCTCACTACCATCGCACTCCCCCGAGGGGATTTCGTTCCGCGGCGGTCATGGAGGATACAGACATCAAACTCGCCCACCAGGTACGGCTTCTTCTGATGGCATGATAAACTTGCCCCGATATCGTGGTATTGCCCGAACTTGTAGAACAATTTTGCATGAGGAAGGCTGGAGAGCGTTTTATAATGGCATGGGAACAAATATGGTCCGAGCGGTCCCAGCGGCCATGACTACCATGCTGACCTATGAGACTCTGAAGCAGGCGTGTTTCTGTTTAAAGATGGAAGGCGAGGAAATTCTAGCACTTGAACGCGCCGGCTTTGATCCTTGAGAGATCGGAATTAAGGAAACCTTGGTTTTAGAAGTCGATATAGGTTTGCCAGATGGATTATCTTTTGGAATACGCATCGATAGCGTTATATCCTCAGGAGTGAGCATCGTTTCTTTGTTGTTTGTAGATAGTTCCAGCATTAGCTTGGCGAGGAAGTCTAGGTGTAGTGGAAGCTCTGCGGTGTACGGAATGATTTATTAGGCATGGTTACGTCTTTCACTCGACCGTATATTTAGTCTTGGTACAACTGACTGACCTAACAGGTCTCAGACATTTATTTGCATTTATTTGGAAATAATGGGATGAATGTCACGCATCTCATCGGTGGGTCTTGGGACCTTTGCAAACACAGATGAGGCAAAGCTATCGTTTGTAAAGTAAGTTCAAATTAAATAATTCTAAAATACTGCATTTACGTGTGCAACCGCTGATAGGAACTGTTCTTTATTATGTGATAACTTCCCCTTACCCTCTCCTAACATCGTTTTAGGTATTCCATTTTCTATAAGAGAGGGCTCAGCTTCCTTGATCCGTGCCCCTCAAAGGGATGTCATATACCCGGTATCAGTTTTATTGCTTCGAGCATGTCAATTCTTTCATGAAGCCGCCCAATGCTATGTAGGGGTAGCTCTCTGCTCCTTGTGGCTTGAGAGGCAAAATGAGATTCTTCTTCTTATAAAGTTCAAGGGGCCTTGTCAAACTCAATCTCCTTGAGTTCTCCGGTTTCAGGATCGGTTGGTGCTGCGAAATAGGATTGCCGCTTTCCTTAGGCAATTTTGGTCCAAGCGTGAATGTTACTTCAACATGCTCGCACGAGGTTTTTCCATGCCACGAGCGTGGTGTCAACCTAACCCTCACCTGCGCACTCCGACGCTGCCCCATTGAGTGACATCACAACACTCAACCACCCAACTCTAGTTCTTGATCACACTTCGCATAGAGTCGCCTCCATACGCCCGAAGTTCCGACAGTATCCGAGTGACTTTTCACTTACCTCAAGTTGTCACCGTACCGACAACTTAGCTGCTCGATGTTAGATCGCCTGACACTTATTCAGCGCTCATCTGGAGCGTTGGCAGGCAGGGGTCATTCATGGTAATCCTTACCTAACATCTCCCAAATCTACTTCTATACATTAATACTCTACTACGACCTGCTCTCACAGTGCGAGGTTAGCAGTTCCTCTACGGCAATGCTCAAGACGTTTACTTGTGTGTATGCAATAATGGCAATCAACGGATATAAGCATTCGCAGCCTGCATCAGAAGAGCCAGCTGATATTTTGAAATTCCTGAGAGCCTCTGCACACTATGACCGCTCCTGAATCTGATGACATTCAATAAATTTATAAAGAGATCGATGACCTATTAAGCAATACATACGAGCACTTGATGTATATTATCAACGAGTGCGAACGTCAAGATCGTGAACTAAAGCTTAGAGAGGATGACCCGCCATAATGATGGTGATATTAGCGGCGAAACTCATTCTAACGACAAGAGAGCAAACGAAGAAAGCCACCCTAGCAAATCAATTGAAATAATCACTGCGCGCCGCTGTACAGAAGGCGAAGCGAGCAGTAAGCAGGAGAGTCGGCAAGATATTCAAGAAAATAAAATCGAAGGAAGCACATCCATATTTCCCACGCCCACCTCTGTGATTCCGGCCATGGACAACCGTTCCTACACGCCCCGTCCATTAAGCACGCGAGGCAGTGTGATAATGGCTTCAGTTAGGCCTATGTTACAGGAAGTAGGGAGGGGAGCTTTCATGCCAGGTCTGCGGCCTGGATTCCCTCCGCAACAACCACATGTATTCCTGTCCCAAGATAGAAAACCGCAAGTACCCCCTACGGCGGCCACGCCCCTTCACGAGGAACCGCTTCAACCTTTGCCTAGTAAAATGCCACAGCCAATTCGATCACCAGCACCGGTGAGCTTTGCGGTGGGATCCGAGTTAGAACCATTAGATATTCCAGTGTTTCGGCCCAGACCACGAGGAATACCCACCCGCTAACGGCACGGCCTGAAGTATTGTTAGGGCATACACTTTTTTCATCGTAGTTCTGGACAACGCCCCATTGTCCTGCCATATGGCCCTCTTCAAACTCTTCGACGCCATCGCCGCCCGGAGAATTCGCCACTATCAAGCCCGTCCAACCCAAACCAGGCTCTCTCATTTGATCCATCCCCCCTTGATCAATCACCCTATCCAAGACGACCGGGCATAACCCCAGTCACTGAAGAATCTGCTGTCCATAGGCTAGTCTCGCCATATAAGTTGCAAGATGCATCCATGACAGCTGCTCAACAGCAGCAGGGAGGCATAGAATATCTATTGCGCAATATAGACAACACGTATGAACACATTGAGAACATGCCTAACCACCTTTCCATGATGTCTAATCCGAACGCTCCTCAGAGGCCAGAAGATATTGGGACATTTTTGAGTGGCCTGCAGAGGGTTCTGCCGTCACTGAGGATTTGTAGCCCGAATCCAGGGTCAACAAGACATTTGATAAACTTCATATACGAAATGCACCCAGGATTTTGATGGGAAACGCTCCATGTAGGGAATCTTCTTGGTACAAGGAGTATAGAAGCAAAATGATTCAGATCCATGGAGATTTCCATGGAGATTTCTAGAAAACTTCGCGGGGATTGCAGTGGATGAATCTGGGTGACACCCGCAGAGTTGAAATGACAAAAGAGGCAAATAATACATTGGCGTCAAAGATCAAGCAGCTAAAGGCGCACTACGGCATCACAGTAAGTGAAACTGTCTGCAACATTTGCAATCAAGTGGACCAGAAGCTAAACACTGGGGTAACTATCAGACCGAAGATGATGAGGATGGGGAACCTCAGTCTCCACCATTCCCGAGGTCGAGTGACGTGATCTCCCCACCACTGACCTGATGCCATATGATACGGAGACTCTAACGCTCCATCGAACCATAGCGGAGAAGGTCGGTACGCCACGAAATGCACTGATTAGAAGAGCGTCGACGTCGGGTAGAATGAGGAGTGGTGAGAATAGCATGCGGAATTGTTCATATAACTGGAACCTGGAGAAGACTGACTTGCTCTATAGGTAAAGACGGGCGCTATTAACACATTCGGCTTCGTCCTCGGTGTGCCGAAGGACACGGAGAGTCCAGGCCAATCCTCAACTACCTCGAAAGATGAGCAAGACAGTTAAGGGGCTAACATACAGGAGGCATGAAATATATGTTTTATGACTGATGAGTAGACAAATTTTTGGCCTAGCGATCCAATGACTGAGCGATTTGACTATTTCTGCAAGCTGTTGGAGCATAGAATTGGATATTTGCGGCAGTCCTGCGAACCACGCAACACGGGAACTATGATAGACTTCATAGAGTCAGCTAGGACTGTTCTAATGGTAACCGAGCATAGAAACTCAATTATAAGTTTTACGAGGAAGATCTTACGAGTTCTTCTATGTTTAAATTATGTTCTTTATTATGGTTAGCGGCTTTGCTAGGGAAGAAAAGAGGTGGTGGCGAAGTATACTGCTAGACGATACAAGAGAACTAAGCTTATGTATAAGCCGCAAAACTTCGGCTCACTATTTGGTAAGCTTTGTGCATACTAACTTGTTGTATCAACATCAATATACGCACTCCTCTGGCTGGATAGCCAGCACATCTACCTAAGCTCTGTCTACGTATACACAAGAATCACCCAAGGTCTATGAGCAGTCCGTCGCGTACGGTTTTGGGCCAAGCAAGCGAAGAGTCCTGAGCAAGAAATTTCCGAAGGTGTTTCTTACAGTAGGCCCAATTTCGGGGACCCGGTCTAATCTCTGGTAAGCCCCACCAAGCCACTCCAGATCCTCTCCGGCAAGGACCAAGGATTCCGGATGGGTGTGCAACAACGTCGAAGCCTGTCAGCGAACACAAAAAAGTCAGGCCGGGCTAAGGCAAGAATAGCAGCCGGGCAAAAAGGAGGCTGCTGGATGATGTCAGGTAGCATTACATGGGGACATTGCTGCATTATTGGATTGAGCGTCTTGTGCACGCGGAGCAAGCTGCTTCTGGAATTGTGCCGGGACGAAGCGGGTTGGAGCGTCAGAATAGGCTGTTGGGAAATTATTGGCAGACTCCTGGTCGAGGGAGCGTGCACTTCACTTGTGGGACAGAAGAAGCTTAGGGGAAGAAGTGAGTCAATCGAGGGATCTTCCTCGAGAGCGATGTGGGCTGCCGGTGGATGTGCTTTTCGAGCATCTTCTCGCAGGTATTTTTGGAGGGAAGCAGGAGAGACGAGGGCCTGCAGGGCAAATTGAAAGTGCCTTGCGGTTCTCATTTCTGGAAGGTGGTGAGGTCGGGAATTATGTTAACCTAAGGCGTACTACGGGCGTGTTGACCCACTCTCATGTTTTGGTGGCAGGCCAGGGTCCGGGCTGGCCAGTCGCAATTGATGGCAGCTGATTTGTCTCCTGAAATCTCGTTCCTGGAGCTTGACCTGAAGTGGGTGTGCTAGCAGCGCCACAAGCTAATCTCGGCGCATGCAAGCCGTCGATCGTGCTCCAACACGCAGCCAAACACGAAGGCCGAGTGCTCTCCCTCCGTAGCCGAGGGCCCGCTGCCTCGGCTGCCACCAGCTGTGCGCATAGCTAGCTCTCGCCCAACGAGTCAATTCCTGTCGGTTTCTGTCAATCTCTCCTGGAGTCATCTGCCTCTTCACCGAGACGCTTCGGGTAGTTGTCAGCAGTCGTCAACAGTCGAGAGCTGCAGGTAATTAAATGGTAGAATGGCAGGAATGCAGGCTGTGCCTCATATAGCGAATATTGCGCAAAGATTGTGGCTTAATTTATTCTGCCCCTGCCCTATCTCTCCGCCATTATTCTCGCTGGTGCGACAACTGCGAACACCCTGCCCAGTTGGTGGTGCCCAGCCAATCACCGCCTCCCAAACCCCCAAGTGCTCACACGCTCCATTTCATCACACGAGCTTCTTCTCCTCCTCTTCCTCTCAGTCTGCCTCTCTTTCAACACCACCTCACTCTTGTGAGCAAGTCTTACTAATTTCTTCCCACCATCTCCAGCTTCGCTCTCTACTTACCCAAGTCATTCTTTTCACGGGCTAGAGATTTTGGTATCCTTTGGCGTTTCGCCTTTTCGTCACTCTTTTGGCCTCTGTTCCAGCAAATACAACTAAATACCACTCGACACTTACGACCGAGCACCTTACGATTTTACGCTCTTAATATCTAAGTTCTATTCGACTCCACATAGCCTGGGCTTCAGCGATTCTCCAATTTTCTTGTCTTGGCCAGCCAGCTCTGAGCTTCCATTATTCTGGGAACGCCATCCGATCTGTGAACGAATGAGCGACTTCTGACTTCCGCAAACATGAATCATCAACACCACTCTCATAAACACTTCCACCATGCACGGAGGGAGACAGAGGCCGAGACTCACCACCTATTACCTCGAGACCCGGTCGAACCTGTCGTTGATGCGCCGCCTAGCCAAACAATCATAGAGCGAACCAAAGCACTGCTACCACGTGCGGCCTCATGTAATGCCTCCGACGCGAACCTTTGCGAGAAGCCAACTTCGTCCAACACTCTACCAATCGTCCTTGCTGCTGTGTATGTCATGTATCTATGCACATATCCTGTCTCTACTAATCCATCTTAGAGTTCCTATCGTCGTTGCTTTGATAGTCCTAATATTTCTTCACCGACGACATACCAGAAAGCTCAAACAGGAAGATCTTAATGACAAGCACAAGTCTCTCGATTTTGGCATGGGGACGACGGGGAGGCCTAGCAAACGAGGGAAAGGAGTTCCGGAAATGACCATCACTGACACCGAGAAATCTCTTCGAGCCGGGAAGGGTTTGTCTATGGACATCGGGAGCCCCTACATACTTCCAGCTGGCTTACAAGGCTCGCGCGAGTCCTTCCATTCCATGTCCCGGTCGATGCACGACCCGGATGACCCATACCGCCCCGTGACATTCATCAAGGACGACGTTAGCATTCGAGGAGGTAGTCTTCGTGGATACCGACACGACAATGCGTCAACGTATACAGGGTCGAGCGAGGGTACTGAAAGGATGAATGGGAGTCTGTTAAAGAATGCTCAGAGGATGTCGAGATCGATTCCTCCACGAGGTGATTCCATATCGTCTCCTCAAGACAGCCAGCTACCTCGGATACAGTTTCCTCAACCAACTCTTGCTCCTGGAAACCAAGGCCCGCATGGACTTCCCGCAGATCCCCGAGATGGTTCGCCTCCCCGCGCTCCTGCGTCGAACGGTGGCCTTGCTCCTGCACCTCTGGATGCCAGTCGCGACTCCTACTTTGATAAAAACGCCAGCGATCTGCGCAAAAGCAATAACTATCTTGGTTCGTTTATCCACAGTCGAGATGGTTCGACCGCCGATGCTGGTGAAAATCCCGCACAACCTCAAGCTCAGTCAATGCCAGAACCTTCCTCACCAACGGTTCAAGAGAAACAGGCAGCTTCGCCCCCCAGCGTCAAGTCACTCGCTGCAAACCCTCGCGCCCCGCCTAGAGTCCAATCCCAGGAGGCTGTCATGCAAAACCCGAATACTGCAAGCTTCGTGAGTGACTCGAGCGATTACGGTGATGGCTTTAAAGTGACGCCTCCCTCACCACCTCGAGGACCTAGTCTTCAAATGGGTAATATCAACCGTAGATCTGTTGATGCTCCAATAACTATCCAAGAAGAAAACCCTTACCATCCAGTAGGCTTAGGTGTTGAAGAGTCGGGCTATGATACTCGGAGGCTCTCCATGAGCGTGCGCCCTCTTCCCCCTGACGACCCAACCGACAATCCTGAGCAACGAGCAAACCGCATTCGTTCCTTCTATAAGGAGTATTTCGATGACTCGAGGCCTGATCCCGTCGGCCAGCACGGTTATGGTGACTACTATGAGGACTATGGCCAGGAGTATCTCTCCGATGGAGCTGTCTTCGATTCGGAGACTGGCAACTTCGTCGTAGCACAAGCACCTTATGCCGAGCCAGTTACCCGCCGAGCCATGACACCTCCGCCTCGCGCTCCTCCCCGCTTCCAGGGCCCACCCCGTGGTCGCGCCTCCAGCAGTTCGGCAGGCCGCTTCATGCCGCCACGAGGCCAGTCAGCCATGAGTGGGCGTTCTGCAGGTCCAAAGAAACCTCTTCCCCCACCAGCACCATTAGCTTCACTACCGACGCCGCACAAGCTGAAGGAAGATTCTATGGTGTTCAACCCAATTGACTTTGCGCCACCTGTGTCCTTTAGGGATCGCCAGGCAGGCAGGAGGCCAGATAGTCCGTTAGGAGTCCAGCGGCCGTACAGCCCTGCTGTGCCATCCCATACGCCGCTGGCGAGCGCCTTTGATGGGCTCAATGCTATGCCAAGCCCGTAAGTTCTTATCTCTAAATCCCACTCCCTATATATAAATGTGCGGCTGCGTGTCTGAACATCAAACGCTAATTTCCTATTCCAGACACGCCCTCCGCAAATCCAGCACCTTCACAGCCCTCGATTTCGCGCCACCACCACGCTTCCGCAACGCCGACTCTGGCTCAGACGCCGGCTCTATCCGGTCCAACCGCTCCGGCATGTCCGCCGTCCAGCTCAACAGCATCCGCGCCGGCGCCTATCGTGTCTCGCGTATCCCCAGGGAAGTCGTCGGCACCAAGGACGACATCCTAACCAGCTTGCGGCCGAAACTGGACCTGGTAGCGCCGGCCTAGTCTGGACCCCGGACCTCTCAATATTTTCCTCCCCTTGTTGTAGAGACGACGATAAATTTTAAAAATGGACGGCGCATGGAGGTTGCTAGATCATTGAAGTTAACTAAAGCCATCACACACACATACACGCATGCACAAATATCTCCCCCCTAGGCTCGCTGGCTGGGCCTGCTGTTGCTTGCTGCTGGCTGCGGCTCTGGACATGGTCACTACTGCGCCTTTTTCTTCTTCCTTTTGCTGCGAATGACGACGGTCGACCGACCGACCGAAACACAGCTTTATAAACGACGTTTAGCTATTTTCATCTTCTTTGTTTCTTGCTTGCCGTCATGGAGAAAAGGGGGCAATGTAAATACTGCGCTGCTAACTGCTGCTGCTGCTTTCGCGCTCTGCTTTGTGTATAAGATGGCTGTTGACGCTCCTGTTGGGAGGTCGACCGGCACGGAATTTGACGGAATTGGATCCGGGCGTTGTTACTCTTGCTTTCTTGGTGTGGCCTGTGTTGGGTTTGGATCGTAAGTGGCTTGTGCAGCGTTGTGTGGGAGAAGATGGATGGGGGAGTGCCTGGTTGCTGTATATATAAATGGGATAGGGAGAAAGGGAGGTGGGGGGTTGTAGGAGAGAAATTAGCGAGAATGGGGAAAGATGTTTATATAATATATCAAAACAACCCTTTTCTGCTGTGCTCATGCTTCTAAATAAGGGTTTTGGGGGTGGGGGTGATACTTAATGGTTTTGAGCAACGCTTTAAAACTTTTGGGAATTTGGGAAAGGGGAGAAATTGTCAGACGCTGAGCAGGCTGATGGAAATGACATATGATACTCTATCAGGAAGAATCTCAGGGGCAAGATGGCCCGCGCGCTGTCACGTGACACGTCGCCGAGCTCAAAGAGACTGCCCCAAGTAGGCCCCCCTACCAACAGAAATCAAACGTGTAGCTCGGCCGCTTCCTCCGCCTTGATCAGCCCCGCACGGTAGTACTTCTCCAACGCCGGCCGGACGTCCTTTTCGTAGAAACTTACGACTTGCTGAGGTGCTCTGTTCCCGATGAAGGCGTGAGTTAGCATTCGATCCTCCATCTGTTCGCTAATAAAGGGGGAGAAATGCGACGTGGAGTGACGGAGGGGAGGAAGAGGAGGAGGAGAAGAAGACATTCGCAACGTACCGGCCAACGAACGTCTCGGGCCTGAGCAGCTCGTCTAGCTGCGGGATAATCGGTTCGAAGAAAGAGGTGCGCTTGATGCGCTCGAGCAGGTCGTTGTCGCGGCCGTGCTGCTTCACTTCGGCGCCGGCTTCGTGCGACAGTACGCGGATCTGCTCGTGCGCTTCCTGGCGGCTGATGCCGCGCGCGACGAGCGCCATGATGATATTTTCGGTGGCCATGAAGCTGGGAAGGAAGTTAGTTGGGTGATGGGATATGGTGGGCGCATGTGGTGTGGATTAGGTGTTGAGAAGACGTTTGGGGAAGGGTTGATACTTACGGCAGTTCTGCGGCTACGCGTTTGGCGATGACGGCAGGGTAGACGACCATGCCGGAGGAGATGTTGTTGAGGAGAATGAGGGAGGCGTCAGCGCAGAGGTAGGCTTGCGGGATGCAAAGTCTGCGAATGGCGCTATCGTCGAGGGTCCGCTCAAACCATTGTGCTGCGTATGTGTCCATGGCGTCCTAATTTATATTAGACAGCAATGGATGGTATGGGATTTGGCGTACTTTGGGCAGGTTCTGCAGCTTGCGGCCAAGTGAGCATAGTCGTTCGGAGCGCATAGGGTTACGCTTATAGGCCATCTGAATGAGTAGTTTAGCTAGGGCCTATGGAGCAAAGAGTGAGTTCTAAGGGCAGAAGAGCGTACGGCTGATGAACCAATCTGCGTAGACTCAAATGGCTCCTCTAACTCCTTGAATGCTGCGAGATGTCGGATATCTTGGCCAATTCTCTCACATGTGGCGCCAAAGGAACCAAGAGCGTTGAGCACATCGCCATCAATCTTGCGCGAATACGTTTGGCTGGAGATGATGAAAGCGGACTCGAAGCCGGCCTTCTGAGTTACGAGTTCGTCAAGCTTCTCGACTTTGGAATGGTCTCCGGAGAATATTTGAAGGAACGATGCCTGTGAGCTATCAGACTTGCAATTTTCTTCAATAGTCGCCCCAGTTCTACCTGCGTGCCGGTGGTGCCTTTGACACCCCTAAAGCGTAGGTCCTCTCGTGCTCTTTCAATATTTCGGAGATCCATTAACAAGTCTTGTATCCATAGACATGCTCTCTTTCCCGTGGTAGTCAATTGAGCGGGCTGTAAATGTGTGTAGGCAAGACATGGGAGATCTTTGTACTCTTTTGCAAAAGTCGAAAGCTTTTCGATGACTGTTGCGAGCTTTGGAAGTAAGATATCAAGACCATCGCGGAGAAATATCTAGCATTATTAGCTACGAGACAAGAAATATTTCTTTTTGAGGGCTCAATACAAGATCGGCATTGTCAGTGCAATAGCAAGACGTAGCTCCCCAATGTATGATCCCCGCAGCCGCTGGAGCCTTTAGTCCATATGTATGCACGTGAGCCATAACATCGTGTCTCCTCTTCTTCTCCTCTTCAGCCGCAACAGCGAATTCCTCATCCTGGATGACTTGATGCGCTTGCATTTGCTGGATAGCTTCATCGCTGATATCTAAACCTAGCTCTTTCTCACTCTGCGCCAGCCAAATCCAGAGCTGTCTCCAAGTACTGAAACGGTTGCGGGGGCTGAACAGGTACTTCATCTCATTGCTCGCATAACGCGAATTGAGTGGATCCTGGTAGACGTCATTGGGCGACATGATGGACTGTAAACAAGATATCTTGGGATGTCTGGATTAATTGAAAAGGTTTGGTGGTTGTTCGCTGCTCCGCAATCGGCAAGTCTGAGCAGACTAATCACTGTTTTGTGCGATTTTCTTAATTATCTTGAAGCCTTTTTAGAGCTTCCCACAACTGGTTTTTAAATGTGATAAAGCGTCTGAAGATATCTCGGGGATTCGACTAGATCGGCTAGTTGGCAGCAACCCAATGGCTCTCACCTCGGTCTATATAAAGCTTCATGAAGGCAGCTGGGGAGCAAAATAATAATGGCGCTAGAAGTGGCATGTTCGGAACAACTTTCGCCGACGAACAGAATGAGGCTAAGCGCCAATCAGGAGAAATCCTAGATCTGCCGAAATTATTTTATTTTATTCCCTCTCTATCACAACATGAAATTGCTGTTGTTGCACATTCATCAAACTTGGCGTGCAACATACTAAGGACAGTGAACTACCCTTGACTCCAAAGGAGGAACGAATGGATTCAAGGTTTGTGCACCGCCTGCTTACCTTTTGTAAGTCGTATATCAAAGATCGAAGGTAGGTCAGTACGTGGGAGTTTATGGAGGCTGCGGCTCTTACGTCGCCCTGAGTACCTGGATGCCGTAACCATCAGAGAGCGTTTGAAGGCTAAGAAAAGTAGGCATTCTCACAGCATCATTAATATGCTAACACTTCTGTGCCAGTTCATCTGTCGAGAGTCTTGCAGTTTTTTGAATTGAGGAATGCTGTTGGTCAGAAGACCCTGACAATTGATGTGTTGTCTCCCTGCTGTCAATCTGGCGATCATCATTCGATTGCTGAAACATTCGCCAAAAGAAGAAAAAAATAACTTGGGATCTCAGTTCCTGCCTCAGGAGAGATCTTAAAAGTCATGAAATTCTAAGAATATTTTATCAACGACTCAAATCAGTTAGATGGGACAGTATAGAACCATAATTGTTTTTTAGCCACGCGTCCTCAATCGAGCTTCCGCTCACGGCCTGTCAAGACCCAATGAAAAGTGGCCATGAGAAAGTCTGAGGCTCCTCAGTGGGTTTTCTCGTGTAGCTGCGTAACACGGTGCTGCACTTACCAGCCCGAGTCGATCATCGATGACGTAAGGCTCAATTCAGTCTTTAGGTACGATTTAGTGCAGCCGTGCATAAACACCAACACCCTGGCACTTTCGTCAATTATCTGCCCAGCGTCCTTTTCCACTACAATCTATCTCTCGGCGGCTTTTCTGGCGACATGGCAGGCTCCGATACCCCCGAAGCCCTCTCGAGATACCAAATTCACCGTGCAACCCACACCCGCAAGGCTTTCGCTATTCTCACTTCCCTCTTCTTATTCATTTCGGTTATTTTCCTGATACTAGTCGAGATTGGCGGGGCTTACAACAAGTCCGTAATCAGGAACTTCTACTTCATAAAGCTCGACCTCAGCCACATTGTGCCAGCTTCAGTGCCCAATTCCATTCTGATCAACTCGATTGCCCAGACACTGGGCCTACACGACTTTTACCAAGTAGGACTATGGAGTTTCTGTGAAGGGTATAACGGACAGGGCGTTACCTACTGCTCAAAGCCTCACACGCTATACTGGTTCAACCCCGTTCAGATTTTACGCAATGAGCTTCTCGCAGGCGCATCAAGTAAGTGACACTGATATCAAAACCCTTAACGTTTAACTAATGGAGGATTCACAGTTGCACTCCCTGCTAATATCAACGATATCCTGAACCTCATCAAGATTGCCTCGCAGGTTATGTTTAGCCTCTTCCTCACCGGAGCCTGCCTCTCCGCCGCCCTGATCTTCCTTACGCCCTTGTCCGTATACTCACGCTGGGCGGCTTTCCTAATTGCAATCTTCACCTTCTTGGCGGCCCTGTTTACGACGGCTGCTTCCGTAACTGCAACTGTCATGTTTGTCATATTCCGAAACGTCATCGGCAGCGTGACGGAGGTCAACATTGGGGCGTCAATTGGGAATAAAATGTTTGCCTTTATGTGGGTTGCCTCGGCCTTCTCAATATTCGCTTGGTTGATTCAAACAGGCTTGTGCTGCTGTTGCGCCAGCAGACGAGACGTCAAGACTGGCAGAAAGAGGGGAGATGAAAAGGCTTACGCTATAAATGGTAATTCGGAAAAGCCGACAGTAAGGAGGCGTTTTGGATTTGGCAAGAAAAAGCAAGTATCTAGCTAGAGAGGAGTTTCTGTACACCAATCTATTATTCGAAGTCATACAGTACTTTATAGATCAAACTTCATTAATGTGTCAGGCAGGCTGGAATGTTTCGGCTTCCTCAATTGGTGCCGCTGGTTGAGGGTATTGTGATGTTAATAAGGTATTTTGAACTCACAGATAGGTTACTGCTATCCGACACAGTAATTGCATCGTTCGCCCTAGATCATTGGGGGAATTGCAAAACGTGAGACAGGAGGACAAATAGATCAATCTAATCACAAAATGACAGGTCCAAGAAGAAGGCATGCGTTGTATTGGAAAATGAGCTTGTCGGAGAATCGTAGTATTCATGGTACCCGCGTTTCTATCTGGCACTACGTTATCGATAGAGATCTAGCCAATAAGAGGCTCTCGTTCGAGCCTTTGTGATGAGAACTGCAACAACCTAAGGTTATTCAAATTGCTGATTTCGCCTTCTTAGTAATATCATTAGAGAATGTTCGTGGCATTTTGGGTACGTAATTTTGCTAATAAAGTCGCGGTGTTTACATGTACGTCTGATACCAGTGTTCATGCACGAGCCAGCTTGGCGTTGCGCCTCAACGGGTGAGGGTATAGGACATGAATTACTGAGAAGGAAATGGTCACTTGAGGAAGCGACTTCAGTAGAGAAATATTACTACGTAATTTCGGCTCACTCACAAGTAGCACAAGGATATCTACACGACCACTACCTTTCCCCCCTCTCAGAAAGGTGCTTGGCGCATTTCAAGAAAAAGACGCTTTCTAATGGAATGACGCTTCACCGAGAGAAGTGACTTCATTTGTTATCGATAAGACGGTCGCCTCTTGTCACACACTTCAATCATCCAACACCCTTGCTTCACCCAACCTCTTGACTTCATCAATTCTTGGGTTACAGCTCTCTGCCAACAACATGGGTGCTCCCGATCCAACTACGTATGCTGCGCAACCGATTCAAGCACCTCCACAGTTGATGGAGTCAAACAAACGCAAACGCAAGTCTACTCGTACGACTATAACTGAGGGTAGCCCCGACGACGAGGTCATATTTCTTGGAAAGAACGCAAAGGGCACGGCCATGTCAAAGAGCTTAAGTGATGAATACGAGTTGGGGGAGGACAATCCGCAGAAGGTGAAGAAGACGAAGAAAAGTCTAAGAAATACCGACGAAGAGAAGCGCTTGAGAAAGTCAGTCTCCCAATGACCCGCGAGAGACACCAATTAATTTACATTCAGATGGCGAGCAAAACCCCCTCAGTCCTTCACCGCAATCAAAGAACGTGCCTTAACGCAGAGGATGTTTGTTATTGCCCGTACCCGCGGCGGGACTGAAGACATCCCAGAGGAGGCAGTGGACATTGCTGGCACTACCGGGAACATATACACCGTGACTATCAATAAGACGCCTGGTTGCACCTGTCCGTACGCGGAGAAAGGCCATCAGTGCAAACATATTGTCTATGTGAGTCGTCTACCATCACTCCGAAATGTAATCCGCCATTAACCGAACTAGGTTCTCTCTCGTGTTCTTAGAGCCCCAGAACAACTTGCCTACCAACTGGCTTTCATCTCCTCTGAATTGCGTCAGATATTCGCCAAAGCTCCCCCGATTCCATCGGCCGACTCCTCAGACGCATCAAGCGACGGCAATCGAAAACCTATCGAGGACGACTGCCCCATTTGTTGTATGGAATTTGAGGAGGGCAAAGAACAGATTGTTTACTGCAAAGCCGCTTGCGGTAATAATATTCATATGCACTGTTTCGAGAAGTGGGCTGCCGCTAAGAACGGATCTGGTGCTGTAACCTGCCCATTTTGTCGTACTCCGTGGGCCGGTGACGAGGATATGATCAAGAAGATTGCGAAGGGCGGTACTGTTAACTCAGAAGGCTACGTCAACGCGGCCGGTCAACTCGGAATTACAGGCGAGCGAGGTATGCTTTCCCCTTGAACATATAACAAACGTATCACGTTCCGGACGCCAAAAGAAATAGGATACAATTCAGGCTTAAGTGTATATGCTAACGATACGTTTTCCAGACTACTCGAGTTATCACGGCTTTTGGGTCCGCCGTCAGGTCCGCGAAGGCAATATCGATAGAGGTCACTGGTTCGACGACTATTGATGCGCTAAATTCCCATAACATAGGTTCTAGGAGATGCAAGTTTCTCTTCCCTCACAAAATGCTAGACGACTCCTCTAATTGGTTCACTTCTGGTTCACGATTATCATTACATCAGAATTGGTTCTGATCCTCGGCTGAAAGCGGCGTTGATCCGGTTATGGGTGGGTAAAACTTCTCGGGCTATGGTAATGGCACTAGGATGTTCTTATGAGACGGCGCGAACGTCTGAATGGCCAAGACAGAATAATCATGGTAACACCTTGCATCTTCTTTTCGTCTGGGCATGCTGCTGGTTTATTCCGGTTCAACCGATGAATTTATATGATGCATGAAGGTATCTAGCTAAAAGGCTAGAGAGATACAATCAAAATATCTATATTTAAAATGTTGTCAACCTTTGTGAAAATAGCTTCTTCTGTGACAGCTAAGAAACATCAAAATAGGGACAAGAAAGCAATGGTGTGCTTATGGTCCTTTCCAGTTAGCCGCTCGTAACCTAATTTCCGTTTCATGATCGGAATTAACAGTGGATTGCCTGGGTTTTCCTTTAAAGGCCCTTCACTGATGCATCCCTGGACGCATAGGATCTACCAACTGATGGTTGTAGCCTTCTTGATTGACAGTTTGTGGCTGTTCTGCCGTGCAAGTCACTAGTCGTAAACCACCTTCTCAGGCATTGGGTCCTTTCATATGGTTGTGTTGAATCTTGAGTTATCTCCACCGACAAATCCTGTGGTAATATTACTTTGTTTTCCCTTTTTTGATATTACTCTTGGTTGTCTTCCTCTTACCCGTTGTCTTCTTCGCCTTCGTTCTCTTAGTCGTCTTCGTCTCCGCCGTCTTCGTTTCCGTCGTCTTCCCCTTCGTCATTGTGGACTTATCTTTATCAAAAGCTGGTGAGCCGAGTATATTTCCCATACCCTCTCGTTGTATCTCCAACCTATTCCATTCCCACGCAACCCAAGCAGCAGCCTGCAGGAAGCAATCGGCGAGGTCGTCAAGTTTGCGAACATCACCAGTCTTTGCAATATTTTTGTTCATGATTTTTAACCTTTTAGTGTTAGACCTTATTATGCATAATGCTTCCCTCGTCTCCTCAGCCTCAGGAGCAAAGGAGAACGTGATAGGGGCGTTGTTCTCTTGGACTTGTTCTTTGTCACTGCCTGTTCTTGCGGTTTTGGAGGAGTACGGAGCATGTGAAAGCCAAGATCTCACAAGTTGGATTTTGTCTTTCTTTCTCACTTTGGCTGCGCTTATTTTACGAGTAGCAGCGACGCTTTCACATGCCTTTTCGCTAACTTCGCCTTTGGGCCCGAGCTCGAATGCCTGAATTGAGGTAGCGGATCGTCTAGCATCGTGTTCTTCATCTAGCGAATCAATCCAAAATGTGCCGACTCGTGCTGGACTGACATCAAAAACTTGGGGTTGACCTGCATCCTTGGTATTGCTTGGAGACGGTAGATTCCATGTCTCTCCTTTTAATGCCTCTAAGACTGCCCACAACATACTCTCGAGCATATTGACTCTGATCGTCCATTCCTGAATCGCGGCACCACCGCCAGAGCGGTACCTTTGCCGCTCAATGAGGATGATGTCCGGTTTATACGGCAGTAAAACACGAGTAAGGAGCGCATGAGCTGTGCGTGCTAGGACTCGTGGGTGGAAAGAGTCCTCGAGATTAGACTCGGGATGGAATCGGTCTTGTGCCACAGAATGGTCGCCGATCGGAAGTTGATGTCTTGCATTGGCCTCCGCCATCTCGTGCATGACATCCATACGGCGCCAGGCAATGGTATGCATTTTCGCCTCCACTTGCCTCGCCTCTGAGTCGGGCTCGCTCTTCCCTGACTGCCCAGCGCGTGACTGCATGCTCGCATTCGCAACACAGAATGCCAAGTTTTTGACCCCCATGTCGATGCTCAAAATCCGTGCACTTTTCTCGTGGTTACTTATCTGGGCCCTTCCGGACTCGGCTCGCGAGGTAGTGTTTTTAGACGACAGTGGCAGGCGTGGTACTCGGAGGTCCTGAGTCAGGCGTGCTGCAAGTACAGGCTTTCTCCCCGAGGTCGGACTGCCGATGCGCGTGAGCAGAGCCTTCAAGTCTGCCACTGTGAGATTCTTGCGAGCCATCACAATATTCATACAGCCGAAAGAGGAAAGTGGATGCGACACAAGTTAAGATGATGCATGAGAGAAATGGTGGGATCTTGGGCAAGTGAACTAATGGATAGAGTTATTTAACCCATCAGGCGATACACATATTTCATATACATGATAATGTCAAAACTGTATAGAAAGTAATGAAGGTTTCAACTTCTGCGGCTCTTGTCGCCCAAAACTTTCGAGCAATAGCGTAGAGTGAAATGGAAAGAGGAAAGCACTCATGAGAATGAACGGTGCTAAGCGAATGGAGACCCAGAAGGAGTGGCAGAACACAGAAATATGCTGTACATCGGCGAATTCAATTGGGAATAATAGAAGGAGTTGATGTTGGATGGAAGGAATGGTTTGCACATTTGAGATGAAGCAGGGAAAAACTGCTGCACGTGACTTGGTGTTTTACCACTCGCGAAGCCCCTTTTTTCAACACGTATCCAATGAGCTAATAAACGTTCCATATTTGGGCCGCCATTTATATAATCATCCTGCATCAACTTCAAGATAGCATGCATTGTCTCCAATGACCTCGAGCGGCAGGTTCAAACACACGCGAATGATCACCTGATCTGCGGGTAAGCATCGGATGCGGAGAGAGTATATCAAACAAAGCCAGCATTGGTTTTACTGGACCCAGTTTGTCGAAATCAACTGTCACATATGCCCACTTTCTCTTGGCAATGGCTAGCACTGCGCAACCTTTCAGCAACGTTCCGTCTTTCTCCGGCCCGGGCATAATCTTCACATTCTTCAAGCTCCGAGACTCCTCGCAAATCTCTCAGGCCGCTATTGAGAAATGGTGGGATGAAGTGCACATTCCTGGGATGGTTGCTTCTAGCGGCATCAAATCGGCTTGGCGCTGGCAGGCTGCGAATCCGGACTATGGAAAGCCAAATCTTGTCATTTACAAAGTGCCAGATTTAGCTTTCTTACAGTCGGATGAGTATAAAAGTGCAAAGAAGAAAAGTGATACGCTTCCTGATGCTGGCCTAATTGACCAATTTGTGGAATCTGAGACACGGCTTTATCAGTTGGTTCAGTTATTTGAAACGGAGAAGCAGCCTGAAGGTCGGTATATCTCATCTTCCATCAACCAACATCGTGATTCAAATATTTTAAACAACTTGATCCTTTAATCCTTTTGGCCTCCTCGCTGAACGCATATAGACGCTTTTCCTACAATCATCTCAGCAGCCATAGAACCTGCCCGTGGTGGTGCCGCTGACCTGGACTCCTGGTACCGCGACGAGCACAACCAACAAATGTCCGAGCAACCTGGCTGGAAACGCACCACGCGTTTCCGACTCGGGTTTCAGGTGAAGGATGGCAAGATAGCAGATGATGCGCCGAGTTTCCTCGCTCTCCACGAATTCGGCGAAGGGAATAAGATTGGAAAGGATGTAGTACCGTTGGATCCGTTGACGGATTGGACTAAAAGGGTTATAGATGCTGCTCAAACTGTTGATGGGGCTGTCTATTATAAAGTGGGAAGTTCATAAAATGCTAAATAAAATAAGGTGTCGCGGAAGGTGCTATGATTGAGAGACCATGGAAATGCGACCACATTTGTATTCATAGTGGAGAATATATGAAATAATGATCTTGGTATGAGGTATGCAGCAATGAAATCAAAATGGCAACCCCCACAAACCCAAAGAACTAGTGCGAATCCTATCTCTCATTTTAGTCCTAATTAGGTCGCTCACAGATTTGTGTTATAAGAGTTGTGGTGAAGTCTTCCATAGCTACTTCTTTTTTTTATAAAAAAAAAGTAAATAAATATGTAAGGTGGTAAATTCCTTGAGTAGAATAGTCAGAATGTTCTACGCCGGAAAGCAAATGGTTCAGAATATTTACGTATGGAGAAAACGTTTCCCCGGATTAGGTGTAGCTCAGCAAGCAAACCAAGCGACTCTCCGTTCTCGTCTTCCCCTCCAACACTCCGAAAGTTCCGAGGAGCTCATGACGTTGGTGTTACGATGCCAACAAGGCAATTAGCTATCATGACCTTCAATGTGAGTCGTAGGTTGCCTGAAAATTTTAAGACTCAGCTTTGACAGGCTTATCAACCTCTCAACCTCGCAGTTGTCAATTGGATATTCTAATATCATCACACCATGTCTTCACAGTCATTAGCTGCTTTTAGGAAGAGTGCGAGCGAAGATCTTCGACGCCTAGCTGACGAGCATCTCCAACACGAGTACGACAAGCATTTTCCAGTAATATTCCTGAACCTTTTTGCTGATACTATCCTTAGTCTTCGACAATCCGATCGTGATACTCTTGAGGCCGCTGCAAGGAAGGTATCCAGACATGCTATAATTGGTTCTCTTGTTGGCCTTGGCCTAGGTGTTTTCCTGGCCTACAAGATACATACTACGCGTAATGCAATCTTCAACGCGTTTCGCGCAATGGAGAAACCCACCGCTGTACAATTTGTGGATGGAAGGACTGGTACGAACTTCGTTCCTCTGTAATGCTTCCACAGATGCCCAAGAATGCCCCCGGATTCCATCTCTAATTTAAAAGCTGACTGTAATGTCTTGTTTCAGAGCCCATACCCGACATTACTCTACATCTTCAACCAACGCGTCTCGGTGACGCTGCCACATACTTCTTCTTTTCTATAGGAGGGCTATTCTTGGGAGGCGAAACAGGCTTCCTCACAGGTTCAGCCTCCGCTAAAAGAACAATCATAAAAGATCCGGAGACTAGAGCAAGGATTGAGAAAGCGTTTCAGAAATTCAAAGCGGATGTTTTGAAAAAGGAGCTTCAACAGCTAGAAGATGGTGGATCGAGTTTCCGATTGTTCTAGACAAGAGTGATCCCTTCCGCATCTTCTTTGCAAAAGGTTATATTCCTAATGACATGTCTTTGCTTCCACCATTGTATGAAATATGAATGTAATGGAAAAATTGCCTCTTGCGAGATTTCGGGCGAGATTTAATTTTGTTCACGCATAGCTAGGTATAGTCGTCGTACAAGATTTTGCGAGGTTATTTATCTGTAAAACTCATAGGCTCGTGATTGGCGACATATAAGCTTGGCGCCCAAGGTGGACCTGCACGTCATCGAGCATCAAAAGTTTAGATCGACGGGAATGCATCTTTGCTCGATCGGCGCCCGACGGGAAGGGGCAGATAAACAATTAGGATCTCACCGGTTGTCTGCTGCTTCTTCTTCTTCTTTGCCAATGAACATATTTATACTTCTCTTTCATCTTCAGTTAACAGCGTGGCTGGGCTAACGGGGATAAACGTGCTCGCATTCGTCTATCCTTGACGCGTGGCCCAAATCCGCAGCATGAGATCAATGGCTTTACCTTCCCCTTAAAGGAAACATGCACTATGGTTTCTTCGTATTCTACACCCTCTCTGCCTCCTCTTTGAATGAAAAATTTATTCCTCAACTCCTAATTCGATATCTCTTACATAACTACAGTAGGCCCACGCAAGACCCTCAATGTACAGGGCTTTTTCGATGACGCTAATTTAAGAATACCCTTTAGGGAATATCTGCCGCGTGGTTCTACTGAAGCAATACTCGCCGGAGTATCTCCACCATTCTAGCACTGCAAAAGCTTGTAGCTGTTGAGTAGTATGCTGTTCGCTCTCCTCTGGCTCAGCAGTCTCGCTGCAGCCCAGTCCATAATTACCATTACGGGAACGATCACTGGCGCCGATGCCCTTCCTACTGGCTCGGAGGTTACTTATGTCTCTGTCCTTTCCACGATTACGGTTCCTTCCTCATCAGGCATCGGTACAATGTCTGGAATGTCTAGTAGCTTTGGAGAAGCAAATAGCACCGGCTCAGCATCTTCCTCGACAAATTCGGTTACTATGTTGGTTGGAGGAGGCGGGTCTACAACTCTAAGCAACAATATGATAGCTAGCCCGACAACGACCCCTGCACAACCTACCAACACTCAACCCTGCAACAACTATCCTGAATTCTGCACCCGAAAATACTCCAATATCACCGAAGTCTGTGCTCACAACTCTCCATTCTCAGTCAAGAACAATGCTGCAAGCAACCAGGCGCTAGATGTGACTACCCAGCTCAACGATGGTATTCGTATGCGTAAGTACATGTATCAAAGCTTTGAGCAAGTCTGGTTGAGTTACTGACCGATGATATGCTTCTAGTTCAAGGGCAGGCTCATTATGTCAACGGCACTTTATACTTCTGCCACACAAGCTGCGATCTGCTTAATACTGGCACTGTCCAAGCCTATCTCGAGGAAGTTGCAGCCTGGGTCTGTGATAACCCCTACGACGTAGTGACGATTTTGATTGGTAATGCGGATTACGCAATGACAAACTCAAAGGGAGTAAAGAATATTACAGCTGAAACGTATGTTGAGCCAATCCAGAACTCAGGTCTTGCTCCGTACCTCTATTATCCTCCTAAGATACCCATGAGACTGGAGGATTGGCCCTCTTTAGGTGAAATGATTGTCACCCAGAAGCGAGTTGTTATCTTCATGGACTACAACGCCAACCAAACCGCTGTGCCGTATATCCTGGACGAGTTTACTCAGATGTGGGAGACGCCATACTCACCGACAAACATCAGCTTTCCGTGCGATGTACAACGTCCGCCGAACTTGAGCAGAAATTCGAGTTTCGATTGGTTGTATATTGCAAACCATAATCTTAACACTGAGGTCTCTATTGGATCGTTCAGCCTTCTAATCCCCAACATTGTTGATTTGAATGTAACCAACGGATTAAACGGCACGGGGAGTTTAGGGCTCATGAGCAACGAATGTACAGGTCAGTAGAAAAAAAACCGCAAGCAAAAATTCGGAGCACCGCTTGCACATCACCAGAGAACTTTAGAATACGAATTCTTCGAGGAACCTTGAGTCACGATGAAGCATGTCGGCTAGCAGAAATTATTGCCTCTTGTTTCAATAACAAAGAAATTAATTCACTAACTCGTATTAGCTGACTGGGGCCGCCCTCCGAACTTCCTTCTTGTCGATTACTATAACATGGGCAGTTTCAACGGCTCCGTCTTCGCAGTTGCCGCTGAAGCAAACAACGTCACTTATAATCATAAATGCTGCGGAACTAGTTCTCTCGCGATGCAGTCATTCGGAGGCCCTCCAGTCATGACGCTGTTTATTGCTTTTCTTGCTGCTCTCACGGGGATAATTTAAATCCTATGTTTCACGACGGCCGGCTCTACGGATATAAAACTTTGTTTTTTTTAAAAGAAGGTTGGGCATGGCGTTCCGGTAATAGAGTACTTGCATAGCGGTCAGGAGTTGGAAATATGCAGCGTGACGCGTAATTCTTGTTAGTTTATTTTTTCCTTTTTAGGCTTTGTTTACAGAATGCATCAACAATCATAAGGTGCAATAGAGCGGAATGGATGGCCCGGCAGATCGAGTGCTAATTTAGCGGATGATGCTCGAGATGGTGGCGGAAACCGCTCAAACTTTATTTCAGTCTACCAGATGGCGTGACCGTCCACGCAGACTATCATGAACGAGCCATCCAGCGGTAATAATCCGGAACTAGGGACAATGGACGCAGAGAGGAGTCGAATCACCAGCGGCCACGGGAAGAGAACCGTATGGATGAAGCATTGACAGCCTAGGATGGGGAGCACACTTTTCTTCCCCTGACTTGAAGTTTACTTTAAGTTTCCACTCTTCCAGGCTCGGAGTTGGTTCCGATGTGGTCAGTCGTTGTGGGCTGCGCTAAGAGACCTACACGAGAGGCGTTGACGTTTGTGAAGCGGCATGAGGAATCATGATGCCGACACGGGGGGAAGCGGAGCCTGCTGTTCCCATTGGCGAGGAAGCATCTTTCCGACCATTGAGTTTAGCTAGTTCCCCACGAGGAAGCACATTGGAGACCAATTTGAACAGATCTGAGCGCAGCCAAGGTATCTGTATTTCGCCCAATGCGCCATCTGTATGCTTAAAACTACACCACCCGTCTAACATTTGTACACCGGATGTGAGTGTTCCAATAGTATATATACACCAACCTTAAATATAGAAATGCGGGTGACGACGGTCTACGAGGAAGGAAGTCTAGCCCTGAGCAGTGAGCCCGTATGTTACAGTATGCTTGGGTGCGCCCATTGCGGTATCTTCAGATGCTGTTTGAAAGTCTGCTTCATGTGGACTTGGGTTTCCTCTTCCCAATATCCCAACCCCATCCTCTCAGTGTTTTGACCACCTTTGGTGTGACCGCAGCCGTCAATGGCACTCGAATGAAGATGAAGGACTTGTGAATGGCATAAGCCAATGCCAACTGAGTCCAGATTGCTGAAAATCACTGTTAGCATAACAAGCAACAACAGGTTTCATACAGGTCACATACTTGCTTCAGACCCCTTGTTTTTAGCATCAGCCTTCTCAACCTCGCCGCTCCAGCCCAATTGCCCTTCCCTAGCTGTGGCTTCCCCAACCCCTTCTCCAATATACGCCTCTTGAGCCTTATTATGTCTCCCTAGGTTCGGAAACGGCACTCGCACTACTTTCCAGAATGCTTCGATGACGACATGCTCATAACGTCCTATCCGTTCTGTTCCTAACATCCGCACGGCCAAGAAGCAGAACGGGAAGTCCAGCGTTGACAGCGCCATGTAAACCCCCAAAGCTGACCATCCGTATTCTCGAGACAGCTTCCGTAGTCTTTGTGTTAAAGACGGGGATGGCTCTGGACTCCCAAGGTGAGGTGTGGGGTTGGGCTTTGGGGGTGTTTGCGAGCTACTGAAACGGATGGAGCGGAATTTCCGCGTCATGAGAGACCATGATTTGGAAGATAGGCGTCCTGCCCGGAACACGAGGCTCTGAGACGCCTTGGTTTTGGAAAAGACAGGCCGGGTGGAGGTGAAGAAAGTCCTCCATTTTAGAGGCGTGGGGGGTGGTGCGGCGGTCCTATGCAACAGGTTCCGGATGAGGTCAGGCTGCCTCAATAAGCTGGCACTCTTCATGGCCGGCGGACACTGGTGCTGCAAGAGAGAGAACAAATTGAGAGTCGGTACGTGTACAATAATTGAGACGGATCAGGCGTCAACAGCGGTAGGGAGCTGCGACTGGCATGGCTGTTTCATTGAGCAGTTCCATCTCCCAGAAAAATGCTAGCCGACAGGGGTGCCACGGGCCGAGACACTTCCGCACCTTGCACCAGGTTCATCCCATCCTGTCAACTGCACAAAATCACCAACTAGGCATAACCACCTGAATTCGCTCATCAGTCATGTGGATTTCATGACCGCTACTTTGGTCATGAGGAGCTCGAGGTTGAGGGGCGGGGGGGGCGGCAGCTCCCAGAACAGAGCGTTGACGGACAGGGCGTTTTCGATAAGAAAATTGCAGTGGGCATGGCATCCCAGAGCAACTCCGAGCAAACACAGCCGACGTATCAGGCAATATCGAGTCAATTGCAAGAACATAGAGATAGAGAGAGAGAGAGAATGTGCGGCCAACAGCACAGTCCCACAGCCATTACGAGGACGTCCGGCAGGCGCGGCTTTTGGAAAAGAATAGCTCATGTCGTTGCATTTACTTAGCTCAGGAGAGGTTCCACTTCTGACTATCCCTTGCACTGATAACTGCGTCAAATAAAATCTGGCCTGTGCGCGCCAATCAATAAGGTACATTTGTAGGCGGTCAATCGTTCTGCCGCTCTCAAATGAAGCTGCAAATATATTGAAATATCAGTATATTTTGTATATAGACCTCTATTTTGGCTTATTTGCGACCCGATCTCTAGAAATAACATATTGAGTAGGCTGCGCAAGGCTTATGTCATTGGATACATAGTTGCGCACTATTTTGGTGATTGATAAAGTTATCTATTTACTGCTTGACACGAGAAAGTTGAAGTTCTTTTGATCCCGTGCACGGGCCACATTTATTGACACACTTATCGGCACAAGGGATAGCACAGGCCGGCCGGACCGTCTCGGTCCTGACTAGTAGCAGGACGCAGCATTGGGTTAAATGGTACAAAGTTAGGCGTGCCTTGGTCCTGTCAGCGGTAACGCCCCGGTAATAATGCAAGCTCCTCGATATAAGGCTGTTTATGCAGGCTCAAGCCTTTTTGCGCCGACCGCCACAACGTGGCCGCACTTGTGAGACCAAACCTGACCATGGACTGAGACGCAACGAAAAAGGGATCGCCGCTCATACTTATGCCTTGTGATCTCCCCAGGATGCAAAGCGGATAAAGATCGATTGGCATCTCACGATGAGCATCTTACGATTGACAGCCGTGGCTTGCCTTAGGACGTTCGAAGTGGCTGCTCTAATGGTAAGCGCTTGAAACATTGAGGTCCTGAATCTTTTTTGTGGTTTTGGCTTTTTCAGGCATCCTATCGTGGGCGCTGGGGAGGTCCTTAGCTCCCATGTGCCGTGACGACGATCTCATGGCGGGCTTGTATAAGCAGCCTAAAATCCTTCGAAGTGGCTATCACGAACGACTATGGTGCTAACCCACGGTTGCGTATGCCCAGAGATGTGACCAGAAAAGCGCATTCCAATCAGAAAACTAGAGGAGACGTTCTGCTCCTGCCAGCGCTGCCAATCGCCAGCCGAGGAAGCTTGGGAATGGGCGCATCGGAATAGCAAGATAGCCAGTGCCAGACGAAGGTCGAGGTTTTGCTTAGCGCCTGTAAAGCAAGTCGATTTTACACACTCAAAGCACGGGCGCACATTGGCACACGTTGGCACATGTTGGCACATGTTGGCACACATTGGCACACATTGGGCACTCATGGGTACCATACAGACAGACACAGGGCACACAGGCACATAGGCCCATGTACTCGTGAGCAAATGTCAGGATGCTGAAGAGGTTCGGCATTGCCGCTGTATCTCATCGTCTCTCGCACGCTCTACAGGTCAGGTGAGTGGGCGAGGGGTCGGCGAGGTCTGGGTCGCGCGAGTAATGGAGCTCCGCAAACCGGCCAAGGGGCCCATGAGCAATGCGGTTTGACTTTCTACGGACACAGCCGGCCTTGCAGCAGTTTAGCAGTAGTTTAGTAGTTGTCTGGTAGCGTTCATTAGCCTATTTGGATTTGACATCGTCGAACCCTCGGTTCGCTCCTTTGTGCACCTTTCCCATCCTGTGCCAATGCCCTTCCGCTTCTCCAGTTCTCCCCGGTCATCCTTGACAGGCTGACGGCAAAGTGGGATGATGCAGAACTGGGCGGGAGAGCACCAGACTTTGGAAACTCCCCTGCCGCGCGTTGGCCGCAACGCTATCCTGGCTCCTACGCCCGCCACAGTGCATACGAAGGCCATTGTAGACTTCATCAATCGTGAATGCTCCCTTGGGCAGCCCGGCAGGCGCACTGGTCGTGCTGGTCTTGCCGGCCGTCGTGCGAATCCCGCACCGTCGTTTGCGCTCCCTGAGAACTCCCTGTGCCGAAACTTACCTCTTTGCTGGGATTCCACCACCTATATCTAACAAAGTTTTTAGCCTCCCAGCCCTGCAACAGCAGTGGTCGCGAGTCAAACCCATTGCTCAAGTTGCTGTCCCTGCTTACGACGGCCATTATTCAAGTACCCAGACTTAAAGCACTCCTTGCCAGCTGATCAGGAGGCTTGATTGGGGTAGTGTGGATAGCTGGGTGGCTAGATATGCTTTGCAAACCGCAGGCCCCTCCCCCCCAAGCTACCCCAAAGCTGACCCAAATTGGATCGTTCCATTGTTCCAGCAGTTTGGGCAGGGCATTACTTCGACCAGAGCAGCTTCCTGCATGTCGCCCTGGGTTTGAACCTAGCCCACTAACATCTTGTTTTCTTTGCATCTCAGTCGCCCCGACACCCGTGCCCTAGAGACCACGAAGGCATTGCCCTGTCACGCAAGGGAGGTGTTGCAATTCTGCTATTTCCGTGGACTTCACTGCACAGCCCTTCGCTCGGATTTGACGGCGCCAAAAACGGTTGCCAAAAACGGTTGCCAACATCCGGAGCCAACGGTTTGAGGCTGCTCTCTACCCATTATGAGCTTATTTGTGGGTATTGAGCAGGCGCCACCTTCTCGGCCCTATGCATGCCTTTCTGCTCGGAATCTGCCTGCTATTCCACGTGGGTTGATCTCATCTCTGCAATTATATATTGCGATGCACTCCTCCCTGCTATGCTCGCCCTCTCGACTTGAACACCTTCCCATTTGTCAAGCCTCGCTCCTTCCCTCGACGTACTAGCGTCCCCCGCATTTATCTCAAAGTATTTATACGCGACAACACCAAGCATGGGTGGTAACAGTGGCGCAGACGGCTACCTCACCATCCAGAGAGCCCTGGACATCGCACGAAACAGCGAAGGCGGCGTCGATCCTGTCATCTCGAGCTATCTTGACAGGGCGGTACGAGAAGTTTGGGCACGTCTGCACGCGCAGCCGAACACCTACATTCTCTCCAAGGACGAGTTCGCTCTCTTCAACTACTTCCGCGCACGATATCAATCCTCCGACATCACCCAAAGGGCGGTGCAGCGTTTTTGGGATCACTACCAGGGAGACCCGCAAGACGTTGACATGAGCGATTGATTTATTCTGCCGCCCTCAAGTGCAATTGAAATTGAAGCATTTTCAAGGTTTGAAATTCACCACCAAGCGTCACCGACACCCACCAGCTCACGTCGCAACAGGAGTCGAAGCTTTTCTGATTTAGCTTGTGCGAGCGTGTTTACTGGACATTTCGAAAGGTCTCAAGATGGTTTTGGGACGACAGGTGCATTCCAGCAATGGCGTTAGTGGAATTCCGTTGAGAATATCCGGGTTCTCCAGAGGTGGAGACCCACAAAGCTTGAGTACCTTGGTGTCCACACAAGAGCAGGATGGCGGTCTTGTATTTCCGGTTTCATTTGATCGTGGGGACAAAGCAATGCATGTTGAGGACATCGGGAAAACGCTCCGGTGGCACTCAGAGGTCGTCAAAATACTTCGACCGCTGATATGCTCTATCCTAATACTAATCTCGCTTTCCTACTCCGTTTTCGCCTTTCTAGCGACTCCCGGTCAGCCGGAACTGTTGTCATCCAGGACTCTCGCCAGTTGTGCATCGAACCTGTCCTGGTCATTGCTTGAGGTCTTCCAAGTTTCCCCTCCGATGTTGAGTCCAGCGAATGCGACTTGCAAACAGACTTTGATGGTGCACCCTTTTGCTTTCAGCTATGGACACCCCTATGTTGGTGAGTAACGGTCAGGCTCTCTGTTACTACCGCCATTCCACATTCCACTTTGCTGGTTACTTCAGCACGTTGTCGGCTGTCGTCCACTTTTGCCTTATGCAGTCACGGAACCTTCTCGCGCTCGTTATATATGTCATTGTCCCTTCTATTAAGCCCTAACGCGACTACTACTTATTACTTGATCCCATATTAAACATGTGGCGGCCTTCTTGGCCCCTGCCAATTCTCTCTAAAGGGAATGCTACTGATGTTAGTCCAACAGGCGAATATACCCCTCCAAGTTGCGAATTCAACAGGATCACATTCAACTTCACCGTCACCTCTGCAGGTCGCCAATTTGACAGATTAGGCTTGATGTATTTCAATGACACGGAAGTCTTTCGCACGTCTACTGCAGAACCCACCGCAACTGGAATTGAATGGACATATGTCAAAGATATGAGCAACTATCTGGTGCTGTTCAAAGAGCCGCAGAAAATCATTTTCGACCTCGGGAATTTGATTGACAGCACATACACAGCATCATTCAACACTACCTTGACTGCTACCTTCTTTGTGGAGGATGAGACAACTGCACCAGCTGACGTAATTTTACCCATCTCCACTCGACAGTCAGCATTGGATAGCCCGAGTGCCTTTATGGTCCCTTCACAAAATGCCACAAGTACGCTCACGCTTCCACAGAATGTCAAGAAAGCAGTTTTCTCAATTGCGGCTTGTGGACAATCAACCGAGGAATTCTGGTGGAGCAACGTACTCTCTTCAGATACTAAGACCTTCCCTAATGCCACTGCACTTTACGGATACTCTCCATTTCGGGAATTGCAGCTTTACATTGATGGAATGTTGGCTGGTGTGACATGGCCATTCCCGGTTATCTTCACTGGGGGAGTGGTGCCTGGCTTTTGGCGTCCTATTGTCGGCCTCGATGCCTTCGACCTTCGAGAATATGAGATTGATATATCAACCTTCCTGCCTTTGCTCTGCGACGGGAAAGAGCACACCTTCGAAATTCGCGTTGTGGGAATTAATGATGATGGGAGTGGCCACGGTACGCTTACCCACACTGTCGGGTCATACTGGGTCGTTACTGGAAAGGTCTTCTTGTGGCTTGATTCTAGTGGCTGGGTCACCACAGGCTCTGGTCCCGTTCAGGTTGTCCCGCCCCCTACCCTGCATATGTCATCGTCTTTTGGGGCCATTGCTAATGGAACGAACACAACTCTGGCCTACTCTGTCCAAGTTCAACGTCGCCTATCATTCACTTCGACAATCCAAACCTCGCAAGGTCCTCATATCGCATCGTGGCAGCAGACGTTGAGCTATTCGAATTACGGCAATTTTACCGATGAAGGCAATGCTCAAGTCACCAATCAAAAGACCAATGGCATCGACGTCTCTTCAAATGGATATTCCAAAGTCTATGGATACCCTCTTTGTGTTTACTCTTTATACGCCACGGAAGCTGGTGGTAATTATACAATTGCCGGGACAATGGACAGGAGCAAAAACGTCCAAATGGTCGGTCAACTAGCCTTCCCTTCCGAACTACAATCATTCGGCATAGGTAGCTGGACCAAAGCAAACCTGGCCTCCTTTTCGGGTACTTCGTCGAACAATAGACAGAATGGTAGCGCAACCTACCTTGCAGCACCCTCTCAAACCAAGTCATATAGCTGGGGTAGCACAGAACAAGACCTCTCTTTTGCTGGTATTCAAGCCTCTCTCTCCGCAATCCAAGCAGGCGCGCCTCCTATGCAGGGGAGCTCTGAGCTCTACCATCGACATGTGCTAGCGACGAATGGTACAGTGATTGAAGATGAACATACTATTGTTGGGCAAACTTTCCAAAACCACTATCCTGCCATCTTTGCGGATAAGCAAAGCTTTGCCCGTTCGGATATCAAAGCTACGCTTGGGAGAGGTCCACCGTGAAGATCAAGGTAGTAGCTGAGACCTTAGCTTCGTGGTTAAGGTTGAATAAAAAGTCCCAGGGTCCTGGTTTATATCACCATGCCCTATATTTATATTTTATTCTCTATAATATCTGAATTTGCCAAGCCTTCTTTTCTTGGCTTTTTTTTTCTTCAATCATGGGAGTTGCCTTATCTCCCAGCAATAATGTTTATTACTAGAGTAATTTCGACAAGGGGGTTGCCGCTACCTGGTATATTTGTCTCATTGATCTTAACTTTAGGTATATGTTACCGGCCTATCAGCAGCTGCAGTGTGGTAAAACCTCGCATTTAATCCTTTTAGCAAGCCTTGAATAATCCAACGAGGCTGAGAACACAATCGGGTTTTTGACGACCAGATTGTCCGTATGCTAGTCTTACAAATACATCCTTACTGCTCCAATGGACTGTCTGTCCAAATCGTCGAACCCATTGTCGAATGAAATACTTTATCTGTGATATCATGCCGTCAAAATAAGTGGTAGAACAGTTGTGGAATTTAGCTCACGTCTGCGGTTTTCCTGACCGCTTAGCCCGGCGAGCACTAAAATCCGCATTGGACCGCAAAACTAACGAAGAGCTTGCGCTAATGACCGGGCAGGTTGGGAAGGAGTAGACGAGGGCTCTGTCTGTAGCTGACTCGAAAACAGCATTTGTTCAATCAGCATGCATTGTCCTCCTCACGCCAGGCAATTGCAATTTTTGATTGGAGTTTATGTAGGACTCCCTTTAGAGGACAAACCTAGAGTCGTGGAACATGATGCAGCACGTCAGCTGAAAACTAAGACAAGAATGGATTGCCGGTCCGGCGTAAACAGAGTCATACGTGTTAATTGGAGAGGAAGCAATCCTAGATTTACCAGTGAGATCAACCGCAGTGGTGCCTCTCATTGTATCGAGCCGGGGTTTGAATTATATCTGACTCGCCGACAAGCGCTCGTGATTCTTTGTTAATTCAAGACAAAACCATTGGATTAGAGTAAGAAATGGCGCCGTGTGCGTGCAGGAAGCAACTCCGTGGCTGCTGTAGTCGATCCGGGAACTGGTAAGCATCGTCTCATCGAGTCCTGGTTGCATCCTGATTGCATTCTGACTGCATCCCGATTGCATCCCGATTGCATCCTGATTGCATCCTGATCGCATGTGTTATTCTCCGGCTTACCGTGCTGTCGGATGCCGCCCCAGCAAGGGAATCATCTGTCTCTTTCCTCTTCAATCCTTGGGCGATTGCCCACAACGTCCTTCGTATCCTCGGTGACATCCCTAAACAGTACAACCGAGTAAGCCTTCTCCGATATGCAAATCGATATGCACCCTTTTGCTCTCTCGGCTTCAGTTCTGACCAGCTCCGAGCCTTCCCTGACTTCCGCACAACTTCACTGTCGATTATCCCGAGAGGTTAGCAGCGCGTCCTCGTCCCGAAGATCAACGATAACCGTACAAAGATTGCACTCCCCTCCGTAAGCTCTCGAGCTAGTGTTTCGACGATCTTAAAGCAACCCACTATCGCCTACTCTTCAATCCCGCCTCACCTGCTCTAATATCGACCACCACAGCCGTATCCTGACCGTTTCCCTCTTCAGGAGTAGCGACTACGCGCAGTAGCACCAGATCCTTCTCCTCCGATACATTGAGGAATACGACAGCAAGGCTTATCCCTGTCTTCTTCCGCCTCTTCAAAGCTGCTCGCAAGCCCTTCACGTACACCATCACGCGGATCTTTCCAGCGCCAACCTATCAATGCAGACATCGCCCCTATTAGTCACCAACTCCAATGATAGTACTGGGCGCGATGAAGCGCATCTTGGGCCGAACCGACCTCTTTCTAGAACAAGGAGACCATAACACGATACAGATGACTTACATCCTGCAAATGATTTCCTTCCCTCAGCTGTAGAAACAACGTTAACAATGCGACAAATAGAGTAAAAGATCGAAAAGAGAAACTTCTCCACTCCAAAACCTCGTATATGTTAGACTCCCAACCCCTTTTCTACCCCGTCCTGTCCAAAAGCCACGGCATCAACACCGGCGGGGCATCACCCGGTCATCATTTGGAAAACCCTACCTTAGCAATCGGCACATATAGCCCATTGCCCTTCAGGCTTCCTCCTTACTTATATCCGGCGTCCATATGCTGCAACTGTAGTCTCGCACTTGACTCTCACGCTCCCAGCTGCCCACGTCTTTTGCTCGTCACAGCTGAAAACGGTCCCGCCCGCATGCCCGAACCAGGCGGAACTTTCCCCTCAAGCGGAACGACGATCCTGGCAGCAGTTACGCGGCGGATTAAAAAAAAAAACCAAAAAAAAAACAACGCAATGTGAGATGTCAGCTGGCCTTGTGTGGGGAGAGTGGTTTCCCTTATTTAAAATTTTTTTTTTTATACTTTATTTTGGGCCCGGCCTTGCTTTGGGCTTGCCGCCACCTTGTTTCATTTGCTGCGGACGCGGATGCATATGCATGTCGGGGGAATCGGTCCGCTGCATGGAAGCAGAAGAGAGCCGGGCATGGTTTAAGGGCGAAGCGAGAAGCAGTTCTCCCGCCTCAACCTGGTGGGTCACCCAGGTTGCCGGGGCAGGGGGTGGAGAGCGGGCGGCAGGGATGGGCCTAGGAGCCGCGGGCTTGGAGGGCAGGGCAGGGGGGGAGAAGCACGTAATTTTGGACAACTGCTGGTGAGATTATAGGGCGGGATTTATTGGGCCTCGGAAGGTGCCGTGTTCTGAGGGCTTCGAACTTGGTTTGCGAAATTGGATGCGGTTTCGGGGTCTGGGGGATTTCCTGTGGGGTTGGGTCGGGTTGGCGTGAGGTGGGGAGGGGAAATGGTTTTTTGATTGCTATCTACTTTATACCTCTGATTCAGAGGCCATATTTCCATCCTCGAGAGGTGCTGAGGAACACTGTCATTGCAAAGCACAAAACACTCCACCGCGCAAGCATATCTGGATCGTCTCAAAAGGTCAAAAGTGGTCAAGCACTCCCGAATTTTCAGAGGACATCCGTGCCTCTACATACTGTCCTGACAAGATAGCAAGAACTCCTCGAGGCCCTCTGGTAACTCCATACCACCTTCTCCTGCAGCCTTCCGAGCCTTCCTGGCGTATCTCTTGCCATATATTTTGGTGAAGAACCTGTTGACCTGTTCCTGATTGAGATAAATCTTTCCTCTCTTAAATGCTTCCTCGTCATCCATTGGGAAAGTAATGGACAGAGTGAGTTCTGGGTTACCACCTAGGAGAGCAGCGAACGGGCCGAGGACATGCGCTCCATCTACCCACCAGTACTTCTGATTAAAACTGCCCTTTTGTGTTCGTATGTCTTCCAAGTTTGTAACCTTCTTTCTCACACTCTGCCTGGAGAGCTTATCTAACATCGTACTGCGAACCAATCCAAATTCGATGTTAAGCTTCCGGAGACCTTTTAGCTCGCTCGAAATCAGATCACGGAAATCTGCGAACGAGCGACGGTATTGATATCCTTTTCCGTCATACCAACTGCCTCCAAAGCTGATTGTGAGCTCCTGAAGATGGGGCCTAGCGTATTGTGAGAGACTAGAGATAAAAAAAGCAATAGGATATAGGGAGTCAGCATTGATGTGTTCCTCGCAGAACTCGAAGTTACGACTCCTGTAAAGAATCGGAAGCGCCTCGGCGTGAATGCGTTGACTAACGCGTAGTATATCATTGCCAGGTGTGATAGCATGAAGGTATGTATCTACTTTTGATTCATCTATATTATGTCGGATCCGACTGCGCATCATTCTAAAAAAATATTCTTTTGGACTCCAGAGGCGAACTTGCGGGCCATTGCAGCGGCGCCTGAGGTAGTTGTGGGGTCGGCCATCGTTTCTTCCAGGGCAGAGGCAGATCTTCTTTAAAGAATTCTGATGGGTATCCATGTACGTCCAGTAGAGCGTGTATCTAATCGTTGTTAACTGCCTGGCAAAAGTGACCCCAAAAATGTATTCATAAATCCGCAGACGAAGCTCTACCGGGAGGCTCATGAAGGTTGTAGGTTGCCTTGGCTGGGTTGGGAATATCTGTGATAGGGCTTGTTAGCTGGGGTCCTTGCTATCCGTATCCATTCAAGATCATTCCCGTCGTTAGTTGCGAGACTTTCATGGACCAGGCCTGAGTTGCCCCTTAGCCGTTCGAACGGAGCGTAGTTGGGATTCGAGTAGTACTAAACCGGGCCGGCAATGAAGATAAAGCAGTGTCAAACTCAGTGGCCTTCTTCACCTCGTGGGTATTTTGCATGAGCTTCGCATGAACTGGTACCTCGTATTTATTTTGAGATTTCGGGTTTTCCCTGCTACTGCAAGGTTCTGTATGATTTTTATTTTTTGTTGTGAGCTGGATACTGAGTTCGGCGAGTTCATGCTCTTGAAGAAGTTGCAGTGCATCGACAGATTCCGAGAAATACGCCTTCGCTTTAGAAAGCGCTGCAGAGCTCGGAGAGCTTCCAGGCCGAGTCGAAGCCATACTCTACGGACCCAACAAAGGATGTTAATATGAGTGGGGTGAGAGCAGGTAGTCTGAGATTACCACTGTTGAGGTTGGATGACTTTCGTCAAAGCTGAGGTTCTGTATCTTGGCGGCCGAGTGATGGAAGATCAGGCATTCATGAGCCTCCAAATAGCCTAGGACAGAATTTCCGGCTTTGGCGATGTAGGTGTAGTGAAGCCGCAGTCTCCGAAGCAGATGAAAAGGCGAAATAGGTGGGTTAAGAATTCACTTCGTCAAGACTCCAGATTTTCCAAGCTAACTGCTCTCGCGGCAACTCGCTACCTTACAAAATCGCCGCCACGAGATAATTTAAGGAGACGTTTGTAATACTTCCCGCCAAATTTGAAACAATTTGCAAATTACACATTAAACGACTTGGCAATATACCAGATGGAGAAAGAGCGAGCTGGAAGCGTTTTTTCAAGAGATGGGAGATTTCAAGAGTCAGTGCATTAATATCGCAAACGCCTCGATGTTTCCACCAAACATGCTCTCATCGAACACATTTTCGTGGCGTATATTAGGATGCCATGAGCTTAATGGAGAAAGAGATGGAGAAAAGGATGAGGGAGTGCTTGACCCAGGGAGACGAAAACATTCCCATCAGCCGCAGCTCGCATTACATCTCTTTATCCGAAATCTACGAATCGAGTGCTAGATGAGTACAGAATTTGACTACTTCTTCGGTTTGTGGGTGTGCTGAGGACTGGATTCTCGCGCACATTTCCACTGCTCCAGTGTGCGTATTCGAGTCTGGACACCCACCCTATCTCTGGGCTAGAGTGCTGCAGGAGTTCGTATTGCAGGGCCGGAGTCGGAGTGTCTGCTGTCAAGAGGCGCAGAAAGCAAGAGACAAGAAGCGGCGAAAGCAAGAGGCGGAAGGTCGAGGCTTTAGGTGCAGCTTTGAGTTCGTTTGGAGCAGTCGAGGTCAATGCAGAAAGTCAGCGCCACACAGTTATTTCTGCAACGACGACCAATTCCATCGTTAGGAAAACTCCGAGGGCTTGCACCTCGTGGACTTCAAATGAGTCGCAGAATTTAAACCAGGGCAAAAGCGCTGATCCGGGACTTTGTACCGCCGTGCCTCATGACCAAGCACACCTTCTCCAGCTGTCATTCGCCCGTTGGTGTGCATCGACCGGGGCATATCGCAGCGAACGGGGGGGTTCCTCAGACGCCGTTGCTGCGCCAGTCGTGTGCTCTCCGCTCAAAAGAAATCACTATGGGAAGCCTACGATCTGAGTGTGTGGCGGCGCTGACTCACCGACTGCTAGTAGCAGCAGCGTCTCCACACTTCGTCCAGATGCCTTCATCATTGGGGACTGTAGCAGCTGCTCTCTCATATCTGCCTTCCTCCACAAGGTATTTCAATGAACCACCATGAGCTTGCCGCCTCCGCCCAAGGTATCCTTCGACCATGGCAAGAGCCTTATGACTGAGGATGTCAATGACGATGACTTTACGTCCTCTATCCCTGCTAAGCCCTCAGCGAAATCGGACCAGGAGCAGTTGACTGTCCCCTTCACTGGAGGCATTCGAGCTCCCTCCCCAGATACGCTGTCGAACATATCCATCGATGATCTGAACAATATACGCATTGGCCGGATTCCGGATTATCTCCCTGTTCCTGAGAGTAGGAGACATGCATCCTCCTCGCCTGCCCCACCAAAGACGTTGAAGGGAAAGGCTGCTGTATTTTGGACGAGAAATAAAGGCTTAGCACTTGTTTTATTGGCACAGGTGTTTGGAACGTTGATGAATGTTACAACGAGGTTATTGGAGGTTGAGGGGAACCATGGTATGTTTGTTATACTAAGCCTCTTACATGGCCGCAAGCTTTGGCTGACATGTGTCACTCATTGTACAGGCAAAGGATTGGATCCGTTTCAGGTAATTCGAAGCTCCCTTTCAAGCTTACCTATCATAAGTTATTGTGATTGGTGCTGACCACGGACTATAAAAGATCCTCTTTGCACGTATGGGCATCACAATAGTTTTCGCATCATGTTATATGTGGTATAGAAAGATCGAGCATTTTCCATTAGGCATGAAAGAAGTAAGACCACTACTCGTGGCTCGTGGCCTTGGAGGCTTCTTCGGTGTATTTGGCATGTACTGTAGGTGTCTCTCTTTTTCTCATCTCAGTGTTTCTTTACAAAAAGACCACCGTCACTTTTCATACCCCACTTAACTCTGAAGCCCTTCAACTGATCTACCATACACGAATGGATTAGGCCTAGAGCTTACGCATAGCTTTAGACTCCTTGCTTTACCTTCCTCTGGCCGATGCAACCGTAATAACGTTTCTTGCCCCTTCCCTCGCATGCTGGGCCTGCTCTTATCTCATCAACGAACCTTTCACCCGCATAGAGCAAATAGCTGCCTACGTTTCCCTCTTTGGTGTTGTTCTTATCGCACGTCCGACATCACTCTTCGCGTCTTCACCCTCCGCACCACCTGCCAGTGGGAATGGCGATTTCGCGCCCAGCGGTAGTGCTAATACCACCAGTACTGCACCTAAGCAGCACTCTGCAAGTAACTTTGACGATGTGACACCTGCCCAGCGTGCTGCTGCTGTTGGTGTTGCCATGCTAGGTGTATTAGGAGCTGCAATCGCATACACAACACTACGCTGGATCGGGAAACGAGCACATCCACTTATCACTGTGAATTACTTTGCTACGTGGTGCACGCTTGTTAGCGTAGTCATGATGTTTTCACTACCGGGTGTAGGATTTTTGCTGCCGGCTGATTTCAAGGAATGGTGCTACTTGTTCTTCTTGGGCATCTGCGGGTTCGCGATGGTGAGTTTTTCCCTTTCTAGTCATTAGTTATCCTTTTTTTTTTTAAAGCAAAATACGAATATGGAGCCCGGCAGCTTGTGTCTTGAGGTTTACGATATTCTAACGTCACGCAGCAATTCCTCCTCGCAGCAGGCCTTCAATACGAGAAATCCTCGCGTGCTACAAACATGGTCTACACGCAGATGCTGTTTGCTCTAGCATTTGACAAGCTCATCTGGGGCACTACGCCTGGCGCCCTCTCGATTGTTGGTTCCTCCCTAATTCTAGGGTCCGCGATCTACGTCGCCATGCGTAAAGAGCACGGATTAAAAGACGGGGAAGGGAGGGGTAGGGGCTCCGCAGAGGAAGAGCGGGGCTTGATGTCGCCGATGATTGTGGGAGAGCTAGGAGAGGAGGGGGATACGGAGGTGCAGCTGAGGGTGTTGAGAGTTTGATAAAATTTTGCTCGTCGGAATATTTGGCGTTTAGAATATTTCATTTTGGCGCATTTTGGACTGTGGCTGGTTGGGGGCGCACGGTTATATGAGACGCATTTGAAGATACATGGCTAGACTCAAAATGAGACAGATGTTGACGGATAATAAATTGAAGAGGCGGAGGTGTTGAGTATAGCATTAGGAGTCGAGACGAGTATAGAAGTTCCAATTGAAAGGGAGATAATGACGTAATTGGGCTGGGTTGGGAATAGAGAGGGCAGCATGGGAACCAAAATATATTTATTCTTGAGATTCAGTTTACAAACTGCCTCCTTGAAAGCCATACAGCGTAACTGTCCTAGCTAAGCACATGCTCACGCTGGAAACTCTGGCGATACTTTCTCCATTGGATATGTTCGTCATGCATCTCCTTGCCGCATGTTTAAATTAGTCTGCACCCTCTAAGCCGATTTAGTTGACGATTTCGGCCATCGTTTCTCTCGTTCGGCGGTTTTCTGTATAAGCTTTCTATGGGGCTGGTGAGCGCTCTCCAGGGGCTTCATAACTATTCTCGCCTCGGCACTATTTTAGACCGACTCCTCTTTCACAAAGTTATAGTGTGCTAAGTATTCCTAGGGAATCCCGGAAGATTCCCCTAGAGTAGACCTCTATCAATGATACTGTGAAAGATGTGAAGGTCAGAAATTACTTTATCAAACGATATCGGAAGATAGGGGTGAAATTCGGGAAACATTCGAGTTTCCACGAGAAATCTGGAATCAAGTTTCTTCAATCGAGTAGATCATCGCACGCGCCATTGAGAGTTACACCTAACCGGTTTGCCGTTATGGCTTCTTAAATTGCTTTGTGTAATCAGAGATATTGCGAATATTCCTGTGAGTGTCTGGGGTTCTTCAAACCCCTGTCACAAATTGCATCGCATGGTGAGGGCCAAATGGCTGTCCCCTTGCGTATACGAACATAAGGAGGCGAGCAAAGGTCGTTACAGCGAAGAGTACTTTTTTTGGCTTGTGTCATATTTCTTAAAATTAGAGAATGTGTTTTCGAGAGGATACGAGATAGATGCTTGGCCGAGGAATGATGTTAGTAGAATAATAGAAACTGGACAGAGCACATATCCCCAACGAAGTTGAATATTGAATAGTTAAACATAGTCCTGAGAACGGAGTAATAGTACCATTGTAGTATGCTCTTTTCTTTATAGTAATGTTAACAGCTCCACTAAGAGAGCTATTGTTCCTTAGAGCAGAATGCTTGATCGTAAAAGGCTTTCAATATAATCAATGAAGATGATGAAGAGGTGACTCGGCCAGTAATTTCGATATGTTCCTGAAATATACAAGTATCTCATGACGCTTCCTCTCCAATGCAACCTTCCAACCCAGACGCCACGAGAGGCAATGTCCATAATATACAGGTAGTTTGTATCTAGCGTCTTATCTAAGCCGCTACCGCTTCCGCTACCGCTGCCGTTGTACTATCGCTCAATGGCATCGTAATCTCCGGCCACGGCTTCTTGATGGCGTCTTGGATTTGTACAATGCAGCCTTTAGGACCACCAACACATCCTACACAACCATTAGCCTCTGCGAATCTCATTATAGCGAGTCCGGTCCTACCATTGACGACCACTAGCCCATTCGGCTCGTCCACCTTCAGGACTTTCAGATTCTGTATCGTGACCCTCTCCGCGCCCATCCGTCCCGGCATGTTCTTCCCGGGATGCACTCTCGAACCACTGCCCTGTCCGCCACCCGAAGAGCCCATCGCTCGATGCGTTAAAGAGTTACCATGGGAAGCTGGCTGACCGCTCCAGCCATGTTTTTTCATACCCTAAAAACCAGTGTATCAGCTCCCAGTCCACGCCTTCACATTATCTTATATCATAAAATGCAGGCAGGAGAGCCACTTACACCCTCAAACCCCATACCACGACTCTTACTCCTCGCATCCACAAACTGTCCCTCCTTAAACCAGCCCGCCCTAATAGCCTCCCCGACCTCAACCAGCCCCGCCTCATCCTTGACCCTGAACTCGGCCACCCACCTCTTGGGACTCACGCCGGCCTTCGCATAGTGCCCGAGCAGCGGCCTGGTGACGTTGCTGGGGTGCTTCCAGCCCGCGCCGACCTGCACCGCCCAGTACCCGTGCCGCGGCCGCGTCTTGAGCGCCACGACCTCGTTGCGCTCCAGCTGCAGCACCGTGCAGGGCCTCCGCTTGCCCGTCTCCGTGTCGTAGAGCGCTGTCATGCCGCGCTTGATGGCGAGGGCGCCGGAGCGCAGAGGTAGCGTGGCGGCCTTGCGCTCGAGGGCTGCGGCCGTCGTGGCACCCAGCGCGGGCAGGTTGGGGTTGTGGGCGAAGCGGTCGGGGCGCGGTGTGTTGATGGACCTGATGGATCGGCGGGCGGTGGTGGCTAGAAACGGCGAGGAAGAGGAGGTGGAGGAGGGGAGGAGGAAGGATGGGGGTAGGAGACCCCAATTGAGGGGTGGTTTGGGCGGCATGGCGGCTGCTGCGTTGGTGCTTGTTGTGACGGGTCTGTGGTGTTGCAGCTCGAGGGTTTTTTGGGCCGCCGCGGCTCTGGCGCTCGAGAATGCCAAGGCGCGCTTCGCAACCACTGATCGGTTCGGTGCGCCAATGCATTCACTTAATCAGATATCGTCTACGAACGGCTCTGCATCGTCTTCGGTGATCTCGTATTGATCCTCTTACGAGGCCCCGTCCCAGTCCCCGCTGCTTTTGCCCCGCCCTTGCAGTCTCTTGGCAACCGCCCTTCATGTTTTGCCCGCACAAACTTTCTCATTGTGCATTCCTGTATCGCATCGCAATGCCAGAAGAATGGGATTTCATTCACTCATGGATAGCCCTCAGATGTGAGTGCCTTGAGGCACCATTACCAACGCATGCATCTATCGGCCACAGAGACGACAATACCTGCATCGCTCCAGCATCCCCACCACCCTCGATAAGGCGTGAGAAACTGTCCTATAGTCCTCGATTAGCCTCAAGGTATCCATATTTCAAGCGAAAGCGCTCCTACTACTGCGATACCATGCCGTCGCCACGCAAGCGCACCAGGACCCAGGATGACCAGCTGTCCATCACTACAGCCATATCAGTACTCACCGACATCCACCTACCCCCAACTGTGCATTCACGATCCTCATCTCCCATAAATGTCAGGGCGAACAGCCCTGTCCATGAGCTACGAGACATCTACCGCTTCGCTACTCCGCCGCTCAAATATACCACATCCGCAGATGAGCATACACCACAAAGCGTTCTATGATACATGAATTGCCTCTGCACGGAGTTAGGGCCATCCCTGATTCCCTAAAGGCACGTTTATATCCTGCCGGCGAACATATATTTGGTGGCAGCTGGTGACAGATATTAAGGTAGCTTCTATCAGCTTCTAGCATATTTTATTCTCACATATAGGTGGAATGTAGAGGACAGTTAGAGATAGGTAGTAGGTCGGGAAGAGACGTTTGGGCGACTGTAGTAGCTTGACAACGGCCTCGTGCCCGTTCTCAGTAGGACACCCTACACGGCGTCCGTCCATGTCTATTCTTTAAGGTGGCATCAACTTTGCCAGAATCAAGCAGCACCTTAACGACGGCCTCATGCCCGTTCTTAACAGCCCACCACAGCGGCGTCCGTCCATTAATGTCAACTATGTTGGCATCAACTTTGTCGGAATTAAGCATCACCTTAACAATCGCCTCATGCCCATTCTTAGCAGCCAACAACAGCGGCGTCGTCCGTCCATCTCTGTACGTTAAGTCGGTAACGACTTGGCCAGAATCAAGTAGCACCTTAACGATGGCCTCATGCTCGTTCTGAACAGCCCACCACAGCGGCGTCCGTCCATTAATGTCCTTTGAGTCGGCATCGACTTGGCCGGAATTAAGTAACACCTTGGCAACCCCATCGTGCCCATTCCCAGCAGCCCACCACAGCGGCGTCCATCCATTACTATCCTTTGAGTCGGCATCGACTTTGCCGGAATTAAGCAACACCTTGACAACCCCCTCGTGCCCATTCCGGGAAGCCCAACATAGCGGGGTCCATCCATTACTGTCCTTTGAGTCAGCATCAACCCTGTTAGCATCGAACAACACCTTGACAACCGCCTCGTGTCCATTTCGGGAAGCCCACAACAGCAGTTTCCGGCCATCTTCGTCAGTTGCATTCATGTTCTTTGCGCTCTTTTTCAATAGCTTGGGTAGCAAGTCATTAATAACTGGGGTTTTCTCTGAAACGCACAGGGCGTGCTGTATCCAATATAGCTTTGCGTAAGAGTAGAAGCAAAATTCATCTATCGAACGGGATCGGGAATGTTTACGCGCTTCTGCAAGAGTCTTGCTTATATCGAGGTCAAGCCGCTTCTTAGACTTTAGCAGTTTTAATGCAAGGTTTTGGGCGCTGTTTGAAGAGTCTGCGGTTGAACGAATGATCCTGGACGGTACTGATCCTATTACCATTTGTGGAACTCTTGTCGTGGATAGTTCGGTTTCAAAGACACCGTAATTGAGGTATGTGATAACAGTATCTGTCATTGTCCCCTGCGCTCTGTCAATCGTGAAAGCAATATTGCTTGAGTCTTTAAAACCCCCGAGGAGAAATTGCTTGACGCTGTGATGTATGAATCGTATGGTTGATTCCTCTTCATCGACAATGAGGAGACATCCGCAGCAAGCTAATGCCGAATATACATCATTCAGAAGCCGGGAAGGAGTCCAGTCAGCATCTCCAGGAACTACGCTCAAGGCTTCTCGAAGCTCGTCTGTTCTTAAGGGACAGCATGCCACTGTAACCAGCTGTAATATGGGTCTCTGATAAGACGTTTTCGATCCTTCCGACCTCCGTAAAATACGAGAAAAGGTTTCTGAAAGATCTTTAGGAAGATCCGCCAGAGCATCCTGAATAGCTTGATCTGTTTTCATGGCACACAAGGATTGGATTTGGAGAGCCACCCAGAGGAACATTCCTTGAGATCCTTTCAAGAGAGCATCTTGTATTTCCAGTATAAGTGTAGGTTCTCCTATCACCAGCTTTCTGCACTCTAGGCAACTTTCTAGCTCTGCCTTAATAAATGTCTCAATATCCGGATTGTTATCAGGCATTGAAGTAATCCTAGCGGCAGTGAACTGTTTAGAGCTTAATTCTAATGTATTATTAGGCTCTACTCTGAATGAAATACAAAGAAGTAGTACAAATGTCTCCTGGAGCTGCTGGAGTTGTTGAGCTAATATGTTTCTCTCAAAATGGTCACATTCATCCAGCCCGTCAAGGACGAAGTACGCTTTGTGGTCAGGTGGAAGGGCGCGACGGAGCAAGCTGAGTATTTTCCCGAAATCCAGGGCTAAAGTCTCTTCGCACAATTCTGCTACTATAGCAAGATCCGATATTGTGCGTAGCAATTGTCGTGCCAGAGAACCAATGACCGTCCGCGCTTCTAAGCTCTCAGGGATGTCGTGCCTGCAAAAGAAGTAGGCTACTATAGTATTCCTACTTTGAACGTGAATATGTAAATCATCAACAATATTAGCTAGTAAAACAGACTTCCCCGATCCTAGATTTCCTGTATATATAAGTGTACAGGAATTTGCTCGGCCTTTCCACTCCTGATATTCGGCGGCCTGACTAAATAGAGTCGCGTTTCCGACCTTTCGGGTCTGTTTCCACGTCGTCTCATAATCGTACTTAGAGCAAAAATCGAGAACTCGAAGATTTATAGCTAGTCTTTGCTGGTGCGATACTAATTTAGAAAGCTTGCTTGATAGAGCCCTAAATCGGGAGTTCTCTTGGGCTTCTTCCTTAACCTTCTTAGCCGTTAGCAAGCTTATCTCCTCCTTAATCGAATTCGCCCAGTAATCGAGCTCCGATTGGAATGTCTTTATGTCCAAATTGCTAAGAGTAGTTATAACTTGCTGAAAGGTCGACTTCTTTGTAAACTTTAATAGCTTATAACAGAGACGGACTACTATAATAAAGTATTCAGAGAGGTGTGATTGTAGAGTCTTAGATTGAGGGTAGAGTAGGGCCATTATTTGGTAACGTGGTGCTGAGCGACCAACGTTCATAAAGACAGTCGACAACTTTTCGAAATAGGATAAGAAGTTTACGAATGACTATAATGATATTAGTAGAGAACACGGCCAAGGAGTTTAAGACACTGACTAGTAATGAGATGCGGACTAGTGACCAAATGCCACAAGCAATTATGTTCTGGGAGCCTCCTACTATAACATCACCGAGCGCAGCAAATTGCTGGACTACCTGTAGGAAATTTGTAAAACGAGGTCCAAAACAACGGCCGCCAAACTTTCCAGACGCCTGACGGTCAATCTCAGCTGTGAGTCGCATGACATCGCTGGGATCTGGAGGGGACTGGAGCGATTGAGATCTATAGGTATTGAAGGTAGTTTTCTGCTCGCTCGACAGATCAACTTCGAACTGGGAAACAGCTTGAGCCAGGCGGATTTCGGGCTTCAGCCGCGAAGCACTTGCCAGAATAATAGACATGGGGGTAATGTCCCGAAATAACGGAGCGCATCAAAACTGAAGCGAAAGTTTTTCTAAGAGGACTGAGAGGGAGGGTGGAAGTCGAGGCTGATAGTGAATGGAACTGCTGCCTGAAATGCTACTCCAGAAAGGAGCTAAATTCCGGGTATCTCACACGAATTGACAGGTCGCGAAAGAAGGCTGATTTGGCTCTATCTTATAACCAGAGCGATCGGGTGAGGGGAGAGTTGAAGGTATGCTGGCTAGACGGCTGCGAGAGCAGCTGAGCTGAGATGCCTTCGGCTGAAGTTGGAGATGGCTCAGCCCAAACCTTGCAGCCAGTGGTAGGGCTGGGCTGTTTCGGCGTGGTTGGCTAGATACGTAGATGCACTATTGAAAAATAACGATAATCAAAACGATTTAGTACTAGAAATCGCCACCACAAACAGGGAGGGCGACCCTCTTGTAAGCCGCTACTTTCCTGGGATGAAGATAGCGGGTGGGAATATAGTTTTGTAACGTATACAAAAGCTTACTATTAGCGCTCTTTGAACATATAGCGTCTCTTCAATTCCGGTGGCTAGCGCTTACAGCTTTGTTCACGACCAGCTTCCACCCCCCCTCCAGGGGAGCTGCGATTTTTGTACGCCATTTAATTTCGCTTGATCGCCACCAACTGTACATAGCAATCGTAACGAACGCCCATGCTTGGCTGTAAGAGCTTTAAACTGTTTTACGCTCCACAGTAACTATCGTCATCTTTGTCAAATACCATGAGGTTTCCACCCCTACGATAATAACAAATTTGAGCGCTGTATTCGCGTTTTGGCAGCTATTATAAGTCCACAACGTAGGCGTAGGCGTAGGCAAAAGGGGAAGGAAAGAAACTTCAACAAGTCGTTGGAAGGGAGGAGTCGATAGTTCTCCCAGACAACCAAAATGGCCCTTGCGTTCAGCCATAGGCGTTCACTACAATTGCTATGTACAGTTAGTGGCGATCAAGCGAAATTAAATGGCGTACAAAAATCGCAGCTCCCCTGGAGGGGGGGGTGGAAGCTGGTCGTGAACAAAGCTGTACGATTAAGCCACCAACTAACCCGAATTCAATATACTCTGTCTTGGCAGCTGAATATTAAAAAGAGACTGCCGAACAACCTCACCTGACAGTCAATTTGAAGTTTTTCGACGCCTCTACCAGCCGCATTGCGATCAGGTATGTTAGTAAACTTCACGCGATAAGGAACCTGACTTAGGAAGTCTCTACTAATTAACAACATATCTTCTAGTTTCCTACCCCTCTTCTAAGCCATCAACGCGTTTATAATTATCCTTAACTTCCTTAAGCCTCTATTACGATAATTGCCTATTACAGCGTCCGAATAACCTTTTTAGTGGTATTAAAGTTTAAAAATGGCTCGCTTTCGTCCTAGGTAACTTAATAGAAGTTAGAAATAGGCCTCGGATGTATTAATTACACTATTAAGATAGATATTAATGGTGGTATTTACAAATAAGGTTTCTAAGTTTAGGTGAATATTAAGTCTTGACCCGATTACATGGGACTTTAGATAGCTCTGCAGATATACTTAGAGCCTTTAATATTTAATCCTACCTTACACTCTAATTAAAGCTACTATCTAGTGTCCACACTACTAAAGGGCGGATTTTATAGCAAAATGCACTTCTAAGCGCCTTTAGGACGTATTAAACAATAAAAAAAGCGCCTAAGCGGCTATAGGATGGCTTATATAATTAGGCGCCTTAACCTAATTCTAGGCTATAAAAGCAATAAATATAAAGGATATAAGTGGATACCAGCCCTTCCAAAATCTAGGGGGCTAGTGGAAAAATAAGGTTAAAAGGTTAGAAGGATAAGGGAAAAAGGGGTAGAGTAAAATTGTCCGCGAAGTGCGGTTAGTTAGCTTAATATATAACAAAGCCTTATAGGAAATACTACGGTAGACTTATTAATAGGCTGGGTATATAGGTAAACAAGAAGTCAATAATATAAATATAACTTAGTAGAGTAGTTGCCTAACAGATTAACTATAATTATATTCTAAGATTTACTATAAAGAAAGAAACTATATAGGTAAAGACTGTGGTCCTTTAAATATATAATACTGTGTCTAAGAAATATACTAAGTATATTAGTATGTCGGTACGTTAGTACACTATATATCTATATACTTACGTACTTATATACTAAGTTATAATACGTAATCCGTTATATAACTTAGTTACCCTTTATCCTATAGTTTAACTAGTTCTAGTATCTCCTACGCTTCTACTACTAGTCCGTTTATATCCTTTTTTAGTAGCTATACTACTGCTAATATAAGGTCTACAATACCAGCACCCTTCTTTTTATCTTTGTTCTTAAAGATTTCTTATATCTCTAAGTCGTCTATTAGAGGTATAGTATTCCTATCTTTAATTTAATAACCTTTACTATTTCTAATACCTTTTATTAGGTCCTTTTAATCTAATTATTATAATTGGCTTATAGTCACTATCCTCTTACTAGGTAAAGTAATGCCGTCTTATTCTCGTTATATGGAGAAGAAATTAGTATATATTGCAATTATAGCTCTATCTAGTTGCCAATCTTCCTTTTACGCTAAGTATATAAAAGCGAATATGCAATTGTCCTATAATATTTAATCCGTTTTTAACACTAAGTATAAGCATTTTATTATTCTCTATAGGCGTCTAGTACTTTATTAAATTTGCTATAAGGTCTTATATTTAATTTAAGGCCTTTTATTTTAAGGGTAAACTTACCCTAACTTTTAAAGAGCTTAAATGTTCTTATAACATATGTCATGGGGTTATAAAGGTATCCCTGGTTATAACTAATTTAAAAATTAAAAATCGCTAAAATGCTAATTTAATGGTAAATAATTAGCAAAAGCTATTATAAGTCATCGCATTATTAGTAAGAAGTCTTAAAGCCATAAATATATATAATAGAGTCTATATAAAGTTGATATTTGGTATTTTAGAGTTTAATTAACTACTAAGTTGGGCCCTAGATCTAATGGAACCTTATAGTAAGAACTACAGTGGGTCCTATTATTAGGCTAAGTATATAGGTAAGAACAAATCAACAACGTAATAATAACTGGTGGAGTGGTCGCCTAATAGATTAACTCTAATTGTATTCTGAGATTTACTATAAAGAGAGAACTATCTAGGTAGGGACTATGGTCCCTTAAATATATAACTATACTCCTAAGAAATCCCTTCGCTCCGTGAGGTACGTACGCTCTATACACTCTATACAGACTATATAGATTACACAGATTATATAGATTATATTATATAACCTTAGCTACCATTTCTCATTATATGGTTCCACCGGATCTATCCTAGACTATGCCTATATTAACTAACTAGCTTCCTCCAACTTTTCTCCAAGTAGTCGCAATATCGTACTTAAGCTATCTGTAACACCATCTCCCTCCTCTTTATCTTTATTCTTAAAGATTCCTAACATCTCCAAGTTGTCTACTAGAGGTGTAATATCTGTTTAATTAATTTGGTTAATATTCTTACTTATTATACCTAAAGCCTCTTCTTCTTCTTTAACCCTTTGTCGTGCGCGTATGGTTTCCTCTATACTATCACTAGGTGAGATAATACCGTCTCCGTGTTCTCGTTGTGTAAAAGAGGGGTTAGTCTATATTGCGCTAGTGAGTCCTTCTGCCTAATAACCGTCCTCTTATTTAGAGTGCACTAAAGCAAACATTTAATTGTCCTGCGACGTTTGCTCTATCTCTAACGCTAAGTATACGCGTCCTATGACTTTTAATAGTCTTTAAGTTCCCTAAGTAACTTATTATAGGGTCTTGTGTTTAATCTACCGCTGTAAAACTTGATGATAAGCTCTCGGCCTCCCTTGCTGAGCTTTAGCGTACTTATGCTGCTTATAAGGCGTACTTGTTTGCCTCTGCGCGTCTTCTTTGTCTTAAAAAGGTGCGTGAAAAGGTCCGTTCTAAGGAGTGGAAACTTGTTTGATAAGGTTTACAGGAACTTAGTAATAAAAGATTGGTCTCTCTTCTAACTAAAAGGGAAATAACTCTGAGTAGCTTAGTAGGTGCTCCTCTTAGGTCCCCCTTAGGTGACTTATTCTTTGGTAATCCTTCCTTATTAATACTACCTAACCCCTTTATTTCTAATACTCCTGTACCTTTCCTATAGCATTCTCTAGGTTGCTTAGTGGTTTTTAGGTAGTCTCACTGTAGCCTATCTACTTTACTTTATACTACGTTTTATTATTTACGTCCTCGTGACTAGTGATCTTTAAAACTTGCTATTTGTCTTCTTTTTGTCCTCTATATATGTCTGCCTTATAAACTGGTGGCTTAATATCTCTGTATGCTAGTTCTAGCATCGCGACATATTATATAGGGTAGATTTTTATTTTGGCTAGTAGGTTTAACTTATATATAACTAATAAAAATTTTTGCTTAATTTTAAAAGGTCCTAGTCTAATATAGTCTAACTTCTTACTTAGTCGTTAACTCTTAAAATTTTTGTATAGTAGCTATACTTTATCTCCCCCCTTAAGATCTGGTCCCTTAGATCTCTTAGTATTATAGTACCTTTTTATTTATTCTTGTACTAGTTTAGCTGTTTTTGTAAGGTCTGTATAAAGATTTATTAACGTCTCTATTCTTTATTTAGCTGTGCTACTCGTCTTCTTTACTTAATATGGCGATAATAATGTTCTTGGTTTATACCCGTAGTTCGCCTTAAATAGTAATGTCCCCATTTCTTCTTGTGGTGTTGTATTGTATGCAAACTATATAACTGGTAATAATAATACCTAATTGTTCTGTATGTGATTAATATAGTGCCTTAGATACTGTTCTAGTGTCTAGTTTAGTCTTTCCGTTTATCCATCCGTCTGTGGATAATACGCTGTAGATATTGCTGCGCGAACTCCTTGTTCTACTAGAAACACTTCCTAAAATGCTACTATAAATCTTGGATCTCTATCTAATATAATCTTATTTGGTGCTCCGTGTCTTACAAATACTTTCTTTATATAGATTCTTGTGATATCCTCTACTGATATCTTTTTAGTGTATGCTATAAAGTATCCCTACTTTGTTAGCTTATCTACTATTACTAAAATTACGTTATAATCTTGTCCTGTAATAGGATCTTTTAACTTTAGTAACTTAATAATAAAGTCCTATAATATAACTTCCTATGGTCTTCCTGGTATCTCAATAGGTTATAGCCCTCTATACGGCTTATGCCTTGTTGGTTTGTTCCTTTAGTAATCTAGATATTCTTTAGTAACTTATCTTGCTAGTCCCCAGATTTCTTAAATAATGTACTTTTTTTAAAGCCTTGACACTAAGCCTATAGCTCTATTATATCCTTATATTATTCCCTTATGGAATTTCTTAATAAATTCTTCTGTAATAGACTTAGGTATATACGTTGCTTTTCTATTTTTGTATTGCTTTAAGTCTGGGTCCTCTGCCTATGCTTCTTAGATCTTCTGTGTCTAATTACTTTCTAGTAATTTATAGATCTGACTTTCTTTAGTTATTACAATCTTTAGATAGTTATACCTAATTAATCTGTCTTAATCCTTTTATGATAAAGCTCCTAATAGCTTTTTACCACTTTATAGTTTAGCTTTTCTGCTTAGAGTGTTTACTTGTGCGTTATCTGTACCCTTAGTATACTAAATTTCAAAATGGTATTCTATAAGCATTTCTGCCCATCTAACCTATCTTTGGTTGAGTTCCTTTATTATTAGGAATCCTGTAAGGTTTTTATAGTCTGTCTTAACTATAAATGGTTTCTCTATGCCTTATAAGAATGCTCTCTATTCCTTAAGTGCTGTAACTATACCTAACAACTCTTTGTTGTAGATGTCGTAGTTTAACTCTAGTGGTGTTATTTTCCAACTATAGTATGCTACTGGGTGCTATGCGTTTTGATGCTTTTATAGCAAACATGCTCCTAGTGCGAAGTCTAATATGTCTGTCTTAACAACCGTTTCTAACTTTGGTTAATAGATCTTAAGGACTAGCTCTTAGGTAAATAACTCTTTGAGTTTCTGGAACAGCTCCTTCTATTTACTACCCTAAATCTATAGTTCCTCTTTCTTTGTTAGCCTTATAAACGGCTTAATGCTTTTTAACCACTGTGTTATAAACCTCCTATAGTAGTTACAAAACCCTAAGAACAATCTTAACTGTGTAATGTTCTCTGGTTCTTACTAACTTACTATAGCTTTGACTTTCTTTAGGTCTATACTAATCTTTCCTAGTTTAATAATAAATCCTATAAAATTAGTTTTTCTTGTAAAGAACTTGTATTTTTTAATTGCTACTAGCATCTATTCTTCCTATAGTCTCTTTAAGACCCACTTAATATGTTCTCTATGTTCTTTCTCACTCTTTAAGTAAACGATGATATTGTTAAGGTATGCTATAATAAATTTATCTAGGTGTTCTCCTAACACACTATTAATTCGCTTCTGGAACATTACTGGTACGTTTATAAGCCCGAATTGTATAACTAATGGTTTATATAGTCCTTCCTTTAACCTAAAGGCTGCTTTCTATTCATTGCCTTTCTTAATCCTGATCTGGTGGTACGCCTATCTTAGATTTATCTTTATAAAGATCTTTATATTGCCTATCCTGTCTTAGATTTCGCTAATTAAGGGTAAAGGATACCTATCCTTCCTAGTAATGCTGTTTAACTATCTGTAGTCTATACATATTCTAAGTTTTCCATTTTTCTTTGGGATAAACAGTACTAGATATCCTGCTAACAACTATAATGGTCTAATATATCCCTTACATAAGTTTTCCTGGACAAACTCTTTAAGCGCTACTAACTCTATTTTAGTAAGCTTGTAGATTAGAAAGAACTTTAGACTTATTTCTTCTTCTAACTCTATCTTGTGGTCCTATGCTGCATGCTCTAATAGCTTTTTACTTTCTAGTAACTATAACTTTTTACCATACTTATAGTATCTCTTTGGTATATAACTTAAGCTTTGCCTAGTTTTTTTATACGTCGCTCCGACTTAGTACTATACTAACTTAGTTTACTGTCGTACTTTATACTGTTAAGTATTCTTAATATCAACCTAACCTATAACCTAATCAATCTTTAGATTGTACTTCTATAACTAAGGCATTCCTAATATTGCCTTGTCTTGTCCTAATAGTAAAATATTAAAAGACATTTTTACTGGTCTTCCTTTAATAGTTATCTAAATAGGTCCTATTTTAAGATTAATAATACCTCCTCTATAGGCTATCTAATCTCCTAAAATTATTATAAGTGGATATAGGTATTTCTTCTGTCTATATAGTAACCCCATTCTTTCTACTGCCTTTAGTAATATATGGTTCCTAGTTACTTTACTATCTATTAATGCTTTAAACTGCTAATCTTACTATTTAACTTATAAATTCAGGTATTAACCTTAAATTCCTTTAAGGGTCTAAGGCTTTAACACTGGTTCCCTCTAGTTCTATGCGCCTCCCCTTTTTCTAATTATTGGCTGCTAGATCCTATTTATACTTAGTCTAACCTTAGCTAATACTTAGTTTATTTCTTTTCCTCTATATACTATAGATAAGTGTTCTCTAAGCACTTCTACCACTATTATCCGTCTAGGTATTTTTCCGTAAGGAATCTTCCTAGTTAAAGTGTTAAGTCTCCTTAACCTTGTACTTCTACTGGGTGCTATTTATATATATACTTGGCGTTCCTAAACCGCTTTTCCTTAGGTGCCTAATATATTCTTACTAGGTACTTCTAGTTCTTGTCTTTTAGTGCTCTATATATATTGTACGTGTCATCTACATAAGCTATCCACAATAGTGTATAATACGCTATATATTTTAGGTTAACTCTTAGTTTGTTTTTATTCTTAAGTTTAAACCTATACCTAGTTAATCTAACTACTAGTATTTCTGCTATGGGTACTAAGATTTATCGCTTACTTCTCTAGTCCCTAGATCCTTCTTCTAGGTTCCTTAATATTATAATCAACGCTCCTTTAATATAACTTATGCGTTTTTCTGTAATGGGTTAGTCTTAGATAACTTTTTTATCTAGCCATATATAGAAATCTGCCTATTTGTTATTGTGTTGTTGCCTATACCACTTTCCATATAACTAGTTTAGTATATATGGTCTATCTATTAGAAAGTACCTTGTTATTGCTATATTATAATATCCTTTGGTATGTCTTTCTTTAAACCTAGTTAGAATATCTAAATCCTTTTCTTATTCTAGTTTATCTAACCACTTTACCCTAGGTGTCCCTGCACTTGGCCTATTAGTAACTCTTTATACAGGTGCTCTATCCCTTATATAACCTAATATAGCTGACCTCTTGTCTAGCTTTTACTCTTGCCATACGATAATTCTTATCTTAAATTTATCTATAGTTTCTTATTTTCTGCGTCTTATAGCTGGATTTTTATAGTTATCTTGCTTTTTAATCCTAGTATTAACTGTTTAATCTTTAGGCTGAATACTACATTTACCTAGGATTACTAATATTCTTATTTGTTCCCTAAACTTGTAGTTCTTAAACTTGCGTCCTATACTTATTTATTTGTCTATAAACTGAGTTGCTGCTCTTTCCTATTGGTTTTTATCTATTGTGGGTCCTTAGGTGTATTTTATCTTATCTTAAGAATCTTAAACTTCTCTTATCTCTTCTTAAGAATCTTAAGCCTATGGCCTTTTACCTTTATTAAGTGATGAGCTAGCACTAGCAGTTATCTGCTTGCTTAGTTTCTTCTAAATATTGCTCCTATTATCTCGCGAAGTAATAGAAATCGTATCTAATAGTGTTATAGCATCCGTTACTAAACCCTATTCTGCAATGGTATTAGTTTCTACTTCTGTTTTAACTTCTTTAAGGTCTACATGCTCCTAGTAAGCTGCCTTCATTGCCTCATTATTGGTAAATACTTCGCCTATGTTAAACTTATTGTCTTTAATATCTAATCTATAAGCTAGTTTATTAGTTCTTCTAAACTTAGATAATAATGGCTTCTATAGCTAATAGCTTGCGCCATACTTAGCGTCCTTATAAATTCGGCATGCGTTGTTATAACAATACGCAAAACTATTAATTAAACACTCTTTTATTCCTTATAGTGCACCATTGTCCCTCTATACATATATGTCTTTTACTGGTCTAGTTCCCTTTACCGCGTAGTTACTTTAACCACCTCTATAGTCTCTGGCGAAATAACCTTATTTTCCGCAATTTATGCAAGCCCTATTTTTAAACTATTTTTCTTGCTGTAGAGTCCGCCTAAACGTCTTCTGCTACTAAGATCCCTGGTTTAGCCTCTACTCCTAGGTCCTTTAATTACTAGATTCTTAACCTTTAGGTTTCCATAGTTTCTTTTTCTATCTTTAGATTTCTTTAGTACCGCTTAGGTCTATTAGCTCTGCGCCATTTTATAGTTTTTAACTCTATGTCTGTTGTTGCGTATTCTGCGTCTTATGTAACTATGGAACTCTATCTTGCCCTTTCTTAGCTTGTTCCCTTTAATAGATCCTATTATTAATCTTTATTAACTGGTCTATTAACTCTCTTAGAGTATCCATATCTTCTATTAGGATAATTGCGTCCTAGACTTTAGCCTTAAGTCCTTATTTATACTATGCCATAAGCGCCCTATTATTCCATTTAACCTATATAGCTAGTGTTTAAAACTGTGTTATATACTTAATTGCTAAAGTGCGTTATACTAAGTTCTAAAGCTTTCATTCCGCTATAGTTGTGGCCTCCAGGTTTCTAAATATCTACATTAGTTGTCCCGTGAACCTATTCTAACTGGTAAATATATACCGTACGTCCTGGTTAGTAGTTATTATGCTATTAGCCTATATTTCTATAAGGTATGGTTTAAACTACTTAAGTGCCCTTCCTGTTAGGAACAATTCTGTATAGGCTACTTAATCTAATAATATTACTAACTTCGCTCCTTCCTGCATTACCTTAAAGTACATCTGCGTAAGAAATCCCTTAAGCTTTAACTTTTCTCCTAAGAACCGTTTAATTAAAGGTAGTTTAATTTTCGCTGCTCTAATTCCATTAATATGTTCTTTAAGTATCCTATTATTATCTTATAAGTAATTAACCATTTCCTATAACTGACCTTGCGTAACTACTTAAGAATCTATATCTGCTATACTAGTGTCTCCTGGTCCTGAGGTTATGGCTACCGTTAACGCTGTTGTAACTAGTGCTTTAGGTGGTATGTTATTCAATCTTGTTTAATACTATAACCTTAGTAGTAAATATCTAACGGAATCTTGTAGCAGGAACTACGGTAGGTCCTATTATTAGGCTAGGTATATAGGTAAGAATAAATTAATAATGTAATAATAACTAGTGGAGTGGTCGCCTAATAGATTAACTCTAATTATATTCTAAGATTTACTACAAAGAGAGAACTATCTGGGTAGGGACTATGGTCCCTTAAATACACAACTATACTCCTAAGAAATCCCTTCGCTCCGTGAGGTACGTGCGCTCTGTACGCTCCGTACAGACCGTACAGATTACACAGATCACACAGATTACATTATATAACCTCGGCTACCATTCCTTGTCACATAGTTCCACCGGATCCATCCTAGACCGTGCCTATATTAACTAACTAGCTTCCTCCGACTCTTCTCTAAGTAGTCGTAATATCGTACTTAAGCTGTTTGTAATACTAGATATTGCTAATTAACTTAGGCTCCTTATCTAAGGACTTGTCGTTGCTTAAATTACTTATATTATTATCCTCCTGCCCTTTCTATAAGTCCTCTAGTAAAGCAGCTTCTTTTACTACCTTCTTGGCGGTCTCCTAAAGTTGCTTAATAAGAGCTGTAGCCGTAGTGGCGGTAGTAGAGGACTCTTCCACCCGCTTCTAGAGCTTATTTACGGTTAATTATTTTAACGTTATATACTAGATTACTATACTAGCCACTAATTAAGCTTCTTTGGTATGCTTTTTGCAAGCTATATTGGCGGTAGTAAGGGAGTCCTTCTATACTTTCTTAGCTACCTTTCCTCCTCTACTGTATCTCTACAGTGAACCTTGGCTAGCTTCTTTATATTAGCAACTCTTTTCTAAGCTGCCTTTCGGACCTTAACTTACTCCTTAATAAGCTCTACTACTACCTAATAATCTTTCTTAAGCTGTTTCCTAATAAGCGTGGCTTGCTCTTTGGCCTTCTAAGCGGCCTCTTTAGTAGTAGCAAGCTCTTTTATTGATTTTAAAGCAAGAACTAATTTAGTAGAGAGTATATTCTGTTTACGCTTCTTCTTAGCCTTCCTCTCTTTAGTATATTGCCGAAGATTATTATTTTTAACTTGTATAAGCTTAAGGCCTTCCTCTAAGGACTATAAGTATTATATTAACTTTAAGATAACTACCTCTATTGCCTCTAGCGTAGTTTCTAAATAAAGGATTATATACGTGTACTAAGCTTAAGCTATTTAACAAAGAAGGATGTATAGAGGAGAATAGGATCGTTACCTCTGCGTAGTAAGGTAGAGGCGTAAATAGCTTAATAGATATAGGCTGTCTAGAGTAGCGTGTAAGGGCTTAATTTGGGTTAAAGGGAAGGAGGCCTACTGCCTTAAAGGCGCTCTTAATTAACTCTCTGGTATATACCTGCGGCTAAATCTCGCCTAGTATTTATAGAAAATAGTTTCTATTAATACCAGTAATACTACACGCTATATATTTATTAACTTTTAATAAATAGAGTTGTTTAAGAACTAAAAAGATAACTAGATCTAAGGGCTAAAGAAGGCACGTTAAATGCGGCGGTAGGCAAATTAGTATAATCTTCTTTAACTAGCAAAACTCAACAAACTTAATATTAATGTGGCTACTATAGCTATCTATAATTAATAGTTAATAGTCATTATATTGATTTCTATCTTTTATTATTCTCTCCTATACCTTAGTTTATTAGGTATAGCGCTTAAAGTGCTCTAGCTACCGTACCCTAAGCTCTTAATTTAACTATCCATTTTTACTTATTATAATTATATACTTGCCTACAGCTTCCTCTGCTTCTTACTATAGAGATTCTATATATTAGCGTCCTTTAAAGATAATAAACGGTAGAATTATCTCCCCTTATATACTGATTAAATTAATCTATAAAACCCACTCCCTAGAGCCGTTAATTGTCTTAAAGTTAATAATATTGCCTCTTAATATAACCGCTTTGGCGCTATATATAAAGCCTATAGCATAGCTAGTCTCATCTATATTCTATATATTAGCGCTATTAATATTATACTAAGTCTTTGTATTTAAGTAGTTGGTAAAAAACCTCTTAACTTAAGCAGGATTATTGCTAGCAATAGCACGCTTTAAGGAGATTAATTGTATATAGCAAGTATAAAGCTCCTTCTGCCGTTTTAAGAAGCCATATATCTAATTTATACTAAGTGGTGTAACTTAGGTATAAGGAAGGTTAGAGGATTCGCGCTAAAAAATAAGTGTCGCAATTATCTGAACTATATAGTATTAATATAGAAATCCGGCTTTAGTAAGATAAACATAATATTAAATAATAGCTACCTCGCCAGCCGGAGGAATACAATATTAATTAACGTGCGTAACTTAGAAAGATTATAATTTGCCTTAAAGCCGCTAGCGGAAAGTAACTGGACTAATATTATAGGCTTTTACACAAGCTTTGGGGCTTTTATAGAGACTTGCTACTTACTAGGCTGTTAAAGCTATTTATAGACAATCTTCTGCATTTAGAGCACGTGGCTAACAAGGTATAGCTTTAGTAATATAGAGTTCTATGCAAGGAAGTAAGGGGAAAAGTTAATATATTAATGTTTAAAGCGGCAGTATATTTATTTAGGCAATAGACTAGCCTAAATTAGAAGGTAGTAATGTAGATCGGTTATAACTAGGGATACCTTTATAACCCTATAACATACGTTATAGCTAAGTAGTGGGCCCTTAAAGCTTAGATAGCTGTATCCGTTTAGTTAGCCTATCTTAAAAAGGTCTATTTTAAAAAGTACCGCCTAGTAGGGTAGAGTCTCTATAAACTTAAGCAGGAAGAGGCTAAAAAGATTCGTCTCTAATAGAGAGGGAAATAACTTTAAATGCCTTGGCAGTTGATCCTCTTAGGTCCCTTTTAGGTAACCTATTCTTTAATAATCTTTTTTTATTAATACTACCTAACCTAATTTCCTCTAATACTTCTATACCTTTTTTATAGTATTCTTTAGGTTATCTAGTAGCTTCTAGGTAGTTTTATTATAGCCTATCTACTTAACCTTATACTATATTTTATTATTAATATCCTTATAACTAATAATTTTTAAAACTTCCTATTTATCTTCTTTTTGTCCTCTATATATATCTACTTTATAAACTAGTGGCTTAATATTCCTATATACTGGCTCTAGTATTATAATATACTATATAGGGTAGATCTTTATTTTCTCTAGTAAGTTAAGTCTATATATAACTTCTAAGATCTTTACTATAATTATAAATAGTCCTAGTCTAACGTAGTCCAATTTCTTACTTAGTTATTAACTCTTAATTTTTATATATATTAGCTATACTTTATCTCCCTCCTTAAGATCTAGTCCTTTAAATATTTTAGCACTATAGTACTTTTTTCTTCTTAATTATACTAATTTAGCTATTTCCTTAACGTGTTTATAAAGATTTATTAAGTCCTCCATTTTTTCTTTAGCTTTACTATTAGTTTTCTTTACTTACTATAGCAATAATAATATTCTTAGCTTATATCTATAATTCGCTTTAAATAGTAATGTATCTATTTCTTCTTATAGTATCGTATTATATATAAACTGTATAACTAGTAATAACGATACCTAAGTATTTTATATATAATTAATATAATACCTTAAGTACTATTCTAATATTTAGTTTAGTCTTTCTATTTAACCGTCTATCTATAGGTAATATACTATTAATATTACTATATAAACCCCTTATTCCGCTAAGAATACCTCCTAAAATACTATTATATATCTTAGGTTTCTATCTAATATAATCTTTATTAGTACTCCATGTCTTATAAATACTTCTTTAATATAGATTCTCGCTATATCTTCTACTAATATTTCTTCTATATATACTATAAAATAGCCCCACTTAGTTAACTTATCCACTATTATAAGAATTACGTTGTACTCTTGTCCGGTAATCTAGTCTTTTAATTTTAGTAACTTTATAATAAAGTCCTATAATATAACCTCCTATAGTCTTTTTAGTATTTTAATAGGTTATAGCCCTCTATAACGTAGTTGGTAAGTATTCTAGCTACGTAAGTAAGCTAGCTACCTTAAAATTTACCACAATTCATACGTTAATATCTTAATAACCACTTAATAATAAATTTTAATAATTTAGATTTGGACTTTTATATACACTCTATAGCTTCTATTAAAGTTGCATAGTAATTAGTTTAGTAGTTTTTAAGATATTATTGTTACGGACAGCTTAAGTATAATGTTACGACTACTTGGGGAAGAGTCGGAAGAAGCTAGTTAGTTAATACAGGCACGGTCTAGGATGGAACCAGTGGAGCTATGTGACGAGGAATGGTAACCAAGGTCATATAGTGTTAAACGCGTTGACTGTGTTAAACGAAGGAAACGCTATGTTTAAGATAGATAACACGTACCTCATGTATAAGAGAGGATTTCTTAGGAGTACGGTTGTATATTTAAAGGACCTTAGTCTCTACCATAGATAGTTCTCTCCTTATAGTAAATCTTAGAATATAATTAGAGTTAATCTGTTAGGCAACCACTCCACTAATTATTAATATATTATTAACTTCTTATTTACCTATATACCTAGCCTAATAATAGGACCCACTATAGTTCTTGCTATAAGGTTCCGTTACACATTTACTACCTAGTTATAGTATTAATAAAGTTAAACAACATGCCACCTAAAGCACTAGTTATAATACCATTAACGGCAATAACTACCTTAGGATTAGGAGACACTAATATAGCAGATATGGACTTACAAGTAGTTATAAGAGGTTAGTTATAGGAAATAGTTAATTGCTTATTAGATAATAATAGGATACTTAAGGAACGTATTAATAGAATTAAAGTGGTAAAGGTTAAGTTACTGTTAATTAAATAATTCTTAGGAGAAAGGTTAAAACTTAAAGGATTTCTTACGTAAATATACTTTAAGGTTATATAGAAAGGAGCAAAGTTGGCAATACCTATAGATTAAGTAACGTATGCAGGATTGTTCTTAATAGGAAGAGCACTAGAATGGTTTAAACCTTATCTTATAGAAATATAAGTTAGCGGTATAATAACTACTAACTAAGACGTACAATTTATGTTTACTAATTGGAATGGGTTTGCAAAAAGACTAACGCAGATATTTAGAGACCCGGAAGCATTAACCATAGTAAAACGGAAGCTTTAAAACTTAATATAATATTCTTTAGTAATTAAGTATATAACACAGTTTTAGACACTTATAATATAGGTTAAGTGGAATAATAAGGCGCTTATGGCATAGTATAAATAGGGACTTAAGGCTAAAGTCTAGGACGTAATTATTCTAATGGAAGATGCGGAAAGTCTATAAGACTTAATATATTAGTTAATAAAGATTAATAATAGGATCTATTAAAGGGAATAAGCTAAAAAAGGGTAAGATAGAGTTCTATAGTTATATAAGGCGTAGAGTATATATTGGAAGATATAGAGCTAAAAACTATAGAATAGCGCAGAGCTAATAGACCTAAGCGGTACTAAAGAATCCAAGAGATGGATAAAGAAACTATAAAAACCTAGAGGTTAAGGATTAAGTAATTATAGGACTAGGGAGCAGAGGCTAAACTAGGGATTTTAGTAGTAGAAGATGTTTAGGCGGACTCTATAATAAGAAAAATGGTTTAAAGATAGAGCTTACATAAATTATAGAAAATAGGGTTATTTTACTAGAGACTATAGAGGTAGGTAGAGTAACTACGCGGTAAAAGGCACTAGGTTGTTAGAGTATAATAACGCGGATATAGGGATATTGCGCGGGACTAAGGAGTGTTTAATTAAACACTTCGCGTTTTATTATAATAACGTATACTAAATTTATAAGGACGCTAAGTATGGTGTAAGCTATTAGCTATAAGAGCTAGAGTTAAAAGAACTTAAAGGAACTAGAGAGTTAGATAAAGAATAAAATTAACTTTATAAGCTAGATTAAGATGTTAAAGCAATATACGGACAAAGATTAGTAATAATAACAATAAAGTTAGAGTACTTATTAATTAGTAGTAATAAGGAAAAAAAAGAGGTTAACTAGGAGCACTTATACCTTGGTAATATAATAGAAGTAGAGACTAAAACCACTATAAAACGCGGATTAGTAACGGGTATTATAATACTATTAGATACGGTATCTATCGCTTTATAAGATAGAAGGAGTAATATCTAGAGATAATTAAGCAAGTAGATAACTACTAGTGCTAACTTACTACTTATAAAAGGTAAAAGGCTATAGGTCTAAGATTTTTAAGAAGAGATAAGGAAAGCTCTAGACTTATAGGACATAATAAGGATAGCTTAAGAGCCTATAATAAATAAAAACTAATAGGAAAGAGTAGTAACTTAGTTTAGTAATAAATAAATAAGTATAGAACGTAAGTTTAAGAACCACAAGTTTAGGGAACAAGTAAGAATATTAGTAGGAAGTTAAGATTTCGAGAAACAAATAAGGACTATAGCAATTTTAGGTAAATGTGGTGTTTAGCCTAAAGATTAAAAAGTTAATACTAAGATTAAGAAGTAAGACGACTTTAAGAATCTAGCTACAAGATATAGAAAATAGGAAACTATAAAAGAGTTTAGGTAAAGAATTGTTATATAGTAAGAGCAAAAGCTAGATAAGAGGTTAGCTATACTAGGTTATATAAGGGATAGAGCACCTATATAAAGAGTTACTAATAGGCCTAGCGTAGGGACGCCTAGAGTAAAGTAGTTAGATAAACTAGAATAAGAAGAGGATCTAGATATACTAGTTAGATTTAAAGAAAGACATACTAAAGGATATTATAACGTAGTAATAACAAGGTACTTTCTTATAGACAAACTATATACACTAAACCAGTTATACAGAAAGTGGTATAGGTAACGATATAGTAATAAATAGAAAGACTTTTATATATAGCTAGACAAAAAAATTATCCAAGACTAACCCATTACGGAAAAACGCATAAATTATATTAAAGGAGCGTTAATTATAATATTAAGGAACCTAGAAGAAGGATCTAGGGACTAGAGAAATGAATAATAAATTATAGTACCCGTAGCAGAAATACTAGTGGTTAAGTTAACTAGGTATAAGTTTAAACTTAAGAACAAAAATAAGCTAAGAGTTAACCTAAGTTACCTAGCGCATTATATGTTATTATAGATAGCTTATATAGATAACGTGTATAATATATATAAGGCACTAAAAGACAAGAACTAGAAATACCTATTAAGAATATATTAGGCACCAGAGGAAAAACGGTTTAGAGACGCTAAGTATATATATAGATAGTACCTAGTAGAAGTATAGAGTTAAGGGGACTTAATACTTTAACCTAGAAGATTCCTTATAGAAGAATACCTAGATGGATAATAATAGTGGGACTGCCTAGAGAACACTTATCTATAGTACGTAAAAGAAAAGAAAAGAACTAAGTATTAGCTAAAAGTGGACTAAGTATAAATAGGATCTAGTAGCCAATAGTTAGGAAAAGGGGAGGCCTATAGGACTAGAGGAAACTAGTAGTAGAGCCTTAAACCCTTAAAGGAATTTAAGGATAATACCTAAATTTATAAGTTAAGTAGCAAGATCAGCAGTTTAAAGTACTAATAGATAGTAGAGCAATAAGAAACCACGTATCACTAATAACAGTAGAAAGGATAGGGTTACCATATAGATAAAAGAAATACCTATATCCACTTATAATAATTTTAGGAAATTAGATAGCCTATAGAGGAGGTATTATTAATCTTAAAATAGGACCTATTTAGTTAACTATTAAAGGAAGACCAGTTAGAATATCTTTTAATATCTTACTGTTAGGGAAAAACAAGGCAATATTAGAAATGCCTTAGTTACAGAAATACAATCTAAAGGTTGATTAGGTTATAGGTTAGGTTAATATTAGAGATACTTAATAGTATAAAGTACAGTAATAAACTAAGTTAGTATAGTACTAAGTTAGAGCAATATATAAAGAGACTAAGCAAGGCTTAAGTTATATACTAAAGAGATACCATAAGTATAGCAAAAAGTTATAGTTACCAGAAAGTAAAAAGCTGTTAGAATATATAGTATAGGACTATAAGATAGAATTAGAACTAAGAACTAGTCTAAGGTTTTTTCCAATCTATAAGCTTACTAAAATAGAGTTAGTGGTACTTAAAGAGTTTATCTAGGAGAACTTACGGAAGGGATATATCAGACCGTTATAGTTATTAGTAGGATATCTAGTACTATTTATCCTAAAGAAAAATGGAAAACTTAAAATATATATAGACTATAGACAGTTAAATAGCATCACTAGAAAGGATAGATATCCTTTACCCTTAATTAGTAAAATCTAAGACAGGATAGGTAACATAAAGATCTTTACAAAGATAGATCTAAAATAGGCGTACTATTAAGTCAGGATTAAGGAAGGCGATAAATAGAAAGCAGCCTTTAGGTTAAAGAAAGGACTATACAAACCGTTAGTTATATAGTTTAGGCTTATAAACGTACTAGTAACGTTCTAAAAGCAAATTAATAGCGTATTAAGAGAATACCTTAATAAGTTTGTTATGGTATACCTTAACAATATTATTATCTACTTGGAGAGCAAGAAAGAATATAAAGAATATATTAAGTAGGTCTTAAAGAGACTATAAGAAGAACAGATGCTAATAGCTATTAAGAAATACAAGTTCTTTATAAAAAAGACTAATTTTATAGGATTTATTATTAAACTAGGAAGAATTAGCATGGACCTAAAGAAAGTCAAAGCTATAGTTAGTTGGCAAGAACTAGAGAACGTTATATAGTTAAGATTGTTTCTAGGGTTTTACAACTACTATAGGAGGTTTATAGCACAGTGGTTAAAAAGCATTAAGCTATTTATAAGGCTAATAAAGAAAGAGGAACTATAGGTATAGGGAACGGAATAAAAGAAGTTGTTTAAGGAACTTAAGGAGTTGTTTACCTAGGAACTAGTCCTTAAGATCTACCAACCAAAGTTAGAGACGGTTATTAAGATAGATATATTAGACTTCGCACTAGGAGCATATTTGCTATAGAAGCATACAGACGCATAGTACCCAGTGGCGTATTATAGTAGGAAGATAATACTACTAGAACTAAACTATAACATCTACAACAAGGAGTTGTTAGGTATAGTTACAGCATTAAAGAAATAGAGAGCATTCTTATAAGGTATAAAAAAATCGTTTATAGTTAAGACGGACTATAAGAACCTTATAGAATTTTTAATAATAAAGGAACCTAACTAAAGACAGGTTAGATAGGTAGAAATGCTTATAGAATACCATTTTAAGATTTAGTATACTAAGGGTACAAACAACGCATAAGCAGATACTTTAAGTAGAAAAGCTAAATTACAAAGTAACAAAAAGCTATTAGGGGCTTTACTGCGAAAGGACTAAGACGGACTAATTAGGTATAATTACCTAAAAGTTATAGCAACTAGAGAGGGTTAGATCCATAAATTACTAAAGAGTAATTAGATATAGAAGATTTAAAAAACATAGGCAGAGGATCTAGACACGGAATAGTATAAAAATAGAGAAACAACCTATGTTCCAAGGTCCATTACAAAAGAGTTTATTAAGTTATTCTATAAGGGACTAACTTAAGGACACAACGGAGCTATAGGCTTAGTGTTAAGACTTTAAAAGGAATATATTATTTAAGGAATCTAGGGATTAGTAAGACAAGTTATAAGAGAATATCTAGATTGCTAAAGAAACAAACTAATAAGGCATAAGCTATACAAAGGACTACAACCTATTAAAATACCAGAGAGACCATAGGAGGTTATATTATAAGACTTTATTATTAAGTTACTAAAGTTAAAAGATCCTATTACAGGACAAGGTTACAATATAATCTTAGTAATAGTAGACAAGCTTATAAAGTAGAGGTACTTTATAGCATGCATAGAAGAAGTATTAGTAGAGGATATCACTAGAATCTATATTAAGGAAGTATTCGCAAGACACGGAGTACTAAGCAAGATCATATTAGACAGAGATTTAAGGTTTATAGCAGCATTCTAGGAGGTATTTTTTTTAGCGGAATAAGGAGTTCGCGTAGTAACCTTAACAGCGTATTATCCGCAGACGGACGGATAGATAGAAAGGTTAAACTAGACACTAGAACAGTATCTAAGGCACTATATTAATTACGCATAGAATAATTAGGTATTATTACTACTAGTTATATAGTTTGCATATAATACAATACTATAAAAAGGAACGGGAATGTTACTATTTAAGGCGAATTACAGGTATAAGCTAAGATTATTATTATCGTCACATTAAGTAAAGAAGACGAGTAGCACAGCTAAAGAAAGAATAGAGGCTTTAATAAATCTTTATATAGACCTTAAAGAAACAGCTAAACTAGTATAAGAGTAAATAAAAAGGTACTATAATGCTAAGAGATCTAAGGGACCAGATCTTAAGAAGGGAGATAAAGTATAGCTACTATATAAAAATTTTAAGAGTTAACAACTAAGTAAGAAGTTAGACTACGTTAGACTAGGACCTTTTAAAATTATATAAAGAATTTCGTTGGTTATATACAAACTAAACCTACCAGCCAAAATAAGAATTTACCCTATATAGCATGTCGCAATGCTAGAGCCAGTATATAGGAATATTAAGTCACCAGTTTACAAGGCAGACATATATAGAGGGCAAGAAGAGAATAAATAGCAAGTTTTAAAGATTATTGGTCATGAGGACATAGATAACGAAACATAGTATAAAGTAAAGTAGATAGGCTATAGTAAGACTACCTAGAAGCCACTAAGCAACCTAGAGAACACTATAGGAAAGGTATAAGAGTATTAAAAGAAAGCAGGTTAGGCAGTATTAATAAAGAAGGATTACTAAAAAATAAGTCACCTAAGGGGGACCTAAGAGGAGCAATTGCTAAGCTACTTAAAGTTATTTCCCTTATAGGAGGAGAGTCCGTTCTTTTATTACCTAGCTTAGATAAACCCTATTAAATAAGTTTCCACTTCTTAAAATAAACCTTCTCGCGAATATATTTAAGGTGTTAAAGATAAGTATAAGCCAGACGCTAAGCTTTAAGGACATATGCGGACTCTTCTAAGACACGTTAAACCTTAAGTAGCGCAGAGGCTAGCTTACTATTAAGCTTTATAGCAGTAGATTAAACGTAAGACCCTATAATAAGTTACTTAGGGAACTTAAAGACTGTTAAGAGTTATAGGACGCGTATACTTAGCGTTAGAGATAGAGTGAACGTTATAGGATGATTAAACGTTTGCTTTAGTACACTCTAAGTAAGAGAAGGGTTATTAAGACAAAGGACTCGCTAGCGTAACATAAATTAACCCCTCTTTTGTATAACGGGAGTAAGGAATCGCCATTACTTCACCTAATAATAGTATTAAGGAGACGGTATGCAGGCGACGCTTAACCCAAGATAGAGAAGAAGATGCTTTAGGCATAATAAGTAAAGATATTAACCAGATTAATTAAACAGACATTACACCTCTAGTAAACAACTTAGAGATATTAGGAATCTTTAAGGACAAAGATAAAGAGAAGGGAGATAGTGTTACGGACAGCTTAAGTATAATATTATAACTACTTAGGGAAGAGTTAGAAGAAGCTAGTTAGTTAATATAGATATAGTCTAGGATAGAACTAGTGGAGCTATATAACAAGGAATAGTAACTAAGGTTATATAGTGTTAAACGCGTTAACTATGTTAAACAAAGGGAACGCTATGTTTAAGACAGATAATACGTACCTTATGTACAAGAGAGGATTTCTTAGGAGTATGGTTGTGTATTTAAAGGACCTCAGTCCCTACTGTAGATAGTTCTCTCCTTGTAGTAAATCTTAGAATATAATTAGAGTTAATCTGTTAGGCAACTACTCTATTAATTGTTAATATATTATTGACTTCTTATTTACCTATACACCTAGCCCAATAATAGGACCCACCGTAGTTCTTGCTACAAGGTTCTGTTATAATTATAGTTTGGGGGCCAAAATAAATCTAGGTTGCTATATCTTAAAAACTACCAAACTAATTACTATGCAACTTTAATAGAAGCTATAGAGTGTATATAAAAGTCTAAATATAAATTATTAGAATTTATTATTAAGTGGTTATTAAGATATTAAAGTATAACTTTTAGTAAGTTTTAAGGTAGCTAGGATACTTACGTAGCTAGGATACTTACTAACTACGTTACAGCTTATACAGTACCTTATTAGTTTATTTCTTTAATAGTCTAGATATTTCTTTATAACTTATCTTACTAATCCCTAAATTCCCTAAATAATATACTCTTTATAAGAGGCCAGTTTAACTAGAACGTATAATTATCTAATTAATAGTATAGAATAAGAGTTATAGGTAAGTAAAAGGTAAGTTAAAGGTAGAATAAGCTTTATATATTAAAGGACAAATATTTTCTAACCTCTTCTATTTAGAGACTAATTGCTAGCTAAAGGAGAACTAGCTCCCTTTATAATTATTTTAAGATACTAGTAAAACCCTTTACCCCTTATCTATAACGGAGCCTTATAGTAGGAACTACGGTAGACTCGTTAATGGGCTAGGTGTATAGGTAAACAAGAAGTTAACAATATAATAACAACTAGTAGAGTGGTTGCCTAACAGATTAACTCTAATTATATTCTAAGATTCACTATAAAGAGAGAACTATCTGGGTAGGGACTATGGTCCTTTAAATATATAACCTTACTCCTAAGAAATCCCTTTGCTATATAAGGTACGTAAGGTATATAAGGTATATAATAGAACTTATAGAGCTTATTATATAACTTAGTTACCATTCCTTATTATATAGTTCCACCGGTTCCATCCTAGACTATACCTATATTAACCAATTAGCTTCTTCCAACTCCTCTCTAAGTAGTTGTAATATTATACTTAAGCTATCCGTAACACTATCTCCCTCCTCTTTATTTTTGTCCTTAAAGATTTCTAATATCTCTAAGTTACCTACTAGAGGTATAATATCCGTCTAATTAATCTGGTTAATATTCTTACTTATTATACCTAAAGCATTTTCCTCTTCTTTATCCTAACGACGGGCTCATACCATAGCCGCCATACTATTACTTGGTGAAGTTATGTCCCCTTTATATTCTCGTTATATAAAAGAGGGGTTAGTCTATATTGCGATCGCGGCTCCCTCTAGTTACTAACCTTCCTCCTATTCTGAGTATACGAAGTCAAATATGCGGTCGTCCTGCGACGTGCGCGTTATTTCTAACGCTAAGTTTGCGCGTCCTATAACTCTTAGTAGTCTTTAAGTTCCCTAAGTAACTTATTATAGGGTCTCGCGTTTAATCTACTACTACGAAGCTCAACAGTAAGCTTATAAGTGCCCTTAATAAAGTACGCCGATCTTAAAAGGCGGAGCTAGAGGCCTCCGCTACTTAACAGCGTGCTCTTAATACTCGTCTTTCTACTTCCGCTTGGTTACTCCATTTTAAGAAGGTTTATAAGAAGGTTTGTTCTAAGGAGTGGAAACTTATTTAATAGGGCCTGTCCGAGCTAGGTAATAAGAGAGTAGCGTCTCTAAAAAAGGAAATAACTCTAAGTAATATAGTAGTTGCTCCTCTTAGGTCCCCCTTAAGTAACTCATTTTTTAGCGATCCTTTTTCATTAATACTGCCTAACCTGTTTTCTTCCAATACTCCTATACCTTTCCCATAGCATTCTCCAGGTTACTTAGTGGTTTCTAGGTAGTCTTACTGTAGCCTATCCATTTTACTTTATACCATATTTTATTATTAACGTCCTTATAACTAATAACCTTTAAAACTTACTATTTATCTTCTTCCCGTCCTCTATATATATCTGCCTTATAGACTAGTGGCTTAACATTCCTATATACTAACTTTAATATTACAATGTGCTATATAGGATAGATCTTTATTTTGGCTGGTAAGTTCAACTTATATATAACCAATAAAATTCTTTATACTATTTCGAAAGGTCCTAGTCTAACATAGTCCAACTTCTTGCTTAATTATCAACTTTTAAAATTTTTATATAGTAGTCATACTTTATCCCCCTCCTTAAGATCTGGTCTCTTAGATCTCTTAGCATTATAGTACCTTTTTATTCTTTCTTATACTAGCTTGGCTATCTCTTTAAGGTTTGCATAAAGATTTATTAAAGTCTCTATTCTTTGTTTAGCTGTACTACTTATTTTCTTTACTTATTATGGCGATAGTAATATCCTTAGCTTATACCTATAGTTCGCCTTAAATAGTAATATTCCCATTCCTTCTTATAGTGTTGCATTATATGCAAACTATATAACTAGTAATAACAATACCCAATTATTCTGTACGTGATTAATATAATGCCTTAGATACTGTTCTAGTGTCTAGTTTAACCTTTCCATTTAACCATCTATCTGCAGATAATACGCTATAGAGGTTACTACGCGAACCCTTTATTCTACTAAAAACACTTCCTAGAATGCTGCTATAAATCTTAGATCTCTATCCAATATAACTTTTTTTAGTGCTTCGTGTCTTACAAATACTTCTTTAATATAGATTCTAGCGATATCCTCTACTAATATTCCTTCTATACACGCTATAAAGTAGCCCTACTTGGTTAACTTGTCCACTATTACTAAGATTATGTTATAATCCTATCTGGTAATAGGATCTCTTAACTTTAATAGCTTAACAATAAAGTCCTATAATATAACCTCCTATAGTCTTTCTGGTACTTTAATAGGTTATAACTCTCTATGCAGTTTATACCTTATCGGTTTATTTTTTTTTAGCAATTTAGATATTCCTTTATAACTTATCTCGCTAGCCCCTAGATTCCTTAAATAATGTACTCCTCTTAAAGTATTAACACTAAGCCTATAGCTCCATTATGTCCCTAAGTCATTCCCTTATAGAATTCCCTAATAAACTCCTCTGTAATACCCTTTAGTATATACATAGCTTCTCGGTTTTTATACTACTCTAAGTCTGGATCCTTACTCTATACCTCTTAGATCTTTTGTGTCTAATTACTCTCTAGTAACTCATAGATTTGGCTTTCCTGTATTACTGTAATTTTTAGATAGTTATACCTAATTAATCCGTCTGTGTTTTTTCGCAATATAGCCCCTAATAGTTTCTTATTATTTTATAGTTTAGCTTTTCTGCTTAGAGCGTCTACTCGTGCATTATTAGTTCCTTTAATATGCTAGATTTCAAAATAGTATTCTATAAGCATTTCCGCCCATCTAACCTATCTTTAGTTTAGTTCCTTTGTTATTAGGAACCCTATTAGGTTCTTATAGTCCGTTTTAACTATAAATGGTTTCTCTATGCCTTATAAGAACACTCTCTATTCCTTAAGTGCTATAACTATACCTAACAACTCCTTGTTATAGATATTATAATTTAACTCTAGTGGTGTTATCTTCCAACTATAGTATGCTACTAGATGCTATGTGTCTTAGTGCCTCTATAGCAAATATACTCCTAGTATAAAGTCTAATACGTCTGTTTCTATAACCGTTTCTAACCTTAGTTAGTATATCTTAAGGACTGGCTCCTAGGTAAACAACTCTTTAAGTTCTTTAAATAATTTTTTTTATTCCTCTTTCTACACCTATAGTTCCTCCTTCTTTATAAGCCTTGTGAACGGCTTAATATTCTTTAACCACTATACAATAAACCTCCTATAGTAGTTGCAAAACCTTAGAAACGACCTTAACTGCGTAACGTTCTCTAGTTCTTACTAACTTATTATAGCCTCTACCTTCTTTAGGTCCATGCTGATACGTTCTAGTTTAATAATAAATCCTATAAAATTGGTCTTCCTTATAAAGAACTCGTATTTTTTAATTGCTACTAGCATTTGTTCCTCTTATAGTCTTTTTAAGACCTATTTAATATATTCTTCGTATTTTTTTTCACTTATTAAGTAGATAATAATATTATTAAGATATACTATAACAAACTCATTAAGGTGTTCTCCTAATACGCTATTAATTCGCTTCTGGAATATTACTAGTGCGTTTATAAGCCCGAATTGTATAACTAATAGTTTATATAGTCCTTCCTTTAACCTAAAGGCTGCCTTCTATTCATTACCTTCTTTAATCCTGATTTAATAGTACGCCTATCTTAAATCTATTTTTATAAAGATTTGCGCATTACCTATCCTGTCTTAGATTTCGCTAATTAAGGGTAAAGGATACCTATCCTTTCTAGTAATATTGTTTAACTGTCTATAGTCGATGCATAGTTTAAGTTTTCCATTTTTCTTTAGTACGAACAGTACTGGATATCCCGCTAATAACTACGATGGTCTAATATATCCCTTTTATAAGTTTTCTTAGATAAACTCTTTAAATGCTCTACTTTCCTCTTCGGTAAGCTTATAGATTAGAAAGAACTTTAAACTTATTCCCTCTTCTAACTCTATCTTATAGTCCCATACTATATACTTTAATAGCTTTTTACTTTCTGGTGACTATAACTTTTTACTATACTTGTAGTATCTCTTTGGTATATAACTTAAGCCTTGCTTAGTCTCTTTATACGTTACTCTAACTTAGTACTATACCAACTTGGTTTGCTATCGCATTTTACGTTATTAAGTATCTCTAATATTAACCTAACCTGTAACCTAATCAATCTTTAAATTATATTCCTATAATTAAGGCATTCCTAATATCGCCTTGTCTTTTCCTAATAGTAAGATATTAAAAGATATCTTAACTTATCTTCCTTTAATAGTTAGCTAAATAGGTCCTATTTTAAGATTAATAATACCTCCTCTATAGGCTATCTAATCTCCTAAAATTATTATAAGTAGATATAGGTATTCCTTTTATCTATATAGTAACCCCATTCTTTCCACTGCCGCTAGTGATATATAGTTCCTTATTACTCCACTATCTATTAGTGCTTTAAACTATTAATCTTGCCATTTAACTTATAAATTTAGGTGTTGTCTTTAAATTCCCTTAAGGGTCTAAGGCTCTACCACTAGTTCCCTCTGGTCCTATAGGCCTCCCCTTTTCCTAACTATTAGCTACTAGATCCTATTTATACTTAGTCCTCCTTAGGCCAATACTTAGTTCTTTTCTTTTCCTCTATATACCATAGATAAGTATTCTCTGGACAATTCTACTACTATTGTCCGTCTAGGCATTTTTCTATAAGAAATCTTCCTGGTTAAAGTGTTAGGTCTCCTTGCCCTTATACTTCTACTAGGTACCATCTATATATATACTTGGCGTCTCTAAACCGTTTTTCTTCTAGTGCCCAATATATCCTTTTTAGGTACTTTTGGTTCTTATCCTTAGGTGCTCTATATATATTGCACATATTATCTACACAAGCTATCTATAATAGTGTGTAATACGCTAGGTAACTTAGGTTAACTCTTAGTTTATCTTTACCCTTAAGTTTAAACCTCTATCTAACTAACCTAACTATTGGTCTTTCTTCTGCGGGTACTAAGATTTGTTATTCACTTCTCCAGTCCCTAGATCCCTATTTTAGGTTCCTTAACATTATAATTAATACTCCTTTAATATGGCTTATGCGCTTCTCTATAATAGGTTAATCCTAAATAACTTTCTTATCTAACTATATATAAAAGTCTTTCTACTTATTATTGTGTCGCTATCTATACCACTTTTAGTATAGCTGGTTTAACGTATACGGCTTATCTATAAGGAAGTATTTTATTACTACTGCATTATAACAGCCTTTTATGTGTCTTTCTTTAAACCTAGTTAGGATTCCTAGATCCTCTTCTTATTCCAGTTTATTTAACTACTTTACTCTAGGCGTTCCTACCTTAGGCCTGTTAGTAATTCTTCGTACGGGTGCTCTGTCCCTTATACGGCCTAATATGCTAGATCTCTAATCTGCCTTTTGTTCTTGCTATGTAATAATTCTTGCTCTAAACTTATCTATAGTTTCTTACTTTCTGCGTCTTGCAGCTAGGTTCTTAAAGTTATCTTACTTCTTAATCCCGATATTAACTTTTCAATCTTTAGGCTAAACACTGTGCTTATCTAGGACTGATATTCTTACTTATTCCCCAAACTTGTAGTTCTTAAACTTGCGTCCTATACTCATTCGTTTACCTTTAAACTAAGTTACTGCTCTTTCCCATCGGTTTTCATCTGTTGTGGGTCCTTAGGTGTGTCTTATCTCATTTTAAGAGTCTTAAGCGTCTTATATCTCATCTTAAGAATCTTAAGCCTGTAGCCTTTTGCCTTTATTAAGTAATAAGCTAGCACTAGCAGTTGTCTGCTTGCTTATCCATTCTTAAATATTACTCCTTTTATCTTATAAAGTAATAGATGTTATATCCAACAATATTATAATACCCGTTACTAAACCGCGTTCTATAGTGGTCTCAGTTTCTGCTTCTATTACGTCATTAAGGTTTAGATGCTCCTAGTTAGTCCCATTTTCTTCCTTATTACTATTAATCAATAAGTACTCCAACTCTATTGTTAATGTTGCTAATTCTTATCCGTATATTACTGTAACGTCTTAATCTAGCTTATGAAGTCAATTTTATTTTTCGTCTAACTCTCTAATTCCTTTAAGCCCTCTTAACTCTAGCTCTTATAGCCAATAGCTTATGCTATACTTAGCATCCTCATAAATTCGGCACACGTTATTGTAATAAAACGCGAAACTATTAATCGAACATTCTTTTATTCCTCACAGTGCACTATTATCCATCTATATATATGTGCCGTCTACTAGTCTAGTTCCCTTTACCACGTGGTTACTCTAACTACCTCTGCAATCTCTAGCGAAATAACCTTATTTCCCGCAATTTATATAAGCTCCGTCTCTAAACCACTAATTCTGCTATAGAGTCCGCCTAAACATCTTCTGCTATTAAGATCCCTAGTTTAACCTCTGCTCCTTAGTCCTATAATCACTAGATCCTTAACCTCTAGGTTTCTATAGTTTCTTATTCCATCTTCTGGATTCTTTAGTACCGCTTAAGTCCATTGGCTCTAGTCCGCCATTCCATAGTTTTTAACTTTGGCTCTGTTAATGCGTACCCTACGCCTTATACAACTATGGAACTCTATCTTGCCCTTTTTTAGCTTGTTCCCTTTAGTAGATTCTATTATTAATCTTAATCGCTTAATTAATTAGTTCTCTTATTATTCCCATATCTTCCATTAGGATAATTGCGTCCTAGACTTTAGCCTTAAGTCCTTGTTTGTACTATGCTATAAGCGCCTTGTCGTTCTACTTAACTTATACTAAAAGTATCTAAAACTATGTTGTATACTCTATTACTAAGGTTCTTTACGTTAGGTTCTAAAGCTTTCTTTCTACTATAGTTGCCGCCTCTAGATCTCTAAATATTTGCGTAAGTCTTATAGAGAACCCTTCCCAGCTTATAAACATGTACCTAACCTCTAGGTTTGTAGTTGCTAACCCGTTCTTCTATACTTTAGTAAGGTATAGTTTAAACCACTTTAATACTCTTCCTAATAGGAACAATCCTACATAGACTACTTGGTCTATAGGTATAGCTAACTTTGCTCCCTCTTATTATACCTTAAAGCTTATTTATATAAGAAACCCTTTAAGCCTGGATTTCTCTCCTGTAAACTATTTAACTAATAATAGCTTAATCTTTAAAGCTCCAATCCCATTTAGTTATTCTTTAAGTATCACATTGTTATTTATTAACTAGTTAACTACTTCCTGCAATTAACCCATTGTAACTACCTATGAGTTAGTGTCTGCTATACTAGTGTTATTACCTAACGTAGTTGCTGCCGTAGATAGCGTTATAACTAGTGCTTTTGGTGGCATGTTGTTTGACTTTATTAATACTATAACTAGGTAGTAAATATATAACGGAGTCTTGTAGTAGGAACTACGGTGGACTTATTAATAGGCTAGGTGTGTAGGTAAACAAAAAGTTAACAACGTAATAATAACTGGTGGAGTAGTTGCCTAATAGATTAACTCTAATTATATTCTAAGATTTACTATAAAGAGAGAACTATCTGGGTAGGAACTGTGGTCCTTTAAATATACAACCTTACTCCTAAGAAATCCCTTCGCTATATAAGGTATATAAGGTACGTAAGGTACGTAATAGACCTCATAGAGCTCACAGAGCTCACAGAGCTCATCACGTGACTCAGTTACTATTCCTCGTCACATGGTTCCACCGGTTCCATCCTGGACCATGCCTATATTAACCAACTAGCTTCTTCCAACTCCTCTCTAAGTAGTCGTAACATTGTACTTAAGCTGTCCGTAACATTATCTGTCTAACTATATCCTCCCTAGGATATTAATAGGACATTGGTAAAACCTTTATCTATCTTAGGCTTATCTAATATATACCTTTTAAAAGAGCCTGTTATAATTGCCTCCCCTTTAAGGGTCTTAGTTCTCTAAGACTTTGCCTCTTAATAACTTTTATAGAGTTCTAACTAAAACCACTAAGGAAAGTTTTTAGTAGAAAGGTACTCTATAATGCGGCTTATTGCTAGCTCTTTGCTTATATAAAACCTTATTTTATCTTCTATTCCTCCACTTTTCTTTTATTATAGCTTTTTATAATACCTTTATAATAGAATTTTAATAATAATAATAAAAATTAGATGGGATTCTCCTTCTTTATTATAAGAGTTTATTATAAGCTAATTTGGAGGTTGTCTTATGCGACGCGTTAACTAGCTACTATCCCTATTTACCTAAAATAGGTCCTAATAATAACGTCTTAGTTTTAATTTCTTATACATCTTTTTATTAATAATACTATTTGTCCTACCTTTTAGCAGATCGTTTTTTATTATATTTTAGCTTTTAGCTTTTGCATCTCTAGCTATTCTTTTACTACTACTCTATTCTCTTTTTATAACGCGTCTATAAGTAATAGAATCCCTATTTTATCTCTTTTAATAATACTAACTTCCTATACTATTCTCTCGCAATAGCTTATAGTTATCCCTTAACCCGTTAGAGTCCTACACTAAGTTCGCTTAAGTTCGCGACTAGATTTCATTGGGTATCTTTCGTTAATCCAGATACTTTAATTGGCTGATAATCGTTGGACGAATTTTAACGGGTTAAGGGATACTGCGCGTCCCCAGACTAGTAGTAGCGTTATTCCTCTTTTAATAGCACCATAGATCACTTCTGTCACTCCTACAGTAGTTTCTCTAAAGTGCTGCTGTTGTTACGTTTACGCTAAACCCAACCTACGCCTATAAAATACCGCGCTCTAGCAAGAATAAATTTAAGTATTTCTATTATCGTAGCTAGAGGAAGACCTATATTCTAGTATTTCCTATTTATCCTATTCTAAATTTTACTAACTATATTAAATACCCGCTATTTACACGCATAAGGCTTACTAGCTTTAGTACACTATTAGGGATTTCCATCTATATTAGAATAGTAAAAGACAGGGATAAAAGGTATCTTCCATTACTTATAGCCTCTTTAATTTAATAAGGGTTTCTATATTAGGAAAACAGGAGAGTGGTAAAGGCTAGCCCGGGGCTAGCCTAGGGTCATTTTAGCTAGATCTGTTAATCTACTTATATATACTTCTTTACGCTAGCCCGGGGCCATATTAGTAACATTAGCAACATTAGCACGTTTTGCATGTTTTGTACGTTTTATATATTTCGTACATTTTGTACATTTTATATAATATTTCCTATAGCTGCAATATTTATAATTATAAACTAAATAATAAAATTCAAAATTCAAGATTCAAAATTTAAAATTAATAGTAGCTATAAGAGGTATATATCGCAGAAGCCGTATAAAGGCTTAATCTATATTGTGATACTGCTTCCTTAATTGGCAGTATTCCTAATAATCTGCTGCCTGCCTATTTACCTGCCTGCCTACCTACCTGCCTACCTATCTGTGCCTGCCTGTTATGTCTACTTGTCTATACCTACCTATCTATATCTATAATTTGGGGGAGAGGTCGGCCTGATTGAAGGCTCTGCTTGATTTGGTTGCGATTAATTATATTAATTGTATTAATTTAAATTGTTCTCTATAGGCGTTTGCTAGCTATACGTTTAAACAGTAGTCGTCTAGGGTGCCTCCCTAAGAGGCCTCAATTCAATTTAATTTGGTAATAGGGTGATATTAAGGCTCTGGTTTAATTCAATCGATTAATTAGATTAATCGTGGTGTTTACTAGCTGGTTATTTAAACGATTATTGTCTGGCTCTGGTGATAGTTGTGGTTTTAGCAACGGTCCTACCTGCCTACCTACCTATCTGCTTACCTACCTGTCTGCTTACCTACCTACCTATCTACCTACCTACCTGCCTACCTGCCTGCGTTAGTGTCTGGTTTAATTTAGGGGAGGAGTCGGCCTAATAGAAGGCTCTGATTAATTCGAATCGTTCTCTATAGCCGTTCGCTGGCTGTACATTCGAACGGTAGTTGTCTGGGGTGCCTCCCTAGGAGGCCTTGATTTAATTCGGTGATGGGCTGATATTAAAGCTCTGGTTCAATTCGATCGATCAATTAATTGAGTTGTTCGTGGTGTTTGCTGGCTGGTTGTTCAAACGGTCGTCGTCTAGTTCTGGCAACGGTTGTTTGGTTCTAGTGACGGTCGTCTAGCTCTAGAACGGTCATCTCGTTCTCGCAACGGTCGTCTAGTTCTGGCGACGGTCCTCTGCTGGCTGCCGTTCTAGTGCCTCCTAAGGTAGGGAGGATGTAAGGAAGGGTAAAAAATAAGGTGGCTACAAAGGGGTAACTTGGCAGAGGCATGTGTAGGCTATTGGGAATATAGCGGGGACCTGATAGTAGTAGTGTGTGTCATGCGGAGCTTCGTGTAGAGCCTCCGTACGCAGAGCTTCGCGCAGAGCCTCGTGCAGAGCCTTTGTATGTACGTAGAGCTTCGTGTAGAGCTTCGTGTAGAGCTCCGTGTAGAGCTTCGTGTAGAGCTCCGTGTAGAGCTTCGTGTAGAGCTCCGTGTAGAGCTTCGTGTAGAGCTTCGTGTAGAGCTTCGTGCAGAGCTTCGTGCAGAGCTTCGTGCAGAGCTTCGTGCAGAGCTTCGTGCAGAGCTTCGTGCAGAGCTTCGTGCAGAGCTTCGTGCAGAGC